>Ga0247774_1000998_pt1 | contig 14265 bp, 22 predicted proteins | sample UWRJL001104B6_FD_179933 | JGI IMG/M metagenome (GOLD analysis project Ga0247774, IMG submission 179933) | Plant litter microbial communities from Arlington Agricultural Research Station in Wisconsin, United States - UWRJ-L001-104B-6 | ecosystem: Environmental > Terrestrial > Plant litter >... | reverse complement strand
TCAAAGCCGTATCTGAATGTAGGAATCGAGGGCGGACGATTATCCAGACCTGCGGTGGGAAGGACGGAATGGCAAGATAGATATAGAGGCAATGTGAGAAATGTATGCGCGCATTGCAGCCTTTGGGACTCGTGAGACAGACTTTGACTGAAAAAGCCGAATAAGCGGGCTCACAAGTTCCAGACAAGTACAAAGAATCCCAACGTAAAAAGGTGAGCCGTTGTCCTTAGGCGCCTAGGGGTCTCTCCGTCGCAATGCCTAAATTTTTTTTTTGGGCTGGTCGTCACGACAAATCCAAACTAGCAGAAGGGCTGTCGCATGTGGTAACGCATTGTGGAGGAACCTTCTGGGTAGCGTGTTCTGAGTTCGTTCGAACCGTGGAGGTGGTGGACAATGATGATGGTTCGAAAATTACCTAAATATCTCGAGTACGGGCAGCTCAAAGAAATAGGGACTCTGGCGTTGGTGGCCGAGACACCACTTTGGGACCGATATTTCTTCCCATTTCGTCACTCCTCGACACAAAGGATCCATCCATACAAAGAGTCATGGACTCGAAATTCGCGACTGCCATTTTAGATGGCAAGCTGGCAAGCTGGCAATTGATTGACATGGGCCTGGCACCCTCCCGCCACAACTCGTCCTTCCCGTGTTGTGATTCCCAGTTCCAGTCGAATCACATCTTCTGTAAGCGGCACCTTGCAATGTGCCTTGCGTTTGGCAGTCCACAAGACATCTCGAACTTTTGGTCCATTGTTCGCCTTATTTTGGGCAAATTGGACTGTTGAACGAGTCTGTGAACCCAAACTAGACACCTATTTACATGTTTCTTCTAGCTTGAGCTTTCTCATGAGAAGTTAACCGAAGCTCTCTTGAGCCCAACTTCTCCACGACTACGAATAGGACTGTGGCAATTGAAGCGAGTGCCCTGTGCAAATTCCTCTTACATGGCTAGCCACCCAACCAGCAAGGCGCTGGCTTGCGGGTCATTTCTTCCCACGTCGTTGCGCCAGAATCAGGGCCACGTCCTTCTTGGCGCTTCCGGGGCCTCTGTGCCGAGGACGGGCTGGCCAAGCTTTCTCGCAAGCATGCGGATCCAGACGCTGTGCTGCAACGAATGCAATAATGGAAGAAAAATGCCGCTGTCCATGCAAGCCTTGGCGTTTGCGGCTCGACATGAGCTTGTTCGAAACCGTCGGCTTGCATGCCGTCGTGGAGACTTGCAGCAAAAGACGAAGGGGGGCCAAGCTTAGCGTATCTTCCTCATTAGCTTCCAACCAGCTATCGCTGGGGAACAACGACAACGATCAAAGCAAATATCTATCATTTTCTAGTCAGTGGCACATACAGAGGCAGCTCTCTGTGGCTTCTTGTTGGAATGTCAAGATTTCGACGCAGACGTATGCATCGCGACCCGACATGCCAGGGTCTCAATTGTTTCAATTGGTGGTGGTTTCTCTCTGGCTTGTAGCCTAGCCGCCTGGCGGCCTAGCCCCTCTGCTACTTCATCTAAGACTCCTCGCGCAGTCCGCAGGTTCCTTCCAACGTCCCTATCTTTGAGATGGCGACAGCTCCGCACACGCCTTTCCAAACTTGGCTTGCTAATTGATCCTGTCGCACCGACGCATCGCATAGCAATTGAACAGCGTTACTCCCAGCCTCCAAATGAAGACACAAATACATGGATATGGAGATGCCCGTCTCCAGAGTCCCTCCGGCTCGAGGTCCGGCAAGCAAACACGCTCTGTGACAAAGTTCATAAAATCGTGATTTAGGGGAATACTAAACAAGACCCGCGATGCTCAAGAGGTATCGAGAATGGGAAAAGCAGCCAACTTTTTGACCAAAGGAGCAAGCCGAAACGGTCGCAAAACGGGAAACAATCCGCGAAGACCAAAAATGCCGTCGTTTAGGGGAATCACCAGGTCGAACGGACCATGTAATAGTTAAGAAAATTGAAAGCGGGAAAAAAAAATGAGAGTAAGAAGATGAGAAAAAAGACGCTCAACAGCGGAAAGGGGCCTGAGATATGCTTGGTGACCGCCAGTCACATACAAATTGCCCCATCTCACAAAGAAATTGGACTAAGAAACGGGAGGCTCCGTATCGGATGGATATGTAAGATGGCATCCACGAGGCCCAAAAAATCCCTCCACATGTCCCCTCCTCAACATTCCTCAACATTACCTACTGCAGCATCGAGAAAGGACGAGTCAGCTATCCCGAATAACCGGCGCCACCGCCTGCGCCGCCGGCGCTGAAGCTGCTGTTGTTGTTGAAGTTTTGACCTTGGGGTGGTCCGGACCACTGGGCGTTGGGGGGCTGTTGACCTCGTCCATACCCTCCAGCGCTCTGGGGGCCACCGTAGGCCATGGGCTGACCACCGTACCCAGCAGGAGACGGGGACGCCGCCGGTCCACCATAATTACCGGGCTGACCTGCGAACTGGCCTGTGGCAGCATCGCCGTTAGCAGCGACTCCGCAGGGCCTCTCAAAACTCTGCAAGCACTTACCGCCGTACTGAGGGAAGTAGCCGGTGGGGGTCTGAGGGAAGCCAGGTCCCTGGGCGCTCTGCGGACTGAAGCTTTGCTGCGACGGATCAAACGTAGCCGAGCTGGGTGTTTTGTCCTTGCCCCACTGCTACCTTGTTAACGATCACTTCTTCACGACTTGTCTTGAGGGGATGCGTACGCTGCACTTGAGAGGTCGACCATGGACCTGGTAGCCATTCATTTGGCAGATGGCCATGGCTGCCGCCTCGTGAGTCTCCATCTTGATGAAAGCGAACCCGCGGTCGGCCTGGAATCGCGATTCCACCACGTAACCAAAGTTCTGGAATAGGGGGACCACGTCATTCGGCGTCGTGTACGGCGTAAGATTCCCGACATACACCGTCGTTTGCCAGGATGGGGTCTGGCCAAGGACAACGTCGTAACTTCCCATTCCGTTGGAGGGGAACTGGTGGTGGCCGAACGGGGTTGTCGGTGTCAGACCCATGGCAGACATGGCTTGCTGCTGAGCAATGGAAGGCTGCCCCTTTTGGTTCGCCCAGTTGCAGCGGATGGCGCGTGAGCCGAGCCACTCGCCGTCCATGGAGCTCAGGGCCTTCTCGGCGTCAGGTCGATCTCGAAAGGCAACGAAACCATATCCACGCGATCTTCCCGTCTTCATGTCCCACATGACACGAGCTTCGGAAATGGTGCCAAACACCGAGAAGGCTTGGTACAACACTTCGTCGTTAACTTCGTTGGACAAGTCTCCGACGAAGATGTGGAAATGGCCCGACGTGTCTTCCTTGCTGGTTTGGTTGCTCTGGTAGGCCCAGTTGACCCGGATTTCCTAGAGGACATGTAAGCCTATCGTTTGGCTTTTGGGACCTTCGAACCCCCATCCTTACCGACTGGTGCACCCTACGTCCATTCAGAGTTTGCATCGCTCGTTCGGCCGAGCCGGGGTCGTCGTATTCCACAAACCCGTAGTTGTAACCCTTAGCCTGTTAGCCTGTTAGCTGGCCAAGCCCTGGACCTAAATCCAGAGAGGGGGTCCACTCACATTCTTATCGGGGATGATCTTGACGCTCTGGACGTGTCCCGTCGTCTCAAATATCTGACGCAACACGTCCTCGGTAACCCTCTGGTCCAAGCCGCCCACGTAGAGAGCACGCTTGTTCGGCTCAGGGGCAGCGCGTCTTCCAAATCCTCCGCCGCTCGCTGGCGAAAGAACATTTCCAGCTCCTGACATTGGCGACGTGATGGCCGTTGGGATCGGGTTGTTGTTCTGGGGGATGTGGAGGGGCGGCGGAGGCATGTGCGCCGGATTGGCTTGCGTGCTCTGCCCATTTTCGTAGCCAGGAGCACCAGCATTGGGTTGTGGGGGAGGAGGAAGCTTCGAGGCTTCCGCAGCAGGACCGGAATCAGCCATGTTGACGAGTGGTTGTCGTGTTCAAATGGCTGGGGGCGACGATAGCTGGTATCAGGTAAGATGCGCAAGATTGCAATGCCGACGTCGAGAACTCAGACTCGGATCGAGGCTTTGATGGTCACGCGAGCTCCAGCGTTTAAGATTTGCCCTATATCGATGTCGAAAGCCGAACGTGGCAGTCGCGCCAACGCGTATCGTACTCGCCGAAGTGAGCAAGGATGCACGGATACTCGAAGCCGTAGACGACGACAGATCGGAAGAACACTGTGCGTGCCGCCGAAGATGCTTTGGCGCGCAGGATAGGTAGGTTCCCGATGGTGGTGAGCGAAACTCTAGGTAAGGAGCCGCCTGGGAGCCCTCTTGGAAACGTCACCGGAGATCGATTGAGGAATTCGAATACCGAGCGGCGGGTGGGGGGTTATCAGGTGGAGAACGCCGGGCGCGCGAACCAAAAGATATCAGTTTTCTGGCTAGAGGCAGAGTTTGCTCGCGGGACCAAATCAATGTCTAAAAGCGCAGGGGAATGGGAAACGAGGCGGGCTACCCAGAACAATTGTTGCGGCGACCAGCAGGAAATACGCAGGACTCGAACGTCGAAGTAGCGGATGGTGCGGGGAGATGAGGAAAAGCTACGGCGACGATAGGAAGAATCAAGACCGGACCTGGCGAGACAGATGAGAGAGGGAAGGGAACAAAAGCTTGAAGACACAAACGACACAGTCAAGAGGAAAAGGAAACGGACTGAAAGAAAAGAGGAATGAATCCCCCTAATAACGCTGCAGCCGATCCGACAGCAATCTCTTCTCGACTTTTTGAGGTGGAAGTACCAGAAGGAAAGAAAAATTTGGGATGAGATGCGGATGCTGTACTGTATTTGACGATGGCGGGGGTCGAATGTGGCCCGTCCGCCATTGCAAGTTTGTGGCGGTTCGGTGGTCGCAGCGGTGGGTGCCGCCAGCGGCCAGACTACCGCCGCCCTGGGCACACAAGCGGGCAGCCTAGGCCATTCAGGGCCAGGCCATGTCCACTGTAGCCATTCGCGATTGGACCACATTGACCAATCACGATAGGGCTGCAGAGGTGTGGCCTTTCCAAGATTCCGAGGTGTGCCTAACCATGGTTGTGAATCTGCTGCTTGCCAGGCCAACCTGCCTGCCAGCATGCTGCCCACCTGTGTGTCCGGCCGGGTAGGGCAACACCGCAAATCACTTTCGCTCCACAGAATGATCGCTTCCGTGGCATCAGGGACATGGCTGATAGAAGGGGCTGCCAGATTCCGCCGTGCATCTGAACAATCAGCCAAGGGCACTTGTATTGACCCAAATTGGAATCGAAAGTATAAGCAGCCACCGTGACGGCAAGCCAGATCAAAACAGACACAGCCGGGATGCTGGACATTCAATCTCGTCCTGTCCTAAGACGCATTGGTGGGGTTATCCATTGGGCCCGTTGGAAATGGTGAGGACCGACCACAACGTGGGAGGTCTTGATGTGAGAGTGGAGACACGGCGATTAGGTGGGATGGTGATATTCAAATGCAACAACGAAGGAACCGCTTTCCTGCAGACTGTATCCGAGGGGGTTTTGCCCATCATCTCGTTGGCGTGGTTGTCATTAAGCCGAGACGTTGGTCTGACTCCCGGCATCGTTGGCATTTTGAGCCCGCACACCTATCGGCGCATGTGATGACATACGATTTCATTGTTCCTTCTAGGTCTCCGATATCTGTTACCCAAGCCCCGGGCAGATTTGCCCGCCAGCCTGTGTCCTAGCCGGAAAGTGATAGCAAAGGCATTGAGGACAACGCAGGGAGTATCGTACGAAGTGACTAGACAGGCCGTTGAAGTCGAGAATGCGGGATTGGAAATGTGATACTACTGGATCGATGAGAGGGAGTTCTGTGGGACAAAAATTTGGGTAGCCAATTGGAACACAGCGTGATCAAAGGATGCCCTCCTCCGCAAGAATCCAGGTCTTCCCCGACTGGTGGGCAACAGAGCTTAGACTGCAGGCACATGGTTGCTTCGAAGACAAGCGCAAGCGATCTGCTGCCTTTCTGTATTCGATTCCCTCGTCCAGCGAAGTCGCCGAGTCCATGTCCTCGCCTTTGGTTGCTTGGTCCTGCTGCATGGTGAGCGCCTGTAATCAATCACGTAACCAAGATCGTTTGCGCTGCTTTATATCAAAGGACCCACAGGCGCACGATGATCAAGCTGGAGACACCTCAAGCGAATTCTGCGGCTGATGGTGGACCGCTTGATGTCCTCCTCCTGCTGTCCTGCTCAGATGCCGGGGCGGAAGGTTCCTTCTATTGGGACGCCCCTCGTGATTGTAGCATTGGCAGTTGATCTCAGTTGGATAGCCCGTGTGGCCTCTCGCCTGTGTAGCCTGTGGCCCTGTGCGTCGACAAACAGTGGGTGTCCACTCCCCAGCCGTCCAACAAGGTCCAGCGTTCCAGCTCCGCAGTGGGCGACAACTGCTTCGCGGCGAAGGTATGCCTTGCGCGATGCTTCTCCTGTAAACGAGAACTACAGGCGACCCCTCATGAGCAGCCCCCTCACATCGTCCTCCCATTCCATCTCATCTACCGGTACGGCATTTATTTCTGTGAATTAGAATCGCCGCTACCGTACGCCTCAGCTCCCGTCCCCAACCAAGGTAATCGCCGGGTCATGGTTGGATTTATTTGATGTACCTCATCCAGTCTTGGCCTTGCCGCGTTCGGTCAGGCATTGACATTGGTGGTCGAATCTGTTAGACGTCGCGCGTTTGCCTACATAATGGCGAATTTAAAGTCCAAAGACCCTCTCGATGCTCTCCCGGACATAATTAACGATATTGTGAGCTTCGTCCTCGATATCGTCCGGTTAGGGATTTCTATCTAACGCCGTGTTCCCTAAACAGCTGATTCAAACTGGACGAGCGTTCAAGAAGGCAAGGGAAGACGGCCCTCGAGATCTGGACCATGTGCAGAATAGCCTGAGGAGCCACATGGAGCACTCTATGAATGAGTTTCACAGAAATCTCGACGATATAGAATGCGAGATTGTTCGTCGCTGGACCTTCAAGTTACGAGAAGAGAGGGCACTAACTAGTTCCTTAGGTTCATGCCAAGGCGATCCTGTTACGAGATTTGGAAAAGGCGCGTGCCAGTCGGGTGCCTCCTCCCGAGTTGGCGGCGCCGAAGCCGTCGGCGGCAAAAGCCGGCAACCCGCATACACCTCCGACGCAAGTTGCCCACGCCGGCCTCAGCCAGGCAAAGGCAGGCTTGAAGCAGCAACATGCACCTGTGGGTCGGCCACAGCCGCCTGTCAAGACTCCGACGGCACCATTCCCCGATATGGTGGGCATAGACATTCAGTCGCCTGGCCAGCCGTCGCCTAAGATTAAAAGAGAGGCTATCTCGCCGGCTGCCCATGTATCGACGCCGCCGAAGCCATCACCAAGAGCAGTCAGCAGGCCACTGAAGAGTGAGGCAAGGCCATCTCCACCAACCCACATGCCAGTCCAAGTACCTACACCAACACCGGTGCAAGCTCCGACGCCCAACCAAGTCCCCACCCCAGTTCCCATCCCCATCATGGACGACAAGATGGGCAGTGACCCGTACGACTTTCCAGCCTCTGGCGCCGGGGTCTTTACCGAGATGGCCTTTAGAATAGACCCGAGCAGCGATGGTGCAGACCCCGATCTTTCAGAGCTCGACAGCTTTCTTGCCGATCCGACCGGGGCATCCTCCACCCTTTCAGGGACTGCTCCCACTGCTCCGATGGCCATGATGGGGACCGTGGGAAGCATTGGGAGGCCTTCAGAAAAGAAAGGCTCCCAAACTCAAGAAGCTGGTCCCGACATATACGATATCGACAACATTGATAGCATGGAGATTGACTTTACCACCGGTCTGCCGGCGGACGAGGCTGGGGACATTTCCGAACCCTTCTATCTTACAGGCGACCTCTCCGATCTTGAACATGCATTCCAGTAAGAGGCAGGATACCGAACGAATGACGAGAATCAATATTTTGAAGGCGGACGTGCCGAGGATGGAAACAGACGGAAATACCGGTTGCTTAAAGTGGATATGTTAGTTACGACTATCAACAATTGAAACAGTTCAAATCATTCCTCTCCTGAACGCCGGTTCATGCAGTCCTCATGCAATTCCTATTCAGGTCCTTGGGTGACCTCCCATATCTTTCCCAGCATGCCTTTGAATTTGGGATTTCGCCAATCGGTCCAATTCTTATCCAGCGCGCCCCAGGTTTCCTCATCGTCAATAACGCCGTTCCGTACATAATACGACCCCTGGACCGCCCACAAGGCCCAGTCCGCATCGTTTCCCTCGAGATAGTTTACCAAACAAGTGAGGTAGAGGTAGTTCTCGTCGCTCAGCCCGTCGTTCGGTCCCCCCTGCATGTCGACGCCGAACTCAGACACCCAGAGCGGGCCCGTCTGCGGCTTGCCCTGCTCCAGCACGAATCCGTACAGCAACCCATAGTTGATCTTGACGACGTCGCAGTTGCCCATCTCGGGCGTCGTGACGGTGAAGACGTAGTCATGCGTCTCCCAGACGTTCTTCCCCGCCCACGCCGACGTGTCCAGTGGCCTGCTACGCATCGGCGACAGGTCGGTCCCGCCGTTCAAGCCGCCAATGACGACCAAGACGTCCGGATTCGCCTCGTGGATGAGCTGCGCTGCGGGCCGCACCTTGTCAAACCACGTGTTGGCGGCAAAGAGGATCTGCGTCCACGTTGCCCGGAGCTCGTTCCGGAGCGACATGGCCACCACGCCCGGCTGGTCCCGCGACCAGACCGCCATGGCCTGCAAGCCCGTAAGCCACTCGTCAGGATCGAAATACCGACTGTTGGCGGCCCAGTAGATAGGCGCGTCCTTCCACCAGCCGTTTCCGTCGTCGAGGTCGCAGCACCAGCCCGCCTTGCTGACATGGTTGTCCAGCACCACCATGATGCCGCGGTTCCAGAGCTGTCTGATGACCTCGGAAAACACGTCCCTGACCATGGCGCCCTCGAGGAACGGGTTCTTCTCCACTGCAGCACGATGCAAGGACATCAACCCCTCTTCCCCGACGTTGGCGTTCGAGGCGGCCGCGCGGAACGAGTCCTCCACCGACAGACGGGGACTCAGCGCCATGTCAATCGAATACGTCAGGCGCACGCAGTTGAACCCATTGGCGGCGATCCAGTCGACCGTCTGGTTGAGGGGCTGCTTGTGCAGGCCTTCAGGAATGTTGGCCTCGAGGTGGGCGGCCCAGTTGATGCACCGGAGCTTGACGCGCCGGCCGTCTGCGTCGAGGATCCATCGGCTGGAGGAGGACAGCGGGAGCTTTGGTTTGGTGGCGGCACCCGAGAGGCAAGCGAGGGATAGGATTAGGAGACTGAAGAATGAAGATGAAGGGTACATCCTCGACAGTCATCTAACTCGAACAAAATTACCAATAATTTGGACAAACTAATTCGAGAGTGAGGGTCTTCGCAGTCAAATATGCATGCATTCTAGCCGAAAAATAGCATGTAGAATAGAAGGATAGCCAGCAGAAATAGAGCCTACCCCAAGGTTTTCGCGAAGTTCTCGAATATCCGCTGGAGAAAGTGGTAGGTATAAAAAGGGATGCTGATCACGGTTCGCCACCCCATATTCGAAACTGGCTCAAAGTTATATTATATGAACATGCAAACTAGTAGAGTAAAAAACCCGTCTACTGCGCAATCTAGCAAAAGACAACCGCCAAGCGCCGCCCAGGGACCTCGGAGGAGTTTACCTCGTTGTTGGTTCACAAGATCTGATTTGTCGGAGCGGACGACACGGCAAAAAGCCATAGACGGATAGGGTGAGGCGAGGTAGTCACAGGACTGCGTGATTGGATGCTTCCGAGGGGAACCCCCCCACCCCCAATTTTTGAGAGTCAAGATTGAAATGAAGAGCATGTCGAGATTTGGGTTTCATTCACCCTTGGTCGGTCTACCGTCAAATGGTTCATCTTGAATGTTTGCATCGACAGGAGAGAATGTCCAGGTCGGAGGAGTGAATGAGAGCTGGTGCCGGTAAATATTGCCACTCGGAGAACACGCAGGGAATGGAGCTCGCGGTTATGGACGGCTGATTCTCTCCTCTTTGCTCATGGGAGCCATAGCATACAAATGTAAAAATCGCGCGAAAAGAAATCAACCAAAAAGTCCCACGCTTTCACGAGACAATTGCCGAGACCCTAATGATCCGAGCTGAGGCCCAAGCCCACCGCGACAACTGTCTTCGCGATAACATGTTTACTAGATAGCCCCTTCAGCCCCGATAGCCGCAACTTCCTAGTCTCGGTAGTATCGCTCATCAAATCCCAACAAGTAGTCGACTCCGTAGGCCTATCTAGTGGAAGCCCTTGGCGTGTGTAAGGGGACGAGTTGGAAATGAGATTCTCACCGGGTCTTTCCAAAATAAGGAGTTGAGGCAGGGAAGTAAAGAGACGGGATGGCTATAGAGCTACGCCGCCGGGTTATCTCTAATCAAGTAGCAAGCCTGTCGTCTTTGGTATAGAACTACTACCACGCTATCTCTTCGTGAGGCTTCAAACCCCTGCTCTTGCTGCTTCTACTCCCTGCGCTTCTTCCCCTACTTCTGCTTCTACGTTGCGTCCTTGCACCTGTGAGCCTTTTCCCCCTTCCTCTTTTTCCTTGGAGGCTCTCCGTCGCCCTGGTCGGCGATATATTTGTCCCACAGGTCAATGGCACGATTGAAGTCTCGGTGGACATTCCAGCCTTTGGCCGGAGGAGGGAGGTCCACCAGTTCCTCGATTTTTTCCAAGACGGCCCTTGGATGAACGGGGGGTGGATCAGTGTTGATATCCAGGGATGCGTCGCGATACGTTGTCTTCGTGGTCGCCTCCTTGTACGCTGTGAAAATGCAGTCAGCGTGGCCACTGATCTCCCAGAAGGCCGAGTGTGAAACCATGGAGGCCAAGAACACCCATATAGACTCTGTCGCGGTGTCCTTTGGTGTCTTTGTTCCAACGCCGGGAGAAGCAGACGCCGGTTTCACCAGAAATTCCACCTCACCATCGACACCGAACCTTGACTGGTACACGTCGAAAGGGATCCTGACAAATGTGCCGCTGGAATCAAACATACGCCCGGGAAGTGAATGGTAATGAGGGAGAACGCCGTTGTCGGAAATGTGCTTCTGCCGCTCGAGCTGACCGCGGGTCCGCGTGGCGACTATGTTAGGTCGACGATCTCCTCCGATTCGTCCTTCGCCCTGGACATCAACCTCAGATGCTGCCAAAGCTCGGGCAACCACACAATTTGGCAAGACATTTCTGTCTTCATTGGAGTGCTTGTTGATCTCTTCAATAAGAGCTGACAGTGAACTTAGAAAATCGAGCGTCTTGCGATCGTCGTCCCTGAGAGAACCTCCCATCAATGCAGCTTGCGTCAAAATAGTTCTCACTTTCTCCTCCAACGTTTCAGGACGACGCCGACTCCAAGGGTCTTGTAATAGGGAAATATTGAACTCAATGCCGGTCATCTTGCCCAGTCCCTTGCGCGCTGTCTTAAGCCACGACCGAAAACTCGTAGTGTTCCCATATATGCGCCACAAACCTGGATCAAGCACGACCAGCACAAGCCTTTCCAGATTCCTGAAGTCGGATAAAGCGATAAGGGCATTTTTGAACCGGCAATTGTCTTTGATCGATACCTCGCCGACGCCGAGTTTGATTTCCCGAATGGCAGCTCGCCTCTCAGGAATGACGGCGGCAGCAAAGTTGAGAAAGAGAGCAGGGCATGTGAAATAGAATGTATTCCTCTAAATGTTGTTAGTTGTTATAAAGTAGAATGCAACTGATGTATTGGGCTTTACCGAATAGAATACAGGGTATTTAGCCAAGTCATCCCGGAACGTTCGGCATGTTAACTGGATAGGGAGGAGTGCAAATGTGACGTCGTTGTTGCCACTTATTTGATAGGTAAATTTGTTCGATCTAGCAGCCACCTGCCAAGGCGTCACATCGTTTTCTTGGACAAGAAGGATTTCCCAGATAATAGACCGAATCTAAACCAATTGTTAGAGAACTAAGAAGCGCAGGAACGGTAGAGCTAGAGTAGCCTCGTACCTCTGGGGGAAGGGAAAGAATGGCCGCCGTTCCTTCCGGCGGTGTATCAATGGGGGTGCTTATCGTCATCGTCGGCGATGACAATTGCGATATTTGACGGAAAGCCGCAGCTGTATCGTTGCTAGCCAAGTACCTCGAATACCGAGACTGGCCTTTTCGTTAGACCGATATCCTGGGTACAATGGGCTAGAACCTTTAAATCATGTAGGTTTCAATCCACTAAGAGAACTGCCTAGCGAAGTAAAGAATGTAGAATAGAAGGAAGAGGCGGAGAAAGCACCGAAGAAAAGAACGAGGAGGGTATAGACGACATTGCACATACTGAGTTTGAAGCCGGCGATATCCGCCTCTGCGGTTTCTCGTAACTTAAATGCTGAAGCCGCGATTATCGTAGGAACTCTTTCCGACACCAAGAAAATCTGAAGGGCGGGAATGAGTGGCGGAGATTTCATCAGCAATAGCTAGTTGTACGTATTTGTGGCTAGCAGAAATGATTGTGAAGCGCTGACGGACTTGGCGCGGTCTGAGATCGCTCGGAGGTTCAAAGGATTTGTCGCCTACCGAAATGGGTGAATCGAAGTAGAAGTGGGTTGGTTGCGCGTGAATGCGTTGGCACTTGTCCAAACGCTGACCATCGTCTTGAGATTCCAACGCCAGCGGCAGGTTCCGTCGGGTTAGGGGCCAGGAACTGGAATCGGGTAGAGCTCTCAACGGAAGGGAACTACCTTAGCTGTCGCGAGCTGAGTTCTTTCCAATGCTACGGCGGTATCGGGTAGGAAGAATTTCGCAACTCAAATTTAATAGTTACGCCTGATATCGATTGGAATTTTGCAGAGACATCTTCAGGGAGGTTGAGTTATAAATAAGACGCGTAACCGATGGGCGAGTCCTCCAGAACTAATCGAGGACTTGTCGCCTAATCTACGCAAAGATACACTCAAGATGGTGTCCTTTGAAGTAGCCTCGGTCTTTCTTCCAAGCGGCTAGGAGAATGTCCCGCCCAGTTTCTACTACCTCCTGGACTTGCTCTGCTGTTCCCCAGCCCGGAGCACTGGAGCCAATGCAGATCAGGTGGGCTCCGACGTACACAAGGGTTCGGTATGCAAAAGGGTCATCCATATGGCCGTAACTCTGGACAAATCCGTTGATCATCCACAGTCCGGCCTCTATATCCTTGAAGAGCTTCAGCTCATAGAGCTCGGCAATCATTTGTCCGACATCCATGGGTGGCAAGCCGAGTTGAGCCATCTCCCAATCCACGATTTGGACGTCCGTCTGGGCCGAGTCGGCAATGGCCTTGTCCGGGATGAGGACACTGCGTTCTTTGTCAGTGTTCTAGACCAACAGCAGTGATGAGCAGGTAGTCAACCTACTTTCCAGTCCAAAAGTCCCCATGGATCACACTCAATGGTCCGTCGTCCGCGACTTCCTTTGCAGTGTTGTCCCGAATTTCCTCAAGTATGTCTTTGCTGGGTCCCAGGATAGAGGGAAACCTGGTGACGACGCCGAGGAGGGCGCTGTAGTTGATCATGTGCTTGACGTGCTGCAACTGCTTGTTTTGGGACACCAGCTCTCTCACTTTAGGCCGATCCGGGTGGTTTGCCCATGCGTGGAATGTCTTCAACCACCTGCCCAAGGCTTGGCCAAGCGCGATGCACTGCTGCTCCAAGCCAACTGGAGTAGGAGCGGCGTAGTGCTTAAAGGCGTAGTTTTTCAAGCTGAGCGCCGCAGGTACCAGCTCTTGGATTTGGTTGTTGGCTACAGGGTCGAAATGGAGTAATCTAGGAGTCTTGACGACCCAGTTTCCACTTTGGGACGGTGGGAGCTCTTCGAGCATGTGGAGGCAGGTCTCTTCGATTTTCTGCAGCGCTCGTAAGTTCACGCACCTTACTAGGCAAGGGCGCACCGAGGAAAGACAGGAAAGATGAACCTACACAGCGAGCGGTTGGGATTGGGAAACTAGGCTGTGTAGCCACAAAGGCCTCGCCATGTTTCACAACAACATCTGTTGTCCCATCGTCGAGGGCCTTGGCCAGAACGCCATGGAAGATGAAGTTTGCGCTACCGCCAGCCAAAGGCCGAAGGGATACCACCTCGTATAAGGTCCCAGCGAGGTCGCTCTTGACTTTGGAGATGATCCTGTCGGCGTCTGGCGCGGTGGCTTGAAGATCAAGTGACATGATGATAGCTCGCAGGTGCTTTCAGATTCCAGTTTGACCCTC
>Ga0247774_1000997_pt1 | contig 14269 bp, 15 predicted proteins | sample UWRJL001104B6_FD_179933 | JGI IMG/M metagenome (GOLD analysis project Ga0247774, IMG submission 179933) | Plant litter microbial communities from Arlington Agricultural Research Station in Wisconsin, United States - UWRJ-L001-104B-6 | ecosystem: Environmental > Terrestrial > Plant litter >... | reverse complement strand
CCTCGTCGGTCTCCGCGGCTGACCCTATTGCTCCAACGGCCACCTCGTCCGGCACCTGCGGCTGTCTTGTCACCCCTTTGTGCAGACTGAGGTAGCTCCGTCACCTTCACATCTCGTATACGATTGGTAACAAACGTCTGCCACTTCTTGTAAACAACCGATAGCTCCTTCTTGAGCTCCTGGAGTTGGGGGGTCATGGCTTCATGCTCCTCCTTCTCGATAATTTGATGTGCCTTGGGAGATGAACGAATCGACCCGTTACTTGGTCGGCCGTCCGTTTTGTCCTTGGTAGTCTTGGACGGTGTGGCAACGTTGGAGGTGCTATTGTTGGGCTTGTTCGCTTCGGCCAGATAAGCCAGCGGCTTATTCGAAAGGCTGATATTCTCCCTGTTCTGCAGTTGGAGGGCAATCCAGCCGTGGTTCGGGTTGTCCGTCTCGACAGGAGTTACAGGACGAGAGTCGAAGGCATCGGTAATCTGGTGACCCATTCTGTCAAGGATTCGGAGGATAAGGCTAGCGAGGTCATCTCTCTCGGCGGGTGTCAGGATGCCCTTGAGGTCAGCCACCCTTCTGCGGGGGCCAGCTCGGCTACGAGCCATAGCACCGTCGTCGTCCTCGTCCTCTTGGCTCAGGTACCCGTTTCCACTCTCGCTACCAGTATCGTTCTGTCGGTAGTCGTCTAGTGGCTGCTGTTGCTTGTCTCCGTTACAAAGATTATGATCTTCCGGGTTGTCAGAATATTCCGGTCCAAAATTGGGTTGTAAAGAATCATCAGAGCTAGTCCAAACGCTTTCGTCAAAAAAGATGGGCCGGGCGGCCTCTCGATAGTAGGCACGATGGTATGCTTCTACTTTCTGGGGGTCGAGAGATGGCGTCCTGGGTACTTCATGCGTTGATGATGATGAAGAACGAGGCGAAGAAGAAAGAGGTAGTGCTCGTTCACCGTGCAAGCCGAAAGGCTTTAAAGCCGGTGGATTGTGAATTGGGTTCGGCAAAGGAAAGTGCGAATCTGCTGGGGGGTTCTCCTGCGGGTCGCGGTCGGCGTTTGCATGGTTGGGTTCCCGTCCAGGGTCGGAACGTTGGTCCAGGCACCGTTCGTGATTTCCAGGAGGAGCTGACCATGGTGACCATGACCCCAAAGGGGCCATATATTTGCGGAAGAAGTCGAAACGGTCCATATTCCAGGTCCAAGTCCTTCTATATTGCAAGAAGCACGGGTCTTCCGCCTTCCCACCTCTCGCTAATACATCTGTCTCGTTTGTCCAGCCCCCGAGTAGTTTTCTCGTCTGCGACGTTCCTTCCGACGTGTCTCACAATTCTACCAGCTGCAAGCGCACTCTTATTAGTTCACGGGGCTTATTTAGGCACGCTTTCACGCCATTTCTAATGTGGAAATCCAGAATGGGGCAGTTGGCAAGGTGCGATATGACGATCAGATAGCCGAAGCCGAGACTCACAGTTGCGCTGGGAAGACAAGCACCCAGTGCCGACGCGCGTCATACGTGGTAGGCCTGCCTCTGTAGACACAGAGAGAACGTGTTGATACCGCAGCAAACAACTCAAACTGCGGCCAGAAGGAGACCAAAGGGCATGCCGCCGCTAAGATGCCGAGACTTAGGAGATGTAATTTACTAAAGTAGGTGTTGGCATTTTGCATCCAAACTGAGCATCATCAACAAGCTTCCTAGAAACTGTCTATTGAGGTTTCTTGTCAGTAGGTCCACATAGGGAATGAAGGAAGCACGTGTTGAAAACTGATTGCCGTAGGTAACTGGGCTTATGAGCATGCCGGTGACCGACTGACGTCACTAGCCGGCGGAGCTTCAGGAGCGGAAGGGCTCAAAGGTTGCCCCCTAGGCCTGTTTCTAGTGCAAAAGTTGTTGGAAATTATACCTCCAATTACTATTTTCAATACGTCCCACTAAATAAGAGTGCAGTGTGAATGCTATGACAGCCGAGTCACGCCGAGGAGCATTTGGTATAAGGGGCAGACTGAAGTCGCGTAGAGCATCTTCTAGCCTCACCGACTCACCGACAGCGACCGTCTGGTCGGTGCTGCACCTTGGGCTACAAAATCTACACTGTTTTAGCGTACAAAACATTGTGAACTGTATCAAATGATTTTGGTCCGATTACAGTCGGGCCAGACTAGTCTATTTCGCAGGGCTGGCGGCAAGTGGGGACTTTGGGAGGCGCCCCGCGGCCCCCGCCATGCCGTCATATGGCAACCAAGCTGCTCCAATCCCAATCGGCTGCATGCATTTGTCACCATCAAGAATTCATTCCGTCCAGGCACAATATTCAGTCTTTATCGCACCAATGTGCTTGCAACAACGTCTCTACATCTTGGCCCTTTCTCCATTCGGTCCGCAGTAATTTTTTTGGGCCTGTCCCGCCTTCCTCTCCAGCAAGGTCCAGATCAGGAACGCCGTTCAGGATTTGCGTTCTAGAGTTCTACCGTTGCAGCCTCGATTTCGCCAGTCCTTCTTTGGAAGCTTGACTCATGACCTCTGAAAGAAACCGCGCGGCAGCACCGGCAACGCGCCAGCGGCCGGTGCCGACATCACAGTCGCAGACCACCGTGGAAGGCGAGTCCTCCACCCAGGCGCAAACACAAACGGAACCGCAAGCCATCCTCCGGCTACGAGGGGCTCCGCCGCCAACGAACAGGTCCGTTCAATGGGCTGAAGATGTGGTCGACAACGAAGGTCTGGGGCGGAAGAAGTCTAAGGGTACGTGCGTTATCTAGCTCTTGGCAGCCGCTAGGCGCTTGAATCAGGGAGAGGAAACGACAGGAAGATGCGAACCGCATAGATCTTAGGCTGACCACTTCTACTTCTGCTTCTGCTTCTAGTGTGCTGCATCTACCATCGGCCCAAAGCAGTGGGGGAGTCCAGCGATGAATCCTCCGGCTCCTCATCCTCCTCCTCAGGCTCTGACTCGGATGGTGACGCGATGAGAGACAATTGCAATCATGGCCGAGGGCGCAAGGGGAAGAAGAGGAAAGACGGGAAGGACACGGAGAAGCGGCAGCCCAGTCCGAACGCCTACGAGAAGCAACCGAAGCCGAAACCAAAAGATTTAAGGGGCGGTGGTGGGAATGACAAAGGTAAGGGAGCGACCTGATGTCGCGCGGGGAAAGGCAGGCTTGTTTCATAGACATGACTCTGTATTGATGGCGCTGGCGACTTGCAATAAAAGTGGTTTGGCCTTGGTTGACATTTCATTTGTTGGTCAACCAAGCTCCATCGGCCGATTTTATACCAGCTCGCAAGTCTCTCACTATCAAAAGGAAGGCTTATCATCCAGCCTGCCGTAGCAAGTGAACAAGAGGCGCAACCAATAATTATCTTTGCTAGCACCTTCGTATCTGCAGGGCAAATCAGATTCAACCTCGTTCCAACCACTTCCCTTCCCGCCCGCCCTTGCCAATGTGGGTGTAAAACAAAACGGTCACTCGTACAAAACGCGATACCGCCTGTCGCGTAAAGAGAGGTGCAATCATTGAAGATACTAATAGTACACGGCGCACTGCCGAACCCTTAAGCCGCAGTCAATATAAGGAAGACGAGGATGGCGGAAAAGGTCGACACTATTACATGTTTGGCGGTGTGGTGCCTAACATGCTTGGCACTTGCTTTCGAAGGAAAGCCCGTTTTCTCTGATCAGGACGCGGCACACCTTGAATGGTACGCGGTTCCTTCATCAGAGACGGGTCCAGCTTCGTGGGAACGCGCGTCACCACGCTTCGGTACTCGCCGGGAAAGCGTGCGTTGGGGACCGGCACCGACGCTGTCCGCCAAATGTGGTCTGAAGTGTCAGCAAGGTAGCTGGGCACCTTGGGTTGTTTCGGTGGAGGGTTGAAGCCAGATCCGAGCATCGATGCTCCGTGCGAGACTCGGATGGCTGATAGCCTCGAGAGGCCCGAGGATAGTCCATGTCGGCCCCGTGCCTTCTTGGCCAAGAGGATTTCGTCAAAGAGCCTGATCGAAGGGTGCGTGGCCGCTTTTGTTTCCCGTTCGTGGATAAACTCGTTGAAAGCTACGGTTTGGTCAGTTACTGTCCAAGGTGATTGACAAGATCACAACGCCAAGCGGTGACTTACCCTGAGTATCACGCATCATGGCGGCGTACTCATGCTGTTCGTAAGGAAGGCTCTTAACAAACCCATCCATGTCGAAGGCGTAAAGCTGGCCATTGGTCTTCTGCTCCCTGCTCGGCCGTCCGAGGTACTTCCGATACATGTAAAGGAGACTGGCAAGGCACCTCACAAATGCCGCCCTGACGCTGTCGGCGTCAAATGCGCGTGGGCAGACCAGAGACACAAAACCGAGGCAGCGGCCGTGTGCGCGACTACCGCAGCCATCGCATTTGTACATGCCGTCCTGCTCGGCCCGGTCGTCACAGACGGAGCAGACGGACGGCGTGACCTCCTCCTCCCATTCGAAACAGTGCCCCTCCACCCAGACGGTGGTTTCCGTGTTCCGAACTGGTTGGATCATCAGATTGGGCATGATGGTCGAGGCGGCGAGGGTCGACTGCGCATACGTAGACGGTGCGTAACCTGTCGCCGCCCCGAATGAGGATTGCGAGTCAATCGATATGGCGGAGATGGAAGTGCTAGCCGAGTGGCCGTTGAGGAACGGCAAGCTGGGCCTGTGAAGGGGCCCGTGAGATGCAGGAGAAGTCACGCCGAACGATGAGCTGCGCCGTGATTTCTCGTCAAAGTGGCCCGATCGCTTTTCCCTCAACGTGGCCGACATGGCAAATCCCGAGTCGTTCCGCGAGACGGGGGTGGACGGCATTGGCGGGAAGTTCATGGATATAGGAGAGACTGATGAAGGAGGACTGGTCCTGGTAGATCTGCTGGTGCCCGGTCTGTCCGCCTTGCCATTGTCAGCCTTGGCTTGGACGAAGGCATTGAAGATGGGGACGCAGATCGCTCGTTCGGCCTCCGTCTCCCCAAAGGCAGCCGAGTTCTGCGCAACCAGCCTGCCCAGATTGCTCCCCTTGGGCGCGGGTGCGAAGATGGTGTGGTTTTCCGACGAGAACGCGTCGTAGGGGTAGGATTCCATGGCGTAGGGAGGCGGGCCGGTAGCAACCCCGTACTTGAGCTTCGCCGGGGCCGCGATTTGCAGCAGGGACATGAGTTTTCGGCGCTGCTGCCTTGGTAGCCGATTCGGCTGCGAAGTAGCATCAACCGTGTCTCGGTCAAGGTCGACGAGTACGTAGTCATCATCGGGAAGGTCGATGCGCTCGTACCGCCTTTCGACGCCAACAATGTAAGGGCACGGCGCATCCAAGGCCGACAGGAGGCGGGCAGGTAGCACAGGTATAAATATGCTGGACCACTTGAGCGGATAAAGGAGGCTTGCGATGGCGTGGCAAGCCAAGTGTAGCATGCCCGTGTGCGACGACAGGAAAATGATGCGCGACTCCGACATGGCGTACTCAAAGAGAGTCGCCAAGTTTTCCAGGGACAGACACCTGAATAATGAGTAGATGTCGATGCACCGAGACCCGGGGATTTCGTTGGCTGCCTCCATTCTGGAGTACAGGCGCAATTCCCTCACGCCGATTTCAACCTGGGTCGTGGAGCCCAGAGGACTCATGGCCTCGACGCAGAGATTGACCACATATCGCTCTAGGGGCTGCCACCGTCCCACCCGCGGCGACGTCGGAGGCACGCGCAGGATTGCGCCGTCCGTCATGGGAACCACGACCGCCCGTAGCCACTCCTTCCAGAAGGCCATCCTCGTCGCGTCCCGACCGAGTATCCCGTACGCTCTCGGGGTCCACAGGCCGCTCTCACCAGTCGTGAGGCCGTCGATTTTGGAGGCGGCTCCGTGTCGCAACGGCCGGAGCATTTCCGTCATCAGCGATATCTTCTCCTCCACGGTGCTAATCTCATCCTCCAAGGCGTCGCGTGCCGAAGAGCCCGACGGAATCTGAGGCAACCTCGCCAGGAGCTGTGATAAATGCGTTCTCTCGCCAGCCAGGCGAACCCCGAGGCTCGCTGCCAATTCTCTTTCCTCGTTAGACATGTGGCTCTGCCGCCACCTTTCACAACGCTTCTCCACCTGTTCGGCCACCTCTACAGACAGAGCCGTCCAGATAATCACCGTCACACCATATATCTTGGACCCGTCTTCCGAAGTCATGGTAAAGCCATGCCATGTTGATCTCGGCCGGTCATCAGAGGACACGATCTGGATATCGTTCGGGAATGCAAACATGGGCACATAGTCAGGGAACCTCCCCCGCCTTGCGATCTCATCCGTGGCGTCTTTCGGTGGATATCGATCCAGCAATACGGGCTCAAACCGCCTCTTGAGCGGGTGCATGTCTGGATCGGTATTTAGGGGCTCCGGTGGCGGAATGACTGAATTATAGTTGCTGAGGCGCTTGGCAGTTCTCACAGATGCTGCAGGGACATGGTCAGCGGAGGCGTCTTGTGCAGTCTCAACCCGTAGGTCGTAAAAGGCGAGTGGAAGATGGTGAACATGTTGGACGTGACTGTGTGAAGATGTGCGCGAAAGCTGACATACCTGCTCTGGGAATGGCGGGTTGCTTCCGACTGCTGTTCATGTCCCTGAAGCTCATTTTCCTACGAATGCTCCCTTTGATATTCCGCAGCGGACTTCTTCTTGAGGCCGCCTCGTTCTCGTCTGCCTTGATACGTTCGGCTCGAGGATTGACCATTGGCGGACGAGTCTGAAGCTTGGCGCCGGCGCTGAAAGAGAGATCTTCCAGAAAGTTTTCCCGCTCCGCCGCAAACTTGAACAGCGCCGTGTCAAAGTCAAACTCGCCATCCTGGGCGTGGTCGGCATTGGAGCAGTTCTTGGCCTCATGGTTGCCATTTACTGGCCGAATTGTCGTGCTGCTTCGGTTGCTTCGCGTGCTTCCGTCCAGGTCATCCAGCATGTGGCTTGGGAACCGCCCGTCAGCCGAAAGCTTCGATATTCGGTGAGAAGAGCCTTGGCGAGAATGCCTAGCTGTTGCCTTTGAGCTTCCCTGTATGGGTTCGACCGGTTCGGGTTCGCCATCTTCGACAATGGTGGCGTCGACATGGGGAGTCGGGGGAGGAGAATCGTTGTACGAGATGGACTCGATACCGGCGATCCAAAAGTAGTCGGCAAGGGGGGTCGACTGGTTCTCCATGGCAGATGCCCTTTAAACCCTCGGCAACAGGCCGGCGGCCAACGACGAATGGTTTGCGATCGTCTCTGCTCAAGGTTGCCTTTCCCCCTCGCGTGCCTTCAGGAGTCCGACGCGGAATTGGCTTGTGCAGTGCTTGAACTGGATGTCAGTTCCTAAGGACAACTACTTGCGGGGAGAATCGGTAGGCACCGGCATAGATGCTAGTAGCAACTGCGCAAAACGCGGGCAGCCGGGTTGGGAGAGCGTGATACATACCATTGGCTGCACTGAGGCAAGGCTATTTGATCGGGCGCAAGTGACGATTTCTCAAGAGCGGGCAGAACAGCGGTGGAAGGCACGAAGCATCAGGGATCCCAATCCCGATAAGTACCCAATAAGTGCCACGAAAGTAGGCGCGATACGCAGAGTTGATGGTTGGCGCCAATGTTCCAACTCCGTACTAAGTGCCCCCTAGTGGTGCGTGAAAGACCGCCAGGGCCCAATTTGGGTTTAGTGGAGTCAAGCGTCAGGGACCGAGAGGGACTGAGAGCAGGCCGGAAGCAGCAAGCCAGGCACGTCGAGAACTGCGCCCAATGCGCCGCCTGAACTAGGAGTTCAACGCGCTCACTGCTCACGAAGGAAAGGCTCAGTGTTGCGACCTAATTCGGGAGACAGGCCAACGCGAAGCACAACCACCAAATTTCAAAGCAACTTTTTTGGCAATCGGGCGGTTGGTAGAACGACGAAGCCGTTGTCTGTGAGCCAAGGTCCACCGACTGCATTAAACTTGACAATGGAAAGATAGGCAATCTGCGAAGTGTTAGGCGGCCAACCATTCAACATTGTGATCGAAACAAGCTCAGTGGGTTTGGATAGGGTTAGAGACCCGGACGTTCTTACCTTGGGGAGGTTCGCGTGAAATGGAGAGGTACCAACTTGCAACACCTGCGGATCGGATGCGGTACGTTTGTGGGTAACCTTGTGTACTTGCTACAATGAATGCGAAAATTCGGGGTCATTCAACCTTGGGCGGACGTGAGTGACGCAAGTTTAAAATATCGTATCTCCTCGAGTCCGATAGACGAAGTATTTTGCCCAGTGCTCAAACTTGGCGAGACGGGAACAGAAGGGTATTTGGAGGAAAAAGACTGCTGACCTCCAAGGCTATTATTCCCAGCCCGGGTCATACAGAATGCCGCACGACACAATGCCCAATGTGGGAGTCGGACGGAGAAGGTAAATATTGGTACCTGAACTGTTCCTGCGTCCCGCGGTGCGCCGTCTGCCTTATACCCTATACCCTATGCCCTATGCCGTAGCCGAAGTTGTGATTCGCGTGACGAACTGAATCTAAAGTTTGTAGCAATAGGGAGAACAGTTCAGGCACCTCGGACCCTGTCAATGTGTGCTTCCAACCTCTTTGCCAGTGCAGGTAGGTGGTGGCTAGAGAACGCAGACGCTCACCAATGGATAATTTCATGCTGGATTAACCTGGAACAGACTCGGGAACACTTGTCGGCTTTCTTCTCCCCACCCGATGAACATGGATTTTGATCCATTCTCCCGATTTCGCACATTTGCGGGTGGCAGGTGGCGGGCGATGTGGCAATTCGTTTGTGGATGACATGACCAAGATGGCTTGCCTCCGTCGTTGAGATGGTGGCCTCTAAGAATATCAACGGAGGTACAACCAACCCTTCTACACCGAAATCATATGAGGGGTGGTAATATGATTCTCTTCCCGGCGGACCAGGTTTCGTCCACACCCACGATTTAATTGAAGCTTTTTCGGGACAGGCTCTCTACTGTCCCGCGTAGCGATTTGCATTTGGAGCCTAGGCGGGAACAGCAGGAACGAAGAGCTCGCAGGGTTGAATACAACCGTCGAGATTATCCTTCGCACAGCGAAGTCATTGCCGTTCAGAGTTGACTGGGAACTGACGGAATCTGTTTAACGAACCGTGACCGAAGACGTGCAACTAATACCAATCACACATTTACAAGTGGTGCGCTGGCAGATGCGGGTCCAACTCCGGCTTGCATGTTGGGTATCGATCGGCCAGGCATCTTCTCGCGCCTGGCCGATGAGTTCCTCAACCCCTGAGCTTAACTGTCGAAGTACGTATTTAGGCATGCTATGAGACGAGTTTGGCTAAGTCGTATCGAGAAGGAGGCAAATACACCACTGACCACCCGCCACGGTGACGGATGGGAAGGTGTGGATCAGCACCGTAGTGGGGAACCTGGTTGCAAGCACTTTGGGAGGGCAGACGCTCAAGCGCCTTGTCCCGGATATCATAGGCTAAGAATCTACTCTACTTTCTTTGGGAGTCTGGACAATAGACCGGTTGGATTAATACAACGGGTGCTGCCATCGCTGTATGAAGTAGTAGTACGTACGTCTAAATGTAGTGGCTATTATTATTCTCTTTTTAAGATCAGCAACGCGGACCGGGCATCTTTCCCGGGCCGCATGCCACGCAACCCCACAACCGCAGGCCACCAGATTTCAACCGCGCCGCATTTGCGGGAGAAAGAAAAGCTGTCACCCAAGCTCTAAGCCTGTTGCAGGCCCACCAATAAACACGAGCAAATAATTGGCAAAAACCTTCCTGGAGACAATTGTCTGCTGGATGGCCATTGGAATACGAGACTAGATCACAACATCAAACAAGCCAACGCACTCAACGCACTCATTGAACCGGTCGGCCCCGGTCGGCACCGCCGCACCCAGTCCCTTGCTGAATGCGCGCGGCCCTAAGGTGGTTTGCACTTCGTACCGGGAGGTGAAGGGGGCTCCCCATTAAGCCAGCTTTGCCGCGCCGCCTCCGGCAGGCGGTCTATTGTCTTGAGCTCTCCATCGCGCCGTTGTTTGATCGTGGCTCGATGTCTTGAGCAACTTCAATCTCTTTCTTACCTTGGCATCACGAGAGTCAAATTAGGTTCGCTCTCAGTCCTTCTCATAGTTGATCACAAATCCACAGGCGCACGGGTGAATCAATTGGAGGGTTGGTGAAACGCTTTAAGCAATTGTGAGATCTTAGTTCCCATGTCTGGGTGCCGGGCTTGGGTCGTTCACATTGACATCTGCAGGTACCGGGGGCTGCATCGCATGCGAACGCGGCAGCGCGGGTACCTGCTCCTCAACAGGTCGACAACGGCCACGGAGACTTTGTCCCGTCTGCTTTTCTCACCGTACCTATATAGTGGCGAAAAATGGCGAGAACTGCCTGTGCCTCTCGAGAGTCGAGACTCTGGCTTTCAACCCTTCAACCAGAAGCAACTTACCGGCAGATTTGAATCTGGGATTGAGGGTATCTCGTAAGCTATAAGCCCGTGCTTCTGGAACGCACGAGGTCAATACGAACCGTCTCTCTTTAGGGGCGGCGCAAAAGTCGTACGTATTTTTTTAATCTTAGTCCACCCAACCACCGCCCTTCTATTATATCAACAATTCCGGGTTGTGACGCGCCACGGCGTGATGAGTTATTCATACAGCATATAACGTACAGTTTCAGTGTATAATCCAAGCAGCGCTTCAGCTGAGCTTGGCTGCTTCCTGCTGGCGTCGCAGCATCTTCGCCCTCTTCTTTTGTCCTTTCATGCTCCGCCTCGGGGGGGCTGATTTGTCTCTCCTCCGTTTGTTCAGCACGTAGCCATTCATAGGTGGCCGACACGCAACAAAACGGCCCTCGGGGGTGAAAACTTCCACCTCCGGCAGGGCTGGTCTGTGTGCTGCTTCCTCGTCGCCACCGGACGCAGCGGCATCCAGCCTGTCGAAGGCGTCCAATGCACGAGGGCGTCTTTCGTAGGGGTAATTCTTTGTTCGTACCTGGGTCGATATTTCAACCCAGCCAACGCCTTCTATCAAGAGATCGAATGCAAGCACGCGAAAGGGGAGGCGGTCGGGTTTAAGCCCTATGGCGTTCTTCCTCGTTAGCGGTCCGGCGCGTTGCCTCGTAACATCATGTGCCAATTCAAATGTTCCGGCCAGCTTCACCAACGCATTAGTACCGGGGACAGAAATATTCTCGACAGCAACTGTTCCTTCCTGACCCTGGACGCTAATGGCCTTTTCAGTCGATGTGATATGGTCAGTGAGAGGAGTGAAGTTGGCGGTCAGGAAGACGAGGTCTGGCGTTTTCGGCGTGATTCTGATGAAGCCGCCGAGGAGAAGGGACTGGCCGGGCTTGATGATTTTCTGGTCGGGGGCAATTCGGCTTTTCATCACCAGGCTGTTGCGCTGACCTTCACGAACGTGCTGATCTAGATGGCTACGCTCCAGTCCTGGTAGGTCAATAAGCTCCCCCTTGCCTCTCCCAAACGGTATCCGGATCGGCGATGCCGTTGTCCCCGGCAAAGATGAAACCGTGGGCATATCTGGGTAAGCCAATTCTGGTCGAAGAGGCGGCAGCATTTCCCCGACATCGAGCATGCTGCTCTCACGTGTGCCCGTCTCAGCCCAGCTATCGCCAGCGGAGGATGCTTCGCCGGCATCACGGGCATCACTAACATCGCCGGCTGCTACGCGGAGGTTGGAGCTCGTAGGGGACTTGGGTAGGGGCCCCGTATCAAGCCGTCCTTTGGGGAATACCGCCTCGAAAAGTGTGCTCTTTCCCACGTTGGCCTTGCCCACCATCCAGGCAGCGCCTCCTCTTTGGTAAATCTCTTCCTTCAGAGACCTTGTCCACCAACCTCTATTGGCGCTTACGAGGTGCACGTTGCCGAGCCTTATCCGCCGACCAACCCGACCAAGCGCCTGGCGCAAGACATCTCGGAAATACGGGAGCAAAGAGTCGACTTGGGCTTTGGTGGGAGCCAGCAAATCGGCTCGAGTGATGACGAAGCTCATGTCAACCAACCTGTTACGGTAGAAGCGGCCGTGAGACCTCGCTCGTCTATTCTGCGTCCGCAGGTAGATTTCGCCTATTAATTGATGTAGTCGAGGCACGAGAGACATGGGGAAGTCTGCAGCGTCCACCAGGTGATATACATGGCTATACTTGTGGGGCGATTCCTCGATGATATCCCGGATCGAGTGAACGCTGGGGTGGTAGATCGGGGCACCTTGGCTGTGATGGACAAGAGCGTGACAACGATCGCAACGCGGTGTCGCTTTTTCTGCTGGACGGTTGATCGGGTCAGCGGATATCAGGACCTTCGGCAGCGGTATTTACGTACCGTCAAAGTGAGCCGAATCGTTGCTAGGGAGGAGGCCATTCGCATCCAATCCCAGCTCCTCTAATGTCTCTGCCGGCAAGCGCCCCAACGTCTCTTGGATGACTTGATCTTCTTGAGATCCCACTGTAGATGCCGCATTCGGCTCGGGAGCAGCCACGTATTCTTTCACGGCTCCACGGTTCAGGTCGAAATATCCAGCCTCACCAGGAGTTGTCGTTTGGGAAAATGCGCCGCATCCAGGGCACTGAAGAGGCAGAGGTCTCCGTCCGACTTTGTCGGCAATGCTCGGGAACCTAGCTCTGGTATCCTGTACTTGGTGATGCACAAAGCGATACCATAGCTGCTGGTGGCCATGTGTGGGCGGAAAACGGAGGGAGCTTGTCGTCGACAACGATGCCTGGACATGACGGCATTGCCGGGACCTGGTCAATGCCAACCTCGCCCATCCCAGTGATGCAATTGAACGCATTACCTCTCGAACATATCGACCTGGCCTACCTGCGTTAGGGACAATATGGCTCGGCCCTTGATCGCACGGTTTTTGTCGCGTTCCGTCGAGTGCCTGGCGCGTGGCTATCTTACGACCTGCAGGAAATTTGCCATGCTGTCATGGCACGGAAAATTTAGTCCCAATCGGCAAGCAAAAACTAGCAGGCCGGCCTGTTTGTTACTAACGAGAGAAGCAAGGCGGGCTCCGCCGCCCACAGGTGCTGTCACATGCAACTAGATGGGCAAGCAGCTGCGCAGTAGCTGACTAGTCCAGAGGCTCGTGCATTTCAAACCTTCGTGCTTCGTAATAGAGATCCCATCTAGATCGAGGTTCGAGGTTCAGATTGGTGGAATTTTATTTCCCCGTGCCAAAAAGTGGTCTGTAGTTCTCTATCGTCCGCAAAACTTCCCCCTGAACTCGCTAGTTGTGTTCATTTTCAGAGCAAGCATGTGGCCAAAGGCTAACTACTAGAATATGAACCTACGAAATCTGCTAGTTCCATCCCTAGCGGAGTACGAAGCGTTCAAACTGCGCTCTGCAATGCGTCTACAGCGCCTGTAGCGCCTGTAGCGCCAAAGAAGAAATACATACCTGCAACAATAGCAGTGCAATTATATTATGCCGCTGCACGCCTATTTGCCTGATAACTGGGGCGCGGGAAGTTGGACGTGGGATGCTGGTGTTTTCGATATCCATTCCAAGCATGTGCCAAAACCCATTTGTCTGATTAGGTGTCTTGGGGGGCGGCAGGGGCCGATCGCCTGTCTGCCCGTCGGCGCGGCCTTCTTCTCGGATTTGCGCGCCGAGCATGAGTTCGGGTCCGCTGGGCGCTGGGCGGCTAGGCCTGCCACTAGTCCTGACTGCCCGAATGACCTTATTAGGTCACCTCAGACACTCAACTCTTTCGTCCTTAGATATGATCATTATACATCCGTTCCCACTTCATCCCGTCGCCCACGTGCGTGGCCTGAATCGTGGCTACGCTCCACGCTGGCCCTAGCCGTGACGCAACAACTGCCACGCCGACCTCGCAGTTGTGAATTGGATCACCATAACCAGCGTGGATCTGGACGTTCCAGCATCTCCGTCGACCGTCCCGACCGTCCGAGAATCCAGATAACTAGGGCCACGCTCGTTACTTGCTGTCGCCGTCGCCGTCAACGGTCGAGCGGCAATTTTCTGCTTTCGACTTGACCCAGGTGTGCGTGAACTGTTCCCGTCAGCGTCCTGGGCACTTACACATCGGGAGTATCATGGCTTCGGTTTCTCGGCTCCGGTCCTTCGGAAGAATAGCAGTTCCCGTAACGGCCGGGGTTCTAACGGCGGCGGTGTTCTATAGCTATCGGCCTCGCGACATTGCCGGCTTTGAGCCGCCTGCGGTACCGCCTCCAATTTACGGCGCCGATGGCACCTTCAGGTTGCCGCGATTCCCCCGTGCGCCGTCGCGTCTGCAGCAGA
>Ga0247774_1000996_pt1 | contig 14275 bp, 5 predicted proteins | sample UWRJL001104B6_FD_179933 | JGI IMG/M metagenome (GOLD analysis project Ga0247774, IMG submission 179933) | Plant litter microbial communities from Arlington Agricultural Research Station in Wisconsin, United States - UWRJ-L001-104B-6 | ecosystem: Environmental > Terrestrial > Plant litter >... | reverse complement strand
CGAAGGACGGCGTACTCGGTGAGGTCCGGGCCCTGCAGCCAAACCACGAGAACCGGCTCGAGGCTATCGAGCGGGCTGAGAAGATGCGGAGGATGGAGCTGGAGAGCCGCAAGGGGAATGCTCTGACCAAGGAGCTGAGCAACTTTGTCGAAGAGGGGAAGCTAAAGAAGAGCGGCGGGTTCGAGGAGGTGGAGCGAGCGCGGAAGGCGAAGGATGATAGGATACGGAGAGAAGTGTGGGAGAGGCAAAATGGAATCATTCCGGAGGAGCCTGTCGGGGGAGGTGCGTCGGATCTGAATGGTGAATAGCCTCTTTCTGTTCTCTCCCTATGGTTTTTGAAGACTGCACCGTGGTATGTTTTAGACTGCGCCAGAGGAACTGCGATGGAACCAGAGAGCCATGAGGATGGGTTGGCGGATGGCATGCATATACCCTGGAATGGTTGCCTTCTTCTTGGTTACTGCCCTGAATTTATCATGCTCTTAGCACAGCGCGGATGGTGTTTTCGAATCACCTTGTTTGGTTATCTAGCTTTTATCGACCTCACATTTCCCCCGTCTCGCGTCAGAAGCCTCTCTTTGCTCTCATTTCGCATTGTTCCGACTATTTCTTCCGCAATGGAAATACATGACGCATGTTTCTTGTCTTCAGGTAGTATCTCTCGGATCGGGTTGCCGCAGATTATGTGGGCGGTTGAGTGGTTTCTTCGGGGTTGTCCTTCAGGCTGACCCGAAATATCTGAGGGACTGCATAGATGTGTTGTCGCTTGCAATTAGGACAAGAGAATGATCCCCAGACTGTCTCAGTCTTAAACTGTAGAAGAGGAACCCAGCAGGTGCTGGTGATAAATTAGGGTTAAGGGCGTTGTCAACCCTAACATCTTTGTCATGACGGAGGGGACTTAACCGAATTGGCAATCGCAGTGTCGTCACTCGTGTTTGGCGAATGCAGGTGCAGTCCCCTCTACAGTACGACCACCCAAACAACACACATTAACTCCCTAAAGTTACAGTAGTTGAGGTAGCACGTTTTTATCCTATTTCCAATCCTCTGATTTCAAAACTAACCTGTAGCAGCCGCAAGCACGACCGACAAAGAACAAAGTGGCCGAAGTCGCGGAACGTGATGAAGACGCGTCTCGAAACGAAGAATTTGTACTAGGCGACACCAACGACAGCTAGGTGCGGAAACACGATCGGGCCCCGAAAACGAGTGCTTTTACCAAAGAGCAGGTAGGAGTGGCCAAGTCGGCCGACAAAGTTGTAGCGACGAAACGACGCACAAGGGGCGTCGAGTTTGAAGAGGGGCAGCACGAAGGGCAAGAACAACACGGGGGAAAGCCATCACAACCAAAGATGAGGACGAGAGGAAGACCCTCACTAGGCGAAGAAAAAAGAGGAGATGAAGGAAGTGCGCCGAAGAGACGACGTGGTCGGTCTTCGCTAGGCGAGGTGCCTCTCTCCAAGGCTCAGAACAGGGTATCGAAGCCAACGACCGGGTCTCCTCTGAAGAGTCGCGTGTCCCTGACCCAGAAGGCACCACCATCATCACGGTCTCGAGAGCAACCCAGGGCCTCTTCCCCTCCGCCGCGTCCCCGTCCGACACAGGGCGGCGACGCCGCTACCACAGTCGAACGGCCGAAGAAGAATCTTTCTACCTCAGCAATCCTTAAGCAGGTCCCGCATTTCGCTCCTAAAGAGCGCGAGCTTCCTATCTCCCTCATCCAGTCCAAATGGAAGCCTCTCGAACCACCGGCCCGCGCCGTCTCCGCCGAGATGCTCCGGCTCGCCTCCGTCCAGGTCCTGCAGGCCTGCCCGTCCGGTCCGCGCCGCGACTTGTACCGGCAGGCCGTCGAGTCGGTGATGAGGCAAGTGGCGCGCCAGCAGGCCAAGAAGCTGCCCTTTCCGGCGGCGTCGGCGGCCGCGCAGGCCCGCGTGCGCAGGTCGAACAAGAGGAGGAATGCCGGCTCGCAGCAAAACGACGGGCGCGAGTTGGAGCTGGACCGTCAGCGGGTGGAGCACGACGTGCGGGAGGCGGAAGAGACGCTCACGCCCCTGGTGCACTCGGTGAAGGTGCTGGAGGCGGAGATGCGTAGGTTGGAGCAGGTGCTGGACGAGGACAGGAGGCAGGCGGAGGAGCTGGAGAGGAATGCGAAGGAAGCGAAGGCGGTTTCGGAGAAGAGGCTGAAGAAGGCACACAAGTTTGTCCCTGGGGCGGCTGAGTGGATGAATGATGACGCGCCGGGCGATTTGAACCTTGAGGAGGGCGATGCGTCTGCGACGCTTTTGTTCAAGGTATGCTCGCCAACCACTTTCCGCTTACTCTGGTCTTCCTCGGGGCGGAGGTTGCTAACATGGCTGAAAACTAGGATGTTTCCGACGACGAAATGGCATCCCTGACGAAGCAGGTGAGCAGCCATATTGAGAGCATGAAATCGAATGTGGGACAGGTCAAGGTTCTTTTGCCTTTGATCGACGACAGCGACGCGATGCTTCGGGCGGCTCTGTATAAACATTTGCCTCAAGAGATGTACGAGGAGGCAGTCTTGGGACCGAGGCAGCCGGTCAGGTTTGATGAATAGGTATATTACGGTCATTATGATGTTAAAACGGCCATGCGTTGTATGACTAGATGAGCAAACGGAAGATACCAGCCGAGAAAGGGAATTAAGCATAGCGGCACAGGCCAAGAGAAATTGTTCGGCGTATACAAGCCTGAGGCTTTGTTCGTTCGATGTCTCAGGCTGCAACTACGTGAGGAACTCAAATCCATGTGGAAACAAAGCAGCATTCCAGCACGATTTCGTCGAGTGTTCGATTTCGGCAGTATTTGACAAGTTTACGAGGCAAAGGGCACAGTTCCTTGAAAAGGAGTTTTGATCTTAAACTTCATCGTCTCATTTCGTAGGCCCTCAAAACACCTATATTCAGGAGCTCAGCCCCCTTCCAAGCAAGCAAAAGATCGCCCATCTACACAGTATGCTATGAGGGGGTTTTGGTCGTCGATACAAAACAGATGTACCCAAAACATGCACGTTGCAAAGCCACGAAGGCTTTGACTGCGAAAGGGGGTTAAAAAAAAACAATGAATAGACAGAAACTTGGAGGCGTCATTTGTCTCCCACAAAAAAGAACCGAATTGAATTTGGGGGGTATATAATACACTAGAGGAGCTCAACCAGGGTCTCCCTCCATCTTATGCTGACCAAAGGCAGAGCAACCCTGCTTCATTACGTCTGCGAGGCGGGGATGGGCACGACATCGACGTATTCGTCAACGTAGACGGTCTTCTTGGGCTTCTTGGGCTCCGTGTTGCTCGGCGAGTCATCCTCGGATTCCGTAGGGTCGGACTTGGTCTCGTTACCCTTGGGGTACTCAGGAGCCTTCCCCTTGGGGTCGGACTTGGTGGTCTCCTCACCGTAGCCCTCGTTGCCCTTGGGGTCGGAGTCAGTCTCGGAGTCATCCTTGCCGTAGCCGTCCTTGCCCTTGGGGTCAGAGTCGGTCTTCTTCTCGTCGGCCTTGGCATAGCCGCCATGGCCAGTGGGGTCCGAGTCGTCGGTCTTCTCATCGCAGTCAGGATCGGCGGGGTCATTATCCTTCTTCTTGCCGTCCTTTCCGTGCTTCTTGCCGTGGTGCTTCTTTCCGTGAGGGTGGCCGTCCTTGTCATCCTTGTCGTCGCCCTCGGGGTAGTCGCCCTTGGGGTCGGAGTCAGTCTCGGAGTCATCCTTGCCGTAGCCGTCCTTGCCCTTGGGGTCGGACTTGGTGTTTTTCTTGTCCTCGGGCTTGGCATACGAGTCGGCGGGGGCGGGAGAAGAAGCACCGGTGCTATCGTTCTTCTTCTCGGCGGCGGGGTACGAAGCACCAGTGCTATCATTCTTCTTCTCGGCGGCGGGGTACGAGGCACCGGTGGGAGCCGAGCTGTCGGTGACGGTGACGTAAACGGTGACGGTCTCGGCGGCGCACTTGGAACCTTCTGGGTAGGCACCGCCCTCCCTGTCGTTGGGCTCGACACCGGAGTTGGCAACCTTCTCGCCAGCGGGGGCCTCGCCACCATAGGTATTGTCCTCAGGCTTGGTGTTGGGGACGGTGGAGCCATTGGCCGTCTCCTCGCCGCTGTTGTAGCCCGTCTCCTCAGGGAAGGGGACGGTCACGACTTCGGTCGAGGTCACCTCGATGGTAGTGGTGGAAGTGGGCTCGACGTAGTTGGCGGCGGGGGTCTTGTAGTCGGGAGTCTTGTCGCCGTCCTTCTTATCCTCGTCACAGTCAGGCTTTGTGGGGTCGTTGTCCTTCTTCTTGTCGTCCTTCTTGTAGTCATCCTTGTCATGGTGCTTCTTCTTGCCATCCTTGGGGTCAGACTTGGTGGTATCTTCACCATAGCCCTCGTTTCCCTTAGGATCAGACTCCTCAGTCGACTTGCCGTAGTCATCACCAGAGTCCTTGCCCTTCTTTCCTTTGGGATCCGAGTCGGTGGTCTCCTTGCCGTAACCCTCGTTTCCCTTGGGGTCGGACTCCTCGGTCGACTTGCCGTAGTCATCACCGGAGTCCTTGCCCTTCTTGCCCTTGGGATCCGAGTCGGTGACAGACTTGCCGTAGTCCTCCGAGTCCTTGCCTTTGGGGTCGGACTCCTCGATAGACTTGGCGTAGTCGTCACCCTTAGGCTCGGTGGGGTCGGACTCGTCCTCCTTCTTTCCATGTCCCGAGGTCGGGTCACTCTCCTTCTCCTCGCCTGCGTCCTTCTCGTACAAGGTCTCTGTATCCTTGACGAAATCCTCCCGGGCCTTCAGATCAAAGCTGCCGGCAGCCGGGCCACGCTGTTGAACAACGCCGGCGCTGGCCGCGAAGATGTGCAGCGCCAGAGTTGCATAAATGAGCTTCATCTTGACGAAGTTCTGTAGCTTGCTCCTGGGCGTTTTAGATATATGTATTGTCCTTCCTGGTTCTCTTGTTGGGGTGTCCCCTAACGAACGAGACTAGCTGTTCTTCGAAGCGAAAATGTATCGAGATACCGTTTGACTTGGTCGAGGGACTGGGCCTGAGGTTCAACAAGCGAGGTTTTTCTCGTCAAGAAAAGAGCGTGGTCAACAAATCAAAAGGAATGGAATAGTCACAAGTGACTGCAAAAGAGAGACTGGGTGAGTTGGAGAGAAGCGGAGGACCTCAACGAGAGAAAGGTTGGGGAAGGGAAAGAAGGAGAGGGAGGAAGGCCATCGTGGTGTGGCATGTAACCAAGGCACTTATAAGAGAATGGAGGTGTGGCCAGCCAAGAGAGACAAGATTTACAATACACATATCCTGAAGGCGTGCGGATCGACATGGAGTGCACGCAAGGCCAATGCCCAGACCTGATGCTTTGGTAGCAAGGTAGGTCGCCTCTCCACTCTCATTGGCAAGGATGGAGGCGCCGAGTCAGAAAACCAGATGAGATGGCTGCGAGAACATGTTGCACAGAGCCCATGTGCGGCTCGTCGATCTAAGCTCTGGTCAAGTGGCAGGCATTTGGCAGAGAAATCGGGACCCTTAATAGATTGGGGAGGACTTCTCCTGGGGTGCCCTGACGGGCCGCTAGGGGTCTTCATCTTACCTGGTCCCAGGATGGCAGAAGAAGCAAGGGTAAAAGAACAGTCGAGCAAGCTGTTCCAGGCATTTGATGAGAGCGTTAGACCACTGGGAGGCAGATAGAGGCACGGTGGTAGGTGGCGAAGCTCTCTGTTGCGCCTGCACGATGTTGGCACTGGTTGCTCCTTGGAATTTCTCCGGGCCTTTTTTCAGGGGTTAAAATATGCCAGGTGGTCCTGCAGCTATCTCCCCAGCTTCCCGCCCCGCTGGACCCGCCCCACCTCAGTCTTTATAGGGGAAGGCCCTCGCACCTTATGCAGGCACACCACCGAACCTGAGACAGGCTCATGAGCCAATGAGGTGTTGCGAAACGGGCAGGACCCCGGAAGCCGATCATCTGGACGGGGTTCCACTGTTGATTCCCATCTCTTGACTTGCCAGAATGTTGTTGGCGACAGCACCTTGTAAGCGCTCTCATGAACGACTCACGTCGATGTCCCTTAGGGCTCTAGGAAGTACAATTTCACTCACATTGTGCTCTAAACCTATTTGAACAGGTACGAAGGGTACGCTGTAGATGAGTTTGCACCTTTGGTTGGGCGGCGTGGGGCGGGAGGGAGCAGGCGATATTGCACCCGGCGGATCGACATCAGAATTCCTGGAAACCGTATGCCAACCATACCGCTTCTGTAGGTACGTAGGTTGCTCACGAACTGTCATTAATCTGTGGCTGCGAGTCCGTGGGATGGAAACAGTTCGTTTCGGCTGCCTTGGATATGTCTCCCGTCAGATTCCTAATAGAGGAGGACAGCCCATCGCCTAGAGTTCTGAGTCGTTTGGCTAGTTTCTGGCGCCGTCCACAACCCATCAGGATCTATGGCATATACCTCCGTAGATTCATTCTGATCATTGTGAATCCCAACACAACGAATAGGCCGGAAGTTGAGCGTCTCTCTATAGTTGTTTTCCTCTAGCTCGATGGCACTTAAGTTTCCTAAGGATGGTCTTGTTTACAAAGAGCTGGGCGGCTGATATGCAGTTACAGTGTGGCTCTGCGCCTCCAGCAAGCGCCTCCCCACTGTGGAGAATCGGTCGAGGCTCAAATCGAAGCTGGGCCTGATCCCGGGCTCCACTCGGAGATCGGCCACGATTGTTGGATGCAGGGCCGCCGTTACCTTGCCTTGCATTGGCTCCCTTTTTTTTGGTGGGAGCAACTCGAGTGCTCTAATTGAGCTTCACCACAACTGTAGTGCTCTGTAATACGTGCAGCGAGGCAACCACAAAAAGGTCCAACTGGTCCATGTATCGGTGGTACCAGCAGACCTTAATCTCCGGTATACAGCAAGCCCCCAAAAAAAAAATTGGATATGCTGTGGCAAGGAGAGCAGTGGTCTGTAATTCTCGAAGCATAAACAGACTCCAAAGTTAATGGAATCTTCTTCAGGCGTTCATTGACCGAGGTGCTTGGGCGACGTTCTCTTCTCTCACCACAATTGCAGCTGTGCCAATTTCCCACCGCAATCACGTCAGCGAAACGACCGAGCCTCTCACCCCAATTCAGATTATCGTGACCTTGCCCAGGTCAAAACGGTGTGCCAACTTGGTAAGCCCGAAATTACCCTCTTGGCGGGCTGGTTGGAATAGGAAATGATGGGCCATCCCACCCCCGCTCCATGCTCCAGCCAATCTCGTCGACAATGTCGCCAAAGCGCAATGCTCCAAATCTCCGTTCTCATCCTTCAAACCCACAAGTAGGAAACCGCCGCTTGTTCGTGCTGTCCACAACGGACACGACCTAATTAGCCCTCTTTGACCCTAGAGCCTGTCATTGATCGGGATGCTTCAATGACGGTTGCCCGCGTTGTTTCTTAGCTTGTTCCACTTGAACCACGGTCAATCGGCTGACCTGTTTCACTACCAACCCTCTTCCCAATCGGCCGACCCTTGATTTGTTCGGCCAAACGCCACAAAAACGACCCCTTTTCCTTCTTCAACTTCAATTTCTCCACCTCTCGATAACCCCTCAATTTCTCTACAATCTCAACCAGACGACCAAGATCTTATCGTTGGCTTTGCTTTCAGTTAATTTCTTATCATCTGACCTATGAAAGCTATATGTCGTCATTCGACTCAAATGACGTTCTGGCTGCCACCCGCCAAGCGTGATCGTTTCGCAATCTAACTACACTGTACTTCGCTTTGACGGATTCTGGTTGCTGGGCATCTGGCCACGACTGGCATCGCCATCAAGCTCGCAAGATATGGGTCACCTTCGCTTGATCGTTTTGTTCGAAATCTTCTCGCGAATTGGGTCTAACTAGCTAGTTCTCTTTCAACCCCGAGAGCCGTCAACTGTTTTCCGAGTGAATTTTCCCCCTTAAGTTATCCCATGCTAAATAAATCCGAGAGCTAGTCATTACATTGTTCAACTTCCTCGCCTTTGGTTGGCATATTTTCCTCTAGTTATCGTCACTACGCCTTCCGTGGAAGGTTCAGAAGAAGCCTAGCTTGTTCTAACATCCGTCGGAGCGGAAGAGCCTGCATATCGCCTCGTCTCAGCCACCATCCCTTCCCATTCCCACGATCTAGCGCCTCTGCTTTCTTTGAAGTTTGTAGCCGCAAGCCGCCATCAGCCCTTGCTTTTTTCAGACTCGAAAAAAGAAAAATTCGCGTTTGAAGAAGGTGCGTGGCATTGTCGTGAAAGATCCTTGCTCCCAGCCGCGAGAGTAAGTAGACTTGCAGTTCTATGGGCAGTTCAACAAATCAGAACCGGGCGGGAACTGTTGTATCACAACTGTAATTCGACTTCCATGTGATATTCTGATCATCCTAGAACAAGAAGAGGGAATGGGACAGCAATCACTGCTCCGACCACATGTTCTCGAGCCAGTGTCTAGAAATATGCCGGCCTCTAATGTAATTATCGACAAACAATGGCCAATATTCAAATCCTACCGCATGGGTATGCTGCCCATAACCATGTCTGCCGCGGGAAGCTCGGTAAAAGACTAGGCAGCCTCGTTGTCATGCCCATACCATGCAATGCTCCTTCACTTTCGACTCTGGAATCCCCAATTACCCGGTAATTCAAACCCCTTGAGCCCTGACATGGTCGAAACAAATGGCTTGTCAATCTCACCGGTTCGTGGTGCAATCACGGGTTAGTTTGATGTCTCTGTCGTGCAATGGTTGTTTACTAGGCTGCTCGTTCGCTGCTCGTGCCGACATTCTCCAGACGAGCTGCCTGAAGAGGCCGCGGCGGAAGGTGTTTAGTACGAATCAAGCGTCCAAACTGCTCCCTGCCAGTCGTGGAGCTCTTTTCCTATAGTCGATATCCTTCCAGCTCTCCGAAAGGACACTCTCTGTGGCCTCCTTGCCCATCGATCATTGTGCTTACTATGGCGTAGCCCGGATTCGGCAGTCCGTCGAAACTCGCACCAGGTATCATACTACCGTCGTTGGCTTCATTGGTCTTTTCGGCCGCCATGTGCTCTCCTTTTCTGAGACCGAAACTTTGAGGCCAACAGCAGCCGGCTCTAGAAAGGCAGCCTCGGCAACGAGTTGCTGTACAAAGCGGCCATGTCTCTATCACTAACTCTTCGTCTTCAGATGGCGTTTGGGACTTCCGACGTGAGTGGCTCAGGCTTTTGTACGGCTTCCTGAAAATTGATTTGTTGCATTTGAACAATTCCGGTACTGCATAGATAGGCAATCCGCTAGGGAGCTTACTGGCTTGCTGGAACTTGAGGTCGGTTCAGGATGCAATTCTGGCTTCGACGCGACATCTTCATCCCCCCAAGAAGCTACGTTGACCTCAGAACCTTGAGCTGGGCAGGGCTTGGCGACGGGAGAAACTCCGATGGGCAAAGAAGGCAGCCCAACCAAGTGGCTTACTAGATCAGCACTTTTCCTCCCACGACAAACCCGATCCCATCCCTTGGGCCCCCGCCTAGCAGCTCCGCAATCTTCATAATGTCCCCTCCTCGTGCTCTCCAACCGGGACCCAACATTGCTCGAACTCCCTGAGCCCAGCTGCTCCTCCGATTGCAATTCGTACCGTACCCGACGATGCATGATCTGCTTCAGTTCTGTCCGTCGAGCCAGCTCGTCCTCACTCACCCCGATGTTGCTATGTGAAGACCGGTTCTCGCTCCGCTTCTCCAACCTCGACAGCTGGCTCCCTCAGCTCCCTCCCCCGACCGCCCGCGCTACTCCCCTCACTCGAAAGAGGCAAGGAAATGTGGCTCCGGAAGCCACTAGCCTTGGACCTCTCCCCCATGAGAAGATGTGGCTCCGAAGTCTGCCGTGTTCGGAATCTGAGCTCTCCGGAGTTGGCTCTGAGCCGCGGTCGGTGTCGACCACGTTGTTCATGTGGACGACTGGTCGGGCGGTCGTGGGACGCCGCGGCTCCCTGCTGGTCGATCTGGGTAGATGGATGGGTTCGGAAAGTTCCACGGCCGGCTGCACCAGGGCTGACTCGATCTGCAGTAGGTGCGTGGCCGGAATCGTTTCAAATCTCACGAGCTGAGTACACGTCGAGACTTCAGGCGAGGTAGGGGGAGGTGAGGCAATGGCCTGCTAGGCAGTGGGGTGATGCTCTGGTGTGGCGGTGTTCTCCTTGTCGGGAAAGCAGCACAGGAGTGTGCTCATTAGGAAGTCTGAACTGCCCATGGGTTCGAAGTTGATAGTATGCGGTGTCAAAGGAACGCACAAAGAGGACTCCCTATAGTGATTCTGGATTCCGGATTGTGGCTTGGAAGGGCACATAGACCAAGGGCCCCTTTTGGGTTCTTCTAGTTTGTCCTATTGATGCCAATGAGTAAGACATAGGGGAGCGAATCCTCGGCGGAAAGAGCCATAATGACAAAATAGTCCTAGGTAAGTACACTAGATGGATATTAACACTAAGCAATGTTGTGGAAACGAGAGAGAAGGAGAATGGAAGGAGGAAGGTAATAAGGGGGAAGAGAAATAGAAAATAAGGGTAACTCTTCATCTGGTCTTCCCATAAACTTCTCTCCATGCCCTCAGAGTGAGGTTGCCTCGTGGATCACCTTGAGGTTTTGGCATGACCACTTTACACAAGTTGTGTCCCTGCGAGACCTACGCTAGCTAAAGATACCCAAAGGATTGCCAAAAGCTGATTCAAACCCATCCTTGACGTTGAATCCAAGAGTCAGTACCTACCTTCACCATTCCGAGTTCCACTTCCCGGCATCGCGCTGGTCTAGATTCGAAGGCACGGGAATCTTCGGCTTCCGCCTTGTGTAGGCAACGTCCTTGCGTTCTTTTGGTGAGGGATTAGTCTGAAAGAGTTATCATTTCCATGGCTGGTCTGTCAATTATGCCAGCCCCGTGCGTACAGGAAGTCAAGGGTTAGACGAAAGAGAGCATTCAAATACCCGTAGTGCTATGCAGCTTTTGAGAGCAGAGCTACGTCGATATTGGAGCCATTGCCACCAAAAGCATGGAAGAGAGGATAATTTGGAGGATGAAGGGTCGATACTAGCTTAAGTCACCACGGTAGGTCTCAGCCCATAATGCGTTCCCAGGTTGAATCGGGTATATTCATGCAGAGTTCGGCCGTGGCCATTTGATACCGCCTGGTTAAGAGCTAGCTCCGCCCTGATTTCTCTGATCTTCTGCGTTGGATGGGTAGAGTTCCGGTTGATGGATACCCCAGTTGGGGGCCTGCCCTATTTCCTCCGCAATGAGTTATATGCATTCTATGTTGAATTGCCTGCCATGCTCCGTACTATTCCCCATTTCCAGTCCGTGTGAAGAAACCAAACCAGATGAAAAGACTTGATTGAACAGAAAACTCCTCCCATCCTTGTTCAGGTTAAAACGCCGATGTTGAAATCAGATCGTCACCTTATCGAGCCGCACCTGTAACCTTCCACGACTCCGACTCAGCGGAGGCGAGCAAATTACTTAGCATACTTGGCACGGAAGAACTTGGCGGCCTTGACCATATTGTCCAGAGCCTCCTTGGTCTCTTTCCACTGGCGAGTCTTGAGACCGCAGTCGGGATCGATCCAGAGCTGCTCAGGCTTGAGGTATTGAAGCATCTCTTCGATGCGGTCCTTAATTTCTTGCTCACTGGGTACACGGGGCGAGTGGATATCGTACACGCCGGGGCCAATGTGGCGTGGGTAAGCCGAGTCGACAAAGACGTTTAGGAGCTTGGCGTCCGACTTGCTATTCTCAATCGATAGAACGTCGGCATCCAGCGCAGCAATAGCGTGGAAAAAGTCCTGGAATTCCGAGTAGCAGAAATGCGAGTGAATTTGGGTGGAATCCTCAACACCAGACGTCGACAGCCTGAAAGCCTTGACAGCCCAGTCAAGGTAGGCATCACGCTCCTTGCCCTTGCGAAGAGGGAGACCCTCACGGAGGGCCGGCTCATCGACCTGGATGACGTCAATGCCGGCCTTCTCAAGGTCCACAACCTCATCTCGCAGTGCGAGAGCGAGTTGCTCGGCCTGAACAGATTGGTGAATGTCGTCACGAGGAAACGACCAGCGAAGACAGGTGACGGGCCCTGTCAGCATGCCCTTCATGGGCTTCTTCGACACCGACACAGCGTACTTGGACTCCTTGACAGTCATAGGCGCGGGCCGGGAAATGTCACCGACGATAATAGGCGGGCGGACACATCGGGAGCCGTAGCTCTGCACCCAGGCATGCGTGGTGAAGACGTAGCCGTCCATGCGCTCGCCGAAGTACTGCACCATGTCATTTCGCTCGGGCTCGCCGTGCACAAAGACATCGAGGTCGAGCTCCTCCTGGATCTTGACGTTGCTGAGGATTTCCTCCTCGATAAACTTGTCGTACTGCTCAGTCGTAATCTCCCCCTTGGTAGCCTTGTTCCGGCTGACTCGGATTTCCTTGGTCTGTGGGAACGAGCCAATTGTCGTGGTGGGGAACAGAGGCAGCTTGAGCTTCTCCTGCTGGAGCGAAATGCGCTGAGGGAACTCAGACTTGCGTTTGTAGTCTTGTTCATTAACCTTAGCCTGTCTATCCTTGACCTTGGGGTCGTTTGTGCGGCTTGAGGTTGCTCGTGCATTCATCGAGGCAGCATTGGCCTCGAGTTGTTCCTTGACGGCGGCGGGGCCTTCCGTCACCGCCTTGGCAATGACGGCAATTTCAACAGCCTTCTCGCATGCAAAGGAGAACCAGTCCCTAACTTCGGCATCCAGCTTCTTCTCACTGGTAAGTGTATGCGGAGTGTGGAGGAGGGAGCTGGAGGTAGCAGCAACGACGCGCTCCTTTCCGAGTTTCTGGATGGCAACCTCCACGATCTCAATGGCCTTGTTCAAGTTGGTCTTCCAGATATTCCGTCCGTCAACGACACCGACAGACAGGATCGTACTGGGGCCAAGAGCGCCAAGCACTTCGTCCAGCTGTTCCGGGTTTCGGACAAGGTCCACATGGAGGGCGTACGCGTTCTTGGGGACGCACTCAAGGTTGTGGACAATATCTCCAAAGTAGGTGGTAAAGACCAACTTAGGAATCTTGTCGCCAACAAGCTTTTCGTATGTCGTCTTGAAGGCAGCCTTGACCTTGGCTGGAAGATCCAAGACGAGGACAGGCTCGTCAATCTGAACCGTTTCGGCACCGGCAGCCTTGAGCTTCGCCAGGAGTTGCTCATAGATGGGCAGGAGCTTCTCCAGCAGCTCAATTGGCTCCACCGACTGGCCACGGTCCGCTTTTCCTAGGTAGAGGAAGGAAACGGGTCCAAGGATGACGGGGCGGGTGGAGATGCCAGCCTCCTTGGCCTCGTTGAACTCAACAACCGCCTTTGGCGAGTCGACAAGCGTGAATGTCTGGTTATCTTGGAAAGTCGGCTTAACATAATGGTAATTCGAGTCGAACCACTTGACCATCTCCAGACTGGGGACATCGACACCTTCCTTCTGGTGGCCACGGCCCATGGCAAAGTATTGGTCGATAACATCGAGGTTGTTTGCGGTGTATCGATCGGGAACGGCCTTCGTCACATGTAAAGTCAGCTATCGCCTTTGCAAAGAAGCAGGCATTGGTACGTACACCAAAGTCCTGGATGTGGGAGAGGACTTGATCGTAGAGAGCAAAGTCATTGCTGGGGATGATATCGACGCCGGCGTCTTTTTGGATCTTCCAGTGCGCGAGCCTGAGCCTCTTGGCTTCGGCTAGAAGATCTGCCTGGCTGATCTTTCCTCCCCAGTCTAAGCGGATTGTCAGCACAAGTCATTAGCCCAGTAGATTGCAGCGTCTCACAAGCTTCAGTTGCTTTCTTGAGGTCACGGTTGACCCCCATTCGGGGGAAACCGAGAATGGCAGATTGCACCATGACGACAGCTCTTTGGGGTAACGCGAGGATTGTAATAGGTCTCTCAAGCTTTCACCTGTCCGATTGAGCAGAGAATAAGGAGGAGGGAGAGAAAGAAACACCCTGAGGAAGCGGGGAAGAAACAACAGTAAAGAAAAAAATTTGTGTGCTCTCTGGGCGGGGAGGGAATCTGCGCCACTGCAACAATTTGCTAGCGGTGTGACGAAATACTCCCAAATTTCAATGTTGAGGCCGAAAACGGTGAGGGGCAATGGAAGTGGGGGAGGGGCTGCGAGTCCGGGGTACCTGCTTACTGTCCTAGGCGACGTCACATGCGAATAGTGGGCGTTTTCGAAGAAGGCAGGAATAGAATGACTCGACCAAATTAATGCCAGTTTGATTTGAA
>Ga0247774_1000995_pt1 | contig 14275 bp, 9 predicted proteins | sample UWRJL001104B6_FD_179933 | JGI IMG/M metagenome (GOLD analysis project Ga0247774, IMG submission 179933) | Plant litter microbial communities from Arlington Agricultural Research Station in Wisconsin, United States - UWRJ-L001-104B-6 | ecosystem: Environmental > Terrestrial > Plant litter >... | reverse complement strand
CGAGGATCATCCCGTATATGCACGTCGCCCGCGCGGCGGCGGCGCCGAGCAGATCGTGTTCGACGAGCAGGCGCGCGCGAAGGGGCGCGCTTACTACCGCATCGTCGAGCCCACACACAGCCCCGATCACACGCTCTTCATGTGGGCGGAAGATCTCGAAGGCGGCGACCGCTATCGCGTCTGCGTACGCGACCTCGCGACGGGTGCCATTCGCGAGGCCACGAAAGACGAAGCGTTCGGCATCAGCGGCGTCGTGTTCTCACCGTGTTCGAAATGGATTTTCTGGCTGCGCCGAGACGCGCATGGCCGTCCCACGACTGTGCTGCGTCAGCCGGTTCGTGGCGGCACCAACGAGGTGGTCTATGAAGAAGCCGACCCTGCCTTGTTCCTTTCCCTCGGCCGCACGGCCTCGAACCGGTTCGTTGCGATCCGGATCAGCGGGCCCGACCTCGACGAAGTCCGGCTGCTGTCCGCCGACGAGCCGACCGGCGTGCCGCAACTCGTCGAGCCCCGGCGGCCCGGAATTCACTATCAGGTGGAGGAGTGGCGCGGCCAACTCGTAATCCTCACCGATGCTGGAGATGCGCTCGACGGTAAGTTGATGCGCGTCGATCCAGCGACGCCCGGGCGTGAGCGCTGGCAGGAATGGATCGCCCATCGGCCCGGTTGCCAGATCCTCGAAATGCGCGCGTTCGGCGATTTCTTCGTGCGCCGTCAGCGCATCGACGGCCGGCTCGAAGTGGTCGTCACCGCGCCCGGCGGCGCCGAAACGACAGTGGGTTTCGACGAGGCGGCCTACGCCGTCGAGCTCGATCCTGTCCAGGATTTCGCGGGCCGGTCGGTGCGGCTCATCTACCAGTCGCCGAAGACGCCACAGCGTTGGATCGACTACGACACAACTACCCGCCAGCAGCGCGTGGTCCAGGCCCGCAAAGGCGGCAAGCGCTTCGACGCCCGCAACTACGAAGTGCAGCGGCTGTTCGCCAGGGCGAAAGACGGCGAGTCCGTTCCGCTCACGGTGCTCATGCGACGAGGCACCCGACTCGACGGCTCCGCGCCGCTGCTTCTCTATGCTTACGGCGCCTACGGTGTTTCGTCGGAAGCGGAATTCTCCGTTCCGCATCTGGCGCTCGCCGATCACGGCTGGATCTTCGCCATTGCGCACGTGCGCGGCGGCTCCGAGAAAGGCCGGCGCTGGTTTCTCGACGGCCGACGCTTTCACAAAGCCAACACCTTCACCGACTACATCGCCTGCGCAGAGCATCTCGTCGACCGGCGCTACACCCGCGCGAAGCGCATCGTGGCACATGGACTTTCGGCCGGGGGTCTGCTGATGGGCGCGGTCGCGAACCTGCGGCCCGACCTGTGGGCAGGCGTCATCGCGCAGGTGCCGTTTGTCGACATGCTCAATACGATGAGCGATGCTGACCATCCGCTGGTACCGCTGTTCCGACCGGACTGGGGCGATCCCCTCTCTGACGTGCAGGCCTACGACTACATCGCCGCCATTTCGCCCTACGAGAACGTGAAGCGTCAGGTCTATCCGCCGATCTTTGCCACCGCCGGCATCCGCGACGGGCGTGTGAGCTATTGGGAACCGGCGAAGTGGATCGCGAACGTGCGCGCGCAGTCGTCCGGCAAGGCGCCGGCGATGCTGCTCACGGATATGGCGGCGGGCCATCAGGCGAGCGCCGGGCGCTCCGACCAGTTTCGCCAGGCGGCGCGATTCTGGGCCTTTGCCGACGCATGCCTGGCGTGATCAATCTCGACACCGCGATGGCGCTCGGCAAGCTGGATGCTCACGAGCAGGCGAGCCTGCTTCGCAGTCGCCAGCTGCGCCCGCTGGATCTCATCGACGCCGCGATCCTGCGCATCGAAGCGCTCGATCCGCACCTGAGCGCGCTGACCTATCTCGCGTTCGATCTTGCGCGTGAGCGCGCGCGACGTCCGCCCTCCCGATCGTTTGCCGGTGTGCCTTACCTGGTGAAAGATTCGCTGGATTATCCAGGCATGCCGAGCTTCGCAGGCTCGCGAAGCCGCACGAGCGCGTTGCGCACGACTGCGCTGCCTTTCGTGCAGCGGCTCGATGCGGAAGGACTCGTGCCCATCGGCAAATCGGCCATGCCCGAGTTCGGCCTGATGGCGACCACAGAACCGCTGCGCGGGCCAGAGACTCACAACCCGTGGGCGCGCGATCGCTCGCCCGGCGGATCGAGCGGTGGCGCTGCTGCTGCGGTCGCGGCTGGAATCGTTCCGCTTGCGCACGCGAGCGACGGCGCAGGGTCCATTCGAATTCCTGCTGCGTGTTGTGGAGTGGTGGGGTTGAAGCCTGGTCGCGCGGTGAACGTTCGCGCGCGCGGCAGAAATCTCGTGGACGACATGCTGGTGGCCGACGCGCTCCTGGCTCGAAGCGTGCGCGACGCTGCGTGGGCATTTTCAGCGACGCGCGCGAGTCCCGGTTCCGTTGTCACTGCGGCGTCGACCCGCAGGTTGCGAATCGCGATCTCGATGAACACGATGTCCGGCGCCGCGCCGGACCCGGAAATGGCAGACGCAGTGACGCGCGCCGGAGAGCTCTGCACGAGCCTCGGTCACACTGTCGAGCTGGCACCGATGCCGATCGATGGCCCCGCGGCAGCCGAAGCGATTCGCGTGTTGTGGGCGCATGCCGGCGCGGATTGCGTTGATTCCGTGCGCACGTCCGGTCTCGATCCTGACGAAGTGCTGGAGCCCTGGACGCTCGGCCTCGGCCGCATGGCCGACGCCATGCCGCTCGAGGTGCTGGAGCGCGCGTTCAAGCAGGTCACCGCCTTGCCACGACAACTGGCGCGTCACTTCCGTGTGTACGACGTCGTGCTGTCTCCCACGCTGAAGCATCGTCCGCCGCTCATCGGTGAGATGTCGCCGACGCGGCCGTTCGACGAGCTGCTCGAAAAGATGTTCGATTGGATCGGCTACACGCCGCTGCAGAACCTTGCGGGCACACCGGCGATTTCGTTGCCGCTGGCGCAATCGGAAGATGGGCTGCCGATCGGCGTGATGTTCTCGGCCGATCGCGGTGGCGAGGACATGCTCCTGGCGCTGGCTTACGAGCTGGAAGCTGCGTCGCCCTGGAAAGATCGATGGCCGCCGTACTCGGTGATCAACCCGGGCCGGACCTGAGAGCCAGGTATTGAGTCGGCGCCGCGCCGAAGGCGCGACGGAACATCGCCGTGAATGCGCTCGGGCTGTTGTAGCCCACGTCGAACGCCACGCTGGTCACGGGTTCGCCGCTCGCGAGACGCGACAACGCTTCCATGAGTCGCACGTGCTGGCGCCACGCCGCGAAGGTAGTCTGCGTTTCCCGGCGAAACATGCGAGTGAAGGTGCGACGGCCCATGCCGGCGATGCGCGCACCGTCGTCGAGTGTCTCGCTCTGCGCGGGGTTCTCGAGAATTACCCGGCAGACGCGTAGCAGCCTGGGATCCTGTGGCATCGGAACGTGCAGGGGAATCGTCGGGGCGGTGGCGATCTCGTCGAGGATGAGCGCCATGATGCGCCCGTCGCGCCCCTCGACGTCGTATTCGATCGGCAGCCGCGTCGCTTCGAGAATCAGCGCGCGGAGCAGCTCCGACACGTCGATGACGCGGCAGGTCGATGCGAGATCCGTGCGCGCACGCGGGTCTACATACAGCGTGCGCACGGAAACGTGGCCGCGACAGCTCACCTCATGAAACGCGCCTGGCGGAATCCACACTGCACGACACGGCGGCACGACGAAGCTTGCGTCGTCTGTAGTGATGGAAGTGACACCAGATGAAGCGTAGAGCAGCTGCGCGCGCTTGTGACTGTGGCGCGGATCCACGAAGCCAGGCGGATATTCATCTGCGAGGCCTGCGACAGGACGGGGCACATCCTGGTAGTCGATGCCGCGTGTGCTTCGTCGCGCAGTGTTGTGGGATGCGCGGCCCGGATGAGACAGGTGCGGGTCCATCGGCGACGGTACCCTCGTAAGCGTTTGAGTAGCCTGCACCCATAGTCGTATATCCAGCGCCTTACAGCAACGGAGCGCGCGTTCGCTTGAGTGAAGAATTTTTTCGTGTGGGCAGTGGTCGGCCCGATGGGTCCGATCTCGACCCGGACATCCGCCGCTTCGTGCGCGAGGTCGGTGCCGCGTTCGCGAGCCATCCGGACTTCGGCAAGATGTCTTTTCCGCAACAACGCGCGGTGGCGGAAACGGTTCGCGCGCCCTGGGCGGCGGGCGGGCCGGTGATGGCCAGCACTCGCGAAATCGGTGTGCCATGCCAGAGTGGCGCCGTCCGGATCCGCGTGCTCGATCCCGGTCCGCATGGAGTGAAACCGGCGCTGATCTACCTGCACGGCGGCGGCTGGACGCTGTTCAGCATCGACACGCACGACCGCCTGATGCGCGAGTACGCGGCGCGCGCCGGTGTCGTGGTGATTGGAGTCGACTACGCGCTGTCACCCGAGCATCAGTTTCCTGTCGCGCTGACTCAGGTGCTGGAAGTCGTTCGCTGGACGCACGCCCATGCGGACAGCGTTGGCGTCGATCGGGAGCGTATCGCCATCGGTGGGGATTCGGCCGGCGGCAATCTCGCACTCGCGGCGGCGTTGAGCCTGCGGGATGCGAACGAGGTCCGGCGCATAAGCGCATTGGTCTTGAACTATGCCGCGCTCGATACGCGTTGCTCGGCGGAGTCGATCGCTCGTTTCGGCAACGAGCACTACATGCTCGGCGGCGCGGAGATGGATCGATTCTGGAGCAACTACGGCGTGACATCCGCGCGGGCTGCGGCGAACCCTTTGATGGTTCCTGCGCACGCGAGATTGCACGATCTGCCGCCCACTCGCTTCACCATTGCGGCGTGCGACATCCTCGCCGAGCAGAATGTCGCGATGGTGGAAAAGATGCGCGGCGCGGGCGTGGACGTCGACTCGCGCGTGTATGAAGGCGCGTCGCACAGCTTTCTCGAAGCGATGTCGATCTCATCGCTTAGCCTGCGAGCGATCGATGACACGTGCGAGTGGCTCGGGGAGGTCTACTAAAGGAGAACTGCGGCGTGCGGGCCGTCCGGCTATATTTGGGCCGAGGCTCAGGGGGGACGATGCATGAAGAGCAGTTGCTGGCTGGCGCCTGCCGGCCTGGTCTTGTTCCTGTTTCATACAGCTTCTGTTGTCGCGGCCGAATGGACCGCGACCTGGGGCGCGGCGCCTTTGCCACCCACCGTGCAGCCCGCCGGCGGCCCGAATCCACCCTTCACTTCCTTTTCGGACCAGACGATCCGCCAGGTCGTGCGCATCAGCGCGGGCGGCGATCGCGTGCGCATTCGTTTCACGAACGAGTACGGCGCGAAGCCGCTCACCATCGGCGCCGCGCGCGTCAGCGTGGTGGATGCCGAAGGCAACGGCGACCCAGCGAACGGCAAGCAAGTGCTGTTCGCCGGCGAAACGAGTGTGACGATTCCCGCAGGTTCGCCGTATGTCAGCGATGCGATTCAGCTGCCGGTGAAGGCGCTGTCGAATCTTGCGATCAGCATCTATCTCTCCGGCGATACCGGCCCGTGCACGTGTCATGCAGTCGGGCTGCAGGTCGCGCAGATTTCCGGGCCGGGCGATTTCACCTCGACGATGTTTACACCGATCGGGACGACGCAGCAGCGCGCCTTCATCTCAGGCGTGGATATCGAGACACCCAGGGCGGGCAAGGCGATCGTCGTGCTGGGCGATTCGATATCGGATGGCGTCGGCTCGACGCCCGGCAGGAACCGGCGCTGGCCCGACCTGCTTGCCGAGCGGCTCGTCGAACGCGACAAGCGCAAGGCGTGGGGCGTCGTGAACATGGGAATCAGCGGCAATCGCGTGTTGAGCGACGGCGCGGGAGTGAGCGCGCTGGCGCGTTTCGATCGCGACGTGCTGTCGGTGCCGGGGCTTGCGTACGTGATCGTGTTCGAGGGAGTGAACGACCTGGGCATTTCGTACGGCAAGTTCGAGAGCGGTCCGCTCGCGGAGCGCTTCAAGGCCCAGCGCGCGCAGTCCGGCGTCGTGACCGCGGAGATGATGATTGCCGGCTATCGACAGATCATCCGGCGCGCCCACGCGAAGAACGTGAAGGTGTTCGGAGCGACGATCGCGCCGTATGGTGGGGCGATGTACTACCAGCCCGAGGGCGAGGCAGTACGCCAGGAGATCAACAAATGGATTCGCTCGGCAGGGGAGCTCGACGCGGTGCTGGATTTCGATGCGGTGTTTCGGGATGCGAGCCGGCCTTCGGAAATGGCGGCGGCGTTACATGCGGGGGATCACTTGCATGGGAGTGATGCGGGGTATGAGGCGGTTGCGAAGTCGATCGATCTGAAGCTGTTCAGGTAGAGAGCGAGAAGCCCTCAATCGCCGGGCGGCTAAGAGGGCCTCCTGGGATAGCGCGGCGCGCCTGAAGCACGCACCGCGCATCGATCAGCGCACTCAGCGAGGCGCCGACGCCTTATCCCAATCCTTCTTCCCCTCGTCTCCACCCGCCACCGAGTAGAGCACCTGCGCATTGCGCGTCTTCTGGAAATCCTCCAGCGACTGCCCACGCATCGCGGCGTAGATGTGCAGGTTCGTCGTGCCGACCACGGCACCAAACTTCTCGAGCAGGAAGAAGATCGCCCCGTACTGAATCAGCTCGCGCCACGCACGACGACGCACCATGTCGCGCTCGTGCTCCGTCAGCTCGTACTGCTGGAACAGCGGCTCCGGATCCGCGAGGAACTGCTTGCGGAACTCCGGCTTGATCAGCTCATGCAGGAACGTGTTCAGGCGGAACGACTTCACGCTGCGATCGAGCGTGAACGGATATGTGCCCGGCAGCTTCTCGATGCCCGCCCACTGCTCGTTGATACGCGTGCGGTAGTCCGCAACCGACTCGGTCTGCGGATCGTCCGAGTCGTTCTCGAAGATGATCGTCGCGATCGGCGTCATCGACGGCAGGTAGTACGCCTGGTGCAGCTTCTTCACCTTCTTCGACAGCGCGCCACGCATGATCAGCCACATGATGACTTCGGAGCCTTCGAAGCCACCTTTCTCCGCATATTCCGCGATGGTGATGTTCGTGAGGCCTTCCGGGTCCTTCTCGAGACGCTCGAGGAATTCCATGTCCCACGGCGTGTTGTTGAAGCCGCAGCGTTCGCCATGCACCTGGTGCGAGAGGCCGCCCGTGCCGACGATCGCGACCTTGATGTCTTCCGGATAGCTCTCGATCGCCTTGCGCAGCGACTGGCCGAGTTTGAAGCAGCGCTTCGCAGATGGAATCGGGAATTCGAGCACGCCGACCTGCAGCGGCACCATGGCGGCCGGCCAGGAGCCCTTGTCATGCGGGAGCAGCAGCGACAGCGGCGAGAAGAAACCGTGGTCGAGTCCCTTGCCCTGGAAATACGACATGTCGAATTCATCGGCGACGAGCCCATTGGCTACGTGACGCGCGAGTGCCGGATGGCCCTGGATTGCGGGCAGCTTGCGCGCGCCGCCGCCTTCATCTGCCACCCAGTATTTCTCGCCGACGCCGAGCGCGAAGTGCGAGTAGTGATCGAAGAAGAACGACGTGATGTGATCGTTCGCGATGAAGAACAGCACGTCCGGCTTCTTGTCGGCGAGCCACTGCTGCACCGGCTTGTAACCTTCGAAGATGGGCGCCCAGACGGCGTCCTTCTGCTTGTTCTGGTCGAGAGCGAAGCCGATGGTCGGCGTATGAGAAGTGGCGATTCCGCCGACGATGGTTGCCATTGAGGAGCTCCGAAAAGGGCCTTTTAAGGGCCAGTGAGAGGCGACGGAGGGTATCAAACAGGCGCGCCAGCCGCCCGGCCCGGGGCACGCCGGCGCAGCGCAATTGCCCGGCATGTTCATAGAGCAGCGGATTCGAGGCCGCAGCTATCAGGGCGCGTTAGTAGCAGGTATCAGCGCAGCGAATACACCCGCTGCAATGTGCTGGTATTCAGGGCGCTGAATCGATCCAGCCTGGCGGCGGATCTGCACTGCGTCCGGCCGCAACGATCTGCGCGCGCGCCGAAGCGTCTTCGGTGCCGTTCGCAGAAAGAATCTGCACATAATCCTGCGCACTGCGCGGCGTCCATTTTCGCCCGGTCTCGATCTCGCCGAGCATCGACCTGAGGTAGTGCGATTGTCGTCGCGCTTCGATCGCGGCCTGCGCTGCGTCCGACTCGGCGGGCCAGGTGCGCAGAGTCATCACGTTGCCGAACGACTGCGTGATCAACGCATCGCCTCGCACGAGCGAAGCGGCGATCGCACGGCATGCCTGCAGGCGTTCTTCACGCTTCAGCGCTTCGCCTTTGCACGGGTCGCCGAGGATGCGATACGCCGGAATCAGGAAAGCCGCCACCTGGCCGAACACGAACGTTATGGCATCCGGCAATGGCTTCACCTTCGCGTTGGCGAAGGCCGGGACGAGGTGGCTCACGAGCGGATTCACGTAGATGTCGAAGCGTTCCCGTTTCGCCATTTCGCCGAGCACGGCGTCGATCGCCGCTGTGTCGTTCGATCTGTTCGCGCGTTCGAGCGCGCCGAGCCAGCCCGCACCATTGGCAGGATCCAGGTTGCGCAGGGCGCGCTCGGCCGGCTCAGGGTCGCAGCCCGGTGCAACGTTCGGGGTCTTCGCACACAGGCGGGATTGCAACCACGCGAGATCCGCCCGGCCGGGCGCCATTTCCATTGCTCGTTTGCTCGAGAGCAGAGCAGCTCCCGGCCCATCCGCATAGAGCAGGACAGCTGCTGCGGCGAGCGAGTCCGCGTCATTGCGGTCGACGAGCTTGGCAGTGGATTCGCGCAGCTCTCTGGCCTGCATTTCCTTGGCCTGTGGGCTTTCGGTGCCGGAGACGCGGGACTGGTTGGGTACGCAGCCGGCGACGACAACGCAGATCAAACCAACGACGATCGGCAGCAGGAGGTTGCGAACGGGCGACATCGAGGGCTCCCTGTCTATGGGATTGGTGCGCACTCCGGCGCGGCCGAACGATATCATTGCGCCCTTCTCAAAGGGCAACTCGCGGCTCATGAAGGAATTCGTCCAGAAATTGTCGCCGCGGGCGGAATTCCTGATCGTCGTCGTGGGCGCGTTCGGGCTGTTCGTCTACTCGAGCCTCGTGGTGCTGCTCGAGCCTTCGGCCCGCGAAGCGATTCCGCCCATCACCAACGACGACCTGTGGCAGACCGTGTACTACGAGGTCTTCGCGCTCGCGCTGCTCGGCGGGTTTCTGAGAGCGCGCAAGTGGACGTTCGAGCGGCTCGGCATCTCGGTCGACGCGCGCGATACGGTGATCGGCGTCGGGCTCATGGTGCTGGTCTACGGCATGTCCTGGATCATCGAGCTCTTCGCCGGCGGCCTGTCGCCGGGCATCGTCGAAGAAGCCGCCAAGGTGATCCGCGTCGGTGAGCCGCTCGGGATTGTGACCGTGGCGGTCATGTCACTGGTGAACGCAACGTTCGAGGAAGTGTTCGTCTGCGCGTATGTGATCACGGTGCTGCGCGAGCGGCGAGGCATCGCGCTGGCGATGAACGTGAGCGTGGGGCTGCGAGTCGCGTATCACCTGTACCAGGGGGCTTTCGGTGCGCTCACGATTGCGCCGGTCGGGTTGTTGTTCGCTTACTGGTACGTGCGCAGCAGCCGCATCTGGCCGGTGATCGTCGCGCATGCGCTGCTCGACTTCATTGGGCTGATGACGCTGGATGGGGCATAGCGCGAGCTCCGCGACGGCGGCGGATCGCCCTCGATCGAAAAGGCGCTGCGCCGCCCGGCGATCGAGGGCTTCGAGTCTGAATTCCAAGGACCTAGGCGGCGCGCAACTCCGCAATCTGTCGCGTCGCCGTGCTCAGTGCGGCTTCCTTCTTGTCCGGTCCCATCGCGATGCCTTCCGCCCTGACGAAGGTGATGTCCTTGATCCCCAGAAAGTTGAGCACCGTGCGGAGGTAAGCCTCCTGGTGATCCATCGCGGTCTCGTACGCCGTGCCGGCATACACACCGCCGCGCGTCGACACGATGATCGCTTTTGCGGTCGCGAGGCCGACCGGGCCTGCCGCTGAGTAGCTGAACGTGCGGCCGGCCTGGGCCACGCGGTCGATCCACGCCTTCAGCTGTGAGGGAATCGAGAAGTTGAACATCGGCGCGCCGATCACGACGATGTCGGCCGCGAGGAATTCCGTCACCAGCGTTTCAGTCTGTGCGGCTTCCGCGCGCACTGTTTCACCGGCGGGGGGAGCGACGCCCGCGACGGGCCGCAGAAGCTGGAGCAGCTCGCCGCTCAGGTGCGAAACGGGAGTTTCGATGAGGTCCCGATGGGTCACCGAAGCAGCCGGGTTCTCCCGGGTGAGCTTGGCGACGACAGCGGCGGTGAGCTGGCGCGATACCGAAGCGCTGCCCTGAGGGCTGGCGTCGATGTGCAGGATATTCATCAGAGGTCTCCAAGTGGGCGCGGCGTGCGGCCGCGGTTCTTGGGGACTAATCTATTCCTGCAATGAACAGTCCTCTAGAGGCCAAAGTGCAATGGACCTTCCTGTATTTGAAACAATAAACGTCGTATCGTAGCGCCCATGCAAGACCTCAATGCCATGTTTCTGTTCGCGAAAGTCGTCGAGCACGGCAGCTACAGCGCAGCCGCGCGGGCGCTCGGCCTGCAGACCTCGAAGCTGAGCCGGCGGGTCGCGGAGCTCGAAAAGCAGCTCGGCGTCCGCCTGCTCCAGCGAACCACGCGCAAGGTGATCGTCACGGACATCGGGCAAACGTATTACCAGCATTGCGCGGCGCTCGAAGCCGAAGCGCTCGCCGCGCAGGAGGCCATCGATCGCACGCGCTCGGAGCCGCAGGGACTGGTGCGCATGGCGTGTCCCATGAGCCTGATGGAAGGGCCCGTGAGCGGCACGATCGCGAAGTTTCTCGTTACCTATCCGCTCGTGCGCCTGTTCGTGGACATGACGAATCGTCGTGTCGATCTCATCGAAGAAGGCTTCGACCTGGCGCTACGCGTGCGAACTCCGCCGCTGGAACCTTCCGAGCTCGGAATGCGAAAGCTCGGGGACAGCGAAGTCGCACTCGTCGGCAGCCCTGCGTTGCTGAATCTGCGTGGCCGCCCGAAGCATCCGCGCGAGCTGGAGAATTATCCGACGGTCGCGATGACCTCGGCAGGGGACAAATACAGCTGGTTGTTTCGCGAGGCGGACTGCACACCGATCCACGCAACTCACACCCCGCGACTGATGACCGACAGCTTCGATTCGTTACGTGATGCCGCGCGTAGCGGCATTGGCGTTGCGTACCTGCCGACGTACATCGTGCAGGAGGATCTGGAACGCGGAGTCCTGGAGAGGGTGCTGCCGGAGTTCAGCCTGGAGCCGGGATTGGTCCATGTGGTGTTTCCATCCCGGAGAGGGATGGTGCCGGCGGTGCGGGCGTTGCTGGATGCGTTGGCGGGCGCGTTCGCGACGGGATGTACGGAGCCGGCGGAGAAAGGCAATGGAAAGGTAAATGGAAGCGGAACCGGCAGCCCTGAGTCGGCAAGCGCCTAGTTCCGCGCCTCGGCCCGCGCCCGATCCAGCTGCTCACCCAGCCGTTTCTCCGAAACCCTCAACACCGTCCGCATCTCCTGCGCGAACAGCGACACCCGAAACTCCTCCACCATCCATCGCAACGTCTCGAGCTCGGGCCGCGGCTGCGACGCATGGCCCTCCGCACCCAGCGTGCGTAACGCCTCCGCAAACGGCGCAACGCGCGCCGCAAGCTCCGCATCGCGCTTCACATCCCCTGGCAGCCGCTCGATGCGCCGACGAACCGCCTTGAGATACCGCGGATAGTGCGCAAGCCATTCTCGCGGCGTGGATTCGATGAAGTCAGGCGGCAGCAGCGCTGCAAGCTCCGCGTCGATGCTCGCGGCGGCGGCGGGCCAGTGCGCGCGGACCTTGTCGAGATCCACACGCGCTTGCCGCCACTCGCGAAGAATTCCGCCGACCTGCGAAGCGAGCTTGTCGGCGACGTCGGCGAATTCGCCGCGCTTGCTTTCGAGCAGGGCGAGAAAAGCGTCGCGCGTTCGCGGCAGCGGCTGTCCATCGGGCACGAAGCACTCCCGCGCGGCTCGCCACGTGAGCGACTGAGGCAGCGGTTGCGTGAGCGAAAGTCCCGAGCCCAGCAGCACGAGCTCGCGATCGTTCGACAGCCGCTGGCTCACATACTTCACCTGCTGAGGCAGCGTGAGGAGTGCGAGTCGCGTGAGGCCGCGGCGAGAGATCGCTTCCGCTTCGAAAGCATTGCGCGCTTCGAAGATCGCGACACCGGCGCCGCGCACCCGCACCGACGGGTAGACGCGAAAGCGAAGCCCGTTGCGCTGAACGTCGACGCTCTCGGGCAGATCGCCGAAGTCCCACTCGCGATGTTCGACCGGCGTGGCCTGTTTCGTGTCGGCCCGTTCGCCGGACAACTGTGTCGTCTCCGCCAGGCGCAGCTCGCGACGCACAGCCTGCAGGTCGCGGCTCTCGGTGATCACGTCACCTTCCGCATCGACCACACGGATGTTGAGCCGCAGATGCTCCGGCATCGGCAGCGCCGCGATCTGGGCCGCAGCGACGGGCTCGCCGGCACGCTGAGTCACCGCCTGTGCCAGCCACTCGTTGAAAGGCGGCAGCACCGTGCCGACTTCTTCCAGCAGCGCGCGCGCCGAATCCGGCACCGGCACGAAGGGCTTGCGCAGCGACTTGGGCAACGCGCGCAGCGTTTCGGTGAGCTTTTCGAGACGCATGCCCGGCACGAGCCACGCAAGCTTCTCGGCATCGAGCACGTCCACCAGCAGTTCGGGCACGACGAGCGTGACACCGTCGTCGGCATGCGTGGGTTCGAACTTGTAGATCAACGGCAGCGCATTGCCGCCCACGTCGAAGCTCTCGGGAAAATTCTCGACACCGGCTTCGGGCGCTTCGCGCTCCATCACGTCGGCGCGCGTCATGTAGAGAATGCGCGGATCGCGTCGCTCCGCCTTCACGCGCCAGCTCTCGAACGCGGCCACTGTGCTGACGCCCTGGGGAATGCGCGACGTGTAGAACTTCACGAGCGCCGTCTCGTCGACGACGATGTCACGCCTGCGGATGCGCGCCTCGAGCTTCTCGATTTCTGCGATCGACGCGCGATTGGCGGGCAGAAAGTCTCCGGTCACCTGGCCGTTGCCGTTGACCAGCGCCTCACGCACGAAAATCTCGCGCGCTTCGATCGGCGCGATGTTCGCGTAGTTCACGCGCCTGCGCGATGCGAGCGTCAGCCCATAGAGCGTGACGGTTTCATACGCAGAAACGAATCCACGCGATGCGACCCAGTGCGGCTCCGTGTACACGCGTTTCACGAGATGAGTCGCAGCGTGCTCGATCCAGCCGGGATCGACGGCCGCCACCATGCGCGCATAGACGCGAGCCGTCTCGATCATGCTGCCCGCCACGATCCAGCGCGGCCGCTTCGATGCGAGCGGCGTGCCGGGCGCGATCACGAACCGGATGCCGCGCGGCCCCGCGTATTCGCGCCGATCCTCGAGACTGCCGATCGAGCCAAGAAAACCCGTGAGAATCGCCTGATGCAGCTCCGCATATCCCGCCGGAACGGTGTTCGGTTGCACCTTCAGCTCGCGCACCGAATCGGAAAGCTGCGCGTGCAGGTCTTGCCACTCGCGCATGCGCAGATACGACAGGAAGTGCTCGCGGCACCACTTGCGAAGCTGGTTGCCGCTCAGCGCAGCCGCCTGCTCATTGAAGGCACGCCACAGGTTCAACACCGTCATGAAATCCGAGCGCGCGTCGTTGAATATCGCGTGCATCTGGACGGCGTGCTGCTGGGCTTCCTGCGGGCGCTCGCGCGGATCCTGCACCTCGAGGAACGCAGCGATCACCAGCATTTCCGTCAGGCACGCGCGCCGCGTTGCTGCGAGCAGCATGCGGCCGAGTCGCGGATCCACCGGAATACCCGCGATCTGCTCGCCGAGGCTCGTGACCCGGCGGTCGTCGTCCATCGCCTTCAGCTCCTGGAGCAGGCGAACGCCGTCATTCACGAGCCGCGTATCGGGCGGATCGAGAAACGGAAACGCGCCCGGCTCACCGAGGCCGAGCACCGCCATGCGCAGGATCACGCTCGCAAGATTGGTCCGCAGCACTTCCGGCGGCGTGAATTCATCTCGCAGCGAATAGTCTTCTTCGGAGAACAGCCGGATGCAGATGCCTTCTGCCTCGCGTCCGCAACGGCCTTTGCGTTGTTCGGCGCTCG
>Ga0247774_1000994_pt1 | contig 14283 bp, 4 predicted proteins | sample UWRJL001104B6_FD_179933 | JGI IMG/M metagenome (GOLD analysis project Ga0247774, IMG submission 179933) | Plant litter microbial communities from Arlington Agricultural Research Station in Wisconsin, United States - UWRJ-L001-104B-6 | ecosystem: Environmental > Terrestrial > Plant litter >... | reverse complement strand
GATGTTATCAAGTACAACTGCATATAGGATGCGCTTGCGTTTGGGTTATGCAGGTGTAAGAGGCTGTGATGTCTAGCAGGTTGGAGAATGGCTGATAGCAGCAATGGTGCACGGCATCTCTCCACGTCCATCCGCACGCAGGTGCAGCAGATCCAACGACATCAGTCATGGTCGGGGATGGTGCCATGCTTCAACGAGAGTAGGTCAAGTACCCACGCAGGTAACCTGCAGCATGGAGAGCGGCCAACGGCGTAACAGGTTAGGAGGTGAGAAGTAACTTCTAAGGATGAGGCAGATATGGAAAAGGAAAGCACAATCGAAATACATACAGCAGATAAGACAGGTGCGAGGCTTTTCACAGTGCCTTCAGTTGCCTCAAAAGTTGCGGCTCCGCAGATGGTCCGAGTCCGAATTTCGACGTCGTCCTTGTCCTCGTAAAGATTGAACCTATGAAAGGCGACAAGGCTTGTATGAGGCTTGATGTTGACCAGGCTGCGACATTCCCACTACCTGATTAAAGTCCGTATTCTTCTCGTGAAGGCTGCAAGTCCGATGTGGAAGAAGGTGAATCAGAGATGCCGATTGTCTTGATCTTTCTTCTCAATTCGGGGACTGGGGAGAATGCCGAGTCCCGAGGACTTGGGATGCAAAATGGATGACGGCTAGGCCACGAGGGCAATAGCGAGTCTAGGTGCGAGGCGAAACGGAAGACGCACCGATGCAACTCGGGCGAGAGCAGCAGGGATTGCCAAGGACAATTTCCGGGGCAAAAAGGAAGTACCTGCCTGTTAGGTCAAATTTGAGATTCATGGCGGGGTAAGAACTAAGCACACATAATGGCTAATCCTTGCCAACCAGGGGGCCGGGGGCCAGGCCAGCCATCTGAACCAAGCTGTCGCTTCTCAGTTGTTGAGAACGGTTGAATGATGCCCTTGATCATGATCTTGCCTTGTTCGTCTGTGCTTGACAGAGATGACCAAGAGCAAAGGAACCAGGAAACTAGGTAGGTATTTATTACTCACTTAGGTACCTAAAAAGATGTCTTGAGATCTCCAACAACCAGAACTGGGGTAGAGATAAAGAGTCACAGACTAGAATATGTCACCATTCCAATCCATTGTTCGTATGTACCAGGCACAAACGCCGGATTTTGCTTTTGGCTCCTCTGCGTGCGTGCTTGGCCCGGGTCTGATTCTTGCCTCACAAAGTCAAAAGTAGTCGTGACACAGGGGTTTGAAGTTTTTTCGGGTCCAAACTCAACAAGCGTTTTCCCTTGATTCGCCTTTAGCTGGAATACTTCGTTCATCGGCGCCTAGAAGTAGCTCCCTATGCCGCCAATGAGCCTATGGACATGGCAAGAGTAGGTCATAAAGTCAAAGAGTAAATGCCTGTTCGTCGTAGTACCAGGCGGTGAGAGCTGCAAGGCAATAGTCGAGTCCTCTTACACCATGGGTAACCAATCAGAAACCACGATGCTTGCCATGGGCAAGATGTCTTCTTGCAGCTAACCCGCCGGCCGGCCGGAATGTGCACGGCAAGCTGACTAGGCACAGCTTGCGTCTGCCTTGTTAGTCGCGGTCGTTCGGAGGCTTCAGCTAATTAGTATTCCAGTTCACTTGTGGCAGGAAGCCGCATCGAGGGCTGGTGACGGCGACGGTGACGGTGACGGCGTCGTGGTGGTAGAAAAAATTTCGGGGTGACGAGACATCACGAAGCCCTTGCCCTTCCGCTTCACGGCACTTCTTCCTTCAGGCCGAGCAGTTCAACACCGTGGAACGGCAGAGACGGCCTCGAAATTACTCGCCGTGGCAGTTCTTCGTCAGCCCGGATTGCCCTTGGACATTTAAACTCCGATCCAGCGCCTGGTGCCTGAATTTCGCTTCTAGACAAGTCAAGCCCGTTCCTGGCAGGACCCGAGTGCTGCCACTCGTTGAGCAGATGTAGTGATAGTGACAATCAAAATGTGATGGTACGAAGGTACCAATGCTAGCAGCAGAAGCAAAACGAGTGCATCGTACCGTCCCGTGCTCCAGTCCCGTTCCACAGATGCGTCACGGGGCTGGCATTCTGAGCGAACAGGGAAATAGAGAGACGCAATTTCTTTGCCCTCTGCTGAGTAAGTAATCCATCACTCCAGCCGTTTCTTGGCCCAATTATTATTAAAGCTCAGTGAATTTACTTCAAATGGCATCGTAGCCAGGCCGCCTCCGATTGGATTTTATGAGGGGTTTTTTCTTATTAATGATACATGGACCCGAATACCTATTAGCTAATTGAGGCAGGATCTCTGGTCTTTGTCTCTGACTGACGAACTGGAGAATGCGGCTCCGCTCGCACGTCGCCGTTGTAAGCCTATTCCGCCGATCCACGTTCCCCGCACCGCCCACAGGTCAATTGCGACTTGAGAGCACAACTGCGTGCTAGAGTGTGGACCAAAGGTGTCCGCTCGTGGTAGCGTGTGACCTTAGCTCCCAACTCGCGGCATAAATGGAAGGTTGGTTGTCAAAGCTTGGCCGCAGTTACGATGGCGATTGTCTACGTGTCTCGACTCTTTGATGGCGCTCCGAAATTCCACTGGATCTGCAGAAGGCCTACTCCCTGTGTAGTCCAGGGCAATTTCATTTCCGGACAAGGACTACATACGGCGCAAGCTAAGAACAACATGATACCAGTTCAGATGTAAATTTGAACAGCCTCCAAGCAGTCGTTCTCCGCACTTGAACTTGCCGGTTGTCCGTTAATTTGGATTGGTGCTGGTCTCGCACGACTGCTGCCAAGGTGGTACATATTCTCTTTCACCGAGATGCACACCCACCAAGTAGAGTACCAGTGCTAAGGCAGGCGATGAAAAAATTTCACGGCAATCGCCACGCCCATACCAACCCTGCCGTATCCGTCATTCAAATTGACTTCTGGTCTAAAATCTCGGGGATATTCGGCCATTCCAGGATAACAGGGCAATCCAGACCATCCTCGTATCCGTCTTAGAGGGATAGCGATTAGCGAAGAAATGTCGCCAAATCAACATGCATCCCAGTCTCGTTGTCAGTCTGCGCCAGATGTACGGGCCTGAATCAAGGGCAAAAGGCAAAGCTACACGCGGACGACAGTGATAGTTGAACGTGTCACCGACTGCGGCTCTGCCGGCCGGTCTACAGAGTTCCACAGCATTGAACAACGGCAAAACTGCACGTCGAGTTGAAACGTTGAAACTGGTTCGTCAAAGCGGCTGGATGCTGTGGCCGGCCGGCGGCGGAACTTGTGGATATTCTGTCGTTTGCCAATTGTTGCTGTACCAAAACACAAAACTTCCCTGCTTGACGCATCAGTCAAGGAGCTCTTGCGAAGGTTGGAGGACCGAATAACCTGGCACCTGGCAGCTTCGTTTCAAGACAGTTCGCCAGAAAATGCTGCCGTCGCCGTCTGCCATCTGCAGCCCTACGTCACGTCATAATCATGGACAGCAAGTCGTGCAGGAAGTAGGGTAGAGTTGCTCCTATGGAGTTCGGCCCTGCGATTTTTGGTAGATGGCCGCAAATAGCCGCCTCGATGCTTGATGATGGGTGCCCCTCACCACTGCATGAAAACTATGAACATAGGTCGCTTCGAGGGTTGATTGGCCTTCCTTCGCCTTTTCACGAAGCCCACCATCTTCCGCGAAGGACGTTTACTAAACCCGGCCCTGGCCCGAACCATATACCCTGGTAGCCCGAAAATGGCGAAAAATAAAAGCCGATGTCAGCAAAGACGCGAGCTGCCGGTACGAGGGGCAGTGGTGTCCGCATGCTGCACCCCCTCCTAAATGTACGTCGATGGCTTATCGAGAGGCGAGAGGAGGTTTATCTTGCCTACCTTGCCAGCCCCTCAACCGGACACCCACGAACGGACTGGCGCGAGTTGGAATCTAACATCGACACGCACACCGAGTGCAAGTGCAGACTCAATCTCTCAATACGAGGCTGCAAATGTTGACCGTTGTGGGGATAAGCTGCATCTTTCCACAGCCAATCTCTCACGACAGATGAGAGGTACTAGTTGGTTCCACGCACATATCCTCTGCCTCCTGCGCGGATTTTCACTGCGGAGCATTAGATGCTTCTGAGCAGGCTTTCGGAATACTACTCTGGCTCCGAGGGTGTTGGTACTTCGTAGATCGAAATCCGGATTAAGGAGTTCGTGCCGAATTTGATAGGGAGGGGCACGGGGAGAGAGGCTGATATCGACATCCGTTTTCCAATAACGGCTGCGCTGCGAGAAACTTTGATATCAAATTTGAAAGGAAGGGTGCCAGTGCCTGCGACAGCTGCAGCAGGAACATCATCTCCTATCGACCCGCTTTTTGCGCGTCTCGGTACCACCATGTTTGCGATTGCGAGTCAAGCAAGGGTATGTTGAAAGCACCAGATAGGCCTGCTACCATCAGAGCTGTAGATAAAGGGACAACAGCAACAGCGGTCCGATATGAGCCCACACCTTATCGTCCCGGCCGGCCTTGATGCTGCACCGAACGCAGGGAAGCAAGCATTGCATCCGAGTACTAGTAGCTTGGCATTGAACGGGATATCGTGAACGGCGGCGCCAACGAGACCCTTCAATTAGGACCTTTGACTAGCAATCTAGATCCATGATCCATCTCACGAGCCAGCCGCTTCCGACTCGGATCCCACTTGCCAGGGGCACTTCCGATCTAAGAACGGTGGAGCACGTTCCAGATAAGGCCAGGGCGGCTCCCTGTCAAGCGTGAGGCTTATGAATCGGCTGCCTTTCGTTCAGCCAGTGTGAGTAAGTTCGGCCCTGTCAAGATAAACTTTCTAGCTCGGTACTCAACTTATCCGCGCTACCAAAAGGCACCATTCTCTGAAGGCTTAGAGTCTACTCTCCGTAGTTCCAACCAGTTGCAAGGGACGCCTAATCTATCCCTTTGTTGGAACCAACCTCATTGAAGTTGAGTCTTCGGCCCACCAGCGAATCTGATACTTGTAGATGGAAAATCACCGCAGCTCCTAGAAGAGCAGAAGAACTTCCGTCCAAGTATCCCTGTCCCCCAAATGCCTCAGTCCAAAGTCTAAAACGGATACCTTCTCGTCACTCTGTTTACTGCTCTCCGTGACTTCCTCTCCATCGAGGTTCTGAGAAAAAACGTCTTTCACAGGCCATAGATGAAAAAGAGAGGCGTCACAGCCATGGTGAAGTGGAGAATCCTCCATCGTAGCACAGGGCTGGAGGGTATCGAAGATTCACCACGGAGTAAAGCGCGTGGCGCAGCCCTCACCTTCCCCCTTGGTAGAGAGTGAGATAGAGACTATCCATTGAGACTTCCGCGTATGTGGGTATCTCCGGCGTGTACCTGCATGTCTGCCGTAGACATCTCTTAGCTTTGTTATGTTCCAAGGCCGAGCCCAAACATCCTAGCGAAGCTTCGGTGGCGGCGGCGGCGGACCGAGGAGTAGCGTCTGGCGGACCCTCCATCGTGAACTGCCAGGCGAAGCCGGCAGGGTGACTGAATCGAGATGAGGCGTAGGGCTAGTAAACGAGCCAAAACGGATTTTCGTACTTGGCTAGTCTGCACGAAGTAATCTGCAGATAAGTGTTGGCGGATATGGGCCCTGAGCTTACGCAACTGCTGTCCCGGTGCCCAAGTCCACCAAACCCATATTTGGCATATGAAAGAGGTGGAGGCGGCTTTAATCCGAAAGTAACGTGCTTTCACATGGCATTTTCCTGCTTGTGACTCTCCCTGTTTCCAAAGGGCTGTTACCCAGCCTCATCACCACCTCGGCGTCTGACGAAATGCATACTCACAGTGGCCCCCCCTTTTTCTGTGTATGCCTGAGGTCTCTATCGTTGCCGAACGACGGCCCGCGATCTAATCCGATTTAATACTACTGCAACATGATTCCTTGCTACGCCGAGACCGCTACCCATGATGGAAAAGATGTTCAGGGATTCCTCACGTTTTCACAGACATTAAGCTCCACGCACCGCTTGATCGACATTGCGCTCTTTGCTAGTTCACGAGGCTGTGCGACTTGGTCGAAACTCCTTTCTACTGCTCTGTACCTACAGGTATGGTTTACGGGGCCAGTCGCAGGGTCAGGTAGTCGTCCACCATCGACAGAGGTCGTTGGAGAGTATTATTTATAACTTGGACAAGCCTCGATACACCGTTTGAATGGGCAAAAGCTTTTTGTCGGCCCGGACTAGAGTAACTGGGCCAAAAAGCCCACAATGGAAGTTCGAGCCGCGCCTCCCAAAGCTTATTTCTAAGCTTTGAGCTTTTGGGCTTGCAGCATGCGAGCCACCCCACATGGCGTGGGGCATCTCTGATGCAGCTTTTTCCGGGCAAACAGGTTTCTCGAAACGCGAGATCGTCCTCTGGCCGTGCCGGTTGCTCTGAGTGGACGGTTCCAACTAGCAGCTAGTTGACTCGTGGGGTGGAGAGAGCGCGCTCGAATGCCTTCTTTTCTTTTTTCCCTCGTGTGGCGGCAGTCACCTGCGAGTCGATCGGTGAGCGGGGTGGAAATGTCGGTGTGAGTGGCCGGCGGGCTGTGGCGGTGGGAAGAATGTCTCAAGTTTGAACTGAATCTTGGGGACGTTTACAGTGCTCATTATTGGGGAGGGTTCTGGAAGGATGCCGCATGACAAGTGGCTGACCCCCACCGAGGCGGGCGGAAAATGGCGCATTGCGAATGGAGGCGCCAGGTTAGGACGGCGGAGATTGCAGAGGGGCAGGCTGGATTGGGGGTCGTGTAGGAGACTCCATACGCATGATGCCAGTCTCTACTTCTGTCAATAGTACGTGAAATCGATGGTCGCCGAGCTTCCATAGCGCGTGGTAGTCAATCACGTTTCTTGATGCTGGGGTCTCGGCGCGAAGGCAACCTCGGGTGGGATGCGGAAAGTAAGGCAGTACATGACCTTGTTGGGGGCGACGATTCTGACGACGCGCATCTCCAACTGGCCGCCGATATCTGGATTGCCGACCTGGAATTGGAATCCAATCTCGTCGTACACTCTCTTCAAGAGATCAGCCCGCACTTCTTCTGCAGTCATTTTCTGCCCTGGCCATAGTGGAGGCAAATCTTCCGAGTTCTTCATGGCGAAGCAGTGGACATGCACCATGGGGAGCTTTGCCTCTGTGTGAGGAGTGAACAGGGACTCTTTGTCGGCGTAGAGACCCTTGAAGTGATGCAGAAAGGTGGTTGCCAAGGCGGGCAGGTTCATGACGAAATGCGAAATCGTGGCAGGAAGCGCTATCCTGGTTGGCGGAGGCCGCGGCTGTGGGTTGGAGCGAGAAGGCTTAAATCTCGGATGCTCGACGGCATATACGCCTTGCTTTGAGGCTTCGTACACCAAGTCCGCGGCGCGGCGTATGAACAGACGACCGTCTTCGTTGAAAGGCATGACATATTGTTGAACCTTGTTCCTGTCGATGGCCTCCTTCATCCACCGGAAGCTCTCGGGATTCTTGTCGTTAGCCCAGACAAAGACTCCCTTCTTTCCAGCCGGCACAGCAAAAGGGCCGACGCCTGCCATGACATCGACCACCACCTCGCCCGGCTTAAACAAGTTGATGAGTCGTTCATGCTCATGCCCGAGTTTGCTGTTCCAGTATACTTTGGCGTAATCAAACTTGAAGGTACATCCGCTCTCTATCTGCTCGACGAGCAGGTCGTCCGGTCCTGCCAGAACCTCGTACGAAAATGTGCGAAACTCTGACTCTTCTCCCACGTCATCGACTTTGTTGATGACTGTTCGGTAGTATGGGTTCTTATCGAGAAGAACCTGTGCTGCTATGAACTTGTATGGCTGGATATCCTCACGCAGGTTGAGATGGACTAAAAATACGGTTAAAAAACCGTGACATTCTGCCCTTGGTTGCAGTCGACGCGTGGCGGAACATTTGGCTGCAATTGTAACTTACTAACATGGCCGGCGCTGTTAAAGCTCGCGGGAATTTCCTCAACATTGTCCGGAACGATGGACTTGATTACCTCGTCTGAGATAGGTTAGGAGGCAGCCCCTGGAGAGAGCAAGGAAAGAGAAATGTCCCCACCGTACGTCCAGTCTTCGTATGCTATTGTCACATCGTACGGAATCACGTCGACCTCTTCGGCCTTGACTCCATCCTGCAGCGTCTGCCCCCATGTTTCAGGTACTATGAATGTATTAGCATCGCGTCCCGTTCTCGCTCCCAAGGCTTGACGAACCATCTGGCCTCACGTCCTCTCTGAGCAGCAGGCATTTCCGTCCGGCCGCCGCAAGTTTGCCGTCCGGATGCGGTCGTAGAAACTTGAACACGGGCCTATTAATTATCAAGCAATCGGCTGTCAGGCGGTTTTTGTATTTGGCAATATGGCGCTGGTCCCTGATGCTGGCGGCTGCGAGGTTGAATGTTCTGGAGAAGACTGAGCGGTCGAGCGTAGTCATACCCAGCCCCATCGGCGCCCTTAGTCTCAGCATGGTTGGAGGGTCCCAGGAGAACTCGTTCTTCATGATAGAATGGCAAATTGTGATGAGATTTAGTATTTCTTGTGGTGCCGACTTTGGGATTTGGCCAGGGCAGATGTGAGAGTGAGGAGTCATGGCCAGCAGGCTGGAAGAAATTTCGAGGTGTCGAACTTTGTTAGCCAATCAGAGAGCCCTATAGCCACCAATAAGGCTGACTCTCAAGGTCCGACACCACAGCCAGTTTGAAAAGACAGTTCACCGCCGCTATTCGGAATGGCCGGGGAGGACGATCAGAACGACCCGATGGAAAACGGTAATAGGTCCTTGCTAGGATAATATGCACGAGGCGGTGAAGCTGCGGCTAGTACAGTGACTCGCAATGCTGGGACGGGTCATGGAGGTTGAGTAGGTTCCAACTTCGAAGTAACCTGCCAAACCAAGAAAAGAAATCTCTATTCATAACAGGCAATACCAACAAAAAATCCCCAGCGGTATGCATGCCCAGCCTCCAGGGAAGATCAGAAAAATCACATCGGCTATCTACTCAGCCAAGACGCCCAACTCCGTCTACTTTCCGTGACGCATCTGTGCAGCGGCATATTTCCGAAGCCCACGAATGAAGACCTGGTATCCGACACCGTGGTTGTCTGCCAAACAAAAGATTTCGGTGAGGCGAATTTGCCACGGCGGGTAACCTTGCAGTTCAACGTAGGGTCCAAAGAGCAGAAGCAGTTCTGGCTCGGGCATGATCCCCTCGGACAGCTCTGCGTCGATGAGATCTATCTGGATGTCTGACGGGGTGAGCTTTGCCTTCTGAGACATTTCGGCCAGAGTTTTGGCGAGATCTACCATAGCCTCCCTCCCGTCGTTGAAGGAGAGGAGCAAGACCTTGAGCTGCCTCGGCGCTGATCCGATATGTGTGCCTGTCGAAGGAGACGCTACCACTTCTGCATGCGGTGCCGTGACACTGAGTCCGGGGTGTTGCGGCCCAAAGTATGCAGCAAACTTTTGTATGATGGTTTGATGGATCTGGGGCAAATAGCGTTTCAAGATTCCTGCTTTCATGTTAACCTCTGTAAGTCGGCGGCGAGCTATGGCGACTGTGGACGTACCGCTTTTCTCGTATATGGATAGCATCGGTATTCCAGCGCACGCAGACCACACGGCGAGGTCAGCGGCCTCGTTGACAAGCCGCTCCAGTTCCGTCGCTCTGCTCTCCCCCTCCATCTTCAAAACAGCACTCACGTGGGAGGGCTTCTTGTTCAAGCTCTTGACATCCCGTTCGATCAGCTCCGGCGTCCTATGGTGGTAGAAGACGACGGAAGCCACTTTGTAGCCGACTGTGTGCCATGCCTTGCGAATCCTGAGGTAGAGCGAAAATACCGAGTGCATCACCATGAAGACGAATAAGAACAGCTGGTTTTTGAGAAAGTTCCTAACCCCAAACCGGCCCTCTGGGCGGGACTGCTTCTTTTTCTTGCTCCATGATTTTGGCGGCGCCTGGGCCTTCAACGACGGCGACTGCTCCGGCGGCGAGGGCAAGTAATTCTACAAAGATTTCGAATCAGCATTCGGACACGCGAGTACTAGAGTATCGACTTGCGTAAACCTGCGTTTAGGGAGGGAGATACTGACGTCAATAATCCTCCTCCGGTCACCGTCTTGCAGTAGGTGGTGGTCCTCCTTGTCGTCAGCCCTGTAGGAGCGGCGGTCTCGGAAGTTCAACGCCATCAGGTTTGTTGAGTTGCGCAGCCGCCGACTCGAATGGGCTCTCGACCGCGTCGAGTCCTGGGCTCGGGAAACTCGGATTGACTAGCGCAGCGCGCAAATCGAGGCCAGGCGCTCGTTAAAACATCTGGGCATAGGGGAAATGGCAATTGGGTGTCGAGTGGGTTCGCAGGACAGGTTTTTAGGTGTTTTTGTCGCTTCATCAGATGTTGGCATGGCGAAGTCTGACGAACTGCTTCCAAGCTCTCGTCGTAATCTAGCGTCAGCTGCTCCAACTCTGGCGTCTGATTCGGCCCTGAAAATCTGTAGGCGCGGCACAGTTTAGTGGACAGTCCGGCAAACCTACGCTGGACCAGGCGCATTGGCGGTCGGTAAATCGGGGATATTATCCCGAGTTTCAGCTACTCCTAGTTCCGAACCAGTGGCCCACCTGCACGAAAACAGCACCACCAACTAGGCGGCTCTCGCTGCATGATTCAGGCTTTCAGCACCCAGGCTCCGTTCACGCTGCCTCGTGTGCGACGCACGAGTTCACGACAAGGCAACGGCTTGCTAGCAATCACTTTCGAGGCAGACGTCATCTCCTCGATGCGATCGGATGTACGAATAGACTCCTTGCAACGAAACCAGAGCGATGGAGCGGGCTTCGTCCGGGGCTAAGACGCTCTTCCCTCGTGGGCCGAGCTTTACGTTGGAGGATTTCTCCAGCAAAGATTTCATCGTCCGTGACTTTGTAGAAAACCTTGCCGAGAACGCCGTGCCCGCGAATCGGAGATCCGGGCCTGCGCAGCAGCAGTTCGATCCAAAACCACTCATCAGGACGTTTGAGAGTATGTTTGGGTGGCTCGCGATTCCCTTTCGACTGGAAGCGTCCCAGACGTGGCAGACGTGGCTAACGCGCGCATGGGTGAATAGATGCGCTCTCCCAACTTGCCGAACTCAAGGAACAACTCCAAGAACGAGAATCGGAGCTTCTCTCCAACGTGCGGCGAGCTGAATTAGTACATGACCAAACTCTCGAGACGCTCGGCCGGAAGCTGGACCAGTCCATCGAGGCCTTCGAGACGCTTAACTTATCCCTCAACGCGACCGGCAACGAGAATGGATACGCAAGTGGAGGACGATCGGGCAACGTGGCGGTGCAAATTGGGGAGAAGCTTGAAGAACTGGATCGCAAGCGCAGACGCGCCCAAGACGCCAACTTCTTGATTCAATGCTGGACCGAGGTCAGCGAAACCGGTCACCTCACGTCGCTGCAAGATATCCAACGCCAAGGCGGGGCCGACAACAAGATCCGATGCGCAGTAATTGCGCGGCAGCTGATGAAGATCAGCCAGCGACTCGACCCGGCAGCCTGGGGCCAGGCGACCAACGGATACCGGGGAAACGGCATCTCAAACGGCGTGACGGGCGCGAACAGAGCACACAACACGAGAGAAATACTGGAAAAGTTCAGCGAGCAGTTGGAGCAGGATCTCCTAAAGCAGTTTAACAACAGCTACCGCAGGCAGAACTTTGACGACATGATGGAGTGCGCCAAGGTGCTCCAGGACTTCAACGGGGGCGCGAGCGTCATTGCAGTCTTCGTAAACCAGCACCAATTCTTCATTGACAGGGACCAGCTCGTAAACGACGACGCAGCGGCCGACAACGAAACATGGCAAATAGTGGCAGATCCCGATTCGGACCCGCCCGCCGTCGAGCCGAGTCTTCAGTCTCTCGTGGACGAAGTCAAGATTGTTATGCAAGAGGAGTCGTTCATTATCAAACGCGCTTTCCCAAACTACGAGACGGTCCTGACCAAATTCATCCAACGAGTCTTCCAGCAATCCATTCAACAGAGGCTTGAACTTGTGCTAGACAAGGCGAGCACCATTTCGTCCTTGGCATTCCTGCGTACACTGCATTCGTCCCGAAGCTACATCCACGCCTTGATCGAGGATCTGAAGTCGCACGGTCTCACCGAGCACCCGGAGCCCTGTTCTGTACAAATCTCGCAGACACTTGATCAGCAGCTGGAGGAGCTCTTTGTGCCCTACCTCGTCGGCAGCTCGTACATCGAGCGTGAGAAGAAGAATCTGGAAGAAGTGAACAACTCGCTTCTCTTCAAGTTCACCACGTACCACTCGAAGCGGAAGAAAGCCGCAACGGGTTTCATGGCATCCCTGGCGCAGCAGGGAACGCAGCTCCTGTCGTCCGCCAAGGACGCCTACATAGAGCGGCTGGATTCCTCAGAACTGACGGAAACCCAGAAGGCAATGATGCTCCGCATCGCCGGCATCAACGCAGGCGACGCCAAAAACGAGATTGAAGTGACCGAAGAAGATGGCGTGTTGAACATACAATATGCGAAGCGAATGATCAAGTGGTTGGCCGAATCGGTGAAGAGAGTTCTAGAGCTTGGCTCCGCGAGCGAGACTCCCAAAGACGTCGCCGTCCTTCTCAACCTGCATCTCAACAGCATGGGCCAAGTCTACGTCGAGACAGCTCTGGAAGCCGCCCTAGACCTATCCACATCGCAGGAAAGCATCAAGACGGAGCCAGATATGTCGTACCTCCCATCACTCCGCCCGGCCGTCACCATTACGAACATCATGGACCGTTTTATCACGACGGTGCTCATCCGGCTCGCCGAGTCGAACACGACAGTCCGTCGCAACATGGAGTTGCAAAAACGCCAGGGCATCGAGGGCATCGAGAAGAAGACAAACAGCGTCATGAAGAGCACGGTCGAAGTCATGTCCAACTGGGTCGCCAAGTCTCTCAATACGCAGAAGAGGGTCGACTTCCGCCCACGAGACGGCGAGCTTCTAGAGTCTCTGCAGACGCCAGCCTGCCTAACCATCTGCACGTTCCTTGCCAAGACACGGAACCAAGCGGAACGCGCCGTCGACGGCCAGAATCTCGAGATGTTTTCGAGCGAGCTTGCCCTCGCCATGCTGAAGCTGCTGTTTGATCACTTTAAAAAGTTCCCAGTCAACGCCACGGGCGGCCTGATGGTGACGCAGGATCTTCAAAAGTACGCAGCCACGCTGAAGCTGTGGGCCCTCAGCAAGGACGTGGAGGGGACTGTCGAGCTGCTGACCGAGGTCGGTTCGCTGTTCATCGTCGGTCCCGAGGCGCTGCGGGAGAAGTCGAGGATGCTGACGACGGGGCCGACGGGGCTTGGGCGGAAGCTCAGCAAGGCCGACTTCAAGGCATTTGTGCAGAGGAGGGATGACTCTGGGACCGTGGCTATACAGAGTATCCTGGCGAGTCTATGATGTAATGGCGTCGGATTTACCTAGTTTGTTACGATACCAATAGCTCAAACGAGACGGTCAATTTACTCGATGCCAGTTTGTACAGCTTGTGATTTCGGTGTCCAGCATTACTCTTCTGCCGAAGATGGACGGGACCATCCGCCTGATGTGTTATTGATTGCAGTATCTCCCTACTTCTGTACCTTTTTAGTACCGCTAGTACCAGTACTAGTAGTAACTTCGGTGAACTTTCCCTCGTCATTGGGAAGGAACCGCAACAAAAGCAATAATCAGAGGCGCAAACCTTGTCCGCCGGACTTTCATGGGAGGCAAGATACATTCCCTCTGTACTAGCTATGAATATGCAAACTCTATCTCCGATACCCATGGTAGATAGAGGATGATGGCACAAGATGGACCGTAAGGCCCAACCCGGCACCACCGAACCACGCCGTTGAGTATCCGACATGTGCTAATGAGTCACGATCCACGCCAGGCGGTTCAACCGGTCACTCAAACCCTGATTCAGTGATTCCACGCCTCCAGAGTTAGGCACGACATCGGAGCTCTCCATAGAAAGTTGCGATGAAAAAAAATCGGCGTCACACGTCACCCAATCAGAAAATGGCGCCTCAAAACCAGTGCACGAAGCCCTAAGCACGGGCCATGTGCACGGTCACAATCAGCGACCACTTCCACCTATAAATTGGCCAGCACCTCCCCCGAAATTGAAACCTCTTCTTTTCCTCTCCAGCTCTCTTTGCCTGTACGTATCGACCCCCAACATTCAGCATCATGGCGAGGTTTTCTCGGTTTCTGGATCGATTTCCATTGCCGACTTGGCAGTTTCCTAAGACATGAA
>Ga0247774_1000993_pt1 | contig 14286 bp, 7 predicted proteins | sample UWRJL001104B6_FD_179933 | JGI IMG/M metagenome (GOLD analysis project Ga0247774, IMG submission 179933) | Plant litter microbial communities from Arlington Agricultural Research Station in Wisconsin, United States - UWRJ-L001-104B-6 | ecosystem: Environmental > Terrestrial > Plant litter >... | reverse complement strand
CATCTCGATGAGCATGGCCAAGAGACTGCAAGTCAGCCAATCGGCAATGCACCAACCAGCATAATCTTGTCAAATATGAGAATTTCTTCTCCGCCACGCACTAGGCAGCTGCGGACATTGTCCTAGATTTGCTCCAGACTTGTCTGATCGAGGGGCTTGGTATGTGGGACTCGGCAAGGAAGTCGGTATAGTGATCGTCATGTGTATCCAGACCCAAGACCCAAGCAGCCCTGGCAAAACTCGAAAACAACAAGCTAAAACAGGAATACCGGGCTTGAGTTAGTAACAACATGCTGGTCGAGAGAGGGTATGACAAGTTGACCTACCCGAAAGATGGCTCCGGAGACAGGAGCATTCTTGTCCAGGCGGGATCGCCCAGACGAATGTGATCGCGAGTGAGTATCATAGTCGGGAGACTGATAGTATCGGGTGTGAGACAAGGGGGGCATACGCCGGTGAGGCGGGGTACTTAGCTATGACGCGAATGGAGAGAGGACGAACTGAGAGAAGGTGGACGGGGTAGGGTTTTGTGGTGTCGGCGGGCGTGGCTTGACTACTGGTCGATATTTAAACTTATTCGGTCTTTGCGTTATACTAGAGTGTGCGGTGGGCGAAGAGGTACCTCGGCCTCGTTCGATTCACGTGGATGCATTCGACGGAATAGGAGCTAGGTGGAGCATATATAAACAACAGCTGAAAGGTAAAACCTGATGCGAAATCGCCAAAGAAGATAGCTAAAAACTACATACAAACTGAAACAACCAGCCAGCTACCAACTCCCTTGCAATACCCGAGAACTCCCAACTCCCCGAAATCCGAGCAGAGGAACAAGATCCAAGCTAGAATCTAGTAGTGGTTCTTAATGCCCCAGTACTTCTCAACGTTCAACGGGCCCGGGTTCTTCCACTCCTCATCATAGGCGCTGAAAAGGATCAAGTCGTGGGCGTTGTTCGCAAACCTGTTTCGGAGACTCTCGATTGCAGCAGCCTGTTCGCCCCTACCAGGCACAGCGGCGCCGTTGACATTTCCAGCCCAGGGCCATCCAGACTCGGTCACGACGATGCGCTTCCCCTTGTCGGAAATGTGGTCTCGCACCACGTTCACCATGTCGGCCACGAACTGACCGGCCTCGTCGGCGCGCCTGTTCCCATCGAAATAGGGATGAATGTTAACGGCGCAGTAGTCCGACTCGTTGCACAGCTCCGGGTGGCTAAACACCTGGACGAACACGTCGACATTGACGACAGGGCCGTTATATCCGGACCTTCGAAGCTCATCCCTCGATGCCCTCAAGGCACCGATGACATCCCCGACGGAGGCCGCCCCGCGGTTGATAACTTCATTCCCAACGCTGACAGTGTCAATCTTGTCCCACCTCCCGCCAACTTGCCGAATGAGCTCCCGGACTTCGTTGCCTCGATTGCCATCAACGTTCCAGATGCCGAGGAAGAGCTTGAAATTCTTGTTGCGGACGATATCCAAGAGCGTGGCGATTTGCTCGCACTCGCCGCCGTAGAGGCGGATCATCGAGTACTTGCCGTCTAGCGCATTGATCTCGCGCTCGACTTGGTCGCGGGGTTTGCACTCCGTCGAGCCTGGGGAGGGGCCGGGTCTGAAGGGGGAGTAGGCTATGCCGAAGCCGCTTCCACCGGGGCCGCCGCGGGCGACGAGAGGGGCGTCGGGGGCTGTGAGGGGTGTGGCCGTGCCATGTGTTAGTCGCCCGAGCATTCACGGACCTTGAAGGCGGGCATTCACTCACCGTATCGGGCCGGCGTGGCTAGGACGGACCCGATTAGGGCCTGGGCCATGAGAGCTACCTTGAAGAACTGCATCATGGGGATGGGACGGGTGAATGGCTGGATGGGTCTGGATGGGGATGAGGGAGCTGGGTTCAAGACACTTTGTCCAAGATGGATGGATGATGGAATGCTGAGAGGACCTGCCCGTGGCTATCAATGAATGTGGCGATGAGACTCGCTGACGGTGGACCACGGCCTGGGCGTGGTGAAAAGAGTGGACGAACGTCGAGAAGACGAACAGGTGTTAAGGAACGTAGGTGAGGGCTGGAAGGGCTTGCAGTTGGAAGGCGAGTTGGGGGATGAGAAGGATGGATTAGGATAGGAGGATAGATAGCTTTATACCCATCGTGTTCAAGCCCTCGATCAGGCAAGAGGCGCGACTGCGAACTTATCGACTGATAGCTCTTCATCCCATGTCAGCCCTCTTGCTTGCTCGCCCCGCGGTGCCTTAGCAGGGTATCGTAAGCCGCCAGCGCCATGCCGATTATTCCACCCTGGCTTCCAACATTCCAGAAGACCTAGCCCGGCAAGGCGCCTCGCTCGGTGCGTCTTCCAAGTCACCAGCTTACTCGCTGCACCCGCCATGACATTTCAAAGCTCGAGGCCCAACTAGAAATATCAAGGATCGAAATCCTACTGGGCGGCACGGGGTAGACTGAGCGCTGCGGGTCGTTCAATCCCGAGTTGAAATCTATCCAGGGCAGGTAAGGAAGTGTGGGAATCAAGCAGAGCTACTAGGAGCTATCATCAGCGACAGTCTCGCAGGTGACTAAGTTGGGCTCCTCGAGAATGGCACAGCGGCGAGCCACGCGGGTGCGCGATGGATAGCATAGGTGCTTGTTTGAACCAGTGCATAGCCGTGCGAGGATTTGTCCATGACTTCCTTCGTACTACCCCGGCTTGGGTTCAGCGTCGCCTTGCCAATCTTCGCGGGTCGTATTGCGAGGTGGCTCCTGTTACCTCACCGACTTCCAACTCAATCGAGCCGAGATGGAGATTCAAGGTACATGACAATCTAACATGCCATGGATATTAAACTGCTGGCAGGGTTGATACGAAGTCCAACTTCGTCTCACTGGGATACCAATTGTAGTAGAATATTGATATGGGAAGCGAGAATTTAAGCCGAAGCTTAGTCGTGGAAAGTCCAATTGGTCCCGTATTGTGGCACAGGCAAATAAAATGACCGGAAACGCTTGGTGGGGCCGTCAAGGATTTTTTTCTTTGCCGCACCATGATAGTTCTGAGTTGAAATTTGGGACACTCTGACGCGGGGCCTGCAGCGGACAAGAGAACGAGGGAAAAAAAAGGGATAGCAATTCGTGGGTTGGACTCAACAAATTATCGTGAAATAACACATTGGTATTAGAATATACAGGCATCATGTTGATACCCATCTCGGCATCCTGTGGGAGAGTCATTAGTAAGACGCAGGCGAAAGGCACAGGTACCCGATCCTTCTTAGTGGACGCGAAACCATACAGCAGGGTATTTCAATAATCGCCAAACCCAATTGCTGCTGGTAGGATTCAAAAGACTGATGGAACTTACTTGACCAAATGAAATCTAGTACATTACTATTACTGCTGCCGGCTGATTAACAACGAACATCAAGTCACCTTGTTGGTGCTCGATTTTCGTGTCATAACCTTGGTAATGGCATGACGAATCGTAACGCCCGCCTTTTCTATGTCCTTCTTGGCTAGCCCCGTGGTGATGCACACCTTCAATGCCGGTCGCGGTCTCCATCCGTCTTGCGGACCGAGAGCACTGGCGACCGGTCGTGTCTTGAGTCTGGTGATGAGAATGCCGTTTGCCAGGCACTAAGTGCGACATGCGTGTTAGTACGGCCCGCTCGACGAAACGTGATGGGCAATTTCACATCGCAGCTGACTTACCTCTTCCACACACTCCTGGAGAAGTCTCTCCTCATCCTCAACAGAGAGCAGACGTGCGCTGACCACGTCTGGCTTGAAGGTGAAGAGCATAATGGGATTCTCGGCGGCACTGGTGCACATAACCCAGTCACTCCGCGGATCAAGCTGTCCCCTCATGGCCTTGATGTTCTCTCGACACTGCACCATGACGTCGGGATTAGACTGAAGCATGCTGATCGTCTCGCTCGCCGTAACGGCAAGCATGGCCGGAAGCGCAGCTGAGAAAGTAAACGACGCAGCCATGATGCGCTGATGCTCGACTACATCCTTAGGCCCGGCGCAAAAGCCACCGCCGGCGCACAGAGGCCCTGCGAGGGACCCGACAATCATATCCACCTGCGAAGGATCGACGTTCTGAGCCTCGGTGAGCCCCCTGCCCGTTCTCCCTAGCACGCCAAACGACCATGTCTCGTCCAGAATAACGCGAAACTTGTACTTCTCCTTCAGCTCGATCAGCTTGGGAAGATGCACGCAGTCACCGATAGCCTCGAATAGACCCTCGGTAACCACAAACCGCCTCGTCAGCTTCTTCTTGCTCTGCTCCTGAGCTACACGTCGCATGACGCGCTCCAAATCCTCCATGTCGCCATGCTTGTACCACTTGATGTTACTTCTCGAGATCTGAAGGCCCTTGCGGATGGGGAAGTTGACCGCCTCATCGGCCACGATGACATCGCCGCGCTTGCAGAAGGCAGGAATCACGCTGGATATAGTCGAGAAGGCCTGGGCATAGACGATACACCCCTCCGTGCCGAGGTACGAGGCGATGTCCGCCTCAGTCTTCATGTGTACGTCTTGGGTGCCGTAGAACTGCGGCGGCCCGCAGGGGCCAACGCCGTAGGTTCGGAGCGTCTGGATGGCTTTTTCCTTGATCTGATCGTTCGAATTGAAGTTGTAGAAGTTGTACGACGCGAGGTTAGTTACGGTTTTGCCGTTGGAGAGCTTCGACTTGGGACCTGTCGGACTGCAAGAAAGAAGGAAATCACGGTTAGCATCTGCCCATCAACCTTTTCCCCCGTTCCCATCTGGATCTGCCCACCCCGCTGCCCGCGCTGCGCTGCACTCACCCAATAATAACAGGCAACTTCTCACTCTCCGCCTCCTCAAGGCTCGTCCGCGCCTGCACCAGCGGCTCCGGCTGCCACTCGTCAACTAGCTCGTCGATTTCCTATCCAGATGCGCGTTAGCAAGACGCGGAGAAGACAGATAGGGCTGACCCTACATCGTCGCGAAGCTTTATAAAGCTCTGTTTATGTGTCGGATATGACGGCGATAGCAGATATCGAATGAAGAATAGCACAAGGACAAGTTCAATCGCTGACCGTATGGGATCGTTCTGGTAGCTTGACTGAACATAGCGGATGATGACGGCCGACCCGGGGACTTTCTGGAAGGCTTCCGTCACCTCCTTGATGCCGTTGGTGAGCAGTCTGTGCACTTCGTTCAGATCCATATCGTGGAAGTGGTCGCGACGCGCTACTCGGCGCTTGACGAATTCGTCTCGATTCCGTACACGTACTACCGAAGGCCCAAGAATCGGGAGCGCAATGTTGTCGCGAGGTTCATCTGAAGACGCGCATGGGGAAGTTTAGGGGAAGCTGAAATTTTTGGCAATGCGGTGGGGAGACGCTGACTTTCCCTGATTGGGCCAGGCAAGCCTTCTGGAATCTGGGAGGTGGAGCGGCAGACGGGGGGGACCGCCACCCGCCGGAAGCACCGGAATGCAAGGCACGAGCACAGTCTGACGGCGGCACGCCTCTCTGAACACCGTTGGCGCATCACGCATTTGGACGCTGCTAGCGCCTCTGTAGTAGGAACTATCTGGGAAACCAAACCGAACGCACCTACATCCATCAATGCACCCTGAAGTCATTTCGTAAAATCTAATTGAGAATCGAATTAAAAAGAAATATGGCCTCGTGTTTATTGCAAAATTGTCATAATCCCCCAAAGACGCCGATTTGCCCCTGCTCTATGCCGTTTTTTGCTTGCATTGCCTTGCTTTGCCATTAACCACAAACAAACTAAAGAATAGTAGTCATGCTCCCTCCCCTCCGCTTCTTTTCTGCCATGTCTGCAAGACGGGGGTTTGATACATGTGTTTGACCTAGGTCTCCAAGTCCAAACTTCCTCCACATTAATAGGCTTGCCTTAGCCAGCTCTCACGCGTCTGTCTCTGCTGATGCGTGCAAATGCACTTCCAAAAGCACGGAAACTTGACCGAATGTCGATTAGAAGAATCTGAATTTGGCATCCTCGTCGGCGGCGTCTGTTTCATCCGCCGTGTCGGCCGTCTGCGTCACGGTGCCGACGCCGTCGTAGTCAGGACGGCCTGTGCCGGTTGGCTCATCACCTTGTGTGTCGTCGTGGTCGAGGCCGTCTGGTTGAACGAGCTTCAGATCGGGGAGTAAATCGTTGATGGTGCTCTTGGGGATAAACTTCCCGGCAACAATGGGGCCGACAATGAGACCGACGAAGACGACGAGCATGACAAAGTAGAGGATGGCATATCGGATGACGCGTCTTCGCCTGAGCTTGGACTGCTTCATCGAGTAGATGGGAGGCCGAATTTGTCGGCTAAGCACAGTTAGTACATGTTTCGTCAACATTGCGAGGACCCGGGAAAGGATATATATACCTTGGACGCAACCAGAAGAGCATCATCGAGTGCAGCTTGTCAATCTTGGGAATCGCGATTATAGGGAGCATGATGAACAACAGAATATGGCCCAACGCGAAGTCGGCGGCAAACATGCTGAGCTCGGTAATCTTGCAGAGATATTCGCGGGCTGGTTGAGACATCGAGTGCCAGCCGAGTGAGTACCAATTACCCGTCCAGAAGGCAATGTTCGCTTGGTCCGTTTTGAACTCTCGGGTGAGCGTCAGCGAGATGATAAGCTTGAAAACGAAGCGCTGAATAGCCACCACGGCAATCATGCCCGCCAGAGTCCGAGTAAAGTTGAAGCCCTCGAGGAAGAACATGGCCTCGAAGAAGATAAGGAGCATGACGACGGCGATGCCGTGCGCCACAGCCGCGAGGACACTACCAAACTTCTTGCAGCACATGCTGAGCAGCGGGCCCATGAAGCATGCCATGGCGAACATGACAGCGAGCGTACCGGCGTTGACCGCCACCGGAGCCAATGCGACGAGACCGACCCGGATGAGAGAGTTGGTCGCGCCCGGACCGTCGTCGTCGGCCACGCCGGTCTGCGCGTTGATGTACAGGTACGGGACAAGCGTCACCGCCACGAGGAGCAGCGGCGCCAGGATCTCACCGAAGAACATGTTGGTAATTGCGGCACGGGGCACGTCGGCCGAGAGCTTGCTGGAAGGATCTCCGAGCGCCTTTCGCTTGTAACCCGTGATGCGCGTTCGCGAGAGGCGGCAGAAGGCAATCCATGACTGCGCGTGCGATCGCGAGTTGCCCCGGGACAGCCACCGAAGGAAGTCGCGGTAGTCGATGAAGAAGTCGTTCCACGCGAACTGGTGCGGGTTGTACAGGAAAGGCGAGATGACCAGGGCAAGAAGCGACACCCAAAAGTAAGTCAGGGCCGCCTGCCACACCGTCAGCGTGGCAAAGAGCAGCATCATCAGCAGGCGAGCGCCGAAGTAGATGGACGGGCCGGCGAAACGAGAGTAGAGCATGCCGAAGGGAATGCGCGCCGTGGCAAAGCCACGACCGGTTCCGATGTACCTGGCTCCGCCAAATGACAGATCCTGCTGCACCGAGTTTGCGTAAATCTGGCACACAAACACCTCGAAGAAGGGCGAGAAGGAGAAGAATTGCTTGGCAAAGCGAACAGCGGCACGCCACACTCCTCTCTCTGTCAGCTCCTGCACTATCAGGGGCACGAACGAAATGAAGAAGACAAAGAAAATAGACAGAATGCTCCGGTACACCCAGTCCATGATGGCGTCCGTGTTGGCGCAGCCCGTGGGCACCAGCGGATCCGTGATGGGAACGTCGCGGTTGTAGTCGCAGGGAATCGTCTCGTGACGCAGCACGCCCAAGTTCAGCAGCGTGATCATAAACATCTGCACCGACAGCATGATGAACATGTTATTGAGGTGGAAACCAGGGTGAGCGTAGTAGAATGAGAGGAATCGATCCAGAGGCAGCTGGGTTCCGAGGTAGTAGTACTCGCGCGAGAGCATTTGCTCGCCCATACCGGTGCCGATCTTGGTGGTGAAGTTTAGGATTGAGCCGAAGCCGAGATCACGACCTTTACCGCACTGGTAGTACTCGCAGTGCTTGATGCGGCCACCACGCAGAATGGCGTTCATGCCAGCGTAGATGTCCTCGTTCAGATGCAGACCCTTTTGCGCCTTGGAAACACCGCCGCGCGTCGTCATGAAGATGCCGTTGAGGAAATCAGGGTGACCGTAGTGAAGCTTGCCGCCAATCTGAGCCAGGGTACGAGCGAAGAGGGTGCCAAACGTCTGTTCTTTACCAGCCGCCACGTCACCGAGGATACCAATGTTCTCCGAGAAGATGTACTCGCGCGCTCCCAGGATAGCAACGGGTGCCTTGATGGCGTTCTTGACGCCCGGCGTGTAGGGAGACACGTTGTCCACCTTCATCTCCTCAAACTCGGCGAGAACGCTGCGGATCTTGAGACATTCCTCGAGGTAGTTGTCCTGGTTGGCATCGATAAGCTGGATGTACTCGCCGCGGTAGAAGATGAGAGCGTGGTTCTGATTGTCCGACTTGCCGTCACCGAGAACCGGGTTGCCCGATAGCTGAATGCGGAACTTGGGCCGCCTCATGCCGTTCTCCATGATCTCCGAGTGACCGTCAACCAGGGCCGAGTAGATGCGAGGCTCATCGCCCTCCTGGAGAGGCGGCTCTTCGTCGAGGTAGGCAATCTGCAGGTCCGGGTAGGCTCTGAGGAGGAACTCGGCGTTCTCCATCTCTTCCTTTTTGAATTTCGCATAGCGCTGCATCGAGACGACGAGCCTGAACTTGCGCCGAGCCATGCGTTCCAATTCCCGCTCGAGCTTGTCCGAGTTGCCGCCAAACATCTGCACGACCTCGGGGTTCTCAACGCGGTAGAGCAGCTTGATGGCGCGGCTGTAGTTCATAAAGCCCGACACAGTTCGGTAGAGCGTCTGCGACCGCAGCGAAGCCCAAATGCGAGTGCGGAGAGTGTATTCCGGTGCCGAAGACTTGAAGCCGATGCAGTAGAAGGGGAGGTCGTCGATCTTGCTCTTGGCCGAGTCCTTTTCGTTCTTCTCGTAGTCGCCGTTGTACTGCGATGTCTCGTCGGCCAGGATCTTGGTATCCTTTACAAAGCAGTCCCATTCGTGCGGGTGCAGTTGCTTAAGGTATTCGAGGAGCGTCACACGCGAGTACGGTTCATCCTCGCGGATGATCTCGCGGAGCGAAAGCAGAACCTTCTCGCTGTAGTGCGGGATGAGGACCGTGAAGGTGGGCATGTTGTCAACCGGGAGCGGCTCGGGAATTGGCGTCGACAGGGACTGGGCAAAGAAGGACAGGCGGCGGTCGGCCTCGCTATGGGCGGGGAAGAACTCTGTCTTGAACGAGTGATCCTCCTGAGAGACGAAGAAGGTGGGAGCCCTTAGCGTCCGCTTGCCCTCCTGCTCCGAGGGTACCTGGTGGTAGAGCAGCTTCTGGACGTGATCAATGGCCAGCAGGTGCTCTCGGTACATGGAGATGACGATAGCATTCCAAATTTGTGAGATGAGCACCTTTGGCTTGTACTTGATCTCCATGTCCGTGGTGGCCAGGATCTTCGAGTAGATTCGCTTGGGCAGCCGAGCATAGATGTTGCGCCACGGCGTCCAGATGGACGAGCCCAGGTAGAAGGAGCGCGAGATGGAGAAGAGCGTGTTCAGAATGACGTAGAACAGATACGTGTCGAGGAAGAAGAAGATCAAATCAGTAAAGGTCATGAGAGCCAAAAGAATCGTCGGCTGATATTCGCAGAGCGTCGACCCGAAAAGAGAGTCGCCCTTGCAGTTGATCTTCATGATGGACAGGTACCGAATCGGGTCGCGGAACGACAGCGTCAGGTACACGTACGATTCGCCAAACTTGCACCCGAACACGATCAACCACAGGCCATACGACATGACCATGTCGTTACCCGCGAGCCGGGGGTAGCTGGCCGTGAAGGTCTGGCTGGCCACGTACCGCCGTGAGTTCTTGGTGAGGTAGCTCCCAAACAGGCCGCCGAGCGGCATGATGGAGAAGAAGATGAAGGTGGCGAGTGCAATGAAGAAGTGGACAATGCCGACAATCTTGGCAATGTTCTCTTGCCGGATGGGCTCCTGAAATCCGAAAACGTAGACACCGGGCGCCACGTTGATGACGAAGATGAGGAGCAAGAACAAGAGCCTTTTGGTCAAGTGCTGTGCACCCGCCCAACGACGGGGAACGTAGGCCCACTCGGCTAGAGTAGCTAGAATCTGAATCAACGAGGCGAGAGCGCCGCCAAACGCGACGATGGACCATTGCTGCGACGCCGGCGGTTGGTTGTTGACTTCCTGCTCGTACTTGCTGCCGAGAACAACGCTGGGAGCGTTGTGCGACGTGTAGAACCAAAACATGGTCAAGTGGATGATCCAGATCCGGTTGAAGTTGACAAGCAGATGGAACCATGAACGAGTTTCCTTGTACGTCTTGAAGAAGCACTTCTTCCAGTTGACATCCCTGAGCTTCAGATATCGCTCGGCTGGAGGGATGTCCACCAGGCGCGTCTTGTCGCCCAGGACGATGCGCTCGATGCCTTCGGGATACCAGAAGAGCTGGTTGCAGTCGTCGTAACCAATGGTGCCGCTGTGGTCTCGCTCGCGGCGGACGTAGACGCCATTGAGAATCTCGTAACCTTGATCTCGAATGTACTGATAGAGCGGCGTGATGACATTGTTGAGAAAAGTGAACTCGTCTACGGGCTCCACTAGGTTCTGGCACGCTGGCGAGTTGAGGTAGTCGTCGGCGCACTTGAAGATGAAGCACAGGCATTCGGGCATGAAGCGCACTTGGTTGGCCTCGCCCCAGCAGAGGAGGTACAGAGCAAGCTGCCGAAGGCGGTCATGTTGAGACATGCGATTCATGCGCGTCTTCCATCGGTACTCAGCCGCTTCAAGACTGTCATCGCCTTCAAGATCCTGAAGGACGTCGGCTTCCGATTGGTCGTTGCCCTTCTTCTTCTTGTTGTTCTTGCGTTTCCGCCTGAGGCCCTTGCCTTTCACGTTGGCGAACCCAACAGCATCGTCGAGATCGAGATGGGCAGCAAAATACCACTTGCGGTAGTTGGCATTGTCTCCACCGATATAGTCGGCGTGCAGCGAGAGAAGAGCCTGGTTTGGCGTCATGCGAGAAGCCCTCGAGTCGAGCAGCGTCATGAGGTGGTCGTACATGTTGCGCATGCTGTCTCGCTGGAAGCCAAATTTGGCCGTCAGGTCGATGAAGATATCTTCAATCTCCTCCTTGGAGAGCGGAATCTGCGCATCCGAGGTCCATGCCGGGTACGGCTCGCGCGAACGCTGGCCGGCCGGAAGGACGTTTCCGTAGTCCATGCCATAGTTTGGCGTCGAAGCCCCCGATGAGCGGTTGGCATACGAGATTTGCGAAGAGGGCGGTCGATAACCACGACCACCCGTCTGGCCTTCGTTGTAGCTGTTGTACCGCTCGTCACCGCGCCCATAGTAGTCCATGTCGGCCGCCCTGGCCATGTCGGACCTCATGGTGAAGTCGCTGAAAGTTTCCGAATCCTCTTCGGAACCATGACGCCGCCCGCCGGAGGCGTACCCCTGGTTGTATTCCTGGTCATAGTAGCCACTATTATTGTTGTTATAATCATCCTGATACTGGTCCTGGCCGTCGTAGTAGCCGCCATCCTGGTGGTACGGATTGTTCGTGTCGGCATTGTAGTAGCCACTAGAGAGTACATGTTAGCATATATAGAGGTATTTGGCTCAGCGTAGGCCCGCTTCACTTACGATTCGTCGTAGTATCCATCGCCATTATTACCCTGATCGTAACCGTTGTGGTCGTAATACTGCTGATCATCCTGATAATACTGGTCATGCTGGCCACCTCCCTGTCCATAGCCGTCATCATAGCCTCCTTGGTGGCCAGCCCCACCGTTGTCTGGGTATCCCGACATGTTGAACCGAGCTGGGCCTGGGATTCAAGGTTAGCGTCGGTCGCTGCGGGTACCGTAACGAGGACGTTACGCGCTGAGGGCCCGGATGGGCAAAGACAACCTCTAGACTGGGAAGGTGCGAGCGGCCTTACCCTTAATTTCTCATGGGAAGCGACGGTAAATAATTCGTGTCGGTAGAACTATCAATCTGCCTGCAGAGAAAGTTGTGCCCGCTGCAATATCCGCAACTCGTGTAGACGGGCCGCGAATCGACGTTGTCTCGAGATGCGGAGCAGATGGGAAACGTCCTAAGTCCTGCAGCCCATGCAGAGAGTCCAAAGCCTGACTGCCAATTCAGAGAGTGGACGATTCACGATCCCGACTTGACAACTTGGCTAGGCTGCGGCGGGCCTGCTTTGGGTTTCACCCGTCGCCTTTGCGAGACGAAACCTGGTGTTGCCCTTGTGGGAGAGCGAGTGCGAGGCTCGAGGCGCGTGTTGATATCGTCGATAGAGTATTATCGACGGCGAAACTGCTTTACAGATGCCCGTCGTCCCTTTCACCAGGTCCGAATGGCAATGAGTGTCGTGGAACTTTCCCGTCGATCAGTCGTGTTTCGACGGCCGCAATGGGTCCGGGGCTCGCGACGGACTATTACCTCGTCTTCGGCTGGGGTTTGTGATTAAGTACAATGGCGAGGAAAAACGAACGAGTGGCCATCCGAAAATAAATCAACAAGAACGAATGCAGAAACAACCTGAGCGAGCGACGGCTTTCTGCACAATGCCGGAGGATAGAGCCCAGCTTGACTTTCCTTCTGGTGATGTTAGTATGGGAAGAAAAAGGGAAGATTGTTGAAAGGAGGTCTGGGTAAAAAGGGGAGCAATGTGCCTGCTCGTAATGCTTGGGAAGCAGAATTGAGACACAGACACGGACAGTGTATGAAAGCACCCACCCAAACCCGCGGCATCAGGGGAAGAAAGTACGAATTCTGCCGTTCAAGCTACACTGCAGCGCTTGTACCTGCCAGCATTAACAGTGCGAGGTTGGTACTCCCGCGACCTAGTTCGTACCTAAGTATCTGTACCTCTCTGGTGTTTGCCGGTTGGGACTTTTGGGCTCGATCCTAGAAAAAAGGGGTGGCTTAGCGCAACATGCTCATGTACCACCAGCTGGGCTGGCCTGTGCGGAGTACCTTCATTTCCCCACAGTGTGAATGTCCACAAACCCACCGAGCCGTTAATTGGTGGTGGTCTTAATTCGGATGGCAGAACTTCCAAGTTTCTCGTTCAGAGGTACTCTATACGAAGGTACATCACTATTGGGTGGGCTCCCCAGGCCCACTGTCCAGATCAGGGCAGCGCCGATGCAAGGGGGCCAATGGACAACGGAGATGGCGCGATAGATGCCACCCAGCCACAACAGTGAACATTGATGGCACTATCTGCAGGGCCGCCCCCCGGCTGCCGCGCAGGCCAAAGGTTTCCAGGGCCTCCCACGATGCACTGCAATTTAGCTCGAGATGCGGATGCACCGATCCACAGCCATACTTCTTGTCCTGCCATGCTAGGGCCTTGCAGAGGCCTCGCCTCTCTGTCAGGCAGGACCTCGGAGATTGAAAGGTACCAGACTCTCTCGATGCGAAGTAGCTCGACGATCAGGACATGAATGTACTTTGGGCTGATTTTGAGTCGCCCAGCGAGTACGTGTTATCGATCAGTCACCTACACTTTCCTTCCCTCCCTCACGTGAGCCGACAACAACGAGGAGAAAAACTGGCCATCTCGAATAATGCGATATTTCAATCTCGACTCTCAAAGCGTGCAACGCCGGATTCGTGAAGAGTTGCTGGACCGCCCTCGTGGCGGACTTTCTCATCTTCAAGGGCGAGTCAGACTCGTACTCTCAAGGTACCGACATTGGTTTCGCCTTCCCTCACTGCAGTAGGCTCCACACTCTGCAATCTTGCATGCACTAGCAGCGGGCGACTATGGCACACAATCCAAGGCTCCCCGCCCCTATCCTTGGTCAATGGCAGCGGCCGAGATGGCGATGACGTTTGCTGTCTTCATAAATGGGCTGGTATTGTCCAGAATCAGGTTTTTCCCAGGTGGTGCTAGGACAGATTTGATATCTCGACGTGTTTATTCTACGACAAATAGGCCGTTGCTTTTAACCTCACACACCTCTTACAACGTGGACAGGTTGCAGAAGCCTCCATAGTTAAACGGTGCAGATCCATTTCTATGTCTAGACTTCTCACGATGGGTGACGGAAACTTGTCAGGGTCTCCTCGCAGTCGGCATGGTCTGCTTTGGCTTTTGCAGGAGGCGAAGGATGACGACATTCGCGGGCCGAGAACAGTGGTTCTGTAGCTTCGGTTCGCCCTCTTGTGCCCCCCGTCCTCTGTTCATCGTAACCGCCACGCTATTCCTT
>Ga0247774_1000991_pt1 | contig 14292 bp, 6 predicted proteins | sample UWRJL001104B6_FD_179933 | JGI IMG/M metagenome (GOLD analysis project Ga0247774, IMG submission 179933) | Plant litter microbial communities from Arlington Agricultural Research Station in Wisconsin, United States - UWRJ-L001-104B-6 | ecosystem: Environmental > Terrestrial > Plant litter >... | reverse complement strand
AACTAATGCTACTACTAAGTACTCTATCACCGTCCGATGCTTGCCAACTCTTATCATCGTTTACGAAGATGGACATCGGCACACGCTACCGACTCGGCGGTGCATCTTGCTACTGGCGGCTCCAGTTACAGGCCAACTTTGCACCCTGCGATGCGGCTGTCATTGCTTTTTTTTCTTGGGGGGAAGCGACACCTAGCCATTACAATTACGTAGTCCTGGTCCATGAGCCACCAGCGGCCAGATGGTACTTTTTGGCTATTGAGCATGCTTGGTGGCTTGCCTCGTAGGTTCTGCAGATGCGTAGGACTGCAAAGCCCTTTTCGCCGATCCCACTTGCGCAAGGAGGCGTGCAAGGGGAGGAGGCTTGCAGCTTGACTTTTCCAAGCAAATGGATGTTTGAGTCCCAAACATTGTTCTCGATGATCTCCCCGCATCAAACGTGTACCGGCTGAGACTTGGGACAAACCCGGTCATGAACCAAACCCACATCACTCCCGGCTTCCCGTTCCCCGGAGCGGGATAGGTACTTCGGACTGCTCGTCGCGACCAGATTGATCGTGGATCGCTCCGGCGGTTTGGCGAAATCTAAAAAGACCGCTAGGTCGGGCCTAAAAAATTTTTAAATAAAAAAAGGCGTCACGGACAACACTGTTACGTACAACAACAACACACGACAGTGAAACTCTGATTTGACACGTCCGGACTCTAATAGGGTCTCTAGACGGGTCACGCTAGGACATTGAAGGGACGGTTCAGACAGAATGGCAGTCCCTCCAAAATGTCCGTGCAGCCCCCAGTGGGTTGCCCGTAGTACCCCGGTACCACTGTGACGGAACAGGGCCAACACGTGGGAAAAATGTCCCTGTTGTGGAGCGGAGACCCGCCAGAGAGGCCAGCTTCGCAACTGGCTGGCAAATAAATTACGCCTCAAAAGCATGGGTTTAGAAGTAATGAATACGTACTTATGAAATGAAATCCTAGGTCCACATACGAGTAGTGGTGTTCCGAGCTCATGAGTTCGTTTTAAGAAAGTCAAATTGGCCCAAACTCAACTATCCGCATCAACATTTGAGAGGCCGAAGGCTGACCGAAGCACCTTAGTCACTGCCCAGCTAGCTTGCATCCAGGTCTAGACACGCCCATTGACGAAACATCCTCGCCTTTGCAAATTGGAAGGGACCAAACTTGATCCGGTTCCCCAGATTTGCGCATGTTATCGACGAGAACGCTGCCCGTTCAAATAGCGCGTCCGAAGGAAGGTAGGTACATTTACTCGACTGGTACAGAGTACGGCAAACCTCTTTGATCCCCTACAAAAGGTCCGGGCAGTAATGAATCCTTGTCTGGTCCGCCACCTGCGGCAACAGTGTTCGGAGAATTGTTCCAGAACAACACGCAGTTGCGTCAGATCAAATCACCGAAGGAGCATGTCGCGCACTTGCTGTGCTGGCCACTCTGCCACCATATGCGGCGATCTGGATTGCCACACCGTTTCCGGGAGGAACGAAGTGCGTCCTACACCCAGGATTGTCGCTTGTAGTCCATTCGTTATTATGCTGCGAGTTGCTTGCCTGAAAAAGGCACGCGGCGACGATCTACAGGCAGGCAAAACCTCAGATGCTTTATCAACGGAACACTCCGACCCAGGTCCTGCAAGACGTTCGAAGCTTTGTCGGCCAGCTCTCCATCCTGGATATCCATCCATCTCCGTGGAGCAGCAGGGAGCGTGTGCATAGTCGAGGTTTTGGCTCAGAGAGGTCGGGGTTGGCAAAGCAAGCCCTATGCAGCTTATTCTGCAAGAGTGTACCAAACATGCAGACGCCTCAAAGCACGGAACGGATTCACTCGGTGATAGCAGTCTGATCCCACCTTCCGCGCAGTTTTGTACGAGCAGCCAGGTGTCGCTGCGGAGGACTTTCGCTCCCGTCCCAGGGTTCCTCGCCTGGATTGATTGGTAGCGTAAGGATGCCGTGTGCTTTCGTGGTTCGTGGTAGTGCTACGTGGACATGGACCTTGCGTGTTCATCACGCCTCCATGGCACAGGATCAAGGAAAGGTTGGGAATTCCTGGCTTTGGAAAGGGAAATGGCCGACTTCGTGTAAACAAACGTCGCGTCCTTTCGATTCGGCTCATCGGCCAACGAAGGGAAGACTGGTGGTGGTCAACTACATGGCAAATTTCCTTTACTTGCTAAGCATCATTTGCAAATTTTCACCGGACAGCTAATATTTCTCGACCGTTCTTCGCCCGGAACGTTCCATCGGCAGCTTGTCGGTAACCTCTTAAGCTTGACTTGGTTCTGCGCGCAGATGTCTGCTCACCTACGAAGAATATGCGGCTCTCACCTAACTTCCCTCTTTCGATCACCCTTCGAATCCCAATGAATGATCCATTTCGACCCTAAGCAAAACCACCACCAGTCTCATTACTGGGACTAAGGAAAGACTCGCCACAAATGGATGTGCAAAAGTTGCTCATTACAAAGTATATATTAAACACTGAGAGTTGCTGCGAAGAGGCAACAGCTACGACAAATATAATTCCTTTAGAACCCTAATATTTTTTCCCGTCATGAAATGGCACAGTCGCTGTCATCAATATCCGCCTGAAAGGGGTCCTTGGGATGCCAAAAGAAGCATAAAGTTACCTCCGTCCAATATATCCTTCATTTGACATTTCCATTCCTTCACATATCGACGAGAAAGTTACACATTGCCGCCCAACCCTGCTATCGTTTCAATTCCTGATTTCGTTTCAACCACGCACGAAAGAATATAGAGGGGGTCGTGCGAGCGTTTGCCACCCTTTTGGTGGATGGCCCTTTTAGTACACCGTCCTAGGCAACGCCGGCACCTCCTCCTTGTTATGTGATTTCCGCGAGCTGAAGCGGCCCAGGACGCCCTTCGACTTAGTCGTGCCCGCGCTGACGATACTAGCCCGCTCCGCGTCGTCCAGCTCCCGGACGCTGGCCTCGTCTATGAAGGCCCGGGGGAAGATGCCCCACTTGCCCTTGGCGTTGGTTCCGGACCAGCACCAGTGCTCCTTCTCAACCCCTATTTTTTTTTCGACTCCTGTTAGTTGCCGGCCCGTGCCGCGGTGCGAGGTGGCGTGCCCGGGAAGAGAGCACTTACAGCTAATGTTGCCAATGGCCTCGCCCTTGTCGAATTTCAGCCAGTCCCCGGACTTCTTGTCCTTCAGCATGAACTTCCACCGCGCAGTCGCCGTCACGTTGCTGACGCCGCCCATCCTGATCTCCTGCGTCGGCGGCGGGTCGAGCCTGACCACGTCGAGCGGGAACGACGCGTACGCACCGTCGTGGTAGCCCATGCACCACTCGCCTTGGTACTTGTCGGGAAACTCGACGCCGACGACGCGCGACCCGGCCGCCATCTCGAAGGCCCTGCTGCGGTCGTGCAGCATCTTCATGCCGTACATGCGCTTGACCGTTTCCTTGGCCGTGGCCGTGGCCCGCTGCGCAATCTCGTCGGCCATCTCGTCGGCCACGTTTGGCAGCGGGGCGGCGCGGAGGTGCACGTCGTAGTTGGTCTTCATGTGGGTCGGCATCCTCGCGTCCTCGACGACGGTGACGCCGGGCACGTTAGGCAGCGGCCGGGGGTGGCGCGCGAGGTGGTCGCAGAGCTCCTTCTGAGAGAAGAAGATGGTGGCGTCCGACTCGTGGACCGTCTTCCCTTCGTGCACGCAGAAGACGCAGCCATAGAAGGGCTCGTCAGACCGACGCGTGGCCACGTGCGACTTTTGCAGGAAGCGGACGCGGAAGCCGATGGTATCGATGGAAAAGTTGGCTTCGGTGCTGCCGTTGACGTCGAGCTCGATCTCTTTCCAGTCCAGCTCAAAGAAGCAGTGGTTGCACTTGCCGACCGTGGCGGAGCCGGAGAATGCTGGCTTCTTGACCTTCTTGACGCCGATGTCGCCGCGGATGACCTCGGTGGCGCCCTCGCAAAAGCCTTTTTGGAGGTAGAAGGAGCTGCTTAAGGTGATGGATGTGTCCCGCTGAACGAGCGGCTTGGCTGGCGTGGGAGGCTCACTGGAGACGGGGATCAGTCCCTCGTGCTCTTCCATGATGATGGGCTGCTGTTCGAGGCCGCCGTTCGGGTTGATGGGTGGGATCTGCGGAGGGTGGTTGCTGATGCTGAGATGGGGTGACTGGGTGGGCGGGCTGCCGACGGATGAGGTATCAAGATTTGAGAACAGGGAGGCTCGGTTATCTCCAGCCGAGGAACTGCTTGTTCCCAGGACGGAACTGTGGAACGAGTCAATTGACCGTTGCCGGGCCGGGTTGAAGCCTGTCGCGCTGGTGCTAGGATATCTTTCTTGAAACTGCGAAGGGGGGTTCTTGGAGTCCATGTCGCCGACCACAACACTCGAACGAATGGGTGGCGGGTTGAAGCTTGACGTCCGGGGTTTCGGGGCGACGGGGACGGCAGGCAGGATAGTTCCTAGAATTGGCGACTCAATTTGAGGCTTCGAGGGCTCAGGGGGTAGCGGGAGCCTCTGGCGCCTCTCCTGGTCTTGAACGATTCGGTCTACCCCTTGGTCGAGATGTCCCGGGCTCGGCGCTATTCTCCTGTTACCTACACTAGTCGGTGAGATGAAGTCTTCTGGCGAGTCCCGAGCCACCGGCAGTCGCCTTTCGATAACGAAATCTTCCCCGTTAGAGTTGATTCGGCTCTCCATGTTTGGTTTCGTCTTGATGTCCCAGGGGTTAACGATTGGAGGCCGAGGAGGCTCCGGATGCTCTTCCTCTTTGATTGCGGGGATCGAAGGTTTCCTGGAGAGAGGTGTTTGTGGCGGCGGCGTGGACGAGACTGCGTCACTGGCCGGCCTCAGTCTCTCCTGTATCATCGACTCAAGATGCGCCGTGATATTTTGCTCCATCACCGGCACAGGCAGATGCCTCTCCTCAACCGGACTAAGTATCACCGGGGAGACTGGGTTACTCGCTGCCTCCATCATCATCTTCTCCCGTTGTTCTTTGGGGATCGGCTCTAACTTCATCCTCATGATAATGTCATAAACCCTCGGCGCAGCTTTTCGGGACATGGCCTGTAGTTCTTGAAACTTCTCCGCATCAAAGTCGTCCAACTCTATGAAGTCGTCGAACTCCCATAGCAGGTCGTTGAGGTCGGACCGATACTGGGCAATCTCGTCTGAAGCAACATCAAGTTAGCTATTTTCCTAGCAACAGCAAACATTCGCCTCGCGGGGCCGCACCATTTTCCTTCAGGGCGTCCACGAAGTTTGACCCATATTCTTCCATTTGCTTCCTGCAAAGCGGCTCGATCTTCTTGACGGCCCGCTCTCCTTCTCGCTGAAGTTGTTGGCTGGCTTTCAGCATAGGCTGCGTCTCTGTTGCATTTTCCACTGCCGCCTTCCCCTTTTCCACAACCTCCTTGAAAGGGCTAAGCACCAAGTCGTGGATGAGATCCATTTTCCCCCAGTTTCACTATCAGGAGCTTCGCACGTATTCGGGTATTGAGCACCTTCAGGTGTGTAAGTGGTGGCTCGGGGCCCGACTCCTCCTCGCCGGGATTTGGTAGTACAAAGATTCGCAATGATGAAATCAAATTCAAGGCTGTTAACATACGACGGCAATCTAATTAATGAAAGCAGGAAATTGGATTGTCTTCGCCTCGAGAAAAAAATCCAGCTAGGGAGTGGCCAGGGGGGTTAGGCTACTCTTATGGAATCCTACGAAAGTTGTTACAGCAGCAAAAGTAGAGACAGGGAAGGCTGCTAGGGCGGAGCGCTCACAAGTCGCAACCGCAAGGGCACCATTTCTACAAATATGAGCGGGCTGGTTCAGCCTACCCGGAACTACTAGCACGTCTTACGGCCATTTTCGCCGCTTGGCCTTAATGCCGAGGACTCGTAAAGACTTGAACAGGATCTTCGGGACTACATCGGCACCCCGAGGCCCGGGGCGTGTGTGTGGAACCTAGCAGAGCGTCAAGGTATGTCGAAGGTCTTACAGCGAGCCTGCCACGATCTCGAGCCCTCCCTCCCTATTGCACGGCGCAGCTAGCTGCGTCTTTATGCGTGTGCAATGCGGGAGATGCACGTGTGGTGTGGGAGGAGAGTCCAGCTTTCCTACCTAGCTAGTGGCCCGGTGCCCCGTTTCGGCTGTGAGTCTCAACACGGAGGAAACTCGAAGAGCTAGCATCAATTGGCTTTTCCTCTGGCAGGGTAATTAGGCTCGGCACCCGCACAAAACTTGCCACAAAGCCCCTGCCTCCTGGATTGCTATCGTGTCGGTTTGGTCTCTTACCATTGAGAACCCTAGAAAAAGACAATGCGCACTTTCACATCTTCTCTACTCCTTCATTCCATCCGACGCTGAAGGGAAAGGAAGAGGGTAAGATGCATTGAAACGCGGCCTGATTCCCTGGTATGATTCGCCGTGGCATTGCCGTGGCTTTGCCGAGGCTGCACCGGGCCCGCCCCATCTTCACAGCACCACCACCACCACCTGCAAAATCGGGGCTTCTAGAAGGCCGGCAGGCAGGCGTTAATCGGTTAGCCTATCAGAGGCGGCGGGAGCTGCCACCAGAGAATTTAAAACACCAAATATGAATGCAACAGTGAGGTCAGATCTGACGCCGACACGGAACTGGGCGAACACTTTGATGACGTTCAATATACTGCTTGTATGAGACAGGGACATTGTATTCGGCAGAGGAGTTGTATTGGGCGATCATGGTAATCTCCTCAAAAAGATTCCGAATCCAGTATGAAATTTAGCTAGGAAAACGGGGAAAAGCAAGTCTGCTTGGCAGGCCGGCTCGGGCAAGTTCACATCAAGTCACGATCCATCAGCACAGCCGCGTCCCACCGATTCTGACTCTCCGCGTTTCTGGCCAGATATCAGCACCGCATCCATTGGGCAACATGCATCGCCAGGCTAGCCTTCGCAAATGCCGATGCCTGTGTCAGCTGGTGTGCCTGCTTGAATCTTGTTGTCATGGTCGATGCCTCTCACTGCTCTCCATATTTCTCTCCATCCGCAGGCAAAGGCAGCCCTTGGCAGCATTGCGCACTAGTATTATGCTGGCCCTTTAAATCCACTTTTTGTAGACGCATTCATCCCACAGGACGCATTTGCACCACCACTGCTTTAACTACCTGGCACGTGGTCACGCGTTCGATGCCTGGTCTAAGCCTCCGGGCGTTTTCCCCAAGCTAATGGTAAACCGCTGCAAGGTTTAGTTGTGGAAGCCATTGTTGTTGCTGCTTCTTCACCCGTCCATGCCGCGAAACGCAAACCGGAGGGCTGTACTAGAGCTAGAAACCGACAGGAAAATTGGCGACCTCTGGGGCCATGCGAATTCAAGTCAAGGGGAGAGACAGCTTCGAAACGAGCTAATTAATTCTAGAATACTACTACTGTGCCTTTGCACAATTTGCCACCCGACCAGATGGGGAAGTGGGTCAGACCTTTGATATCTGGTGTATATCACCTCGCAAAAAATGGGAGAAAGCTTCAGGGATCATCGACACTGACTTGCAGGATTCCATCTCAGGATCCACACTTGATGAGGCAAAAGGTTCTCTGACGTTAAATTCGCTTCCCGCGTCCCCGTCGATGCGACCCAGCGATCATCGAATGCCCACTAAGAAGGCTATCTGTGCTCGACGCAACGTTATTTTCGAAAGACTGACATATAAACAACACTTTCTACTGCAGCAACCAGGACCTGCCCGCGACCTGCTCTAATGTAGTAGTACTACTATGTAACAGTCGGGTTTTCCCTTGCATAGTACTTCCCCACGTTACTTTGGAGGTTTTTTCGTCTAGATGTGGAATGGAGCTTGCGCAAGTGTGAAACATCTTCTGCCAAGGAAACGTGGAGGTCCTGCTTTGATAGAAGTCTCCTGAAGCCGTCCCGGGTTCCACGGGTGGCCAAAGATCGAGAACCTACCTGCCTTTCACGTGCATCCCCGACGGGCGCCACACTAACCGTCAGGGATGAAAGAAGGAAAATATTTTTTGGTCCCTGCAAGTTCCACCTCCTCACCTTTCCGATCTGCACCCCCGGACTTGCAGGAGGAGGATGGCGTCGTCGGGGGGGGGAGCAGAGTTGGCAATCACTATGAAAAACGAAAAAGTGCTCCCGAACCGCTCACCGAAGGAGCGGATTCAGCAACCTAATTATTCATTTGCCTGCATATCCAGGTACGGTACGGTACAGGTCAGCTATCACATTGGTAGAAGTAGCTAACGTCGGATCGTGAATCACCACTACTAGTAGTTTCGTGAGTACCATTTTATGAACATAAATTATTCGGACTATGGAATTCATCGCGACTTTTGTCAAGAAGAAATCGCTTCTGTTGTGCTGCAAAAAAAGATGGTCCATTCAGCCGCTCTGACAGGGTGAGCCAGGCCGCGCCCCGCCTGAGCTTCCGGGCCGAAAGGAAACTTCGTCATTAAGGGGAAATATCAAAATCGAACCAAGTTGAGCAAAAACGTAATATTTCCCACCTTCCCTGCATTGTCGCGCCGCTTCTCTCGTCAACTCTTCTGTAGTTCCACCATCTCGGATTGACTTACTCATATGCAGGCACGGGTCGCACTTGCGTCAACTTTGTTGGATGTCAAGGTGGATGTTGCCGGAATTTCATCTTCTGCTGCGGGACCCTGGTGTAAATCTAGTAGCATGCAAGAAAATTCTGATTGCGATACTGCTCAGCAGTCCAGACTCTTTCCGTCCCCTCAACAAGGCAACATCCATGGCGGCGAGATTGGGAGAAAGAGCTGCGTGTTTCTAAGGCTTGAGCCAAGGCCTAGGTGCAGTAGTTTCTAGAGTGGCCCCGTCCCTCGGTAAGCTTCCTCGGCTAGTTCAAGTTTCTAGCTAAGAGGGGACTTGGTAAAATGTCTCGAAAGGACGTGGCAGGCAAAGGTCCTCGAATCACGAAAATATGGACGAAGGTACCGTATAGCAGAGGTCGAGACATTCGTGATTAGGTATATAGGACTTAAAAAAGCTCAGAAAAATGGTTGCCAATCTATCATGATTTATTTTCTCGTTCTTTGGTCAGTCCGCACAAAAGGTGTTGCCAGAACTTGACTCGCACGTCATAAACTCTTCAAGCCGATATGAAATCGCCGCCAGCAATACGAATCAACGTCGTGAATAAAGTCATTCCTATTCCCCTCCCTTTTCTGGTTTCCGCCAATTTCGAGAATTGAGATCCAAGACACGAAAGTTGCATACCAATGCATGCCTTCCCCGAAAACACTGCTTAGCACTTTTAAAAAAAAAAGCAAAAATCCCAACCACGCAATGCCATCAAGCTCCGACCTGGCCATAGTGATTTGAGTGGAGATCCTACTGCTAAGAAAAGTTCTTGTCCCTCCAAGAGAGCGGGAGGAGTTGGTGAAGCGTTGTTGAGTTGGCGGCTCAGGCCTTGGCCGTTTTCGTTTGATTAGTTGTCGCCTAGTGGAAGATTTTTGCAAAGGTTAGCCACCTTCAGCTACGTTGAGACTCGTTGATAGATGGGAGTTCTGGCTGCTTTAGTGCTTTTATGATAATTCCTTCTTTCAGGAGAAAAAAGGCAGCGCCAAGAGCCGAGCCTCAGAATCCATTTTGATGAAATTGACTTGCCTGGGCGATAAGGTTCCTTCCAATCTGAATGGTTTCACTCATGCCGCGCTGTCGCTGCCAGAACCTGTGTGGTTGTTAATTTATGACTTTGTATCTTCCGACATCAGAAGCATTGGAAAGGAGGGGTGTTTAGCGTCGGCGCACGCGTGTATGCCCATATTTCCGACCAGCATTCCAGGATGCATGCAAAACAACCAAGAAGCGAGTCCCCTAGCCTGGGAAGGTGATGGAAAAGAGGCGTGAGTTCGGTGACAAGAGGGGTGTGGTAAAAGCAGTAGTGCGCCACGTGAGAGACGCGCAAAGCCCATGGGAACCGGTCGACGACTCGACGTGCAAAGAACATGAAAGGGATATGTCAGGGTGGGAGTCTTACATTTCCTCTGGGGTTTCTTGTCCCTTGACAGAAGCTTGTCGGGCATGATCTTCGAGTGCTTCCCTGGTGATCTTCTCACTAGCAGAGATGCCTGGAATCGCTGCCTTGGGACTCGTGTCTTGGCCGAGATGTTCGTGTAGAAGCCTCTTCTTCGTCAAGAACCTTTCCTTGCGCTCCTTCTGCAGGCCGGGGCTGTCCATTTTCGCCATTACGAAGCGGACAGCCATCTGCACGACGAGGAAAAAGTGTTCGGCAAGAAGCACGCTCAACAACAGCCCGCCTGCCTTGACATTTGCCGCAGCGCCCTGCGATCCGTGAGGGTCTCCGCTGCAGAGAAAGACGATTGCCGAGCTGGTGAGGCTGCCAAGCCAAGACAGGAAGCCCAGAGCATTAAGCCAAGGGCCAATCGAGTCAGTTCGCCACGGAATCGGCCGGCGACTGCCAATCGCAATCTTCAAGGCATCCGAGCGAAGCTCGACCCAGTTGTTGATCAGGAAGCCGCATCCCGCAAGCGGCCACGCCACTGAGAACAGGGCCAAGTATCCGTATTGGATCACCATTTCTCTATAATCACCCGTTACATCGTAGACTTCCAGTTCCGTCTCGCTGCGGACTCTAGATAGGAAGGCGGCTTCTTCTTCGTGATCCTTGATGTCTGCCTGCTTCTTGCCTAAAATTCCCTTCTCCTTGGCCTTGTCCATGCCCTTGCGCTTAAGATACGGCACAACAACTTCGGTGGCAAAGTTGACGATCTGAGCCGTCACAGTGAAATAGAACATCTGCTTCGAGATTCGGCTTGGGTCGATGGCAAAGTCCTTAGTCGGCAGTTCCTTGGTTCCGAAAGTGACTCTCTCCGCAGTAGCTCTCCAGAAGTTGAGATATGGTGTAAGGACATGACCGAAGGGAATGTACACGAAGGCCGTGAACGCGAGGGGCATATATGAGGTGATGAAGTTTAGAACGAACTGCTTCTGCACGAGTGCGGCCTGATGAGCTAGTTCATGTTAGCTCCTTGGCCTCAAACGAGGGATTCGGTAGAATTGCATAATGACACACCATCCACGGTTTTGTAATTCTCCATGTTAGTCAACTTGTCAGCAAACCCTGATAGGACCGTCGAGAAAGTTGGAAGTATGGTGACCAACAAGACGGTTGGTAGGAATGGCTGGGTTGCTGTCAGTTGGAAATTCAAGTACAGAAATCCTCAGAGACGTGGATTCTTACCAGAAACGACTTGCCGGGACCGGTATAGACTTCATTTATGAAGATCTCGAGGGAATTACACATGACAATGAAGCCGCCTAAAACGACGGTGCAAGCAACAGCAAAGGGGATCTGAAGCAGCTGCGTCTGCAGTCGTTTCCAAGGAGAATATATCCTGACCGGCTCGCCCGTCACGGCATCTTCCTTCTCGTGATCGAATTCAAACTCTGGCCGCGGCTGCTGAATCGTCGACACTCCTCTGACCCCCCACTGGACGGCCAGATCTACCTCCTTCTGCTTCCAGTACTCGAAAAACACGACGCTCCAAAGTCCCGTCATTAGGGCATAGAGGAATGAGAACTGGCCGAGAAGCAGCCACGCCGCGAAGCCAAAGGCGGCGGGGAAGACGAGGAACCGGAAATAGGCCTGGGTGAAGGCAAAGTAGAAGGCCACGTTCTCGCCGAAGCGGTCCCGAATCTCATCTAGATCGGCCTGCTCCAACAGGTACTTGGTGCTCCACTTCTTGATCCACACCTTGTTGAACTGGTGGTTGTGGAGCGGGAAGATCGAATCCACAAACTTCCACGGTCCCGACCTTGACCCTATCGTAATTCCAGCGCCGCCGTCATTCCGCGGCTTTGTGATCATTAGGTATAGGAGCCGTAGCCTCTCAGCTTCGCTAACAGCTTCGGCCCGCAGAGAACTCGCGACGTCCTTGCCCGCCTCCGCCGAGCGGATGCCATGTAGCCAATCCTGCAGGCGGGAGCGGAACACCTGGTCCGCTAAGAGCTTGTCCGACGCGATCTTGACGAACACCAGGAGCGATTCGGCATCGCAGGCTCGGACTTCGGTTGCGAGACCGACGTTTGTGAGGGCTTCGATTAGTTGAACATAGCTGGCTTCGGCTTCGCGTCGGGCTAACAAGCATGCATTAGAGTCCTGCTACGACGTGGATTAGGGAGAAACAGTTCGGAGCACCAACCGTCCTTAGGCACATTGAACTTGACAACGTAGTCCACGCTACATGCCATACCGTTAGCACTGGACACCCCAGCTCAGGGGCGGCGAGAAACTCTACTTGAAGTTTGAGTTGATTCCCTCGTCCTCCTTCTTTCCGTATACCCCTCTTAAGCTCGCCATCCTAATCTCCTCTGGCGGAAAATCGCTCAGGATACGATGGACGAAAAGATACGATTGGATGCCGTGGGCTGCTATTTGTGCCACAATGCAGATCCTGTGCTTCGTGGTAGAAACTCCGCTTGAAACCAGACAGAGAGTTTTTGAATACAAGAAATTCTTTCAAGTCGTGGCTTGGCGAGAGGAGCTGGGCATCACGCCTCAGGCAACTGGACCAGTCAACTGTCGAATTGAGAGCAGACGTCACCGGCAAGCATTCCTTGGAATTAAGCTTCCCTCCCGTGCGCTTGGATATTAGATCGGTCCGTGCCACCCTGGTTCTTGCATATGCTTCCGTGCCAGACCCCGATTCAAGGATTTACCCGGACAGTGAATGAGATTCCCGGCTCAGTACATTTTCATGTGAAGACAAAATCGTCAGGGGAGGGCATGCAACATACAAAACTGATTCCCTCTCTTTCCCCCCTTCTCTTCCCTCTTGATTCTCATTCCCATTTTACGTTCTGCCCCCGCTTTATTCTTCTTCCCTCTTCCCTGCTAGGTACTTTAATTGCAATAGGTGCTTGTTTGCCTGGGCAGTCCACACTAATCGATTGTTTCTCACGTGGCTGGTAATCTCATGTGGAGTATAAGGAGATTCGCAGAGCTTGCAGTCAACCTTTTGATTCAGAAAGCTACTTCGTGGTTGACTTGAAAGACCATTGGTGCGTTTGGCTGGTTCAAGACCGCCTAACTTGCCCTTTACCTAAAATGCCCGAGGCAAAAGAATGAATAACAGATAGAGTCCTTCTTAGTCCCTTTTTGATGAAAAAAAAAAGAGCTAGCCTCTCTCCCCTGTGACTGAATACCAAATACGGAGATCGTAGCCATAGCATAAGAGTGCGAATCCCTCCGGCCAAATCGCCAAAATAATCAAATTGTTGCATCATCCGTGGTCCTAAGGATGCATGGCACAATCTCTACTCTTGCTCCGTCTTGGTAGTTGACTCGCTTTTGACGATCGACTCCTCCGTTACCGCGTCTTCCTTGGCCGATGGCGATGACTCTCCATCATCATCAGTCTTGGCAGCCTCGACAATATCCTGACCGCCGTCATCGGTATCAGAAGGCGAGGGCGTTTCGTACGCAATCGTGTGTGTCTCAGTCCTGCAAATTTGTGTCAACTCAAAAACGGAGTTGCACTTAGAAACGCCGTCGTTTCTGAGCACTTACGGCAGCTGTCCAACCTCGCTGGATGACGAGCGGTCGCCACTGTAGCGGAGCCTGTCATTCATGCCGACGATGGAGCGGTTGTTACTGCAAATACCATTGTTAGCGAGACAGCATGAAGGATGGGGCGAGCCAACGTACTGGATAGGAGGGTAGGAGCGGCGGAATGGAGACGCCATGCCATATGCGTGCGGCTGCAGACTGACGTGTGGCGTTCCGTAGGCTCCAATGTTGTACTCGTTCGTTCGAAACTGACGACGCTCAGCCGTAACTCGTTTCAGCTCTTTCTGAGCCGGAGTGTCGGCATAACGGATGTTGAGGAGCAGCGTGTTTCCCTGAGGGTTCGTGGGATCGGGGAGCGACACTCCGTTGAAGTTCTTAATAACTTCATCACAGATGTCTCGAGTCTCGAACCTGGAACGTTATCAGAAACCAAACCTCCAAGCTAACGAGATTCATCGCCAAAGGGCGGAGTGGCATACCGAGCAAATCCAACGCCGCGGCTGTTGCCCATGTTGTCCCTGAGGATCTTGCTGGATAGAATTGTGTAGTCCTGGAAAACGTGACCAAGCTCCTGGAAAAAAGTCAGCTGTAGCTCAATCAAAGGGAGTTGCAGGCAGGTGTACATACCACCTCAGTCATGTGTCGAGGAAGGTTTGAGATGTACAGATTCGTCGACGACTCGTCGCCTTCAGCCTTAAGGCGAGAATTGAAAGACTCCCGAGCGAAGCCAACCTCGTAGCCGAG
>Ga0247774_1000990_pt1 | contig 14299 bp, 14 predicted proteins | sample UWRJL001104B6_FD_179933 | JGI IMG/M metagenome (GOLD analysis project Ga0247774, IMG submission 179933) | Plant litter microbial communities from Arlington Agricultural Research Station in Wisconsin, United States - UWRJ-L001-104B-6 | ecosystem: Environmental > Terrestrial > Plant litter >... | reverse complement strand
CGGACGACTATACCATGTATCATCAGTTGACGAGGCAAGAACCGGAGATGAATTGAGATAATCACACTAGGCTCTCGCTCGCGCCGGCCGTTATGCTACGTAATCTGTTGTCTTGGCTTTTTTTTTTGTCTAATCACGACCACGCATAGGGAGCTACTCCTCGACGCCTCTGTCCGTGGTATCATATGTTTCGTAAGGCAGGTGAGAAAAATAAACCAAAGAAAGGAAAAAGGGACGGAAAGACGACGAGGGGAAAAACCCAAAGACAATGCACCAAAATAATGCGTTTAGGCTCCGAGCCCTTTCCGACCATGTCCCTCATACTTCAGTTTCCATCCCGCATCGTGTTGCTTCTGCAAATCGCCCTCAACCCGCCTTGGATCGAGATGATTCATTGCCGCTGGACGGTGAGGCTGGGATGCCACCGCCGAGCCTTTGCCAGTCTTGCTGGCGCCGAGCAGCCGCAAAAACTTGTCTTGCCGCGCTGAACCACCGTCTAAGGCGCCGACATTCCACTGCTCGCCCGTGTTAGCCATCGCCTTTGAATCCTTACTAATTTCGCTAGGTGATGCGTCTGCATCATACCCAGCTTTTCCTTTGCTCTTCTTCTTGTTCTTCTTGCGTTTCTTGGACTCTGGGATATCCCCTTCGATGCCGGGACTGCCGCCGGCCTTGTGGGCCGGGTCATCTACAGCCTCTCTTTTGCGTTTCTGTTCACCCTTTTTGTCCCTCCCCTTTTTATCCTTCTTTCCGACCCTCTGCTTGGGTTCTATCCCTTCATTCGTTTCCGTCTTAGCCTCTAGGGCAGTGCCAGCGACATCATCTGCCCGGTCGGCTGTACTGGACTCCACACACTCCCCATTGTGTTCATGTTGAAGTTCCTCTAAGGTAGCTTTGATGACAATTGGCGTCGGGAGTGACGAGGGGCGATCCGATTTCCCAGACTCCTTACTGTGGTGCGCCTGAAGCAGGAAAGCAGGGCTACTGTCCTGTAGTGCTAGAGATTTGCCGTTTTCGGTGTCCTCACTCTTGGGAGGGAGCGCAGCCTGCTCGGTTGCAGCACGAGATGTCTCTCGGAGCTGTTCCTCGATCGCCTCAGCATCTGTCAGGGAGTACTGATCCCTCAAGACAGGGCTTATGGGTGATCCCTCTTCGAGGATATCCTCACCCCCTTCAATGCTCTGCTTGATACCGGAAATCTGAATGCTGGGCACAGTTGCCTCCTGAGAGCCACTAGCAGTCTCGCTCTGGACAGCATCCACACCTTCGCCCTACGTCAGGGCTATGTTAGCAATCACGTTCTATCCACATTGCCAGGGGAAAACCACATGTCCAGCCTGGCCCCCAGCAAGCAGGTGCTGCTTGTGGTGCTGCTGCGGCTGCGGCGTATGCGTCGCGCAGTTCTACGTACCGAGTTAGCCCCTCCGCTAAGGCTCTCCGCCTTCTGACGATAGTCGGCAGCTCTCTTGGCCGCCCTCTCCGCCTTGCGCTCAAACTTCTCCGCCATGGTAAGAAGAGTCGCCCGCCTATTCTCTGGAGTGTTGGCTAGCTCGGCAGCCTTGCGCCGCTCCTGCGCCTTGGCCGTCCTGGCTGTCCTCTCAGCACGTTTCTTAAGCTTCTTGATGCCAGGCTTCTTTCCTGGCTTGTGTATAATTGGTCTGTAGTTTGCTGTGCCGCCATCCGACGTCGAGTCGCCTCCATCTGTCGATTTCTTACGCTGGATACCCTTCTTGTCCTTCCTGTCAGGCTTGGACATCGCGAGGTGGCCTGTCGAACCTGTGATGAGCAAATCAGCCTAACTAGTCGGTGTTGGTGCAATGTACGGGCACGGGGTAATTTCAGTCCAGGTGTTCATGTGAGCGACACGACAGTCTTGCCTCAATGGCAACTTGTGGTTCGCTCGTTGCAGGCAGGGAAGGAAGGCCCATACCAGCTGAGGCTTTGACTCGCCCCATATTGGCGGCTTTTGCAGATTCCGACTAGCGCCGGTTCCGTAGACAACAGTAACCCTTCGGGAGGCAGTCAGTTGCATCTGGGTGCATGTAGCATTCGGGTCCCTCGGGCAACAAAGTACGATACAAGACGTTGTCGATTGACGTGATGACCAGGGCTAACGAAGCTATTCATTCGGTAAGGCGGGGCAGGAAAAAAAATCACTATTCTGCCGGGCGGTGAGACTAGAGCAGCTGCATGTGTGTGGGTGTGCGATCCGGCTCAACACCAGCGACCAACAGTAGCAGTGTAATTAATACTGCCATTTTTATTTTGTTACACGTTTTGTTCTATCTCTGGAGGTTTTTAATCTGGTATGTAATTTTCTAGTGCAGTATGGTGAGATAGAACCTGCAACACCAAATACTTTTAAACTCAGGGAACATACTTTGGGCACCAGCAGGCAGGGAACTGTTGAGCAGAGCCTCTCTTCCTTCAGCGAAGCAGTAAGGCAGAAGCTTTCAAGTGGGTCGTAACCTGTGCGGGCTCCACAACTTGCCCAATGCAATATTTGCTACAGCCTCCAACGGGCCCACATAAGCTGCCGCCACGAACCCATGCAAAAAGGCGTCCGCCGAGCCGCCGACGAAACAAACGCAAGTCCCATGACATACCTATGCGTTGAAAACCCCCTAGGCGGTAATACGGGCTTGACCTACCGCTGAAACTAACCGGGGTAACTTTCGTGCCTTCCTTAAGTTCCCCGCCGCTCGTTACGAGATACCGGACTACCGACGACGAAGAACGATCTGGAAGGCCCTATGAGCTCTTGTTGGCTGCAGGCGGTCAATATCAATTGATCACTGTCCATATTCCGTTGGAAAGTGGAATTATCAATCAACTCAGTCCTCCTGCCGAACCCAATATCTGAGGCCGAAAACTGCCAGATATGCATTCTGCACTGGCGACTTAAACCCGAAGGGTCTTACCCGCGAGAATACCTCTGCCGACACGAGTGATATCACGGTTACATTCATGTAATTTGCCTCTTGTATATACCCAGGTGTGGCTCTTCGACGTTCAATATCCGGTGTAATTGGCAGAGCATCGGCTTGCAGCCACGGTGGCTGCTTCTGGTTGAAGTGCGGCGGCCGTTTTACTGTGGCGCCTGCAGCTCCGTGCAGACTTGCAGCACAATGGTGGGGCCTCCTCCAATCGGGTATCTGTCCTTCCCATTCGGGAGCCAGGTTTTGCATCAATGTTGCAGCATCAAGGCTGCCCAGCCTCAGCTAAGGCTGACCGGCTGCAAACTGGGGTCTTGGAACACCCAAGGGGGGGAAGCCTCTCGATCGGAGCAGCCCCCGCGCGCAAATTGGAAGGAGCAACGGAGGACAACATCAGACAGCTGCATCGTCAGGGCACATACGAAGATCTTCCAGACCCATGCCATCAAGTCATTACCTCGTAGGGCGTGTTGCAACCTACGGGCTGGTTGTCCTTCAATTTCTACAAGTCCCTGGCAACGGGTGGTGGGGTCTCACTCCGGATGCCGGTGCGGCAATTTCACTTTCACATCCTCCAAAGAAACAGAAGGCTTACCCCGGAACTGAAGCAGAGACTCGACTTTAGGCTGCATATCTTGCTGCAACTATGGTGATACAAACTTCTCGATGTCAAACCTGCATCAAAGACTTGTGGCTCATCCAGCCACCGGATTGTTGGAACGGCAGCGAATCGCCACCGCTTCTATTCTTCTAGAACAACCTTGAAGGCTTTCCATTGGAATGTGCCGCGACCGGGCGCGCATTCCCGTCCCACGATCGTTGGTGTCGACGAAGGTGCGTACGACACAGCCTCATCAACGCCTTCTAGAAGACTTTGGAAGCCTTTTAGCGGGCAACTAGCCTCGCCTTTGCGCTGCCTCGGTGTGTGTGTCGGCACCAGATCCCGCTATCGTCGCATTCTGCTTGGTGGAGGCATGCTGGCGACGGGCGCAAACCTAGCGCGTTATGCTGCAAGCTGCACAAGCATCCGATCTGTTTCTCCTCTCCGGGGCAAGCCATTGTTGCGGGGGCGCGACTCGGAGTGTGTGAACCCCACCATGCCTTTCGGTCTCTGAATGGCCTCCCGGTGAAGAAGAGTCTGCCTTGGTCTCCACGTAGAAGGCTCATTTTGATTATCGTGAACTACTTTTCGCGACTTTTTCGACTTTTCTCGTCGCTAGAGATTTAGCTCAATGCAAGCACGGAGCGACAGGAGCAACATTCACAAATTGGTTCCCGTTACGTCATGACCGGCGGATCGAGAACGGCAGATGTAGCCGTTCAGCAATGTATGATCCCAGAAAGCAGCCCCACTTGCACACCTTCCATGCGGTATGTACTATAACGTGCCTCCACACTGACTTCAGACATCGCGTGTGCCGCCATTCCACATTCTTCATTCTTTCTCATTTGACGTTCACGTGTAAGCAATTACTTGTAAACACAAAACACCAGAAATATGCCTGGGCTGTATGCAGTGGAATGAGCGCACCAACCGAGTACTGTGCAAGCTGCAGGATCTCCACAGAAGCTTTCGTCACATCCCACAGTGATACCGTTTCTACCATTATCAAACATTACTCTCAGCTCTTCAATCTTGGCGTACCAAACCCTCGAATTTTAGGAACCAAACTCCCTGAATACTACCCTCGCCGCCGGCCGCCTTCTCTTGCCGACGTGTGTCGGTTTCGGTCATGAGGGCGTGTCTATAGCCATATAGATCATGCAAGAACTAGAGGTCTTACTTATGACATTCCGATCGCGTGCCGGTTGACCTATCCTAGCTGCCCTCGAAGCCACAGGTAGCGCCCGTTGCCGCCTCGTTCTGGTCCGGATGTCTTGCCAGAGCAAATGCGGCTTCGATTCAATGATCCCCCCCAGCCACAAATCTGCCCAGGACGGTTTGGACTTGCTAGTTGAACATTGGCCTTCTTTCATTCATGTATCCTTCGTTACGTGGCTAGCTAACAAGCAAATCTAACACGAAAACATGCTAAACTGTGCCCCGAGTTGGTGAAGCAGTGAATTTTCCACAAGTCGTCTGACACAAACAGGAAATTTTTGCCTCTAAGCGTACCAAATACACACATCTTGGGTATAGTAAGAGAACCGACAGGCTAAAGGAGAGAGATCGAATGACAGAAAGAAAGAAAGTATGGTAAAAAAAAAAAGCATGCTCCGCAGCTGCGTTCCTGAACTTGTGCCCCATTCCATTCCGTTCCGTCAATCATGCATTCCGTCAGGGTCGTGGCTCTAGTAGTAAATATCTTGGACATCAGGGGATAGTGGGCTTGATCCCAGACTTGGACTCTCAGGCCAACTCCCCAGAAACTGAAACTGGTTCGTGACGAAACTACCTGCCAATGCATCGTGTTAGCGGGAGAATATGTTCAAGAAGATCTGGCTACGTGCCCTTGCTGATGCCCACCTTGATGATTTTGATAGTATGGTTGGTTGGGATCAGCAGTTTGGTCATATTCGGGATAGAAGGCGTTTTGTTCGTCGTACAGACGGTCGTCTCCCGTGCTGCTTCCACCGTAACTCGCAGGCTGGGGGTGGTATGCCGAGGCGGGTAAGCCGTACGAGTCAACCTGTGGACTGGATCGCGGCTGGTATCGATGCGTGTCCTCGCGGAGGTAGTCGCCGCGGCCGCTGCTTCGCCGACTCTCGGCTTTGTGGCCTTGATCGACCATATGGCGCATCGAGAATGTGCCCCAACAAGGCCCGGTCGAGTCTTGCTCAGGGCTGAAGTCGGCCGGCTGCAGGACTTGATAGATGCTGGCTGCATGCTCCTGGTTGCGGGTGTCTCGTTCCGCGCTTTCTTTCTGCTGTCTTGACTTTTCCCCTGTTTCTTGGTCAGTGTGATTCGGTCTTCAAGCAAGGGGAGGATGAGGGTACGTACGGAACTTGCGCTGAGCCAGCCTGTTTTGGATCCTTCGTCTCTCCTCCGGGTCTGTCACTTCTTGCCACTCATCTGTCTTGGTCGTCTTGGACTTGGATGACTTGGATGATGATGACTTGGATGAGGATGATTGATGTCTCTTAGAGCCACGCTCTGATTCCTTCTTGTTGCCCATGTCGGATGGCGGCTCGGAGTCTGAGCTTTCTAGGGAAGCTTGTGTTGCAGTTCGTTTTCTCAACGACCGTCGAGGCACTTGCAGAGTATCGACAGGCGTCACAACGTCTTTGGGCCGAGGCAGCTGTACTGGCGAGTCTCCTTGGGAAGTCTTCTCGGGATCTTGTGATGGGGATGCGCTTTGGACGAGGATTTGGGGAACTAGAACAGAGTTCGCAGAAGGGCGAGGCGAGGACATCTAATGCCGACGGTTGTAACACATGAGTTCAATGACAGAAGATCTCATGATATTCTCAGGGTCCAGTCTTAGACGCTGGCTCATGCGGCGGTGGCGTCGAAGGTGGAAACGGACGAAATTCATGAACAGTTTGGCTGTGGTGGCTTGCTGCTACCGGGACGATGTGTATAGCTTGTTGAAATACCGTTGGCGATCTCCAAAGTGGTGAAGACCTCAACGCGACTGAACAGCCGGAGTTCATGCTCCAAGGATTCAAAGATGTGAAGACGAACGCCACTTATATATCCCCCTGCCTGGCGAAGTTGGGCTGAAGTGACAGGTGACGAGCAACCGCGTACGTAGGTATGATCTTCACGGGCGCACCCGAAGCATAAAAGACGCTTTTCTCATAGGGTGGGCCTGAGGCAGGCAAGACTAAAAGCCGTTCTTCGCCCGAGATGGACAACGGCAAGCTGCTCAGAAGAACATGACTCCGCAATTGGCCATGTTTATAAGAGTAGTACGTAGAACCTCAAGCCCAACTAAGCCTTCGCACGGCAGGGGCGTTTTTTGTGGGGCAACCGTGTGCAAGAGGAGGTGTGAAGTGGACTTGGTTTTCTTGAACCCGCCAGGGAAGACAGGGATGGGCCGGGACATGTCAAGATACGATGGGTGGTGGTGACCTCCGCCCATAGCCCTGTGGTCTCTCCCCCCGGGGGGTGTGACTTGGCTGGTCGGGGCCGAGACGGGGGTCTAGATAGAATACGTGACCCATGACAAGGCGACAGGTGAAGGGGCTGAATGTTTTAGGTGTATTGGTTGCAGAAAATAGCTGCCAAGTTCGCTGGGACTCTAGCCTTGCAAGGAGATCAGCCAGCAAAAAGGGTCCCTCACCACCCTTCATGGGCCTTGGGTATTGGCTGATGCCGGTTGGCAACGTGGCTCCCGGATGCTGGGTGCTGGGTGCTCGGAGAGGCGAACGGCTGTGGGAAGGTGGTGTGCTTCGGGCTTCTCCCGAGAGTAAGACATGTCTCTTCATTTGGCCCATGCAGAGAGAACCTCTAGAGAAATATTTCCCAATTTGAAAAGTAGATCAACTATGATCACGGCTGGTAGCGGGTGCTCGGCCAAAAATGGGCGAAAAAGCCTCGGAATACTAGGTATTTGGGATGACTGGAAATAGCGCCGAGCGTAGCTTGGGACCAGTACCTTTGCTTGATCCAAGACAATGCAAGGGCCTTTCTATTGTGAGCTTGACTAATAAACGGCTCGACATTTCTACCAAGCAGAAACCGGAAAATTTCAATGCCAACCAGTAGAGTGTGACCGTTTCCGCGCAGAGGACGAAAGAAAAAGCCGCGGCAGAGGCAGACAGTGTGACGGCTGGAGGTGGATACGAAGAATCAATTGAAGAAAATACAACGTGAGTCTATAGCTGGTCTTAAAATATAAAAGAGAGAGAAGAAAAAGAAAAAGCTGAAGGAAGTTTCACATGACGAGAAATAGTGAGGATGGGAACCCTGGTCAAGACATAGCAAGGTGGTTGACTATGCCCAATTCCTGATACCTTCGGCAAAGATTGGAGATGGGGCCAGGGTGCCAATGTTTGGTCAATACGTCCGTAGCTTGCCTTCCTTTCCCTGCTCACAAAGGTCGAGTAGACAGACTGGGGTAAGCCGGAATTGAAGCTGCTTCTTTGAGATTGGGTCAAGCCATCCACTGACCCATGCACAAAGTAGCAATGTACCTGTAAGTTAACATTGATTGAATGGTGGTTCATGGATGGATGGTTGGGTCCAATGCGAGTGCGATCCGTCGTACATGCAATCCACGGCACCAGCTCTCCCAGGCTCTCCGCTAGGCCTACCTCGGTGCCGATGTTTTATGAAGAAGAATTTGGCGTCCCATTTTCCCCAGCTGCCACTTGGTCTGTAGTGGCTGGTACCCACAGACAACTGCCCCTTCTCCGCACAGGAAAGTGCTTACACCTCAGAAGGGAAGGCCACAAGCAGATCATTTGCGGTGACGTCCAGGTTAAAAACGGCATGCCACGTCCGGGTTAGGAACAACAATATACGGAAATTTTAGGCCACAGGGAAAAACGGCGTTTAACCATGTTGGATTGTGAGTCTTAGCCTCTGGTCGCCGGGCGCAAAAAAACCCCCCCAACTCGCCAACCAACAACAAAACCACGACGAAGCGTATGGCATCAAAGTAGAACCTCCACAATGATTGCTTGGGAGGTCAGAAGTGGTCAGCGAGCGTTCTACAGCCCCCGACATTGAGATATTCCTGGAAGGAAGATGTTTCAAAGCGACGGGATGATCGATCTAATTTTGAATCTTCGCGATGCGGTGAAATCAAGTGTATTCTGCGCGCACACAACCTGGAAAGAACTTTTTATCGCGAAGTGGCTGTTCGTCGCACCAATCTGATCTGGTCGACAATGGTTGGTAGATTGATGGGAAGTTGGAGGTTTTAGGCCAGGGACATGAGCTTGAAAATAGCAGGTGGTGGTCCTAAAGTGGGAAGTCTTGGCACAAAGCTGGAATCGTCTCTTATATCTGATTCGTCGGCTTGTGGCTTTTGCCTCATCGCCCTTCCCCTTGCCCTGTTCCCCCTCGCATACCCCTCCCGTACCTCACCGTGGCACCTGCTACTGGGCAGCAGTTGGGAGAAGAGGTAGCAGCTTACTTTAGAGGGTGGGAGTCGATGACTCGTGTGAAGCATTTTAGTAGCGCGGCTGCTAAAAGAAAATTCCGAAAGGAAAATGCTCAACTCGATAGGCGCCACCTCTAGGACCAAGGAATGGACGTGTGCAAGGTGGAAGGCTGTGCCAGCGCGCAGAGCGTCACCCTCTCAATTTCCGCCATCTTTCAAACGCCTAGCATCTTAAAGATAGAAAATACTGTCCTCCCTCACTCGTCGGCAACTGAACCGAGCTGTATTTGTTTGGGGCTGGTTTCTCGCGAGCTTCTTCCATGGCCACGAGCAAGACCATTTAATGAGTTCCGTGCTTCTTGGGCATTGAGGGTCCGTTGACTTTGAAGAGCGGGGGCTGGATCGGTCTTGGAAGTTGCAGGCCCCCCCGTATTTGTGCGTATCCCGAGGTTGCCAGCGCCCTAGCACCACTACCGCCTCCATTATTCCGACCTGTTTTCAAACCCCCGTTGTGTCTTCGGAGGGTGAGGGTCCAAGATTAAAATTTTCCTTTACTGCGCGACACTGTAGTGCTACTAGTACGAGGTGGTCCTTTTCTTGTACTTTGGTCTGTCCTAGCGTATTTTGTATATGTTCGTGTTGCCTTTCAAGCAGTACATTGCTACGGGCGCTAGAGCACTGAGGATGCTCAGCCCTGAAATCTGGCGAGGATTCGGCCTGGAGCCTAGTGCTAGGTCGAAGCTAGGGCGCCGCCGTACCTGACGCCCTTGCGCTGCAAGCAACGCAGACCGATGACAGACCGAGAAATGCACCAATAAAATGCACCAATCGTCCTCTGCCAGTCCATGCTACCGCTGGGCATTGTCACGAGAGAGCAGGCTGGTTTGACGCCAGCGGTGCCTTTGGTGGCGGGTGGCGGTCGACTTTCAATGTCACCGCGGCTCGGCGCCGTGCGACTGCAGTGGTGTCAGTCCCGGAGCCGAGAAGTCTACTCTGTTCCCCACCTCACAATTTTTTGTTCAACGAGACGATGGCGACGACCAGTTGCCGGCCAGTCGGTATTCCCGCATCAATTTCGACGTCGCGGTCAAGGCTGCCTATCTGAGCATCTCGCACTTTTGGACGTTGGCCACGCGACTGTAACCCTTCCATGCCATCCTTGGATTCAACAACATTGCTCTTCAACCCTTCGTCCAATGTATTGTCTACGACACTGCTTACTCGTCATCTCAACCGCAGATGATCCTCCATGAGTGCCAATAACAGGCTGCTCCACATACAAAGCACACCAAAACGAAACGCGAAGAGTAGATCTCCACGAGAATAGGTAGTAGAGTTGTAGTTTATAATTGGGCGAGCGGCTGAGACCGGAAGAGTAAATTTAACGACTGCCGAAGTGTACCCTTTCCCCGTTGCGCTTGTCACCGTGTTACTGTCAGAGTGAATGCATGCAGCGAGGCTGTACACTCGGGACCGTGACCGGGGGAGACTTCCTAAATAGACTGCAAGATGAATCGACTCTGTGTCGAATTCTATTCAAGTCATCTAAGAGGCCCTTATGACACAACGTGGTCCACTTTTGCTCGTTGCCCTCGGATGGACCGTACTGCCGTATTCCTCGCGAAGGGTCGTTGATATGGCTTGGTCATGGAGACCCGACAGCCGTGAATACCAACTACTGTGGGTCTGGGGCTCTGGGCCGTCTGGCGGAGTCAGAGGAACTTGGAGCTGCGCCGGCGCGGCACCTTTCGGGAAAGCCATCAAGATGATAATTACAAGGGAACCATTATACCGCCTTGAACATGGCTGGGCTGCCGCTGCGGGCAGCGGGCAGCGGGCAGCGGGTTTGAGGCTCGAAATTCCGATTTTTGAAACCTTCAGAAAGATCAGCCACCCCAGTGACTCCACGGGATTGAGAATAGACGCGTACCGTTCAATCGTGGTCAACACCCGCTGAGTGGCTGCCACTGCCAATGCCACCATCGCGAGACACTTTGTACTCCCGCCTCCTGAATTAGCCCGCTAACATTTGACGAGTATGAAGTTAAGAAACCTTGGTACGGGGTCGCCGCTGAAATACGTGAGGGTCTTAGCTTGATTCTATTATTTCTAACTTGTCTGCCATCCAGCAGATTGACGCGCGAATTGATGCCATGAAAAGATCCGCTCCATTTTCGTACCACGACATGTTGTTTCAACAGGGAGCCTCGCCCTTAAAATCCGTCAGTTATAAGTGGTCCACAATTTCGAGGACGTCGGGTGGAGCGCATTGCACTTCCCAGGCGCCGGCTGGCGTACCTCATCAAAAGGCGGAACCAGCCGAACGAGAACAAGTTTCGATTTCGAGAAGATGCTCCTTGCTGAACCCTTCATCGGAGCCAGGCAAGCTAGGCTCTTTCCTTCTGGTCGACTTTCGTAGATGCTCCGTCTTGCTTCCGGTTTAACTGTCTAGCCGGCTGCCCGTCGGCGTCGCCCATTCCATCCATTCCATCCATTCCATTGTGTTTGTTTAGTAATTTCTTCCGTCGGCTTAAACTCGACAATCTTCAACTATCGGAGATTAGTGTCTTGTGGCGCTTTAACACCCCTCGATCCTGCTGTGGCCAAATACTCCGAATGTGACGACGGGAGGTACACCGCAAGTATCAAACGAGTCTCGAACTGTCATTTTATTTTTCATTTGGTCTAACCGTAGGCAGATGCACAGTTGCAAGTCTGCCAGTCTCTTCCTTCAGAAGCGTATCTTCGACAAAATTTCACGTTGTTATGATTTATAAACATAATCTCCGATAATGTGCGACATAAGACCCTACAAAGGTACAGAGGTACGGATCGTACCTCTCCACGTTCGAACCGATCGATACGAGAGAGCAGCTGAAGTACCCGCGCCAAATGAGGTTAGACCGAACTGTTTAGCGCATGTCGATCTTGAGCACCCCACTGTAAAAGCTAAAAGTACAAAAGATAAAATTAGACCCCGTTGCTCCGACTTGCAGTGGATATTTCGCTTCTCCCCGGTTTGGAAAACCGACCTTGTCACACCATCAAATGGTATCTCATTACTGGTTGGGGGCCGGCAAACGGAGGTTGTCCCAGCCAAAATGCTCACAGCCTGTCACATGTGGGATGTGGATATGGGAAGTTGGGTCGACAGCATCAGTGCTGAAGCCACTGAAGAGAAGTTTTATCGCCAGCCCAGGTCTGTATTACGAAATAGGGCAGCTCGAACTCGCGAAAATGGAGAAGGAGCGGTAAAGGCTCCACCGTTACGCAACTGCAATCGGCGTTGCCGCACACCTAGTCGCCACTCACATACCTTGTTGCCTGGAATTGCCAAATGAAAAGAGGACTCAGGGACAGGCCGAGATATCTGCAGAGCCAAATCCTGGGCATGTGAACCACGGCACGCTACATGTTATCGAGATTCCGGGAGATGCCGTTGAGTTGACGGACGCTCACAAATCCATTTCAACATCTACATGCACGCGAAGCTGGAGTACCATTAGGCAGGACGACACGTGGGTCAGTACCACACCAGACGCGGTGATGGCAAAAAGTTAATTACATCCGGCTCTGTTCACCAGTTGTACTGTACGCTGCCATGGCGGAGATCCGGAAATGCTTCTGACGCTTTGTGGATCCCATTCAACTCCGCCACAAACCCGCAGCGGGAGCACGTTGGTTCCTTCAGACGGACATGGGTCAGATGACGTCGCACAAAAAGTCAAGTTCAAAATGGGACATAGTTCGCCATGAAGAGGAGGATCTAGAAGGTACGGTAGGTACCCGCCGTGAATCGGTGACTCAGTCACTTCAGAGCAAGGTCGCATCGCTCACTGACAAGTAATGTTTCCACCAGCCCTGGGGGGAGCTGAATGGCGTGTTCCCCAAGCACCAGGGTACCAAGCAAGATCCCGCGTCGGTTTCGTCGGTTTCGTGGGGACAAAAACCCGTGGTGAAACCTGGGCTCCCATCAACACGGACCATTCCAACATTTCATTTCACCAAGGAGACTTGGGCTTAGGAAGGAATATTGCCATGGTGTTTGGCACTTAAGCTGTCCAGTCTTCTCTGTAAGCTCTAGAAATTCCGTAGAAAATATTAAGGGAAAATTCGCCTATACTGTTCAATTTCGTTGGCAGGTCTCAAGAGCCCTCAAGAGTCGCTACGTCAAATTTTGAGAAGCAAGATTGGCGTGCCGTTTCATGACATATTCAGCAGGTAAAGGCGGACACGAGAATGCAGAGCAAATTTGGCTACCGCTAGCCCTACATGCGCTAGTGTGCCGCAAGCCACAGACCCTGAGGACCTTTTGAAGCTTGCTGGCCAGGGTCTTGTGGCTACCAAGTTCATGGCTGCAGATCATGCTGCACGTCGACTTGAAATTTTAGCTAGTATCTCGATTAGACCGGCTTGGCCCTGATAGGCCAGGCGTGTGAACAGAGACAAAGACAAGGTTGCAGCCGTTTGGCTGCTCAGCTCTCTACGAAACGGACCATCGCAGCACCTGAAGATCGTCGGTCAAGGTCACCGCATGCGAGGCTGCAGATACCGACTGGCCTATTGCGAAGATTTCACGGGAAGATACCGTAACGGTCGGGCCTGTGGAAGATACCTTCGGTTCCGATAAGAGTATCGTCTACCCCCTTGACAAATGCAAGCCTTCGTTGCAGTGAGAATTTCAAACCGAACCAGCAGATGGATGAAGTACCAGGGAAGCCCTGATTGTTGACGAGATGAGCCGCCAATGCGCTCAACTGTCCTCGTCAGCAACCAGGCCATGGCGTTTTTGCGACGGTCTCGCGGGAGGGACGGTTGCGTGGCACACGCGGGTTTTCCGTGCCCCGTCTCGTTCAGACGCCGCTTGCGGCCGTGAGCTTCGGGCGCCCGTTGATGGCGACTGTCCAGCGAGATAGGCCAATTTCATGCCGAAGTATTCCTCGATCCTCCCAGTACTAGTCGTCAGATGCCGTGCTATTGAGTAAAGTGCCTTGTTGAGGTGTCGAACGTTGAGCGTGTTCCAAGGCCGAGGCCGGACAAAATTACTATACGAGCGCGGATGTTTCGTATGCATTCCCTCTCTTGATCCACGACGAAAGGTTGGTCGGGGCGGTTCGCACGGTCGATAGCCTTGCTCGCTTCTTCTCCATGTCGAAATTGGTATATTGGCTCTTGAGTGCTGATGTTGGTTGAACATCGAAGTAGAAGGTTGGGAGAATCCTGTCCTTTTATGTGCCACTGTCGACCTCAACGACAAGCGTCCTAATGATTGTCCAGCCCTACGGTAAGGCGTTCTTTGATGCATTTTCCACAGAATCTGGGGATCTAATCGGCCCATCTCCATCCTGTCGGGCCTTTTCCATCTATTGA
>Ga0247774_1000989_pt1 | contig 14307 bp, 15 predicted proteins | sample UWRJL001104B6_FD_179933 | JGI IMG/M metagenome (GOLD analysis project Ga0247774, IMG submission 179933) | Plant litter microbial communities from Arlington Agricultural Research Station in Wisconsin, United States - UWRJ-L001-104B-6 | ecosystem: Environmental > Terrestrial > Plant litter >... | reverse complement strand
CACGAAGGATTATTGGGAAGCTATCCGTAAAAAAGAAGCAGAAAGAGGGCAGACGGGTGCAAAGAAAGATGAAGGGATTCCAGATGGGTCACAGGCCAAGATCCGGAGGCACTTTCCGGGCCTATGGAGGGGGTGGCCAATACCAGAAGAAGTGGGGATCAGCGACGACGAACCTAACTTAGTATCACAGCCTAAGGAAAAAGGCAGGGATGCGGCGGCGAAGGACCACCAGCGCGACATCGACCTGCCCAGCTGGGTCGCGACCATTGATGGCGCCCCTTTCGGTGTCTTCCAGGTTCCGGGCATGCGCACAGGAAGGACGGGTCGCAAGAACGCTGACACCCTCGTGGGGTTGCCGCAGGGCGTGTATAAGAACTACACGGCTGCGCAGACGCGGAAGGCGGCGACGACGCTGCGTTTCTGCAAGCGGCCCTACTTGCGCCACTACAGTCTCTTCGTGGACGGATTCATCCTGGACCGCGTTGACGAGGTCGCCACGCCGGCGTACGGCGGCAACATGCCCAAGACGTGGCCGGCAATGGCAGGGTGGAACGATACGGTCAACGAATTTGTGCCGGACGCGTTTGTGCGCACTTTGGTCGCCGACCGCGGCAAAGGCAACCGCAACCCACCATATTACTACGCAAAGGCGTGTGAGGAGTCCATGACCAAGGGCAGCATCGAGAGCGGCCGTGTGAACATCGAGGCGCTGATCAACAACGAGAAGAACAGCATTATCACCGAGTTTTGCCGTCGCGTCCAGGAGGTCATCTGGAACCGGTGCCTGATCAAGACACGATTCGGCCGGCTCGGACTCGTCGGCGAAAAGGTGAAGGTCGGGGATTTAGTTTGCATCATCTACGGCTGCTCGGTACCGGTAATACTCCGCAAGCGCTCCAAAATGGATGTTCACTATCCGAAAGACTTCGAAGAAGAGATGAATCAGGTGAATGATGCTAAGAACGAAGGCTCAACAGCAGCACCCACTCCGAGTTACGAACATGCAAACAAGGCTTTGGAGTACGTTAAGAATTTCGACAAATCCGAGATAACGCAACTACTGAAAGACAAATTACAAGTCATCATGGACTTCAGCCAGACCCAATTAGAACAGAAACCCCCCCGGGGGGGAAACAGACTGGAGGAAATATTAAAGGTGGAGGAGGATGAGGATAGGGCCGAGAAGCTGAGGTCGTTCATTCTCCAGCTTGAGAAGAAGCTTGTCCAAAAAGCACGATACCAAGAGATGAAGGATCGCTGCGGGTGGCATGAAGACGTTAAGGAGCTTACTAAAACTATAAACGACCATCTTCAAATAAAGATTGAAGCAGACCGTCGGACTCAGAAAGAAAGGGAGGAGCAGAGAACGAATCGAGAGAACGACATCAAGCGTCTCAAGAAGGTCCAAGACGCGAGGGCGAAGGACAGACCCGCGATGGCGAGGGAGAAGGACGCGGAGAAGGATGCAAAAGCTCAGGACAGAGATGAGAAGGCGAAGAAAAAAGACGCAAAGGCGAGGGAGAAGGAGGAAAAGGCGAAGGAAAAGGAGGAAAAGGCGAAGGAGAAGGAGGAAAAGGCGAAGGAGAAGGAGGAAAAGGAGAAAAAGCTTAGAGACTGGGAGGATTTCGAAGACAAGTACTACTTTTTCAACTTGATGGGCGAGAGCTACATCCATGGCATGATGGATGGTGATGCGATAAAGGAGAAGTTTGAGCATGTCATCAAGGAACGAACCTTTGAGTTACGCTAAGGGGGGTTCGTAACTTGGATGGCCCTTTCCTGGGGGCTCACCGTCGGCGGCAGGTGTTACGCTGATAAGGTCCCTGCAGCAGTCTGCAGCCGTCTGGGCTGCATACAACTGGCAGCAGCTGCTCTATTGGAGCAGCTCACTATTTAAGGCTTGTATCCACCTTTGCCCCTGAAGCTAGAATCTAGAGAGATTATCAACAGAACATTTATCAATAGAAGATTGCGAGCATCACACCGGTACCATTTCGGACAGTCTGATGCCCTTCCGGCCACTCTGCCGAGGTACGCGATGAGCCCGAAATCATCGTAACAGCAGGGGTCCTGTCTACCCAGGGGTCCGGCCACGCCAAAAATAGCCGAGCTTCTGTCTTAGACCATTAACTTCTAACCTACGTATCTCTATTAATATTTAACTTCTATACAATCTTCTTCAAGAGTGCTGTTACGCCCAAGCTGGCTGTGCTGTGGCTTCTGCGCAGTTATCAGCAACTGTCCAGTCGTAGCACCATAGCAGTATTGTCCCACGTATAATATGACGCGGGCTCTGTACTGCTGGTGCTGGTGACTAGTATTATGCTGGTTTCTTCTGTAACGTATTAGCATACGGGCATACCATTGCGCCACACAGACCAAAAGATCCGTTACAATCGGCACTTCATGCCGGTTGCAGCCCGTATCAGTATATATGAAGCCCCTGTACTGGCGCGCCGGGCGCACCAATACATGACATCTTCCTTGATTGTTGAGAAGTCCATCTTCAAAGGCTTGAAATCGGCGCCTTTTTCCGTTGCAGGCGGCAGATTGGGGTGATATGTGCCACCTGGATTGGTTGGGTCATATTGGGCGTAAGGCACGTCGCAAGATGCGCCTTTTGGCGGCATGATGGTTCCTCTTCTATATCACATGTCGCGGTATTGGTATTGGGAAAATACCGTGTAAAAGCAGGTATTTTATTTACCATCATTGTACACTGTTTGGGTACGCGACGCGGGATCTAAATATTTTGGCGGGGCAACGAGTGGAGCCGCGACTGTACCTCGAGACGCTGAGCACCCTCTGACAACTAAGGGGATATATTACTTCGTACTTCGGAGGTCCATTTCAAAAGTTTTGTCCATGCGCTAGTCCATATTTGGCGATTTATTTAAACCTATACAGTGTATTTCAATTCGCACTGTATTTCTGCCAAGATGGAGGTTAGCCGCTGAAGGCCGCTATAATTCAGCAGTAAGTTCACTAAAATTTAACAGGCATATGCTGGAGATTAGTGGCAGCATCGCTGTAATTCAGGAGCTAGCTTACTAAAATTTAGTAGGTATGCGCTAGAGATTAGTGGCAGTATCGCTGTAATCACCAATCTCATTAATAATACTGTATTTGGCGCATGGTCCTCACTAGCGCCGGGACAAAACTTTTGAAAATGGACCTCCGTAGTTTGTCCTTGGATCATATCTTTGATTCTTATGATCTAGTCACGTGACCTCGGACATGTGGGGTCTGTTCCATTGTGCCGGGGTTGTGCCTTGCCACACCGCCTGGTGCGGCCCATCCCTCCGGCCTAGCTCGTAACAGTTAGGCATACAGTCTTTTCTTCGCATCTAATTCTTCCTTCACTAACGTTGTACCACTCTAATCATTTATTTCTAATCTCTACAGATCTTCTATCTTTAACTTTATCTCACAAGTCACCCTGATACATCTATCGTTCTGACTATGCGCCTCCTTCGAGCCGATACTGGGGAAATTAAAGAGTTCGTATCCGATAGAATCCCGCCCTATGCAATTCTCTCGCATACCTGGGGTAGCGAGGAGGTGACCCTAGTCGACTGGATGGCCATGGAAAAAGCTAAGCTACAGAAAAAGCAAGGATACACTAAAATTCAATGTGGCCGAGATCAGGCGATAAAAGACGGTCTGGAATGGATTTGGGTTGATACGTGAGTTCATTCTCTTTCAAGGCCGAGGTCCAATGAAGTTAACATGTCCCCTATAGCTGTTGTATCGACAAAACGAGCAGTGCCGAGCTTTTCGAGGCCATCAACTCCATGTTCCGCTGGTATAAAGACGCAAAAGTGTGTTATGCATATATGTCTGACGTTTCTCGACACGACAATCTCAAGCAGAGCATGTCCAAAAGTCGTTGGTTTACAAGGGGCTGGACGCTCCAAGAACTGCTTGGACCAGAAAACGTTGTCTTCTATTCTGAAGACTGGCAGAGCCTTGGCACGAAGTCTCAGCTCTCCCAGCTCCTCTCCTCCATTACACTTATCGAAGAAGAGTACCTGCTGGGTAAAGACCTACAACTGGCCAGCGTCGCCAAGCGAATGTCGTGGGCCTCACGTCGGAACACGACAAGGATCGAGGACGTTTCATACTCCCTGTTGGGAATTTTCGACGTCAACATGCCCTTGATATACGGAGAGGGGAAGAAAGCCTTTCGGAGGTTGCAGGAAGAGATACTAAAGTCAACACCTTACGACCACACACTCTTCGCCTGGGGCACAACCATCGAATGGGACTCCGCCCCGCTTCCAACTTGTCTCTACTCAACGCGAGAGTTCAAAGAGGAAGGCGAAAGGCTCTGGAGCGCCACAGAAGCCGGAAGCTTGCTGAAGGGCATGCTAGCTTCGTCCCCAGGTGACTTTGAGAATTCCCGTCATTTTGTTCCCGCCATCGAAGCGGGGATTTTCCACCGGCACCGGAGCCTCAAGATAGCTCTCCCGCAGCTGATCAATAAGGAACTGCGCATAGAGCTTCCACTTATGGGGGTTGACGGTACCCCCATGCTCCTTCACCACTGGAAACAGCCGGCGCTGGTGCAAGTCCGTCCAACGAGGCGCGTCGTTCTTCTCTGCAGCCACGAAGAAGTGAAGGATAGCTTCCTCATCCTGCCGTTAAAGGGCTGGGGTGCAAACAACTTTGGGCGAACTGAATACCTCATGCTCTGTCGCCAGAGCTTGAAAATTGCGCGGTATCCCTTCTCGGAAAGAACCCTTGTCTACGTAGCTCCGGAGCAGCCCATGACACTCGAAAATGGCGACTTCGTCTTTACAGAGCCGCTCCAGTTTCCACGTTCGACGCCCTGCTTACTCTACCATGGCGATGGCATCAAGTACTTGAGCCACTGTGCCGTGATTCGGGCCGACTCCAGCCGCAGCGGTTACATGTTCGATTGGTGTATCCAAAAGGACCAGCAGAGGGAGAGAGGTTGGAGCCTCAAGGTTTCCCGAGCGCCGAGTCACTCCTTCAAACTTGGGGCTATCACCGTATCCCTAGTTCGCGTGTCCTTTGGACATGGACATGCGTCCCACATGGTTGACTCAAACGACAATGGGTGTGTGTGGTTCCGGTTGGACAGAGGCCACGAAGATGGTATTGAATTCAGTGAGCAAACTATGCGGACTCCTAAAGACACCTGGATTCCCGAAGGCCTACCCTTCCGTCTCAAGATCACGGTAGAGAGAATAACAGTAACCGAGCCGGCTGCTACGATTGATGTAGTTAATATCGCAGTGGACAGCTATTTGAGACCGATAGAATAAAGTGGGACTTCTTCAATTTTTATTGGTTGTATAAAGTCTATTGAGTCTAGTTGTCCATTTCAAGATTCGAACATGTGTGACCTTCCCGTCAAGACTCAGTTTATCTACAACGTCTGTCGACCAATTTATGACATAAAATGATCCCAATCCCTCCCATTACCATCATTTATCCATAGAGAACTCCCTGCACTCAAGTCGTCCTTCCTCAACTGGGCCAGCTCTCAATACACCTCGAGACTTTCAGACAGGGAGACGGGGGGATGGGCACATACATCTAACGGCAGCCCTCACCCTCCCCTGGCCATGTTTCCGCATAGAAAGTGAGCCCTGTATCAATGCTTTCGAACACGTAATAAGTAGTGCCGTCGTCATCACATTTCGTGGTCCACCGCTCTCTTCTAGTCTTGTACTCCCGTTCCGAGTGTAGAAATCGGATATATTCGTCGCCTTTGGTATATAGGTAAACATGAATAGGCCCGGCATTATTACGAGACGTTGATGAAGTTGCTTGATGCTGTTCTGTGTCTTGCTTGTGGTGACCATGTCGTCCCGTCCGGCCCGAAACAGGTAGGAGATCGTGACGTTCTTCGATAGTCCAAGTGAAGAAGGTGCGCCCAAGTGACTGACTCTTGAATAGCCAATAGTGCTGGTCCCGTCCATCGTACACAACTGTAGACGGTTTCCAACGATCTTGCGACACGGTGATATTTTTTCCAGTGATAGGGTCTTGGAAGATAACCCTTTTCTTGCTGTCAAGTCTTGCCTCGACGTACTCAGGCGTCTCCCCGGTGGCCTGGCTCCTTTCCTGGTGGTATTCTGCGGATGAGCCACCTGGGGAATCTTCCTGGTGCTGGTCGGCATCTCCTGCCGTGCTGCCAACACGTTCCTGTAGGCTAATCTGCTGCATCTGGTGCGCGAGGTGCTCTCGATCTATGGTCTCCTGATTTAAGGCGAGCTCGTCCTCGGAGGACGCCGTACGGTTGTGACTCCTAGCTAACTTGGAGGATCCGCTCTGTACCTTCGCTTTGCCCTTGCCCTTGCTCTTCTGATCCTCGAGATATCCAAGCTCGTCTTCCTCGTCAATTTCTTCCTGCCCCCCAAAAGATTTACCCCGTCCAGCAGGTTTGGGGGATTTCTCCCTCCCCTTTCGACTAATAGGTTCCTCGTACTGCTGATCATCTGCCCAGATATGTCGTTAGCATACCATGACTCGTATTTGTTGCTCGAAATTCGCCGATTCTGCTGCTGGTGCTGCTTTCGACGGTCGTTATGGTCAAATGGGCCGAAAATTTTGCGCTTTTTCGGAGCAGGTCCTTCTCTGTTATTGCAATTATCGGATACAACGAAATGTGAGTACTCTTGCTGCCAACCTGTTTTTTTTTACTATGGTTTTTGCTGTTGAAATCTATGTCGGGTTCTGTTTCTATTATTGCTCAAACTATGTCCAGCTATATGAGGGATGGAGCGCCACAGCCGTATAGTAGACAGGCGTTTTTAGATCGTCAGCTTTAGCTGTTTAACCAGCAAAAGTAACTTACTATGGTAGTACTCGTCTATCTTCTGCCAGGCTAAGTTGATATCAATTCTGAATTGCTGAGGATCGGGAAAGTCCTCGGCCTCGGCCTTGAATTTTTCTAGCTTAGCCATAAGCCTTTTCAAATCCTAGGATGATATTCTATATGTTGCTATAAGAACCGACAAATCTATATTTGTGCTTTCGAATTTGGCTATTACTCTCCAGAGTTTTTACTACTGTTTCAAATTCTGTTAGGATCTCCTCAAGCCTCTGGAGCATAAGCCAGTTGTTCTCGGTCAACTGTGATTTGTTTCTGATGATATGAGGGAATTTGATACTCTTTTTGACTTGCTTGGTGCATTCGCCCGGTTTTCATCCCTACAGTCTTGTTTGAATTTGAGAATGGTGAGCTCGAATGGGTTTTCGGAGTTTGAGTCTTCGGCGGATTATATGGAGCTGCGATAGCCAGCGCGTATCGTTGTCTTGAATAACTTGGAGTGGTTTCCTAGCTTGCAACTTGGCACTAGATGCTTTTTTGATGTCATCGGCTTGGATGTTTTGCAGTAGATAGGATAAGCGTTGCGAGCGGTAAATGGCATGCACCATATTATGCAGCTTGTTTAAAAGCATCTTAGCGAGAGGACAAAAATTGAGGGCAGTTGATATACCAACTGGCCTTGTTTCCAACTACCCTACCTATTCGGCATCAGATATAATACTGGCACTACTGAATGGGTCGTCTAGCTCGATAGCATCTGCATACTTGCCGAAAAGAAGGGCTCTAGCAGCAAGATTGAGAGTATGGACAAAACAGCGTATTCGTCGGCGCTTGCTATCAAATCCAAGGAGTTTACCAAGCGTGTCTATTGCTGTGTCGTTATTGGCAGCGTTGTCGAGGGTTGCCTAGCCTATTTTGTCTCTTACGCCAAATATATCGATGGCTATAAATATTTCAGCTGCAATTTTTTTTACAAGTGTGCCGTTCTAATATCTCTAATAGACCAAGGAAAATTTTCATGCGACGATTCTGTTTATCTCTGAAGAAACAGGCCACCCTATATAGACTCTGTCGATTTCGAGCAGTCCAGCTATCAAAAGAGATGGCACCAAACCAGAGCAACCGCGCAGAATGCCAATAATAGTATTTCGGTATTTGCAATATTCTGCAATGATTTTATTTTGAATAGAATTCCCAGTTATATGGGCTTTCTGTAAAACAACCGATGGATTTAGGTATTTGAAGATGGCGCGTAAATCGGGGTCCTCAGTATCACTGAAAGGCCTGTGTGTATTGATAATCTACTGAACGGTCAGCTAATAGAAGTAGTTTTGGTCGGATCCTTTAATGTAGACATTGGCAATAGCTTATTTACGAAACTTGGTTGTGTCGAGGCTAAACTTCTAAAGTGTTGACTAATCGATCTGTGTCGGCTACTGGGGCTATTACCAGCTGCCCAAACTTCTGCTTTCCGCTCTGCCGCTGATTTAGTCTTCTCTTCTGAAGGCGCGCGGGTCTTATGGATAAGAAAGATGTGTTCAATGGCATTCTGGATACCGACTGACTTTGTAGAGGTCGGCTGGGGGCGGTTCTGCTTGATACAAGCTCGGCAGATCTATCGTTGTTCTGTTGCGTTCTGAATATCGTAGCCAAAGCGCTAAATCTATGATTGCGTTTCTTTAGTGCGCTCAGATAATGCATAGCCTTTAAAATGACTAAAAAGTCGATCCTCACAGGTAGCCTCCGGTATGAGCTCCAGCAAAGGCCGGGGATCTGGTCCAGACATTTTGGCGCGTTTTGTCCTGCAAGAAAAGCGACCTGAGCGAGCCACTGAGAAAATTCTTCAGGTAAACAATCCAAATGGGTAATTTGTCTATCAGGCGGTACCCCCTGGGCGAGGACCCACTGATTACCTTGTTCGGCCATGATGCTGCAAATGGGGTATTATTCAGCGGATTATCAACGGAATCAACATCATGTACACATGGCTGGAGGCATATGAAGTAGTGTTGATGGGTATCAACATTGAAATTGCGATGTGATGTGTATATTGACGAAATTTTGATTAACATTGTGTACACGGATGTTGATAATGTTGAATTGGTCGGAACCTTGCTACGGGTTGTGGAGGTCACCACTCCCTTGGCAGAAAGATCTGACAAGGACTCTTCAGAGACAGGGGTTCAGGGGAATTCCTAAGGAGCGGTGCGTTATGATGAACCAGGGAGTCATTGCGTTCTTCAACGTGGATGACGTGGTCCTCCTATATAGGAAGGCTGATCAGGAGAAAGCCAAGGTGTCAGATTGTGATGCATCAGCATGAGAGACGACTGAATTGTTCTGTCTATTCAAGATCTTGAAAAAAGTTGAAAAAGTCTGCCTTCAATCTCATGACAAGGATCTCACGGACCACCCTTTTACGTCAGGACATCACGTGGTTCCATTCGAGACATCAGTTCTGACAAGATGGTTCTTCCCCTGGACTTATTGACGTAGCTCAATCGGCAAATCCGGACAGTCATAGGTTGTGTTGAGCAGTTATAAGGTATCAATTGCATGTGTAAATTGGGCTAGAGCCTTCCAACATGAGGCTGGTGGGCGATACGAAATATATAGACGAAAATACAGGCAACAAGTTTTTGGTGTACGGCGTACTCCTTTTTGGAGGTCCAATAATGGCAATTCTCATAGGATCGGCCAGGATTCCCGATGAGGCTTTGGTGAGCCTCCAGGGCGGGCGACTATTGATCTTACCATTGGCCCTAGCAAGGTGTACCCCGGTTGACAGGTTGTGATGAAACACCTCTCCCACTCATACGGCTAATCAGGAAATGATAGAGATTCAACTGATCCTAGTTTTAAAGCAGAGATTCTAGCAAGCCGTTTGTAGGCAGTTTGAAGAAGTTTACGTGATTCAGTAGGAATGACAGACCCCAGTCCTCTGACGGACCCCAGGGTTAGATCGACCAATACAGCTCAGTGATGTAAGATTGAAGGCCCGCAGGGTTGCATGTATCTGTGGTTTGGATACTGTTATGTACCTACCTGTTATCCTTCACTCTTCTAGCCGGAACCTGCCCATTTCCCACCTAGGCAACCCCCCCTAGCCCCCCTAGCGTGACCGCAATGGTCAGGAGCTTCAACACGGCCGCTGCCATCCTTCCTCTGTAGCTTGGCTAGGCACCACGTGCATGGCCTGGTTTGGCCGGTACTGCATGCCTTCGCCCAGTCGTTACAATATCTCGTCCGGCTCGACATCTCGTACAGCCGGAAGCGAGTGCCTTCCTCTGCGTCTTCAATGCTGGCCTGCGATGACAGTGTCTTGACGGGCGCCGTGGTTGAGAGCCGGCTTCATCATTTCCTCTGCTTGCCTCTATCGCAAGTTCCAACACGTCGACCGTGCACGCCGACCAAGCCGCTGCTGTCGTCGGCAAGGAGACCTCAGACTGCCACCGTGGCCGGGCTGCTGCGTCAATATTTCATCCCTCTTAACAATGTTGGTTATTAGATCATCGAACACTGACTCAAAGTGCGCCTCTTCTATCATACGCGCGAAGCCGCCTCCCTCGGCGCCAAAACATCTCACTAAGAACAGGACTGACGGGCATCACCCTTGCTTCGATTCAGGACATCTAGCCGTCCTCCTGACGGATGTACCTACTACTAGTAAATTACCTCGGCGGGACCTTAGGTAACTAGAACTGATGCCCTGCTCGGTATGCCTCGAAATTCCTCTTGGGGGCCCCCTAGAGCTTCTCCCAACGTATTATACTCCCTGGGTCAGCTGGAAATACATCATACCCTACAACTTGTAACATGGCGCGCCAAAGCCCCAGGGCCTTCTCAGCTTCCCTCATTACCCAGACTTGCAGGCTCTGCGCATTTCCGCCTCGGAGGGCCACCTATGCCGACTCATACTTGAGTAGATTGATTTAATTGTTTACGAATTCCGCACCGCCCAGAGCAGAAAGGTCTTTCGAGACTATCGCAGAGACGTTTACCTAAATCCATTGCCTTTTTTAAGCGCGAAGATGACATACCGGCAAAGGGTTCTTGATCCTAATCCCCAGCGCTGCGAGAAATACTGTATTTCTCCTCGCGCTATCGGCCTGGCAGTCTCGGAAGGTAAGTTGCGACACCGTTTATGACTTCCTCTGACTAATTACCTGGGTAACCCGACCAGACCAATATTTCCTGGGCGGATAGTTGATGACGATGTCGGAAACTCAACAACAAAAGAACGCGCATCTCGCTAGGTTCAAGACTGTGAGCACAGTCACCCTGACTGCGCGCCTCCTCATCCCAGCTACCTACACGGCTCGTGGCTATCAACGACAACGCAAAGAGTCGCGAAGTTCGTGTTATCGAAACAGAAAAAAGAGCCAGCTCGGCCCTACATTGTCATGAGTCATTGCTGGGGTACTCATCGCCTGCCAGCACGAGTTATAAGGAAGGAATTGGAGAAATCAAGCATTATCTACCTCCATTATATGGGACCGAGCGCCAGCAACGATGTACGCCGCTTACTACTATGCCGTCTTGACAATATCGGTCACAGACACCAAAGACAAAGATTTGAGTGCTTCGCGTCGACGCGGAGAGGGTTCGAACAAGCTCGTGATCTATCATGTTCTCCTTGCTACGCCGGTGGACAGAGGAGAGTCAGGAGACGGGATGATTCTGAAGCGGCTGGGGTTCGTCAATTTGAAGATCAAGAGTATTGGGGTCGACGAAGTCCGGACGTCATGGAGAATTGTTTCGTTGGTATGAGAGCGAGCTGATATAGGGGCTGCATCGCTACCTAAGTCCAAAAGTCAGGCACGGAATAATTGTGGCTTTCGGTTCCAGACCCAATTATCCTCTTATAAAACGGAAGGTCCCGGGTCCCTGATAGTCCTTTCTCTCTCTCTCCTTCCTTCTTTCATTTTATTCCCATTTTGTGACAGAGCGCTTCCCGAAGATATTCGATGACCTTCTCAAAGTCTTTGCATCCCGCGGACCAGACATGACACCAGTAACACCGAGACAGCGCCATTGGTAGGACAGCTGATGAGATGAATGTAATTACGCCCAATGGGACGCCGTATACCTGGGACCGAGGACCGAGACCCCCGACCCACCGCCTCTCCACGCACAACGGCCAAGCCAAGACGTCACTTCCTCAGTCTCCCTTCCATATCTTCCATAAGTCTTATTGCGTTCGACATGTGCTTCAATATTTCAACTTGTGAGATAAAAAGGCGTCAGCCAACCCTAAGTTGGGTGCTGAACCGGGTTAGGGACGAGAAGAACAGTACTGCATAGGTACTTAGCTAGCACACAAGGGGCATGCAGTATACTACCTTGCAGGTTCCTAAGTAAAGCAGGCTACGGATGATGGAAAGGGAAAAAATGAGTCGCTTTCCTACTATCCGAATAGGGTCTTCCTGGTTTCGAACAGGCAAAGGGAACTACCAAACGCCAACACAAAATATTTCACCTCGTCATCGCTACTGTACTTTTCGGAATCGGTGCCTCCTTCAAAATTGTAGGGTTCGCTTGGAACTCTGGGCTCTGAACAAAGCCCTTCAGCACTGAAAGGACATTTCGTTCAAAGACAATCGTGTGGCCGTCGGGTTTGATTCCGATGGTCATGACGCGGACGAGGTACTGCAGCGCGCTTCGTAGACACGCTTGCTTTTTTTGAATGAACCCCGGACCCTCAACATCGAGCGCCTGTGCTAGAAGGGCGGGTGCGTACGTTGGCTGCACTACTGGCTCTGCAGTCGAGCCGTCAATATTGAGCGAGCGGACAAGGCCTTTCTTCGTGGTATCTTCAAGAGTGGCCCAAGTCTCATCGAACATTGTTGCAGTCTCCACGTCGGCGACACCCGCCATGCAGAGCAGCCGCACAAGTGCGCGATCCTCTGGATCTCGAATATCGAACTGCCGAGATCCTTCCCTTTGCAGCAGCTGAGCCCGGCGTATGAGGATAAGGTCGTAGCCGTCGCGGAGTCCGAAATTACCGGCGATAAAACCTATAGCGGCGTCGTAGACGTTACGGTAGGCTTGCATGATGGGCTCAACGAGCTTTTTGGCGCAAGTCCAGTCCATATGTCCGGCCGCGCCCGCGATATCTAGTAACTGCTCGAGAAAGTGAAGTTGAAAGGCGCGCGGGCGATCTCTAATATGCACTAGGCTTGACAAACAAGCTGGCGCATTCTCGGCCTGAGCGAGCTGTCCGACGTTGAAAGTGGCACCGAGACGCAAGCCGTGGATGACGTTTTGTTTCTCGTCTTCGGGGAGTCTATCGAGGCAGTGAACGAGACCCGCGTCGATTGATTTGATCAATATCATGTCGTGATTAAGGCCCGAGATGTCTTTCCCCGTGACGTCAAGGTAATCCGAGGCAAGTTTCTCATCCTTGCCAAGGTCGTTTATCATCATAGCGCTGATAAGAGCGTAAAGCTCATCCGGATCCCGTGAGACATGGGAAAAGTGATTTCGCATCCAGTCAAAGGACTCACGGGTCAGCTTGATAGCTGGAGGCTGATTCCTCACGAATGTTCCATACTCTCCGTTGGCTAGCCATCTCAGAGCAAGGACGCCAACGAGGGTGCGATTGACTTCATCAAAATCTCGGCCGAAGAGAATCTGAGACGGTGATGGGGCCGAGGGGGCCGTGAAGCTGCGATCACGGACTGAGTAGGCGCGCTTTAGTCGTTCCAACTCATCTGAGAACTCGATGCAAATCCAATTGAGGAGAGCCTTGTTGGAGAGCGAAAAGAACGAGTCCAGATGAATCATTTTGGCGACTGCCTTTGTGGGAGTTGCGGGCGCGAGTCGGATTCGCCGCTAAGCCGCAAAACGGTCGCGTTTGAACAAAGCATGGGTTTGGTCGATCCACGCCAGAGCTCAGACCACTAGTCGAACCGCACTAACGTAATCTACCACCTACTCGAACGGACCACCTACTCGAACACTTCACTTTCCCATACAAATCGCAATATTTTAAGCTACTATAACTTAATTAAATATTAATATAATCTATTGCAATTTAATACTGCATTTCTTATATAATAATAAGCCTACAAATTATATTTATACAATATATATATATTTCCAATATAATATTTCTTTTAACTAAATAAAGATTTTATATTTATAAGCGAAATTGCTTTATTTTTTAGTATATAGTATAGGGAAAATGATAAAAAAATTTCTATAGATACACTATTAAGTAGAAAAATGAAGTATTAATTCTTATGAATTTCTACTCAAATTTTGTTGAGTTGTAGTGCGGAAAAGTATTGCTGTTTTGTATGAGAAAGTGAAGTGTTCGAGTAGGTGGTCCGTTCGAGTAGGTGGTAGATTACGTTATACCCAATCCGTAGGTAGGGATTCAGAAGGAGTACGACAATAATAAAACCCCTCTCGGCCCCGACAAAAATAAATGGCACCGCAAAACGCTGCCGCCACACCACATCCTAACAAAAACCCACAAAAAAATTTTTTTTTTTTTT
>Ga0247774_1000988_pt1 | contig 14328 bp, 14 predicted proteins | sample UWRJL001104B6_FD_179933 | JGI IMG/M metagenome (GOLD analysis project Ga0247774, IMG submission 179933) | Plant litter microbial communities from Arlington Agricultural Research Station in Wisconsin, United States - UWRJ-L001-104B-6 | ecosystem: Environmental > Terrestrial > Plant litter >... | reverse complement strand
AGACTCCCCCGATAATGACACCTGGCGGGGTTGAACTCGAGTCCGGGGACGACGTGGGTGTTCCCGATGTCTTTGTCGAGGTCGGCGCATCCGAGTCGGCCGCGTCGGAGGCTGGCGACGTGGTGCTCGGGGATGTCGGGGTCGGCACGTCGGCGGCCTGGGCCTCAATCAAGAATTCGGTCGGGTCATCCTTCGGTGCGGCCTGGGTGTCGAAGGCCCGGATGACAAAGTCTCCCGCCGTGAATACTTCGCGTTGGGAGCGGTCGTCGGACTGCAGGACGAAGACGAATTGATAGGATGCGCCGGCCGTGGTGTGATTGTTGAAGGCCACCCAGGTAAATCTTGGAAAGTCGGCGAAGACACCCTTGGTTTCTGGTATTGATGTTAGTCTTGATACTTCGTACAAATCTGTGAGTTGGCATTACCTATCATGTCGCAATCCGGGTTAATCGGCCGCGGTGCCTTCCCACTCTTACTACTACACACATCCACGCAATCCAAAAAGTTTGTCTCCTGCTTATGATAGCATACCGCCACGGATGGGTCCTCGATAAAGTAGGATGGCCAGTCTTCCCAGTCAACCTGGTACTTGTGCGTCTGAAATATCGACTGCTGGGCCGACGCCTGACCTCGGGCTTGCCCAGCAAGCAAGGGCAGTAGTAGCCCCGCTACTGCTTGTCTCCTCATGGTTGAACTTGCAAACGTCCGAGTTCGCAATCTTCGTGAAACCTCTTACATCTAGTAGATGTGTCTAGAGCAAGTCGACGCGGCAAAGGGGTGGAAGGAGAAGAAAGAGGGCAAATTCTCCGAACTGGGACGCCCAGGTTTTATTCATCCAAGATCATCATCCGGTCAGCACAAATAGCATACGACGGCCTAGATACGGGGAACGAAAAAACTGGGCCGAGGTCAACCGTTTCCGAAGATCATTGTTCTACCGATCCAGCATACCAGTGTGGGCATGAACATCAAACTGCGCACCCGCCTGGGGCGGGCGCGGCGGTCCCGCTCCAATAGTGTATGTGCGGCGCAGCTCACTCGGTCCCGTTCCTGCATGCGAGGCAGAGAGAGGGCCCCGAGACCAGGGCCAATGAGATAATGCCGTGTCAACAAGGACAGTGAATGGAGAATGATTCCAGAATGTATGAATGGCTGATGGTCAAAGTACTGCGGACTTCGCACTGAGCACTAAATCCTGGGGCCGTTGTGCTACGCCAGACGGCAAGGTCGGATCAGAGGTTCATTTCGAGCCCGGCACAGCACGGCGGGGTGGGTGGCAAAGAGATCAAGACCTTTGCATATTGCCACAAAAGGAACCGTTTAAATCCTGCTTTAAAGATAGGTTATTTTAAAAATTCCCGTGATGAAAATTGTCAAGCGCGGTTCCTGGAATTTGGGATGGAAATGAAAGCGGCGAGATGGGGTGTTAAGGTATGAGGCAGTGTCTGTCTAGACGAATTCCGGAAAATGACAGTTCGCCTCCTCTAGAATCTCATGTGGAGGCACCTTCCCTGGTTCCAGTATCACGTCCAATCTTTGGTGAGGAAGATTCCTGATGCAACGTATAAGAGTGGGGTTTGTACCTCTGCAGAGACCGCAAGGACTGAGACACCCGATTTCTGTTGAGTCTGGGTACAAATTTCCATCTCTATTGGCAGCGTTGGTGTTTGGGGGGTTTTGAATCCTGCAATGTTTTTGTTCCGCGGCCTCTGGCTGGGGTAGCAGCTCCCCGCTGTAAGTTGTCATTCGGCGGCAGGGGGGTGGCGGTGACGCTCGGCTCCCGCAGGCATGAGTACGTACAAGCAGAGAGGACCCAGCCAGTGCCGCGTGGGTGCGGAACTTGACTTGTGCCACGCTTCGACACGAGGGTTTTGTGGGATTTCAGGTTTCGGTGCTGTAATAGTACTGGTAGTATGTAGAATAGTTGGAGCCTGCTTTCTCAAGCTACCGCTCATGGGGCTCAAATCCATACGATATTGTGGGAAGGGGCATCTTACCGATCCTAAACTGTTCATACATCCGACACCTAGTAAATCAGGACCTAGTTACCTGGCTATCCCGACCTGTCAACCTAACGAAGCACCTCAAATTGCAAGACGCTCCAGGAACCCGTAGGTCTCTCGAAACCTAACATGAGATATCGATTGTCGATGGGCCCAGCAGTTTTGCCTAATATCGCTAGCGTGCACCACGCCACATCGCCAAGCCGAACGGGCGCTGCGGCCGCCTCTGTGGACCTTATGGTAAGGGGCTACAATATTATCGAGGATGTCTCGACGGAGAGAGGTTTGGAGAAACGTTCGAGGTCGGATCCTTCGCAGATCTTCCCGTCAGCAGGAGAGTTTCACTCGGCACTTGGCGTCCGTTTTTGGAATTAATATGCACGTCGTCGCGTTGATCTACAGCGATTCGTAAAAGGTCGACCATCCAAAAACAAAAAAGGACAAAAGGTCTTATGAATACCGAGTGTTATTAGGTAGACTTATCTGTATTTGACAGCGATCGTTCCACTCACCGTAAGGTCACTTTGCGGCACTCGCGCAAGCCTAGCTAGTTGTTCATGTCAATCAACCCGTGAGATGAGACATAACTACAAGATGATAATGAGTGAAAGCGGCCAAGGCAGAACGAGCCATCATTACTATTACGAAGGCATGAGAATAACGGCCATGAGCAAGTTCGAAAATTACAACCGCCGCAGACTAATTAGCAGTTCCCCCCCCCTCGTTTCGCTGGCAACGCTCTAATTTGATATCTTCATAACACAAATCGAGACTCCATCTAATCACTTTTCATCCCTTCAAAGTTTAACCTCATCTGGAGCTGGTTGAGATCCATCTTCCTGAAACCAAACTTCGTCGCTAACCTCTCACTATACTCAACCGGCAGCAACGGCGTTGCCGACCACTTCTTCCCGGGATATTTCGTAAACAGCGCGTTTAACAACCTCGTGGCCTGTCCCTCTAGGCGGCGCTCGGGGAGAACGAAGCAGGACATGTGTCGGACAACATCGTCTTCCGGATTCGAGATGACCGCGTAGGCAGCTCCGAGACGGAACCCGACCCAACTCGGCTCGGCGTAACCTCCCAGTGAAAACCCGGCAAGCTGCCATGGCAGGTCAGGATCTCCGTACTCGCCGAGCACCTTGGCGACCTCTTGGATGGGAATCCGCTCTATCTCTAGGCTTTCGTCGACGTTGCCGACGGGCGATGGAGACTCGCACTCCCAACCGATCAGCCGTCTCATTGTCTCAAATCCGGCTCGGCGGTACAAGTGTACGGCGGACGTGTTTTGCTCAATAACCTCTAGCTCGAAAACGGCGTCGCCTCGGACTCGTGCCTCTTCTACAAGGAGCTTCATGGCGGCAGTTCCGACGCCTTTTCCTTGCGATTCAGGGACGATGCCCATGGCGGCAAGCCGGAACTTTGGGTACCGCTTAGCAATCAAGGCGAAGCCGGAAGGGGCGTTGTTGACGTAGAAGACGCGGCTGAGGTCGAGGTCAACGAAGGATGATGTAATGTATTTCTGCATGGTCTCTGCGGTGTGGTGTGGAATGCGTCCGATATATCCCGCGAAGGCTCTGTTGCAAATTGAGGCCAGGTCATCTAAGGAATGGGCTGAAGCGGACTTGAGTTCGACTGAAGCCATCGTGACCTGTAGAATGTGAACGTCTAATGATGACAAGATATAAAAGTTGCCTGTCGAAGCTCTCCTTTCTGCAAATTCGTAGTTTGGCACCTGGGGTTCGAGGGTAGTTTATATTCCAATGCGGTTGACTCACGACGCGCAATCGAGGGTACAAACATGGAAAGTGCATACGGCCGCTACAACCGCGGGAGAAAATAAGGCCGACTGGGATGATCAGCATACCTACTTCGTGTTTCGCGTTGACATACGAGAAACCTGCATGTTCGATGACGTGTGGTTTATATTCCAAAATAAAGACAGCGACTGAATATAGACTGTACTGCTCCATCCGAGCCTCTCATACGCCGGTCTTAGGATATCATGGACAAGATGCTGGTGACGCACAGCTGACTTGTGGTTTGCAGCCTACGTTAATCAATTAGGAATCTACCCCTCTATAATGCGTCTCACTCTATGATGTTTCTTATGCTGTTGAGCGTCGTAAAATATCCAAATGAATATCTTGGAAATTCGGCGTTGGGGTTGCCGGGGACTGAAATCAAGAGTATTGATGGTGTCAGTATCTATACTAGGGTTAAGGCTCTTCCATGCTAGCTTTGACTGCTTGATGGTCCGTGCACAGAACTCAGGAACGCGTCCAACCCTACAGTTCGTCGCATGCCGCAAACATTGAAATAACCTTCCAAGTCAACAAAAACCACTTACTTCAATGCGCCTTCTTTGTTCGCGGTTACCACACTTGACGACGGCGGATGACGTCGATGGTATCGACAGCCTCATGGCCCTTCGCTAATCTCCCGACTCCAACATCTGACTACTGACGCAAGGCGATCAATCCAATATGCCCCCAGATCGATCCCGGCACTCGCTGTCGGGGCGGTTGCGTACACCCAGCGGCAGCGCGCTGCCCCGGCCGCATACATCGTTGCGCGACTCCCGTGTAAGTACCGGGTTTACTGAGAAGGCCGGACTTGAGAGACTGATCTTGATGAAGATTTCGCAGCGTGCCATGCAACCATCATACAACTTACTGTCTGGAGAGCCAGTTGCCGGACGACCGCCTTCGAGAGGAAACCACTCGGTGCGCGCCTCATCCCACGAGAGCTCCAAAGAAAATATGGCCCCGCCTGATGCAGATGGCTACGAAACGCAACGGCGCGCGATCGAAGAGCTCAAGGCGGAGCTGGCCGCCATGCGATACCAAAATGAGACGGTGCAGCAAGAAAAAGAAATGACGGCGGCAAAACACACATCCGAGATTGAAGACCAGCGGCGGCAGGCGGAAGAAGCGATGCAGGCAAAGCGCACCATGGAAGAGGAGGTCCGTAAGAAGGGCCGCCAACTCGAGAGTGCCCAGGCTGAGCTTAAGGAGCTTAGGGAGCGGGCATCTGACGACCAAGCGAGGCTTGAGACGAAGCTGCGGAATTTGGAAAGGGCGAATGCGGATTTTACGGAGCAGGTGGAAGAGCTCTCGTCATCCAAGGACGAGGCGGCGCGAGTCGGTGACCAAAAACTGGTTGAGCTAAGGCGGGAGTTGCAGTCCGCGAAGCAGACGGTTGAGCAGCTTGAGCAAGAGGGAAATTCAAGGGAGACGGTGCTGCACGCGACGCAGGCGCAGCTGGTAGAGAAGGATACGCAGATTGGGAACCTTGAGGCAGAGGTATTGCGACTCAAGGCACACACTGGTGATACGGAAACAATGGCAGTCATACGAAGCGAGCTCTCGGACCAAGTTACACATATTCGAAAGCTGGAGTCGACGAATCGGTCCCAGCTGGAGGAGCTAAAACACCTACGACAAGTTCACAAGGTGGTCGCGGTTGTCGAAGAGGAAAAGCATTCCCTACTCCTAAAGCTCGAGGCAGCGCAAGCTTTTGAACCGCGTCTCCATGAGGCTCAGATCCAGATGCAGCGACTAGAGGATGAGAGGCTGGCATGGGCAGCCTATTTCAAGTCCGACGGCGACGGCGCTGACGACGACATGAAGTTCGACTCGCCCGAGGCAATGGCCAGGGCTCTAACCGAAGAACGCGTCAACTTAGCATCTTACGTTGACAAACTGGGCACTTTACAGGCGGATGTGATTACCCTCGAGGAAACAGTTCGCGTTCTTGAAGAAGAAAAGAACAAACTTCGCGATGAAGTCAAGACTGCAAAGGCGAGTCTGACAACGGCACGAGAGGAAAAGGCAGCGACAGAACATTTGCGGCAGTCTGACGCAACGCTGATCACCACCCTCCGAGCCCAGCTCAATACGTTTGAGGCCGAAGCGCAGAGGTTCACGGAACACTACGACGAAGTCCAAGCAACACGAATTCGGGAGCTTGGGGAACTGGTCGATCAGTACAAGGAGCAAGCTCAAAAACTCCAGCAAGAACTTTCCTCGCAGGCCTCCGCCAACAAGCGCCAGCGGTCGGAAGAGCCGGAAGGAGCATCTCACGAGCAGCTCGGCCAGCTCCTCCGCAAAAACCGCAAGCTCCAGGACGAACTGTCGGCAGCCCAGACGAAGCTTGCCTCGTGCGAAAAGGACCTCTCCGCTACCAAGAAGAAGCTCCACTCGGCCCGGAAGCAAAATGAAGTCCGTGTTTTGAGCCTCAGATCAAACCCAACATCGGATCATGAGACGTGGAAAATGGCAACCATCAAAGCCTTGGAAAAGGAGAACGCCGAGCTGCTCGCGCAAGTCCAAAACCCGCAAAACGGCTCGGTCAACACCATCCCCGCGTCCCAGCTTGACGCCGCCCAGCGCGGGGTCGACAAGGCCATGGCCGAGGTGGCGTCGGTCGAAAAGTCGAAGCGTCGTCTGAAAGAGGTGTGGGTGGCCAAGTCGGCCGAGTTTCGGGAAGGCATCTTTTCCACGCTGGGGTGGAATGTTACGTTTATACCTGGCGGGAAGATGAGGATGGAGAGCTTGTTCAGGCCGAGCAAGACCGAGGAGCATGAGAATTCCATCATATTTGACGGTGAGAAGGGGACCATGAAGGTGGGCGGGGGCCCGAGGAGTGAGTTTGCCCAGAGGATTGATAACCACATCAAGTTCTGGGTCAGGGAGCAGAAGTGTATACCCGCGTTTATGGCAGCTTTGACCATGGAGTTATACGAGGAGAAGCAGGCGGCTGAGCAAAAGGAAAATAGCTGAACAGGATGAGGACAGCTAAAGTGTAATACTCCCCGCGTCGACATGGCAAGGTCATCAGATCATGTATTTTACGAATCATGAGGCAGACATCATGATGGAAATGCTTTCTTGTATTTTGCTTTACAGTGCACCGGTGTCTTGCATTTGAATTGGCGATTTGCCTCCTTTCAGCTCGATTGGGCAGAATCTGGACTGACTTGGACTGTTGATGCTTACATTGATCTACATTACCGCCGACGGCTCCGCTTACACGCTCTTGGCTGACGCTTTGCAGCCCAAATGGAATGCTGTCAGCAATCCACCTTGGGCTAGGCGAGTAGGGAGACTCGGGGTTCCTAAGGATGTTTGGGCATGTAAAGGTTGGTCAAGAGATGGAGGGCGCTTGAAAACAAGACAAGATGTCGGGAACGGGTTTGTTTTGGAGTAGAGGCTTAGCATGCATTCGTAGGCCAACTGAGTATATTGTGATAGATATCTGCTTATTGTGTCTAACCCTTTGACTACGTGATATGGCTCCGCGTGATGTGTGAATAGTAAGGTGTTCAGTTGTCCTTCCAGGTAAGAGAGACATGAAATACAGACAGGTCACATGTTACACCTTCATGAACTACACCTCCTTTCCCCAGGAAGAGTACCGAGAAGGGACGAACGCAATAGATTCAGACACTAAATTTGCCACAAATCAGCCCAATCTTAAATCTAGCACATTGTAGACAAGCCGTATACATATATTGTCACATACAGCCACTACCGCCATCTACAATGGGCGTAAAGAGCACACGGAATCCGCTCACAAAGCTACGGGTCATCCTCTCTCCCTCCAAAAAAAAAACAACATGGTATCCAACCCAGCTAGCTCCCGCGAGGTTCATCTAAACCACCACTCCACCCTTCACATCTCGAAAAAATTTGTACACATCGTCTCGTCTTGGCCTACCCCTCATTCATTCCTTCGACTCATACCTCCCACTAGCTAGCTTATAAACCCCCCTGACATCCTCCCAAACCCCCGGACTCGCGACCGTGTCCGTAAAGGGATCCTCCTCAACATCTTTGCCGGGGACTAATCTCCGGACGGAAATCCCCTTGGTGGAGCCTTCTGGCCCGTCAAGAGGCAGTTCCCATCTTGCTTGGACGCTGCCAGGCTTGAGTTCCTCGCTGCCCAGAATCCTGCAGACGATCCTTTGTTGGGACTCGTCTTGCAAAAGGAGGTCGTTCAACCGCCAGTACACAATGTGCTTGTCCCGTAGATGTGTCGCGGAAGGCTTGGTCTGGCACCCCATGGCGCGTCCTTCGTACGTTGCGAAAATGACTACGTTCGCCAGCTTGATGGGCTTGGCCAGAGTACAAGAAGGAGCAAGACCGTAGGTCATGAGGAGCTCGAGTTTATCGCCTTTTGGTTTCCACGCCGGCTTGATCAGCAACGGAGCATACGCCCCAAGATCGACTCCAGAAGGATCATCGCTATGAATGCGGTACGTAAAGGCAATGGAGGCCCTCGAAGAAAGATGCGAGAGATCCAAAGTATACTGATCGTTTTGATCGGCGGAGGTAGAATGAACAAAGATGCGGTTCGGGCCAATTACGGAGAGGCTGGGGAAGTTGGAGATGCGGATTGTTTCGTTGGCTGTTTTGGTTAGCTTTTTCCTCGTTCTTGGCTGGTTCCACAGATGTATGAAAAGAAAAACTGAAGAAAACGTACTGGGCTGGTCTGCACCACCATTATAAGCAAACGCAATCTCCCCACTTATCTGCGTCTGCTTCACCTCACCCGCCTCAAACGTCGCGGTCACGGTTTCGATGATGCTGGCATTCAACCCTGGCTGGCTCATCTCGGGATGCTTGACGGTAGGGAGCGTCCCGAGCGAATTCCCCGACCGAACCGACTGATTATCCGACGCCGCCGTGCTCGCCTCATTTGCCAACGCCGCCACGGCCGCTGGTTTGGACGCCGATGTGGAGCTTGACCCACCGCCCGGCAAGGCTGGACTCGGCGGGAATGGGTTCTCGCTTGTAAGCTCAGGAGATCCTGGAGATGGAACGTAAATGGTATTCCGCACGTCTCTCCTCCCGCGGATCGTGCCAGCCTTGCGCGATGGTATACCCATTTGGGTCAACGCATTCGTTACGTTCGACATGGCCGCTTCTTTCGCCGCAGGATCTTCCTCCGCCACCGGCGAGCTTTGGATGTTGAGCCTGAAGAGCTGCTCGGCCTCTTCAGCGGCGGCTTCGCGCTGGGCCTGCGAAATGGGGTCGTTCATTTCGGCCGGCGGCACGGAGAAGCCCTCCGCGTCGCGTTCGGGTTCTTTACCCTTTGACTGGGATGGTGGACCTGGAGGTGTGATGTCGAAAATGTCGGCTCCGTTAACGACGGCGGCGGAACTTGACGCTGCTGCCGGGGCTGCGGGTGCCTCGGACTCTTCGGGCTTGATCCCATTTGTACCCTCGTGCGAGTCTTTTTTGTCTTCGGTCTTCTCGGTAATCTTCGGGGAGTCGGGCGTTTCGACGAGGGAGGGTAGCTGTTGCGACGAAGCTCGTCGCAAGTCGTTCGCTGAGGCTCTGGGCGAGACGCCCCGATGGCCGTGGCTGCTGCTCAAGCCCCTGCCAAATACTCCTCCGGAGGTCTTTTGAGGGGAAATTGGGCCAAATCCGCCGTGCACGCTTTGCCTCCTCCGACCGAGCATGGTTCCGAGTCTTCGCAATCGCGATTCTACCCAATGGTTAGCAGCGAGTTTCGTAGCCAGGGAATCAACTACCTACGTGAACCGCCTGCATCGTGATTCCCCGAGTGCTCACTCGTTGTCTCATCATCATGCGGTCCCGAGCTCGTTCCGGGCGGCTGTAAGCCTCCCATATTCAAGCTCTGCCTCGAGCTCCCCCCTTGCGTACTCTGCCTCGTCGAGGCCCTTTTCTCAAGCTTTGGTCTCCCCTCAATGACCTTCCTCGAGTACCCCAATATCTCCGTTTCTGTATCAATGTCCACCATGACAGTCAGTGCATCCGCGCAAATCACCTGCTCTCGTTGCGCCTCGTCAACCGCCAGCGTTTGGAACTGCGTCAGCAAGTCTCGCAACTGGTTGATGCGCGTCTCGTCCAGCACTTGAAGGGATTCAAACGCAAACGGTGCCTGGCTGTCCCACTGCTGCTGCGCTGATTCTAGACGGGTAGACGCCGCGTCGACTTTCTGGGGCGCCGCCTTGCCGCCCTTCCTGGTCAGCCGGTCAGCCTTGTCGGCGGCATCCTCAAGCTCTTTGGCCATGCTAGCAAGGTTGGCAGCCACGGCTTGTATGTTTGAGACTTCTTTCTTCTGGGAGAATGTGCGGAGCGGCGTTTCGATATCTTTTTCGAGGCGGGAGGAGAACTGGTGGTGGGAGTGTGCGACGGAATCGACGGAGGCGAGGATTTTATCCCATGGTGTCTGAAAGACTCTGTTTTGCCCGTCCTTGTCAGCGCTTCCGTACTTGCCGAGAGCTATCGATTGCAGGAATCGGAATGCTTCTGTCCAAAACGTACCCTAGCTCCGACGAATAATTGGGAACTTTGAACTGCATCAACTTGCGCAGGTTCTGCACGTATTGGTCCTCGACCTTTCGTCGTTCCTGAAATTGACTCAGTTATATGCCCTCCATCGACGTATTGTGTCTCGTTCGTACCTGCAGCCAGTCTGCGATCTCGACGTTGAGCTTGTTGAATCTCTTGACCCGGTCGTTGAGGGTATTGACGGCCTGCACGGGTTGGAGATGGGCCTGTTTTGTCGACCATCAGCATGCCATCACCAAACTGCGCCAGCGTCTAGAGAGCTCTTGTCGGAAGGCAAGCTTACCAGCATGGCCGGATACTCGGTCCGCGCCAGGTCCTCCATGGTGGCTCAATATGATATCGCTTCGCACGCTTCGTTCAATTCGAAAATCGGGCTGCTGGCGTTGCAGGATCTAGCGGCGCATGATGAAGTTGTCGTCGCTGATCGGTTTTCGGGCCCGGAGTATCGTCTGCTCCCGAATGTGGGAACAGGCTGAAGTACGTTTTGTTCGTTCGGCAAGTGTCGTTTTCCCCTTTTATTTTATTTCTGGCTGTTGTTGCGTTGCGTGCCTGTACGAAGTAGGTGGCGGCAGTAAGCTTGCTGGAGAAATGGAGTTGGCGAGAAAAAACCGAGCATCGAAACCTTTGTTTCTGGTTCTGCAAATTGGACTGCACCTAGACAGATGGCCCTGTACACAGTCTACTTGCTAACCTCACGAGGGTGCCACTGTGCCTAGGCCCAACTGCGCCGTCTGCCGTCCTGTTCGCGGGGGAACGGGGGGATCGACGCACGGATCTTTCGGCCCGTGGATTTAATACTCTCCTGGAGATGAGATTTCTGCTGTAAGAAAGTGTCGCAGATACCTGCATGGATGGACATCAGATTAGAATGAAAGCTTTGGTGTCCAAATCTACTCTGTAGGAAGCTCTTCTTTTCCGATGACGAAGCTACGGACCTGTAACTAAGCGTGTCTTCCGTTAAGTGGTTCAAGCTTTAAGGCTTGGTGCGAAGCTGTGGGTAAGGCAGTGCCAAGGAATTTTGGACGCGGATTGGTTTCCTTTATGCGGGCGCAAATATTTGGCTGCCAAATGGCACGGAAGCCAGCGACCAACAAGTGGAACGAGAACATAAGCTTCATCAACCACAGTCAATACAGACCTGGGTATAATCTGGAACAAATTATCTTCTTTGATTTAGATGGTTACAGGTAACGTGACGAAACGAAACTCCAGGTCCTGGAACATTGCAAATATTGTGCAAGACGTTGCGAATTGACGGGTTCAGAGGAAGCTAGAGAAGAAAATATGGCTTCAAGTTGGACGTCTTCGATCTCGGCATTCGCGCGCTATGAGAACATAGAAAGGCTGCATGTCCATACACTTTTGAGTAATCGGCCTTGCTGCGGAGATTAATTCTGACTTGAACAAGTGCAGCAGCCATCCAAGCCTCAGATTCATCTTTGGATGCTCAGCAAGAGGCATCAAAGCTTGAGAGCGAGGCATACAACTCATCTCAATGTCGAGTACGTTTCCTTCAATGCCCGTATGCTCATCTCCGAAGAACATATTTTTCATTCAAATTTTCAGGAAGAATATGAGGCAGCATGCAAACGTACGCCTTACCTTCCGGAGCCGCATCATGAGGATCAGGACAAGATCGAGGAACCGTCCTCTCCTGGCATCGCCATAGGTCCCTACCAAACCTGTCATCATATAGCCTCCGGCCTCACCTCGACAGTCTACCGCTCCGGCCACACAGCCCTCAAACTCATCCACACCGTCGCTCCTCCCCATAACCCCCGCCTCGAGGCCAAGATCCTAACTCTCCTCAACTCTTCCAAAACCCCGAACGTGATCAAGCTCCTCTCGACCCTCACTGAGCAATCCCAATTCATCCTCGTCTTCCCTTACATGCCCCTTACCCTCGCCGACCTCCTCGACCGGGGCCCTCTCCCCGTCGAGCAAACACGCGCCCTCTGCCGAGACGTCCTTCGCGCCCTAGCCGCGATCCATGCAAGGGGCATTCTCCACCGAGACATCAAGCCCTCCTCCATCCTCCTCGAACACCCCTCCGGCCCGGCCCTCCTGTCCGATTTCGGCACCGCCTGGCACCCGGACCTCTCGTCCCGGAGCGAACCGGCCGACGCCAAGGTTCTCGACATCGGCACCGGGCCGTACCGTCCCCCGGAGACGCTGTTTGGGAACAAGAGCTACTCGGCACCCGCCGACATGTGGGCCTTTGGCGTCCTCCTCAGCGAGTGCGCGTCCACCTCCTCGCGTCCCAAGGCTCTGTTCGCGAGCCCGCCCACGCACGAGGATGGGTCGCAGTTGGGGTTGATACTCAGCGTGTTCGAGACGCTCGGGACGCCGACGGTGGAGACCTGGCCCGAGGCGGCGGCGTTCAAGACAAGGCCTTTTGATATGTGGAGAGTTTTCCCGCGGAATGGCGACGAAGAGGTTTTTGGCGGTATAAGGGTTGAGTTTCGAGAGGTGGTAAGGAACTTGTTGGTGTATGAGAGTGGGGAGAGGATGACAGCGGCCGAGGTTTTGGGGGATAAGGCATTCAAGGATTAAATTTGGCTGGTCCATGGGAAACTCAAAATTCCAAAGTAGTCAATTCATAATTCATTGTCTATCATTCGCTATCTAGCCCCTGCTCTAGGGTTTACTCCGCCGAAAATGCCAGCATGACACAACCCAAGAATACCCTCCTAATCCTCTTCGCTTCCAAGCCCTTCCCGTCTGGTCTAAATCTGTGGCCTTCTTCTCGTGTCTCTGCCAATATAATCAATAGGCGACCTGCAGAGTGGACAACTGTTCTGGTTGCTCGTCTGCAGCCACTTGTACAGGCATGTCCGATGAAACAAGTTCTTGCACGTGCCGCAGCGCTTCTCCGGCATGCGCTTGTCCGGCGACATTATCGAGTAGCAAATGGCGCACTCGCTCTGTCCCTTCAGCGCGCCGACGATATTTCGGCGGAAGGTGAGGAGGCCGTCGATGATGGAGCCATTCTAGATTCTTGTTAGCGTGTCGCCTCTACAAAATAAAATAAAAAATAGAGCGAAAGCAAAGAAAGAATGCAACGAAAGGGATAAGGTGGGAAGAAACTTGCACTAAAAGTAATAACACCCTGCGTAGCTCTCAACCAATTCTGCCACTTCTTTTCCGATGCAACCGCTCGATTAGATCCCTCAACAGCAATCCCCTCAATGGGATACCCCTTCGGCACCTTGACTGTAATACTCGCCACCTCCTCGTCGACTTCGTATCCTGCCGTCACCTCTCGCGCGTTCCAGTTGACTTTCACGATCAGCTCCTTCTCGTCCGTGCTGGCTGCCTCCTGCTGCTCGGCCCAGGCGGCCACATCGCCGAGCGCAGCCGAGATGATGAGGGGCGAAAAGTAGCGGCTTGTCCACGGCTCGATGGCAATCTTGGTCTGCTTGGATCGACAATTAATGAACCACGCCTTGAACAGCTCGGGTATATACTTGAGAACAAGGTAAAAGAGGTGGGCAAGAAGCCAGTGCATGTTCTCCTCGGGGGTCATCGACTCGCCGAGCTGTATATCGTAGTGTTGAATTTGCTCCTCGCCCAAACCCTCCTTGTCTAGTTTCAGTGCATTTCCGGCGCTATGACCCAACACGTCAAACATGAATTCTAGAAGAGGCGTGACGTAGTTGTCTGATTTGATGTTTTCGGTATAGTCGTTCCGAATGTTCAGAGAGGCTTCGCGGTAAGCATCAAATATGAGGTGCCATGTCAGCAAGTAGGAGCGGACGGGAGACGGAAACTGCGAGAGAACCTCGTAGTACTTTTCGAGCGTTGGATGCTCGAGGAGCAGTGACAGAAGCTCATCGGGGAGCTGGGCCGTCTTTCTATCGAGAAGGGTGTCGACGGAAAGCTGCTGCTGTTGTGCGGGGATCACCTTGTGAAGTACGCTAAATGCGGCAGTCTGAATGTCTCGAGACCCAGATGCCATGAGTTCGTAGAGATCCGAGTGGCCAGTGACGAGCCAGAGTGGA
>Ga0247774_1000987_pt1 | contig 14333 bp, 14 predicted proteins | sample UWRJL001104B6_FD_179933 | JGI IMG/M metagenome (GOLD analysis project Ga0247774, IMG submission 179933) | Plant litter microbial communities from Arlington Agricultural Research Station in Wisconsin, United States - UWRJ-L001-104B-6 | ecosystem: Environmental > Terrestrial > Plant litter >... | reverse complement strand
AGGGGTTTTATTTTTATTTTACAGCAAGGAAGAAGAACGGGGTGAATTTTTTGCAAACCTGCTTAGAGTGGCTGAGGTGGATGAATCCGTCGTTGCGGTCGAGGCCTGAAAGCGGGTATTCGGCCGGTAGGGGCGAGGGCGGAGCGGCGGGGACTATTTTGTAGATGTATTGTGGGAGAGGATTGGGAGCTGCCATTATTTTAGCTGTGTTCTCTGCTGGCCTTGTGAAGTCCCTCTAGTAGCAAGTCTGGCCGAGTTATTCGTAGATGTAGATGATGGAAATCGGAGTTGTATTCCTGCGAATCGAGAGCTGGAATGCACTGGAGGGTCTAGCAGTTTATTTGATAACTACCACGCGCATTGTCGAAGATTGTGGACCATTGACGTCATGCTGATTAGTGTAGATATACCCTTGCACCCCTGATCTTGAATGCACTTTGACTAGGATGTCCTCACTTACATGCAGTGCAATGCACATAACATGAAAAAACGGAAGAATCAAAGGTAATTTTTTATACAACATATACCACTTTCTAAGCTGGTATCCACCATCACCATCATTGCCATCCTCATTATACTTTTGCTTTCCACTTTCTCGCCTTTGTGTTCTTCATCTATTTCGTCCGCCAAGTCCAGAGGCGGCGAAGAGAGAATAAATAATAGATGAAGCCCAGGCTACGAAACCTCTTCTTCTCTCTGGAGCTGCAGGGCGATCCTCCGCTCAAAACCGTCGTAAATGGCCGAGGTTAAGTTGCATACTATTGGGAAGAGTTCTTCCCCTCCGTTTCCTCATAGCCTTGCTAGCACCTATTAAAACCGCTTTTTTCCTGTTCTCTTCGTGCTCATCGAGCCCAGGATATAAATCTAGACCCCCAAATACATGGTTGATTATACTCGAGCGTTCGGTGCCAGTTTGGTAAAAACACACCAGACCATTCATTTTCCGGCCAACTCATGTCCTATTTTCTTCTCGAGCCTCTCGCTCAAGTCTTGTATCGTTGATTCGGCTTCTCTGGCTCGTACCATTCTCATGATAGATGTGAGAACGGCGGGGATATTGCAAAGCGGCTTGCCACGTTGTCGTGGCGGTAAGTCAACTCCCTGTCCTATGCGGCGCCTAGATGCGCTGGTAGAAGAGGATATAGGCAACCGTCCTGTCGTTGATGCCCTCTTGCGCAAGCTTGGCTCTTGTGTTGGTCTTATTGTTCCCGTTGACAACGCTGCTCCATCGCTTGTTGCCGTTCGTCGATGGGACCTGCTTCCAGCCATCGTCGTCCGCGTTGTCCTCGCCATCCATGCCGCCGAAGCGGTTACCTGACGCACCGGCGCCAGCGCCGTCCTTACGACTGTCCTTGGCCGGCTCTTCCTCAGCACCCCGGCGAGCTACGTCCTCAGCTCGAATCACCTCAATCTTCGTATCATCGAAACGAATCCACTGAGAGCCGTCCTGCCTTCTCACATCGACGGTGTAGTGGCCCACGCCGGCATTCTTGCCGTGATGATAGACAACGGCAAAGAGCCTGTAGCGGGGCATATTCGAACCGAGGCTGGCCACCTTTTGCCTCGAGAGCACCTCGCGGGGAATATCCAGCTCCAGCGGGTAGCCAATCTTCTTGCTGATCTTGCTAATGCCGCCTTCGGCATCGAAGTGGAAACGTTTCAGATGAAGGATGAGAACCGGCGGCAGCTCGTCAATAAGAACCTGCTTGGATGCCTCGACGTTCTTGCCTCGGGTCGAGTTAAAATCTCCCTGGAGTTTCTCCTGACTCGTAAGTCCTTTCATGGCGTCGATAATGTTGCGGATAGTTGGCGAGCCAATGTCCAGCTGTAGGGGTTGGTAGGGCTCCGTCGTGATGGACGGCTTGAGGCCCGGCACTCGTAATTCGGACCGGAGGAGACCACCAAAAATCTTGCTAATGGGAGAGGAAGAGGCTGAGCCAGCCGACCGAGTGATGGATGGCTTCTGGCGGCGTCCAACTTCCATCCAGACGTCTGATGCATCTTCCTTGTCACTGGGCGAGGCAGAAACGGAACCTTCCTGATCCTTGGGGCCGGCGGCGCCTGCGTCCATTGCCTTGGAGCACTCATCATCAAGAGCCTGGAGAAGCCATCCCAAGAATTCCTCGGCATCTTGCTGGTGTCCTTGCTGCGAAGCTGTTAGCAGACTGCACTGCAATTTACGCCGACCACCCGAGGAAAAGTGAACACCATACCTCGAGCGTGGCAAACCACTTTGATCTTTTCATCTCGTCGTAGAGGAAGTTTGGCGTAAGGGGTTCTCCACTACTCTTATCCTTGCCCTTGATATTCTCCCGCAGTTGCTCAACCGATGAACCTTGCGCGATGACTCGGAACTCCTTCATAAACATGATCCTAGGACGCCGTTAGAAACACACACATAGAGAATAGAGAGAGAGAGAGAGAGAGAGAGAGAATTGCAAATGGGCAATGCATGTCTTACATGGCATCTATCAGGGGTGTCTCGCTCTTGAAGCTGTGGGCAGCATTCTGGCTGACCTGGTCAAGGAAGTCGTAGAATGGCGTGCAGAAAAGCAAAACTTGCAAAACCTGGCCCATGTCAGCAGCAGATTTTGGTCCATATCAAGAACCCATCAACTTACAGAATTCATGTAACACATGTTGCCTCCGTTGGTCAAGCCGCGGGGTTCAATAAAGGAAATCCGTTCGTGGGATCCTACTCGGAATCCTCGAAGCGCAGCAGCAAGCGATTCTGTGCTTGCCCTGGAGAAAGGGCTAGCTGCCCCGTTGCGCCTGGGCGCCAATGTACCATCCGATGGTCCTTTCGCTTGGCTAGGGCTGGCCGCGGCACCCTTGGCAGAGGCAGGACCAGGGGCCGAAAGTAGGCTTGCCCAAGACTTGGGCTTCAGCGGGGCCGGCGGAGGAGCTGGCGCGAGGACGGGGGCCGGCGGAGCGGCGGGAGCCGAGGTATCGGTGGTGTCAGTGACGGTTGTTGCATCAGCGTTCTCTAACTGTGGCTGTGCCGGTAGAGCCCGGGTTGTGATTTGAGGCGACGAAGCACCGTCCACCGTGACTTTCTCGGTTGCCTTCTCGGTCGCCTTCTCGGCAGCCGCCCCGCTTGAAGCACCCCTCACTTCCTTGCTGCTTTGCCTCGGTACAACCGGCACGATAGGGAGTGCTGGCACAGCATGTCTGGGGGCTAGTTTGGTGGCAGCGGTAGGTGTGACGCTGATATTCGACGCCGTTGCTGCAGAGCGGGTTGAGTTCGGGGTTGTAGGAGACGTTGACGGACATTCGGAGGGCTGATCCTGCGTTGACGGCGTTTCGGAGCGTGCAGCAACGGCGGGGGCTCCGACTAATGGTTGTCTTGTTTCTGGCACCGGAGTCGATGGTTTTGGCGCGTCGCCGGCTGGTTTCGAAGGCTCAGGAGATCCCTCGTGTTGCTCTACCGGCATCTCAAGCTTCGACTCCTCGGAAAAGGTTGTCTTCGCACGCCTCTTCGTCTTCTTCGGCGCCTTCCTTGGGAACGATTCGTCTGGGTTACTGAGCCATGGGAGCTGTCGTGAATGCACGGTTAGTTTGCGACTTCTCGCACTGATTTCGACCGGTCGGGACAGAGTTACTTACAGCAAGTCTATACGGGGCGCGAACCGCAGGCGTGGATGTCTCGGGTTGAGTCTCTGGAGAAGCAGGTATAGATGTAGATTGCGTGGATTCGGCTGGTTGTGAGGGCGGAGGTGGTGGGGATGTAACAGGCGTCGGGTTATGGGGAGAATGGGTCGAGGAAGGTGGTTGCTGAGGAGTTGTCACAGAAGCGACAGAGGGAGCAATCGGCGGCTGGTACGGGGTCGCAAGCGCAGGAGAGTCTTGCGATTGACGCGGAGAGAAGTTCTGCTGGACGGTGACGCCAACCATGGGTACGTACTGCTGCATAGGGGGAGATCGGGCAGCGTAGGCGGCAGCCGGATACATGCCATAGCCGGGCGACGCCATGGCGCCGTTCTGGTACTGCGGATGTATATGGGGGTGACCACCGTAGAACTGGCCGTACGCTTGCATGTTTTGCATGTTGTAAGCCGGGTAGGCTGGCATAGCCTGCTGGTGGAACTGATGCCCATGGCCGCCGCCGTGGTTGAAGTGCTGGGGTGGACCTCGCCTCCGTCCTCCGGACCCTTGCGCCGGGCCTGAGGGCATGTCGCCCGCCGCGACGCTGCCAGGTCCCCCAACTCCTTGCATGCCTAGCCCAGCCGGCAGATGACGATGGCTCATCGTGCCGGCTTGGGAGCTCGTCTGACAGTGCCGGCCCGCAGATGGGGACTAGCACGGTCGACTTCGCTTGATCGGACGCGTTTCCGCCTTCGAAATTTGCCGGACAGCGTCAATGTTTGTGCTGGATATCGACCCTGTGCTCGTCGAGGATGTCCTTCCGTACTGGACTCGAATCGTTGATGCTATCGCCAGTCGCGTCCGTCGTGGTTGTCACGGTCGTCCGAGCTTCTCGGCCGGTCGCTCTTTGTCAGGAAGCAAGGCAGAAGAAAGAAGGTGCAGGATAAATTATCCAGCGCCTACCAAAATATCATTAAAGGAAAGTTCAGAATTGCTCTTATTGCAAAATCAAGAGAATTATCAAGATGGAAACGGCGAAGTAAAAGTGCCGATTGGCAGGACACGGCGTCGTCGTCGTCGAGGTTGATGTTTAGAAAGTGCAGGTTAGCCCCCGACGACTCTCTGCGCCTTGCGTGGAAACAAAATTTCAAGTCGCTTACAATGGAACAGCAATCTGCACAGATGACTTGGCGCCAGTACTAGTATGCTGTTCTACATAACGTCCGGCACAGTCAGGTGAACGACAGCGCCCAGGGCACGGACCACAATGAAATGCGTTCGAATTTGGGCGTGTGCTCATGGAATGACTCACCGATGTTTACCCGGACACATGATAGTAAAATACAGAACCCTAACCCTCTACATTGGAGACGCTTCATTTGTCTGCCAGTTTCAGTCCACTGGAAAGCTGATTGTCTCTGCGGCTGCTCCCTAGTCTGGTCAAGGAGCACGGTCTGATTGAGAATTGACTAGTCATAACCCTAACCGTGCCAGGTATACCTGGCGCCTCTGTTATTTTCCCACAAGTGACCAACCTCCGAGATCATTTGATAAAGCAGAAAAAACGCTCCCCAAGGCCGTGATTTTATGGTCCATGAGATTACCATCCTAACAGAAAACGTTATTCATCTCTAAACTTCCACCTCCCTTCCGGTTTCATCGCCTCTCGATATCGTTCCTGGATAGCCTCTCTCGCGCGGCGCAGTGCCTCTTCCTTCTCTTCCGCAATCTCTTGGGTGCTAGGGAAATCTGTTCTCCAAAAGCCAGGCGGAGATCTCATCCTAGTAAACCGATGGCGGTGTTTGCCGCTTCGGTCTGCAATCTCTTGCGTCTTCGCTTTGAGCCACAGCTCATCTTTCTCTTCCTTGGTCATAGTGAAGAGTCGGTATGATTCATCCCCAAGAAACCTTTCCAAAAGTTGCATGTCGGCTGCTTGCTCTTCTGACGTACGCGGGCCCGTTCCTCGTTCAGCAAGCGCCAACTCCCGGAAAGCGGGACCACAACAAGCTGGGTCGACACATCCTGGAAGCTTCGAACGCTCGTCCCGGTTGCGCACCACCTCGGAGTATGCGTACCGGTATCCATCATTAGACTTTGGGTTGATCTTGAAATTGTCAAGCCGTAGTTCTGATTGTGGCTTGAATCTTAGTCGAGGTGCAGAAGTGCCAACAAATTGCAGATGCCTAGGCATTTCAGCCGAGCTTGAGGCAGTCGGACGATCTTGGATTTGGTCGCTCCCCTCGACCAGGTCTGATGCAGATTGTTTCGCACTCTTTCGAATGGCCCTGTCGAACGGAAGCTGTCTCGGGGGGACGTAGTGGTCCTCCCGAGACACCTTGTCGCGTCGGATTAACTCTCGACTGGCAGATCGAATGATGGGGGTTTCCGTGCGAGTCGGCCGCTCCTCTAGAAGCTCTTTTAGTTTCCCGGTCTGAGGTGTAATACTACCGACGCTATCAGATTGCTTCCTGCTGGTAGGGTTGGTCTTATAAACCACCCCATCCTCAGCCACAGAAGCCAAAGCACGTGAAAGTCCTCTTTTAAGGGGTACCTCCCGGGCTTTCCAACTCTGGATATTCGGGTCTCGAAGTTGCAGAATGTTCAAATCCAGTGGGGCTACGCCGTCGGCGACACTTTCGATGGCATAAGCCCTTCGCTTGCGTGGAGTGTCGACGAGTCTTGTACTGGGCTCGTCTAAATCGAGAGTTCCGGCCGGGCTGAAGTGGCACACGTCGGCCATGATACCCGTGTCCAACGAGTTTGTTTCTTCCCGTTTCACACGACGGGAATCGGCTTCTCGCGTATCTGTCTCATCGAGTTTGCGTTTTCGAACAGACCGTTCTGAGACTACGACGGGAGGGTCTGACGACGGTTCTTGTTTGATTTTGGTAGGCTCAACGATGCCAAATTCGTTCGAGGGCGGCCGCAAAGGCGGAAGTTCGATGTCTGAGGTATGGTCATGAATGGCGGTCTTCGAGGACTTTACAGGCGGTACATTTGAGAAGGCCTGGTTGTTGGAAGCGATATGCGTTATACTGGAGGTGCGGTCCGATCCACCTTCTCTCCGTGCTGGTGTTGACGTCTCATCCGTTGCACCGTTTGTTTCTGGCGGAGTGACCGAAGACCGGCCGGCTGGCCTGCTTGTGCTCTCGGAGGGTGTAGAGGCAAGTGCTTCTGATGGTTTCTTGATCTTGGCTTCGAGGGCCTTGATTTTCTTCTCTTGCCTTTCAGCGCATGACTTCCATGCGTCTCGGTCTTCTTTGAGACGGACAAGAGCCTCCCTCGCCCTCTGAAATTCGGCGTTAATGCGGCTGTACTTTGCCCCATTGATGGCCGCTTGACGCTTCCAGTCTACTTCATCGGAGTCAGGTGCCGACGTTCGGCCTGAGAGATGGAGAATGTTGATTGGCGTTGATATCAACAGTTGCCCAGATACATCTTGTTCTCGTTTGTTGTCTTTCTGTGCAAGGTGGGCCCTTAGCTCACGATTTTCTCGCTCGAGCTGGTCAGCGTTGGAAGCTCTCTTGCGCAAGTTGTCGAGATCTCCCGGTTTGAGATCTCGCAGTTCTTCAAGCTCAGCAGTCTCTAGGAGTCGGGTCAGATGCGAAAAGTGACGACCGTTTTTATGATGGTGACTTACCCGCGGCCCATTGATCGTCGAACTCGTCAGCCACATCGGCAAGCTTGCTAAATAACTCGGCCCGGCGCTCCCTCCAAGTATCCATTCCAGCGTTGTCAATCCATCAGGTTCATAAGATTTGTTCCTTGGAGCCGATTTCTTTTTCGTCTTAAAAATATGATTGGTGTGTTACCTTATGCGATAGCAAAGCGGACAGGTCGGATCTGTTGTGGAGGTGCTTTGACGCGTCGCGAGTCGGGAAGTGTGCGAGTGGGTACGTACCCTCTAGCAGACAGGTCCTACAGGCGGCGCGTTATCACATGTCTTCTCCACTAAAACGACTAAATTTTGACGCCTGGCCCCTTCCATGACGACCCCCTGACACAGCAAATCCCAGCGTGTTGCTGGTTGAATCGGTTGACAAGATCCACCACTCGGAGTGCTACCATTTCATCACGAAAACAGTTTGTAGCCAGCCAGGGCCAGCCGCCAGGTTACAGCGTACTGCGACCCTGCGTTCGACATCAAGATCTGCTGCGACACTGGCACGGTGTGACCAACTTTTCCTCTTCAACTAGATTTGGGATGCTTTTCGCCGTCGTCCCTTGCTACGGCGCCATGATCCAGCCATATGGAGGGTCGAATGCCGATCCGGCAAGCTTGCAACGGTTTCAAGCATAAGATGCCCCCGTCCCCCATCAAATCCCAATTAATTCACCTGACCTAGTGCGCGAACACAGACTCCGATTGACATATTGTCGCGGTGATGTCGTGCATTCCAGCAACTCCGCGTTATTCGAGGCCGATATGCCTTCCTTCCACATAGAGCTTGCTAAGGAACAAGACTGCTCGGACGTCCGTTGAGTCCATTTAGTGATTTGCCCTGGTATCCCAAAGGAACAGCAAACGAGATGGTGAGAGCTATATGCTCCGCCTACGCGCATGTCGATTACGCGGACAGCCGCATACACGGGATGAGGTCTGGCATGATGGATGTACTGCGAGGGCATTCTTCTACGAAGGACTTTGTACACATTGCAATGGTTCTTCACGTTTACGCATTGGCTTCTTCACTAGTTCTTATTTTTTGGCATTTTCTTCCGACGTTCTGTTGGCTTTGATCTTGTTTTTCAGGGGTTGTTCCTTTCTGCTGTTCTTTTTCTTCCCATTTCGGGCCCTAGTTGGGGCCCTTTTTCTCTTCCTTCCGCTACCGACCGTTTTTAGTGGTTCGAAAGGTTTCTCGGTTGTAAGTTGCAACCGCTCTCCAAGGTCCGCCGAAGCTGTCTTGGGTTGATGCAGTTTAATGCCGCAACGTGCTGCACTCTAAAATGAAGGGTGGGGTTAATGGGTATGCCTTCATACAATATCATCATATTTTCCTCGTTAGACGATCATAAAGCTTAGTCTACCTCGAGTATCCTCATCATACGAGCCATAGGTGTCAGCCTGCATAGGAAAGCTCAAATCCATAACGGACTGAACGAGTGCCTGTGATGACGAAAGATGCTGCTGCGGCATCTCCGTCACCGGCAATCAAACATGGGTAGAATCCGTAAGGGTCGTTCGTAGACAAGATGATTTCCAGAAGGAAAGGCCACATTCTGTAACAGGAAATCAGCAGCCCGTGTTGGAAGTGTTGCCAGACGAAAAGGCGAATGTGGCAAATTTTGCGTCTCGGGAGGGCGCTGAGTGCCCAGAAGAGGCTCAGCAGGTGATCTTCCGGCCCCGATTGCCCCTTTGGAGGGATAGTTCGGCATACGGGGGATCTACAGGAGGGAATTGGGCTGCGTAGGTGCCGAGCGACCCACGGGAATTTGGTTCACTGCAGCTCATCAGCCCGCGAGAGCGACGCCAGGCTGGGTGGCTGGGCAGGTCCCGATTCGCCTAGGTCTTGGCACTCTACAGAGTTGCTGTTGCGTCGCTTCTCGGGACTTTACTGCTGTTGCACGAGGCTTCCATGGATGTTCTACACGTGGCTTGGAAGATTTCGAGACAATCTGGATCCCGTCTTGCCGGTAGGGCTTGCAGATTCTGGATACTGTATTTCCTAATGGCTGATACGAGGATAATTGGCCGCACGGCCCTCACCAGATGTACCACCCTGCCACCGTCTCGACGTTCGTCTCTGCAACCTAATCTCCTCGTTTTCCATTCCAAACTAGATCAACCCCCTGGACTTGACGTCTCAAGCGGCTACGCGCAGTTTTGATATTAGATGCCCAGGCCGGAGCAGCAGCGCTCTCTGAATAGGATGTCGCATCCCATCGCACGAACGGAAGCGAAGATGTCTGCCAACTGTGTATCACGGCCCACATAGCCGCCGGCCGCCCTTTCAGCAATTAAACTTGAACACTCTAAGGCACTTAGGCCGGTTTTTTAAGGGGCGGCTCACAGGTTGGCAGGCTCGAAGTTCCGGAACGCGATGAGAGCCCTTTGCACCTACAATGTACAGATAGATAGGTATGTGCTTACTGCTGGCCGACGCTAAGATGCCGACAAGACGAACCAGTCGTTTCAAGTTATTGAGCCCCTTCGAGCATAAACCCAAACGAGAAGTATGGGCCATGGAGAAATTTCATCATTGTCTGATGAGACCGCAAATATTACTCCATACCAGACCCGAATCCGCAAGAAACAGCGCACGGAACATCTTATCGCAGGGCGACAAGATGAAGCAATAGAATTGATGGAGACGGAGCGGCCGGCGACGGGCGCCATCATGCATAGGTTTGACAAATGGACATATGGACAGGCACAGCTGGTGTGAGCACAGTTTCTGGGCTTGACTCGACGCGCACGCCTCTTTGATAATTAGCTTCGAAGGTTCTAGTATTGGGCATGGCAACGAGGCTACTTTTTGTCATTGGCAATCAACGGCACGGACTGATAGCCAGCAGTCGAGAGCCATCATGCAATCCCATGTTTCTCCACATGATGACGCCTGTTCGGCGTTCCAGATGCGGCTAAAAGACCCCCAAAATGTCCGTTCAGTGCCATTGGGTGGCTTTGAGGGAGCCAGGAAATATCGGGGCAATTAATTATGCCATTCCCGGTGATTTTCATCTCATGTCGGTTGCCTTCTGGAAGCTGTCCGATCTACATCTAGAAAAGTCGTGGAACACCGATTGGCCGACGATCAAGGCCGGCTCCTCAGCCGCCCATGATCCCACCGTGAATGTCAGATCTTTTTCTTCTTTTTTTTCGAGAAATTTCGCACAATCGCACGGCAACCACACGGGACTTGAAAAGCTGGAAGACCCACTATCCTTGATTCTTGACGATCCTCCATCTCTGAAATCCACTATTCATGAGTGATGGCCATTCTTGTGTCACCAATGCCACCATCCACGTGGTTTGCCGCTTGCCGTCGTCGCTCCATCTCCTTGTCGAAGATCCACCGCCTGTCAGCAAGTCGACAAGTCGGCGCTTTGTGCAGCTGTTCTCCATTCTACTTCGTACAGCCTTGGGAGGGCATTCTCTGCTGGGTCCGGCTCGTTGAGAGATGGTGTAATGTTTGCCAAGGGGAGTGCGGCCGCTGTATGTTGTGGGCCGCCGGGGTAGCGACGGAGTGAAAAGAGCCTAAAGCTGTGCCGGATGCAGTAAATCGAGCCGACCTTAACGTTATATCTGGCTAGGGCGCACTGAAAAGGCACTTGTAGGTGCGTGCCGAGGAGGTACTCACAACCCCTATGACCACCGGCAGCGTCAACTGGGAAGGTCGAGCCCGTTGTACTGGGCATTTGGACATATGCCTGCTGCAAGGCTGGCGACTCTTCGCTGTCTAATTTCAGTGGTCTGTCAAGTGCCTACACACTCTCCTCCGCAGTGGTGCTGCGTGAGGGGAAGCTGCAAGCTGCCCCTCCCAATGGAAAACATATGCGGAGAAGAGCTCCCCTTCTGCCATCTGCAGGCAAGCTCTAGTTGCCTCGTCGCGCAGGTGTCGGTGGTGTGAAGCCTGTCCGCCATCAGCTGCAAGACTAAGGTTTCAATTATCTGCCTCGGTCCTCCTCCAGAAACCAAGGATAGTCCGTGACAAATGGATTACATTACTCTCATGTAGGAGACTATCTGAAGAGGGATTTTCTCGGTGTGCGAGGTACGAGGCCTCTAAAACAATCCTGCGAACTGCATTCATTGCCGGTCCCTTTAATGAAGGTGCGTGGAAATCTAACTCGGCTCTCGGTTTGGAGTTGTCGAAGGCGACACAGTGCGTCGATTGGAAATTTTAACCTCACACCCTTCCGGTCAAGTGTAGCGAACCCACCATGTGCCCGGCGGCGCACGACATGGGCAAGCAGGACAGGCAAGGATGGATGGATCTATGAGTAGATCGATCGGACGGAAAAGACCGTTCGATACTTGCAAACGCTGCTTGACAAGATGAAAAATTTTATACCACACAGACAGGGAGGCAAGGAGTTGCGAAAACCCCTTGGGCGCCTGCACTCCATACAGAAAGAGTCCTGGACGGTGCGCGAGACTAGCTGCCGTACCATAGCACGCCAGATTTTCAGACTTCCAACGGAGTGGTTTCCAAGGTACCCTGGCAGGAACATCCACCTTCCGGTCCGGATGATAGGATACACTGTCTGTCACTGAGTTGCCATGCAAGGCACGCGGCCGTGTGCACCAAATAATCACCCCCAGTAAGCGAAGAGTCGGCGAATTTGTAGCGGGAATACCGCCGTGCATCCAAGGCCGTCGGATTAGCCCCGTGAGAAGAGCGGCTCTTGAATGGGGTTGGTATATAAATGCATCCATGTCCATACAGATATTGTAACTATGAGACAGACCGACACAACATTCCACTGGTGCCGCTTGAAGCCTCGTTCAAGAAGAAAAGCCTTGTATCAAGATTGAGTCTGCCAACCGCCACATTGGATCTTGAATCCTAACCATCAGCATCGCTTTCTTGCGATCAGCCTCAACGTCGTCCCTGGTAAGCATGCTCTCCCATTGTCTCCTCCGTCAATTTGCCGCTTGATGCCTTTTATTCTGCCATTTCACTTCATCACATCCTCTCAACTCAAATTCGGTCCGCCAGAGAGCTGTTGAGCTGTCTGATATATGGAACTTCGGGCTTCTCACGTCCCGCATCTTGGATCTTGGTGTCGATCTTTACAAAGTTTACACACCGTGCCGGTCTTGGAAGTCACGAACACCTTAAGACAAGCCCCCCTTCCTTCCCAGATTCCATTTAACCCCGGTTTGCCGGGATCCTTGGAACGTTTCTCCCTAGGAAAAGCCAGAATTGCCTTTCCATCCTTTCTCCAGCCTGCCTGGGATATTAAGACCCGAGTCCTTCCCCACAACGTGCACTTCTTCCTCTGTCAAACTTGTTCACCAACGAAGAACCTCAGGTCAGCACCGAAGGTTTGCTGTTTGGCTTTCAAAGTGAGTGTCTTCAAAGTTTGCCCTGCCCTATTAGCATCTTCCGTACTGTGGACGGACATCACCAATTTGGACAATACCCTACAAAAAATGTGTCTGGTATCCAGCTACTGCCTGGATTCCTTTTTTTTTCTGCCTTGCGCACTTAGGAGTCCGAGGCACCCTGATTCACCTTTGCAAAGGATTTGGTGAACACTGCGCACCAAGCACCAGCATCACACATCACACCGCCTTCGAAAAAAAATAATAGCTTCTGACAGCAGACGGTACCTACCTTCTTAGAAACCCTCACGTGCGATATTCTCAATCTTCATCGACGAAGCCGACCAAAAAATCCAAGTACGGTATCCACCTTTCGCATAAAAAAAAAAAAAATTCTCCGATTACCTTCACACACACAAACATCATCATCCGACTTTTGTGCCACCTCTCCCCTCTCTCCTAAGCACAATCTCCGATCACAGTCGGCCTTTGATCGCGTCGACCGAGGAATTTTCGCATCGTTTCCCGCTGACTTCAGCGTGGTTCTAGATCTTGAGCTATCGCACACCGCTGAGCCAGGGAAGCACGAACAACCACCCACCAAACCAACAGAAACTCGACGTCCGCAGAGATGGATTTCAATACTCAGGGACGCGCTTGTTACAGCTGTAAGGACAGAAACTTCTCGTACCATTCCAGCCTTTTCCTACTATCCCTCCAAATCTAGCAGTCTTCGAAGTCTCTTCTCCTCAAATTCTTACCCTGATGCGGATGATTTTTTATCTCTCATGAGGATCTCTGTGTCTATGCGACACTCCCATGCAGCTGCGGGCTATTTTCCTCGGACCCTTTGGTCCTTGGAAACTATGCTGGCCATCTTGACTGTTCACGCCACCATGTCCAGCGCGATCAAAATCAAAACTCCTTTAGCCAAGGCGGAATGTTCCGTGGGAAAAGGGTCGCCTCCGGCAGGCCCTACCCCGACCCTTCTGTTGGACTTTTGTCGTGGCTCTTGGAATGGATCAAATTTGATCTCTTGGCTCTCCTAGGAGTACAAGATTTTTTTTTGGGCCGGCCAAAAAACACACCACTCTTTCCCTTTGAACAGACTATGCACCATTATTGTCGAGATTGCGTCTTGAGAGATGTCTAACGATAGAGTTACAGGCGGCGCCACGAGCCACCAGGTATGAACCTCGCGGTGCTGAGCAATGGCGTACATTCATTCGTCACTCGGTGATGCTAACCACTCCGACAGGCCCGTGACTGCCCCAACAAGGGTGCTGCGAAGTGGTGAGTTGAGAGACCCGGATAATGAGCGGTGACGATTCTAACTCGGAGTAGCTACAACTGTGGCAGTAAGTTCTCAAGAGGGTAGTGCCCTACATGTTTATCGAAGTATATTCTAACCGTAGTACCCTTTCCTCCCTATAGATGAAGGACATTTGAGTAAGTGTCACGTGCTATTGTCGTTTCTGCCAAGCTTGTGTCTAACCTTGGTCTTAGGCCGAGACTGTCCCGAGGGCCCCAAGGATGGAAAGACATGCTACCGATGCAGCCAGCCCGGCCACATCTCGCGTGACTGCCCCCAGAACCCCACAGCTGGCGGCGGCGGTGGTGGCGGTGGTGGTGGCGGTGCCAGCGGCGGCACGCAGACTGAGTGCTACAAGGTATTATCCGATCTATGGTTTGCGATCATGTCGTTTGGGTATGACTGACTAGGGTGTTAGTGCGGCGAGATGGGTCACATTGCCCG
>Ga0247774_1000986_pt1 | contig 14337 bp, 11 predicted proteins | sample UWRJL001104B6_FD_179933 | JGI IMG/M metagenome (GOLD analysis project Ga0247774, IMG submission 179933) | Plant litter microbial communities from Arlington Agricultural Research Station in Wisconsin, United States - UWRJ-L001-104B-6 | ecosystem: Environmental > Terrestrial > Plant litter >... | reverse complement strand
TCGCCCAACACATTTAACCACTTGTTGGGTGGTGGCAACCAAGTCAAATGCGGCGGCCACGGATATTTGCAAGAAATCCTGCAGCTTGATGTTGCAACATAATGGCTTAGTCGTAGAAGGCTAAACGTCTCTCGGCCGCATGCCAAGGTTTCTTGGAGCGAGTTTCAAATTACGGCCGTAGATTTGTGTCTGTGTAGCGTTCGAAGCACGGCTGGGTCAATTGCCGCAACAGATGCCTCAATTCCTTGCGGAACTCGTATTTCACCATGAGCCGCACCCCTCCAAGTCCAAAGTGTAGCAGTCTGGGGCATACGGAAAAGGCTCTCAGCCTCTCATATTAATTGCCTCGAGCCGGCCAAAGGTCCTGCGGCGAGACAAGAATTTCCTACCCAGACAATGCTAAGCAGTCATTCGTCAAGCCCAATACCAAAATCTGGATTTTCCGCAGCCATCGGAAGGGTAGAATGTTCATCTCGGCCGAAAGTTGTTAGGGGAGGTTAGACAACTGGCTGTGGTAACATTGATGGTCCTCGACAAGTCCAGTTGGTGTGCGCGAAGGTAGAGGAACCAACACTACGCGAAATTTGACTACAACAAGCATTTACCTTTACGCACCGAGTTCGCTGGTACTATTTATGAAATAAAAACAGCTATCCAGGATACAGAAACAAAGATAAGATTTTCCATACAGGAAATTTCGCCAAATTGGTGCTATACTTAGACAATCCAGTATTATAAACATAAGAGATGGAGACGGTGGCTCTAGGTTTATCACCCTCGCTCGGCAGTGTAAAACCTCCTATTTGGGGGCGTTCTATTCCAACTTGCAAACAGATCTTATTTTCAAAACGTGCCTAAGCATGCGATGTAGTTAGTCTTTCTTAACCCGAGATTTTGTTCGTTGACATACATAGAGGCGGGAAATACCACAATCCAACACCAATGACGATCAAACTATAATACCAATACTGAAGCTGAGGGAATGATGACCTTGTTCGAAACCCCGCTGGTCTCACCTCTGAGAGCTTCGCTAATTGCTATTATATCATACAACCCAAAAGATCCGTTGTATCCACCACTTCTTGCTGGCTGCAGCTCGTATCAGCATATGTGAAATCCTGTACTGACAGACAAGCGAGTTAGTACATGGTATTACCTCCATCCTGACGCATCACTTCCCCGGACGCTGCCCGCGCAACCATCTTTGAGGTTCTTTAACGGTTCATATATATGCTGCAGACCCCCAAGGGCGAGCCTCGTGAGCAGCAACGAAGATTATATCCGAAGCTTTCTCGGCCCGTCTTCATCGCTTCCGCGACTGGCGTGTTCTTCGTCTGCTCCCTCTGCAGCCTTCGTCGCAACCCCGTCCGCGGCTAGCTAGCTTCGTCGCGTCTGTGACAGCCCAAAGACTATCTGGTTTCAAGCTCTAAGCTGCTGCTTCCCCGCACACAGCCGTCTCTAGCCCGAATGCTCGTAGCTACAGATATGATCGAAGGACTCAGAGGTGCAGATAAGGCTGCACCTGCCCGTTCTCCTATAGCCAGCCTCTCAGCTTCCCTCATCGCAAAACCTACCCTCAAGATATCCTTTGCCCTAGTCGTTACCGAAGGGATCAGAAATCTCCGTCCCGGTAAATTCCTTGCCCGCCGTTAGATCCACAAGCTGTCGCCCCACAAGATGGAGCTCCGGCCCGTTCGTAACCTATTGATATTCCTGCGAACCTTCGCCGACGGGCTCGCAGAGGACTTTCTTCTTCATCCGAACTTTGCTGTACAATAAAACTCGGCTCGGCAGCACTGTCAATCGATCCCTTCCAGCCCGTGCCGACGCGGCAGATAATAGATTCCTGCATGCGTTTACGCTTCTTCCTCCAGATGGCGTGATGGAAAGACGCAGCTGCTTGGTTATTAAGAGAGACGCAGCTGCTTGGTAATGTTATTAAGAGCAGGCGCCATTTTTATGTCGTGGTATTAAGCGAGACGCTAACGAGCGGGATCCAACAACCCGAATGACTCGGGCGACCGAGCTGCCTATTATTGCCAAGTTGAGATCTAGTGTAATAAAAAAAAAAAAAAGCCGGCGACTAACACTCTCAGCGACGTTAGTCAGTGCCTCTAGCTCTACCATTACTGAATTAAGTTCCTTGTCGTCCTACGTCTTTATCGCACACTTAAAACCGTGTATTAAAAGTGTTCGAGGTCTCGGAGAGGGCAACAAAGCTCTTTTTGTGTGCTCCGGTTCTTCGCAGTGTTTTAAGGGTTAGCGCCTCGGCGGCACAACCGCGGCTCATGCATTCTGTATCTCGCGCTGGAGGCTCGTTTCTTGGCTAAACTCTCTAAAGTCACCTCTCACTAACTGGCTGAATGAAAAATTTGGTAGCCCATGGTTTGGCTAATAATATACTTATTATCGACATATCACGGTCCTACATGCTGCAGAGCGGTAACATGAATTGGTTCACCGGTGGTGTGATTATAAAAATCAGCTTGTTTCCCTTGTACGATGGTCCTCTGGATTACGATCCGCACGTTTGCAGACAGGAATGCGCTTGAGCTTGACGTTCCACTTTGTCCTCTGCCGTAACCTCGCCCAATCCCAACCGTCTATCTATCCTCTACTGCCCTATCTCTAGGCGATGCTGTACCTCATAGCCTTAGTCGCCTTCTGCGCGGCCCCATCGCTGGCGGCACCGCTCGTAGCTACCTCGCCGCGGGCCGACGATGTCTTCTCCGCCGCAACAATGAGTCCGGCCGGCTTGCAGTTCCGAGAATTGGGCATATCGGCCGGACGCTGGGAGAGTCTGGGCGGAGTGCTGTCGTCGCCGCCCACAGCCGTCTCATGGGGCCTCAACCGGATCGACGTCTTCTCGACCGGAACCGACAATGCTCTGTGGCACCGCTGGTGGGACGGGTCGGCCTGGGGCGGCTGGGAGAGTCTCGGCGGCGCGCTCGCGTCGCCGGCCACGGCCGTGTCCTGGGGCCCGAATCGGCTCGATGTCTTCGCTCGCGGCATCGACGGATCCCTGCAGCACAAGTGGTTCGACGGCTCCGGCTGGGGCGGCTTCGAGTCCCTCGGCGGCGTGCTGGGGTCGGATCCGGCCGTCGCCTCCTGGGGCCCGAACAGGCTCGACATCTTTGCGGCAGGCACCGATGGCTCCCTGCAGCACAAGTGGTTCGACGGTTCCGGCTGGGGCGGCTGGGAATCGCTGGGCGGCGTGTTGAGCTCTGCTCCGAGCGTGGTTTCATGGGGACCGAACCGACTCGATATCTTCGTCATCGGCACCGACGCGGCACTGTGGCACATCTGGTACGGCGGGGGGTGGGGTGCGTGGGAGAGCCTCGGTGGTGCCTTGGCGTCGGCACCCACCGCCGTGTCGTGGGGCCCTAACCGCCTAGACGTGTTTGCGGCCGGAAACGATGGTGGAGTGCAGCACAAGTGGTTCGACGGATCGCAGTGGGGAGGGTTTGAGTCTCTAGGCGGCACTTTGAATTCGCGCCCGACTGCCATATCGTGGGGCATCAATCGCGTCGATGTATTCGCGGCTGGGACTGACGGGGCTTGCTGGCATAAGGGCTACGATGGTACGAGATGGCTCGATTGGGAGTCTCTGGGCGGGACGCTAACCTCTCTGCCGGTGCCCAATTCCTGGGGTCCGAATCGGATGGATATCTTTGTTGTTGGGACCGATGGTGCTCTTTGGCACAATTACTAATGACCCGAGGCAGAGATATGGCAATGTCTCGTTGTCTAACTATTAGTCAGACGTATTCAGAAGTCAGAGCTGTTGTAGGGGTTCGCAACGTTGGTGTACAGGATAGCCGCCGTCGGCTGCAGCTGCCGTTTGCTCTCTGTCGGGGTACTATTCGCGGTATTCCCTCAGTGATAGCCCTACTTAGCGTATCTTCCGCATACTTGAGCTGCCCTACACCAAAAGGCTTTATTATCCAGCTTCCTAGCAGTTGGAGCACTGCTCCGGCCGCAGGTGCCGCTTAAATACATTAGTAATACTGGATTCGGTATCTGCGTGGAATAGACCTTCCGAAAGGACACTCTGCGAGCCGTGGCCTTGGCGAGGTACACAATCATCGAGCCGTACGTCTTTAGGGCGTCCTTGCTTAGCGATGCGATTTTGGTAACTGCTACTAGTGATGCCATTCCTCTTGTCTCACAGTGGCTCTATCACCCCCGTCCCGATCTCACCCTCTCATCAAGAATTGTGATTCGATGCACATTATTGGCTTTAATCGGATGAGATTCATCGCGTAGTACTCGGATGCGGGGTGCAATCATTGTTTCCGCAGCTCTCTTGACTCGCTAGTGTCAGGTATCATCTCGGTATGCGATCTTAATGCGGTTTCCCTTCTTAAGGTCGATAGTGACGGCTCGGCAGCGCCAGGTATCGCGACCCTCCGTTTTTCGAACCTCTTCATCCACCAGTCTGACCTTCCCGCTGTCATCTTATCTCCAGCCTCGCCTGTCATCTCGAGATATTAATTGTGCAGTAGAGCGTGTCCGTAAAGCTGGATGGGCTGGTCTTGAGGGACAAGATTGTCCGCATGTTGCTCGGTTGGCTGGTCGGTTGAGGTAGGCAACATCCGCATATGATAGCCTACGGCTGCTCTGCTCTGCGACATGGCCCGAACCTTAAATATTTGGAGCTCAGATCGCACAGTAAACCAAGGTAGTTCCTTCGGAATGTCACCCGTTACCTAGTCCACGCTAGTGTGGCCGCCGTTGGCGAGGGCGGCGTCACTTCAACGCTTGGTGGGGACACTCATGGGGTGATCAGCGACAATCAGTAGCAGCCTCTCAATCACCTTAGGTGGCACAAAGCCATTTGGGTTTGGAACCGGAGATTGCATGTTCGTCGCCTTGCCATGGATTGGAAAGGCTAACGTGATCGCAACGATGCTATACAGCATTGCCGCCTAGACGATGCGAGACAAGTACATGTTGGAGATGAATCAGCTCTGAGCAGGGCCAGACGCGTGAAATGAGGTAGATAATATGAACAGAAAGAAAAGATAGTTTGTCTCTGAGAAGCTTGGTTGTTGGGATTGGGACTGAAGGCCAGTTTTATTTATGCTAAGATTTATCTGCTTTGTGACTTGATGTTTCTCTCCAGTTGTCTTACATATTGTTCGTGAAGGATCGATACCAACCTACCTTTTCCATCTAGACATGCATCAGGAATAGCAACACCAGCTGCGGGAATATTTTGTCCATATCGTATTCAATAATATGTTCGATGCCCATTGATTGAAATCATAGTAGCGCTACGTCTGAAACAAGTGCCCCGCCTCGCCAGAGCCAAAAGTGTTTCGTTGAACTATTGGGGCTGACAGCCCTATTCTTGCGTGCGGCCAACCTATCCTATTAATACTGCAGCGCGGGTACTGCCGAGGAAGCGCTTTTCTGCTTGCGCCTCCGCCCCAGCCTGCACGCCGCTATCAATTGCGCGTGGGGGTTTCAAGCAATGTTTGGGGGCGGCGGTCGGTGAGATCAGACACGGATTAAGCATTTGGGGTGACTCCGTTCTCCATAGTAGACAGTTGCTCAACTGCCACGACAGAACGCAATTTCGCAGGAAAACCGAATAAAATACGGTCAAGAATATAGAATCGAAGATATGCACGATATTTGACGTAAGGGCGCCGAGACTTCCAATAGAAGGACTAGGTGAACGAGAGTAATCACTCGGAATGTCCGGCAGTATAGGACTTAGTCTCTAAGAACTGACACGCCACTATAAATCGGTAAGAGAGGGGTTGGATGAATTTATTTCGATATACGAAAGCCGCTAGACTCTATGCACGCCTTGATCCAATTAGCTGTCTAAAATGCGAGAACTCTTGATAGCGCAAGGAACGAGAAACCCTCTACTCGATGCGACCAGGAACGTGCGTCACCTGCTAATAACGCCAACCACATTACATACTTCCTAAGGTATAAATCCAAAGTTTTGCCACTGCTCAATAACTCGTACCCCCCCCGGGTATGTGGCCCGTTCCATCACGCGCCGCCGTCTTCGGATCCACACGCAACTTCTTGGCTGTCACGTCAAAGCAATCCTTCCGGGTGGCAGACCTACAGAACTTAGCTGTCTTGCGAGATTCCATATCGACAACGATAGATAGAAATACCTCTCCACGGGCACAAAACTTTAATTTTTGATGCGAGATCAATCCGGTCTGCCAAATACATAAGATTCCGCTCCTGACTTTTCTAGAAGCCGACAGCTTTGTTGCGGCTCTTTGAATCCACCAGCATCGCGAGGGTATAGGATTAAAGACGAACGCGCGAGTAAAAAAATCTAGAAACCACGCAAAAGAAAAATCATCCTCAGAAGAGAAGCGTCTCTATCTCTATCTCCTAAGCTATTGACATCTTGCTTTGCTTATCAGAGATTTAGGAATAAAGATGAGGTTCTCCATACAGCCAATCCAATATACTGGTTGCTGTACTTGGACAATCAAGCACCGTGAACATGGGAGACGGAGACGGTGGCTCCAGGTTTGTCACCCTCGCTCGGTGGCGTAAAGCCTCCTATTTGAGGACTTCCCATTCGTCTTCGTGAACAGGTTCCGCGTTTCCAAATATACCTAAAAACGCGATATGATTAGTTATTTTTAATCCGAGATGATGTTGTCCGTTAAAATGCATAGGGGCAGGAGCTTACCACAGCCCAACACCAATGGCAATCAAAACCGGAATCCCAATACCAACGCTCACGCCAATGATGACCTTGTTCGAAACCCCGCGTGTTTCACCGCTGAGGGCGTCGCTACCCTTTCCGCTGCTGTCCGCGGCGGTGGCCTCGGGCACAAACGAGGTGGGACTCCCGGAAGCGGCAATAATTTTATGCGCACTGTTCCCGAACGCAACGGTGGAGGTGACTGAGTCAAATGTCGTGGCAGGGAACGTGGGCTCTTCGCCATCAGGGACCTCCGTGACAAGAGTAAGGACGGTCTCTTCCGTTGTCGTTCCCTGCAAGGAAGCGGGGCAGTTGACGAGACCCGACGACTTGCAAGTCTGACCTACGAGTTTGACAGTTGTCGTTAGTGTTATTGCCTCCAAATCCTGCCGTTGCTGAAGCACTCTATTTCGAGGCACGGCTTCTGCCGATGTCGTCGGGGGTTTCCTGGTTTTGGCGCACGCTTCGTTCAGTGTTGTGTAGAAAATCGGGGTTGTGGTCTCCGGGTGGGGACCCCAAATATGTCCTCCAATGCCAACCGTCGCGCCTGCTGCAGCGCCAAGCGCAAAAGTCTATTGCAGTGATGTTAGCTTTGTACTGGCGTCTTTTCAGGCGTGGGGAACTCGCGTATTCTTCGATTACTTTTACGGCGCAGTCTTCACTGTGATTATCGGCGTCAGACACAGAAATATTGGTGACAAACTCTGCCACATTGGCAAAGATGCCGCTTTCAATTCCAATGCTGGCCGGCACGAGCCCCGATGGTGTGCTGATAGAGACACCGGCGTGGACACCTATGCGAAGGATTGCCTTCAGAGTGCCACCCGGAGTGCGAACCTCCATGGGTAAAAACTCGAATTTCCCGCCAGGGCTGCATGTACGTTGAAGTCAGCCACGTGGGTAGGTTGCATGAGGGCTCTAATCAAGACACTAAATTATATTGTGTCAGACTCGGGGACTGTGCACTTACAACACCATATCTGCGAACTCTTGTTGGAACAGACCAAGTTTGACGGAGAAGCCGTCATCGACTTCTAGATGGAACCCGCTCGACATGTCAATTTCGGCTTCGACGTCAAAGATGAGATCAAATGACAAGGCAACTCCAAAGAGGAGACCATTTCGGAGCTTGATGCCAATTGGCGTATTCGTCGTGTAGAGATTAATTGTGTACGTGGCACCTGCCGTGAGTGCGGCCTCAAGCTCTGCGTAAAGCTCGAGATGGTTAAACTGGATCTCCAGCGAGACCTCGGGTATGCCAGTAATGTTCCCGCTAGTGTTGAAATCAAACTCGATGGTGGGAAAAGGAATACTCTCAACGTCGAGCTCAAGCGCCCGAAGAGAAATATTTCCAGTGCCAGATTCGTCATCACCGCCCTCCCCACGAAACAAATTATCGATTTCATCGCCCGCTCCGTCGCCGACGATGTTTCTACTCAGATTCTTGCCGACATCCTCTATCTTGTCGACCACAGCTGTCGTGATATTCTTCACTATGTCTCCCATTGTGTCTTTGACATTGTTAATTGCCTGTTCAATGTCGAATTCCCCATCAGAAGAGAGCGTCACCGTCACGCCGCCTTTGGCATAGCAGTCCAGGCAAGTGATCTTGACCCCGAGCGCAAGGCTGGCTTCGCCTTGCCTAGTCTCGGAGCTTGTGGATCTGGGCACCGCAGAGTCAACAACTCTGACCAGTGAATTAGAACGAGCGCAATATTGACTTACGTGCCCTGCTGGAACAGCAATGCGTCTTTCCAGCCTTTTTGGAAGTCTGCGGATGCCGACAAGGGTTCCGCGCGCTCAATCACGGCCTTTGCAACCTCGCGGCGAAGCCAAGCTGGAGTGCCATGATCGTTGGTGGGGCCTGCCCATGTCGTGAGAGTGTATCCAAAAAAGATGGAGAGAAATACGACAGCAATCATGTTCGTGAGGCAAGCTTCAACATTAACCAATAGAATTCGAGTGTACACAGAAGTAGGAGAATTTTAAAACAGCCCAAGCGTGAGGGATGGGCAGGGTTCATTAAGAGGCGTGGGAATGATTGAAATCCTTCTCATGTCAGTTGCGATTGACTGGTATTTGTGCGGTCCAGATCATTGCCAAAAGTGCAATAATTCTCGCTCGCAGGTTTTCTTATCAATGTACGGGTTGTGTTCAGCATTTAAAAAACTCCGCCTCGTTTAATTCGAGTTTGTGTTGGTTCAATGCTCATTCGCATGCAGGGAAGCGAGGCTAAATTAATCTGAACCGCTGCATGGGGTCGTTGGACCAACACGCGGTACGTGGACCTGAATATTCACGGCCAGGGGTGTTGTTGGGAGGCGCAGGGCGAAAGATGGTAAATATCCGACAGCTAAGTTCTGGCAGTTTATTTTTTTTCCCCCTCTTCCCCGTGGCCGCGTTTTGGGGTCTGTCGCAGATAAAATGTCTGGGATCTACCAGGGGGGCCTGGTCGATGGAGCCAACTGCATGTAAAGTTGTGTGGCTCGGCCATGCGCTGCTCTGCGCCTAGTCAGAGGAAGTAAAACAGGAAATCAATCCAGCACGGTAAAAACCCATCCCCAAATCAAGTGGAGAGAATCCTATATTCCACTACCTTGTCGTTTCATTCAAGAAAATTATATTGTTTCTGACCGAAGTGTGGTTGTTCAACGAGGATATACGGCTTTCCGCTTCCGCACTCGCTCAATCTCAACCGGCGACGGTGAACCCAAGCATAGAGAGTAGTTAACTGCTGGTGAGAATCTTCATCAATCAAGCTATCTGGTAAGTACTGCCATGGAATTCTCTGACCCTTCGAGGTTTTGGAATCGAGCTATAGGAAGGCCTCATATCTAACCATCATAGAAACCTGCATCCCCGCCAGTCGAGATAGAATCTAAGCCAGCTGAGTCTTTCCAGCGGAAAAGTGCTCTCTACTCGCATTGCCTTCTAGCCACTAAATTTTCCATCTTGGTTTGCTTGGAGAGTAAGCTGTAGTAGTTTACGCCGCGTTTATGCACACTACGGTCACAAATGACCAATATATATGTGAAACTGGAAATGAATGGAACACTACGCCGCACCACGGTGAAATTTTTATGTGTTTATCGAGTAAAATAGGTGATAAACACTGCCTTCATTGCGTACGCGTTTTATATCCCATTTCCCTTCAAAATAAAATCATGAGACTACGTGCAGCCTAGATGGGCATTGTTATGTATATAGCCCAGCGGTATCAAGAAAGGTGCATTATGAGGCGGCGCTCCCGCCTTACTTGCAAATGGCATATATGACGCGCAAGGCCGTTAAGATTAGAGACAAGTGAATTCATAGGCTGATGCCTGTTGCACAGAAAACCTACCAACCTGAACTTGAAGCGAAATCGTCTTGCTGCAATATACCCCGTGGTACATGTGGAACAGGGGGAGGTGCGCTATCGTCGTACAATTAATTATGCTCGTAGCTGGCGTTGCAAAATAGCCAAGACATACTAATAATAGACACGTATGCTAGTATGCGCTGATATTAATAAGGCGCGCCTATTCTTTAAGCACATGTTCAGAAGTTACAACCTTCCGGCAATTTGGAAGCAGGAGACTTTAGAGACTCCGTCGTATAGACAACGTCGCATGAAACAAAGCGGGTTATAGTGATCGTCTCGGACAACATGGGCGGCCAATATCCCTTGTTAATATGTGCGCAGGCCTCGGTGATCCTGTCGGCATCCGACAAGCGGTCCGTAGCGACGTGTCAGAAATTTGTCCTAATAGCTATCAGTGTTGGCTAAGTATGGTGCGTGATCGTTCAGTGCGGACACCTTCAAGCTCTACGTTGTTAACAAGCCAAGCACATTTCAGTAAACAAAAAACCCGGGACAGTAGCCTCAGGTGGACTCTATTATCATTTCTTCCTCAAAAGTCTAGTTCATCATTACACTTGCCAAAAGGGGACCGAGAACACATAAGCAGAAATGGGTCATCATCATGTCGTCTTATGTGCATATCCTGGAGGTTACTGGCGACTCAATGTCTGAAAATCTACCACCCAGAGTTCCTCCATGTGTAGTTGCTACGCCATATACATCTAGCGAGTGAGCGGTCCTTCCACTAAATCTCCCAAATATGATCGCAGACAGCCTTGCATATCTGAAGAGCCTTAGCAAAACGACACCAGAAAGCCCTACCCACCGCTTTCTCTAGCAAAGATAGAAAGTAAAAAAAAAAAATCATAGAATGCTTGTCTCGCTAAAGCCTGCAGGATGTAGCATGTGACGGGGATTATTGCCCTAAAGCCACAAGTTGAAAACGCGCTGGGAGGTTTGACGGCGTGGGGGTTGTTGTCGCGGCAATTCCGCCGGAGGCGGTTCCGCTTGTTCGTGGCTGCTGAACATGCCACCTGTGCGAAGAATCTTGGCCATAAAGGGACTGGCCAAGAGAGCAAAGGCCAGGTAAAGCTACCCTCCACGTTTCCTCCATTAATGGCTCTGGTCGTTCCGATATAGTATCGCCTTCAAGTCGACGGGATCGTTGTCGAAGATGATGTAGACTTCCCCAATGAGCACCGCGCAGCCGACAGTCATGGCAATGGCAATGATGGGAATGTTCTCGCGGGCGAATTCGCGGGCTCCTACGTGGATGTGCTTTCGGGACAGAATGTCCCTCCACAGGAGCCCAGCCAGCGAGGCACTGAAGGCCGTGCTGAATGCGCCGTAGTTAACGCCGAGTGCCATACTATAAACAGTTCCGACGAAAGTCCGTTCGGAGATGGTGTTTTCGCTACCATCTCGCTCCTCCATCCACGCCAGAATAACACGGCAAAGCAGAATGGTTGTGCCGATGTTGGTACCAGCAAACTGATGAATGTTAGTCTGAACGATCCTCGGGCATGGATTATTGCAGCCAAACACTTACATTGCATAGAACAACGGATAGAAAGCCCATTCCACCGATAGCTCCAACCGTGCCCGTCTTCTCGACCCAGGCGTTCCACCCCTTTGCAAAGAGTTGTACCCATCCTTTGTTCACCAAACCTTGTACCAGAATGAACATGCAGAAGGCAAAGGGAATGAGGCCGTAAGGTAGGTGGCTGAGCACAGCCGTGACGGTAGGGAACGTCTCCTGGCACCACTCATATCCGTCTTCCGCCTGCGCGACAAGTGTCTTGTCTTTAACTGCCTTGTCTACTGGTATGACAGGAGCAGGCACCTCATTGTCCACAATCTGCTTTTCAATGTCTAGGTCCACAAAATTCCCCTCCTCTGCGCTAGAGGCTCGGTCCATTGTCCTATCTGGCGATTCGCTGGAGCCAGAGCTGCCCGGTTGGTGTTTTTCGTGTTCGAGCAAGCCAACCGCCGAGTTGGGGTGCTGTAGACTTTTCTCCGGTACTGATGTGATCTCGTCGTCCGTGACCGCGGCGTCATCTTTGCGCTCGCTGTGGTCATGCGTCGCGATAAGGTGATCCCGAGCCGCAAAGCTGGGGCCGGAAGTGCCGGGGTTCGCCTTCTCTGTCTGATCCGCCTCCCTAGCCTTCTGGCGGGCAGCTCTAGCTTCCTCCACTTGTTTGCGACCCTCGGCAGCGATTCGGCGCGTCCCACCACGGTGGATCCAGCCAAAGGTAATGTCCCAGCAGAGCATGACAAAAGCGGCGGGGAGTGTTACCCAAAAGATCTTATGCTCACCCCCCTTGGTGCCGACGGCGTTGAGGACGAGAAGAGTGACAAGCGTGGCCGTCATGATTACGGCGCCGAAAGCAGCACCGCCCCAGTCTATGTACGGGTTCATGATCTCCTCGAGGGACATGAGCTTACCCTGCTCGTCGTTGGTGTGGATGCTCTCCTCCTCGTCGTCGAACCCCCTCGCGTTGGGGATGTTGGGGTTCACGGGTTTCTTGTCCCGCAGTTCCTGGGGCAGCTCATGCATCTCGATCTTCTCCGGGATGAGGTCCGGGTTGGCGAAGACAACGTATAGCAGGAAGGGGAAGAGCACGATGGCGGTGATGACGACGGGGACAATCATCCGGACAGTGTACTCAATGAACTTGATGCTGAAAGCGCCGGCAAGCACCAGGTTGGTTGGGTTCGACGAGACAAGGATGGCGGATGCAATGTTGGCGACAGCAAACTGCGTGTGGATCCAGGCTCGCGGGTGGATGATGTTGCTTGACACACGCGTCATGTAGGCGAGGAAGGCAGTTCCGGAGAGGACGATGGGATCATTCCCAATAAAGCTGCCAAGGACGAAGAAAAAGCAGTACAGGTAAAAGAAGAGCTTGTGTCCAATATCGCCCCCCCATTGCAGGACCTTGAATGCAAGCCAACGAATCAATCCAGATGCGTCAATAGAGATTGCGATGTAGGCCAGCGTGAAGAAGAAGAGCATGATATCTAGAGGCGAGATTTTGTCATCGCCTATCGTGCCCGTCTTCACTTCCTCGCGGCCGATGGCGGAAATGGCAAGCAGGAAAATGTCGGCAACAAGCGGTGCCGTCACAAAGTTCATGGGGAACTCGAGCCAAACAACGGCGCCGGGTTTGTTCTTGCCATTGTTGTCGTCGCTGTCGTCGATCTGTCGCGGGGCAATGACGCGCCAGCGAGCTAAGGCGCGCAGAATGGCATTTGCGAGTATTTTAGGAAAAGGGATCGGAATAGGGAAAGGAAACAGCACAACCAAATCTGGGTTGAATGGTCAACCTCGGCAACAGCCGCGCAGGTAGGGATGCCCGGGGAGGGGATGAAATCAAAACTTACTTGCTAAAATGAAAACAATGAGGGTGACGATGGAACGCCATTCTTTAATGTCCTCGATTTTTCCGGTATTGGAATCTGCAGCCATTTTGGCGGCTCTCCCAGAATGCTACACTCCTCGTGGGATGGGGACAGCATCAACTTTGCGCATTGGAATCGAGTCGCGAACGGGTGCTATCGAGAGATTGATATCTTGCGGATGGTAAGGCTTGGCAGAGAGGCCGAATTTGCTGTTTCGCTGCTCTTGACCTATCCACCGCCCACGTGCGTCAATGGCCCGGCAGTGAGGACAACAAGGTTCTGCCTCAACCAGCCGTGGTAGTCACCACGATCGGGCACAATTCACGAAAAGCAAGTCATTTTTTAAGGTCGGGCGGCTGCATCAAGTGGCTTTGCGTGCAGTGCGCAGTCGAAAAATTAGAGTTTGGCTCGATGCTGGAGGTGATCGAAAAATCGGGCTTGCCGGCTTCCAGAGAACAAAATTTTCCATAGAACGGGGCAGCAGGCTAAAGAGGCCTAAGCGAGCACGTGACTCGGGCCTTTCTTACCTACGGCGACAAGCGAGCAATCGCGGATGGCACCAAACCAACACAGAGGACGGCGGCGTCATTCTCCACTGTAACCAGCACTGTCGATATTTGTCAGATGCGATTTATCAACTTCATCGCTAGGCCATGACGGCCGGAATGGACAAGCCGTCCAACAGCCCCAAAGGTCAACGCCCTGACCCGTGGAAGCCTCAAATTGCAAGCGCAAAAAAGGATCTCAAAAAACAAACCTGTGCAGTATTTCCCGAAGAAATTACGTGTCGTCGCCGCTCTTGACCGCCTGACCGCTTCTCCCAGCTTCGCCAACTTGCAGCGATGCGATCTTCGCCTTGCAGGAATGGGGGGGGGGGGACTGGGGTTTCTCGGGCGTT
>Ga0247774_1000985_pt1 | contig 14346 bp, 12 predicted proteins | sample UWRJL001104B6_FD_179933 | JGI IMG/M metagenome (GOLD analysis project Ga0247774, IMG submission 179933) | Plant litter microbial communities from Arlington Agricultural Research Station in Wisconsin, United States - UWRJ-L001-104B-6 | ecosystem: Environmental > Terrestrial > Plant litter >... | reverse complement strand
TCGGATGGGTTGCAAGATTGGTAGGGAAAACATACACGAGTGCGTGCATGCAGGCAGGAATTTTACAAAATCCTTCAAATTAGGCCATTAGGAGTACAAATCGGGGGAGGAGGAAGCAACGAGGAATAGAAGTGGGAGGAGCAACTACTACAATGTGGTCGCATTTGCGTTCGTGTTCCTGACGATCTGGATGCTTCTTTCTCGGACACGTTGACAAGACAGCACGATGCAAGTATCCGAAGCTGTCAAACAAGCTAGCCACCTTTCTTAATCTGCTTCCAAACAGGAGAAAATGATTCGGCTTGTGAACTCGAAACTTCACCTGGAATTTCTGGACTGGGACTTCTTGATCAACCATCAAATGTGGGAAAGGCCAATAAGAACAAGCCGGCAGTTGCCAGCTCTCTGCCACACCTGTAAGCACAAGAGCGACCGAGTAGAGATCACGTGCCAACGCATGGTGAATTCCATGACAGCGAAAAAAAGTCCCATCGCTCCGAAGAATCACCGGGAGGCGCCATCGGCATCACCAGAGCGCCGCGGCAATTACTATCGCCATCACGAGAAAGAAAAGTCCGGCAACGCATTCCAGTATTGCGGACTATCTTTATCATGATTTGCTTTTTGTAGTCCTGACGACTGCCCCATAATTTGCCACAGAAACAATCTCGACTCGGGGCGTTGTTTCTGTCGGTCGACCGCTGCGGATCGAACCGTTTTTGATCAGAAGTCCGCCTTACCAGTATCGAAATGTCGAGTCCGAGATCCCTACTGCGAGCTATTGCTAGGCCAGGCCTAGGCACCGCCGAAGCTATAGGCCTCGGCCGACCGCTGGCCTGGGGCGGCGCCATCCTCACAGTACGGATGGGAATGAGGCCTACCTCGGGACAATCGCGAAGCTACATCCCCTCGACTTGTTTCCGCCCAGGGCCACAGGGACATGCAACCCGTGGCCTGTGCCGACCATCTCTACAAGGGATACGAGATGCCATGTATCAACATCAACAGCGACCTGTCAATACCAACGGGATATCGAGGAGTCTGTTAGCAACACGAGAGGCGACGGCGAATCGGAATCCGAACAACGCAACTGCTCAGAACGCATTCTACCAGCTTTTACTTAAAGCCAACCTCCCAAATATCGTGGTGGAAAGGTACGAGTCGGGTCTTTATGCATCAAGCGACGCTGCAGATGCTGCATATTTTCGGGCTCTCGATATGGCGAAGAAAGTGGGCGCGACTTCGGCAGCCGCGGTAACAGGGGCGCAAGGCTCAGATGGAGGCAACTCAGTCCTACAGTATGCTGCACAGGCTGTAGCAGCACGGGTGAAAGGCTCCAACGCGGCAACGGCGACGACGACAATTTCGGATGCCGCGACCGGCAACCAGCGCATTACGGTTGTTGTCGAGGAGTCCTGGGGCACTGTGGTGTGGAGGTGGGCCAGGACAATCTTCTCTCTCCTGCTCGTGGCCTACGTGGCTATCGTCGTCGTCACGCTTTTTGTCGGTTTCTTCGAGAGTTTCAACGACATGTACAAGCGATCCGGTGTTAAGAATCGCTCTAACGAGGTGCGGCCGGAATCACAGACGACAAGATTTACCGATGTACACGGCTGCGACGAAGCGAAGGAAGAACTTCAGGAAGCGGTAGAGTTTCTGCGGGATCCGACAGGATTCAGCTCACTGGGTGGAAAGCTCCCAAAGGGTGTTCTTCTGGTCGGACCTCCCGGCACCGGCAAGACCCTGCTTGCACGTGCAGTGGCTGGCGAGGCTGGAGTCCCCTTCTTCTACATGTCCGGGAGTGAGTTTGACGAAGTCTGGGTTGGCCTCGGAGCAAAGCGCGTGCGGGATCTATTTGCCGCCGCCAAGGCCAAGTCGCCCTCCATCATCTTCATCGACGAACTGGACGCGGTCGGCTCCAAACGACAAGAAGGCGATAGAGCATATCTAAAGCAGACGCTGAACCAGCTGCTAACTGAGATGGATGGATTCGAGTCGAACACAGGCGTTATCGTGATTGCGGCAACCAACCATCCTGAGGTGCTCGACAAGGCCCTCACCCGGCCCGGCCGCTTTGATCGTCACGTCATTGTAGGTCTCCCCGATGCCCGTGGTCGTCTCGCCATCCTTAAGCATCACGGAAAGAAAATCAAGCTGGGGAAGGACATCAAACTAGATGCGATCGCAGCAAGAACATCGGGCCTGTCTGGAGCGGACCTTGAAAACATCCTGAACCAGGCAGCTGTCCACGCCAGCAAGGCCAAGGCGAAATTCGTGGGGACGGAGCACATGGAGTGGGCAGCGGATAAGGTTATGATGGGAGCCGAAAGGCAACTGATAGCAACCCCAAGGGAGAAGCTCATGACAGCCTATCACGAAGCTGGCCATGCTCTGGTCCTCTTTTTCGCGGACAAGCCGCCGATCAACCTTCACAAAGTGACCATTCTGGCCCGTGGGCAGTCGCTAGGGCACACAGCTCTCATTCCCGAGATGGACAAGCATTCATATACACTCTCCGACTACATGACGATGATGCGCGTGTCCTTGGGTGGGAAGGTTGCCGAAGAGCTCGCATTCGGAACGGACAATGTGACGTCGGGCGTTTCTTCGGTGCGTACCATAACTCCTTTGCATCGCAGAACCGAGTGCTAACTGGGACACGTAGGATTTGAAAAAGGCAACCAACGTCGCCTTCCAGGTGGCTGGCCTCTGGGGCATGTCACAGAAGCTCGGCCCCGTGGCCTATCTCCAGGAATACAAGGATCTCAGCTCTGAAACGAAGGCCATGGTAGAAATGGAAGTGCAGCGGATACTAAACCAGGCACAGGACGATGCAATGAAGCTGCTGACTGAGAGGCGGAAAGAGCTTGATTTACTGGCGCAGGCTCTGATCAAGTACGAGACCTTGGACAGGGAAGAAGTTCAGAAGGTAATTCGGGGCGAGGATCTTCCAAACCGGAGTGCCCTGCCACCAGATGCGCCATTGATCCTGTCACTCCCGGAGAATCCAGGTCTACCCCCAATAACCGGCCCTTCAGGGCCGGATGATCCGCCGTCTGCTCCACCCCCTGTGTCGCCGACGCCGTCCAGTACATCATAGCCAGCCCCATTAAGAGAGAAAGGTTTCCTTGAGAAGTAGGGGTTGTGGAAGTTGATCCACCGCCGTCATAACCCAAGAAGACTCTGCATGACCTGGAGCTTCGTATTACAAACCAAAAGCATTTCCTTTGTAGCATTCTTAGACAGGCGCGAAAAGAGCACTCCACAATAAAGGAAGCGATAAGTTCAGGACCTTGCTTAGCCCGCTCTAGAAAAAGTTCACTCCAATACCGTTAGCAATCACCGATCTTGTCCGGGATGCATAATTAGTCGGCCGACTCATTGTGCATGCTGCAACTTCCGGTCGTGCTTCTCACCAAATGCTTTCCTCGTGTCAGAGAGCTGGTCTCCTCGTGCCTTGTTCTTGTAAGGGACTTGGACTGTCGGCACAGCTAAGCCGTATCTACCAACTCTCCCAATAGAGTTTCAGTTTTCCTTAGGATGGTAGCTATGCCGAGGAAGGTATGCTAGGCGTGGGATGCATCTTTTGCCGATGACGGCATAGGAGCCCCGCATAATTAGGCCCTCCCCGGATTGCCCCTCTCCGTGGAAGGGGTGGGTCATTGGCATTTCGGGTTTATATAAAAAGACAGTCGCGGCCTTGAAGAGACTGAGAAATTATCGAAAGGCATTCGCATAGTCAGGTTTAGTATTCTATTCAAGCGGCGTTTGTTCTAGTATGCCTGTTTTGTTCATCGGATTTGAGCGATTCATTTCTAACAATTTGAATGAGCAGTAAAACCTGCAACATGACGAAGGTTTTAGTTACCGGTTCGTGGCATTTTTATCATGTTTCTACTCTTTTTTTTTTTTTTTTTTTTTTTTTTTTTTTTCGGATTTTCTGATTCCTCCGAGCCTGGAGGCTTTTTGGCTCGGTCGGCCAGCGGCAGTCGGGTTGAGCCTTTTCTTATCTCTTCAACCTTTTTATCTGCCTGTTCTGTCTCAGTTCCACACAGTCGTGCCCAATTCGTAGATGAAAAGAGGCCTATTGCTAATCATTGCCATGCGACCAGGTGGATCGGGCTTTATCGCTGGTAAGATCAGCAGATAGATGTCACGGGGCTTTAGGTTGGAGCAAAATAAAAAAGGATGTAAACACTGACAGAATTCGGTGCTTCCACCGAATAAAAAAATAGCCCATATCCTCGAAAAGCTCCTCGAGAGAGGCCACAAAGTAGTCACGACGGTCCGCTCTGAAGATAAGGCCCAGAGAATACGGGATGCGCACAGTGACCTCGGCGATTCGACCCTCAAAGTCGTCATCGTACCGGACATTGCCCAGGAAGATGCATTTGATGAGGTGGTTAAGGAGCCTGGACTGGAGGTTGTGTTGCACACAGCGAGTCCGTTCCACTACAACTGGTGTATGTTCCCTGCCCCCCCCCCCCCCTTCACCCCAAGTTTAGAGGGTATGATAATAATCCCTGTGCCAAAACAGCCGATCCTCAGAAAGAACTCATCGACCCCGCCCTAATCGGCACAACCTCGATCCTCAAAGCCATCCATGCCTCGGCGCCGGGGGTGAGGCACGTCGTGGTGACGTCCTCATTCGCCTCCATCCTCGACGAAGCGCACCTCGAGGATCCGTACGTCTACACGGAAAAGTCGTGGAATCCCGTCACCATCGACGACATCCACCGATCGCCAGGCACGGCGTATCGGGTGAGCAAGAAGCTTGCCGAGAAGGCGGCGTGGGATTTCGTGGCGGAGGTGAAGCCCAACTTCACGCTCAGTACCGTCTGTCCACCACTGGTGTTGGGGCCGGTGGTGCACCACCTCGCGACGCTGGAGGGCATCAACACGTCCAACGCCCGGGTCGTGGACCTCGTGAAGGGAAAATGGAAGGACGAGATCCCCGCGACAGGGGCAGCGTATATCTGGATTGACGTGAGAGACTGTGCCGAGGCCCACATTCGAGCGTTCGAAAAGGATGAAGCCAAGGGAAAGAGGCTGTTTACGACGGCGGGGTACTTTTGTAACCATGACATTGCAGACGTGTTGAGGAAGAGTGGCCAGTTCCCGGAGTTTAAGGATAGGCTGCCCGCGGCGGATGTCAAGGGCGGGGAGCTGCCGAGCAAGGCTGAGGTGTACGGATATGATAACTCCGAGACGGAGAAGATCTTGGGAATTGAGTGGATTGGGTTGGAGAAGAGCATCGTGGATTTGGTGGCGACGTTGAAGGGATTTGATTTGTGAGATTAGGAGGAGAGTACTTGTGGATAAGGAGCGAACTATGGTATGATGCGATACCGAGGAATGACTATCATGAATTTGGAGCTAACAAAACCACCAACTATATAATGAATATCAGTGTTTGGAGTAAATCGCGGCCCCTAACGCGTGGAGTATGGGCGAGAGATATCACCGACAGAAAATAGTTCACATCTAAGAGTAATCATCATTTTTAGGCCATAGACTACACGATAACAGGAAAGAGACATGGCAGCCCCTCGTACAGTGTTGCCCTCCTTTTCCTCCCTCCAGCCATGTGACGAAACGACGAGTTGGGTATCCCATACGCCAATGTGCACAGCTAAAACACGTCTGACCCGCCCGCCGTCGATGTTCATTTATAAGCATAACTTCGTACGCACCGCAATGACACAAGAAAATCCCTAGTTTCGTGTAAAAAAAACACCCGTATACCTGAAATAGCAGCACTCGTAATAACGTTGTAAGAGAAACTTGCTTCACTCATCGTCTTCGTATGCTTGGCCGTCTATAAGTATGACCACCGTTAAGGTCGCAGCGTATGCTTCCCGGATCGCGCATGCCACACTACAGGCAGAAGTCTGTTAGCCAACCCCCCAGAAACGAAGCAAAGGGGGGGGAAGAGACAAAGTACTCACCAAGTCTTCCTAATGTCAGCAACAACGGCCCCCAATCCCCAATGCGCACACCAAGCCCTCGCCAGCACTTCGTTGTCCCTTACGCCAAACGACTCGATCACGAGCACCTTCTGCTCCTCCTCGGCACTCTTCCCCTTTGCCTTCCCCTTGCTGTTCGCAGCAGCCGCCGCCGCTGCTGCCGCGGTCCCAGGACTTGTCCCCACAGCAGGACTCTCCCTCATGCTCGACGGGCTCCCTCCACTCCCAGCCCGAAACCCCCAATCTTGGATCTTCACCACATCATCAGCCCTCACGATAGCGTGCTCATAATCAAAGAATAGAGGATGCGGCCCCTCGCTGCACGGCCACGCAGAGACGAAGGCGGCATCGTACATCAGACGCAAAGGCCACGACTCCCCATCAATCGCAAATTGAATTGTCGCATCGAACCACTTCGGAACCATTTCGGAAACAATGTCCCCCGGCCGAGGCGGTAGTTCTTTGAAGCTCAGCAACTCGACCCGCACCGTATCCACCACGTCGTCCACGTCAGGCACCAAAAGCTTGTACTCATCCACCGGAAACCTCGAGGTCGGCGGGCCTAACGGTTCCGACCGTTCGGCCATGGACTGCACGTCCTGGAAACTCAGGCCGTACGGCCTACGTGGCCTCCTGACCCTTATCCGCGCAATCTGCGAACGCGCAAGATCCACAGTCGGCCGGCCGGGGCCGATCCACCCCGAGGCCTGCTTGCATGTAGGGGCTAGGACCTTGCCGACGATGGAGGTGGCAGCCCAGTAGGTGTACGAGTTGCGGTACTGGAAACCGCTCTGGGGATAAACGTGGGTTAGAAGGGCTAGGTTGTCGGTGGCTCTGTCGGGGTCGATGTCGATCAGGGTGTTCATGATGAGGAATGGATACGAAGGGCCGGGGAGGACGAGACCGGAAAAGAAAGCCATGGCGTCGGAGGAGATGGAATCGATGCTCGAGTTTGTATCCTTTTGATTCAGCTCTGCAATTGTCTCTGCCAGGTTGGGCCACTTCATTCGTTCTGCAAAGTCTCTCAAGGCCTTAACTTGCCTCCTTCGCAGTCTGGATCGCAATCTGACTAGATTCTGTTGTTAGCAAGGACAGGAAGATAGGTAGCAAGAAATGCGAGGTAAAGAAACCTAGACCAAGCTCACCTTGCTCCGCCGTTGCCCCGTATTTTTCAATCCTCACATATTTTTTCCACCTCCTTGCCAGCGCGATGCTCCACTGAATCTTTGGTGGCAGCTGCTTGAGCAGCCTCTCCTTGGGCACTTCTCCATGCTGTTTTGCCATGATTCGAAGATCCAGCTCCAAGCTAAACAGCAGCTGGTGGAAGAATTTCAAGTATGTCGCATGGTTCGCATGGCCCCGATCAAATATGTACCTCGTAACGACGTGGTTCTTGGGCTCGGTAAAGTCAATCCAATGCGGCGACGACAAGGCCTGGATTAAATCTGTAATCTGCCTTTCGAGAGTCTTGTGCGGCGACAGATATTTTTCCGGGTCCTTGAGCAGCCCTTCTGTCTTGTATAGTGTCCGGTACAGCTCGCCCTCATCCTCCTCTTCCAGGCCAAGCACCTCGAGGTCCTTCAGCCGTTCAAAGATTCCCTCCAACGAGATGTCACGGATCGCCATGCGCGGATCCCGCAGTGGTATATCAGGCACCTGGCTTGCGGCAGAGATGAACTGGTTGAGAGTCACCGTGCCGGGGAGCTTGCCGAACCAGTACGATTGCGACGGCTGCTCAAGCGTCTCCCAGGGTTGCCGCGCGTGTTCCCTGCCGTATAGAGGCAGCGTCATGAGGTAGATGCCTAGGTCGCGTATGCTGGTCCGGTCCGTCTCATCCCCTTTGCTCTCGGAAGTGGTGACGAAGAGACGGTAGAACTCCCCCGAGCAATGCGGCACGTCATGGACGTGACCACGATGTGTCGGCGCACCCCACGATATTAGGCCTCTGGCATGCTCTGGCGTGAGCTCCTCTTCGGACGACACTCCCGACGGAGGCCACTCAGTTAGCGGGGCATGACTCTGGTTTGGCGCCCGGTCAACTACTGGGCTGCGCGGGTCGTGGGGATCTTTTCCCTTCGACGACGCGCCTTGCGATGGTGACGATGATGTCGCAAGCGGCTCCGAGTATCGCGGGCGCCGGCGATCGCGGTCACGAGGCGGGTTTCGACCCTCGTATGCGGCGCCGCCATCAGTTCTTCGTCGCCGAAGTAGGATGTCTCCCTCGCTGCTCCTCCTAGGCTGGTCCTTTTCCTGTACTTCGGTCAGCATATCCCGACTTCCGGACGATGCAGATGGGAAATCAAATACCAGCTTCCCGCTTTTGCGCGCTACACTCCGACTCCGGAAGAGGCTACCCCAGAAACCGGACTTCTTGTCTCTTTCGCGGTCCCGGTCTCTTTCTACATCCTTGTCTCGTTCCCTTTCTCTGTACTTCTCCCCGTCCATCTCCCTTTCGCGTTCTCGTTCCCTCTCCCTCCGATCCGCCATACTCAGCCCCTCCCTATCTAGCCACTCTCGGGCGCCTCAATCGTCCCACAAATCGTGAAATGCGCGTCGTTCAAAACGAGCTTGTGATCCGTGGCCCAAGCAAGCTCCAGAGTCATCAAAGGCCACGGTCCCCAAGTCTCAGAGCAAGCGAAATCGAAATATCGAAATCTTGAAGACTGGGAAGATGGAAAATAAACAGTGACGAAAAGGAAAGAGTCCAGGTTCCCGCACCTCAAGCCAACTTCACGCGACCGCAAGGCTGCCGTTTCGTTGTTTGTAGGCGTCGATTTTTAGGTAGCCGGTTTGAGGTTACCGAGACGTCCTCGAATCACTGGTTCACACGCCGATTCTGCGGCAGATGCAGTTTCTTCATGCACCACCACAACTAAAACAATACGTCGCACTGTGAATGTCAGACAAACCAAGGGAGGGCAAGTGAACAGAAAACAAAACGTCAAAATATCACAAAATCCCGATTTCTGCTCGCAGTAGTGATGTCCTTTTCTTTCATTTCAAATCTTCGATTGGTTGGGTATATTTTGCGGAGCCTCATCGCTGACGTATTGCACCCACCGTTTGGGGTTCAAATACGACAAAAGAAGTGGAAATATTTAAGCTCTCGTATGATTGACGGGGGTTGAACAAGTGAGGCCTGCGGCTTGCAGTTCCGATGCGGAGAGGTGGCCCGGTCCCACCATCAAAAATCAGGAGCTCGATACCTGAACCGTTGAAGCTAGCAGTTGAACTGCAGCCATTGTGTCATCTCTTTCAGCATACATAGCATAGTAATACCTGTGAGGGAGCCAGTCTCGTAGTTTTGGGGTTTTTTTTTCGACTGCATAATGATCGGGCTGTGCTGCGCGATGTTTCCGCCTCTACCAGAACTTCAAAGTCTTGCAAAAAGCCCCTCTATAAACACCGTTGCCTGTCATTTCTTCCTTTCCCCCTGTTTCCTTTTATTATTTTATTCTTCTTCCGATATTCTCCCCCCCTCCCTCCTTTATGTCTTTGGCTATTTTGACTAGAGCTCCCATGAATTTAAAACCAATCCCAGGGGCTAATTTGCTGATTAGGAAGTCAGTCGCTATTGGCGTCTACTTTGATTGAATCCTATCTACAAATGTAGATCCCAACGACTACTAAACGTGCATGCCCATGCCCATGCAATACTCCCCAAGTACAATTGCCATCCTTGATCTAATCATGCTCAACGAAGCTCCTCATGAACCGGACTCTCGGAAGCCTCCTGGCCGGGCTCGCTGCCCCATCTCGCAAATGCGGCCTGCCACTGGAAGAACAGGTTCAGAATGAGAGCAATCATCAGCGCCACGCTAATAATTATAGGCCCGACCATGTTGTCAAAGTCCTTGCCGCTCCTCTGAATGATCATTTCCCTCCTCTTCTTCAGCATGACGTAGCCCCAGATTCCGGCAAAGGCGGCGACGAAGAGATACACGATACCCATTACCGCGGCGATGGAGCCTGCGCCCGCGGCTGAATACAGCGACACTCCTAGGCCGCCGAGCAGCACACAGATGTGCTGCCACTTGAGGAATGTCCGCTCGTTGGCTAGCCACACCTTCGGCTCGATCTTGAGCTCACCGGTGTTCTTGAGCCACTGCTGCGGCTCCACTACACCTTCGGGCAGCCGGTTCTCCTGAGCACGCCGAGCCTTAGAGTACCTGCTGATGGAGAAGCTGGGCAGGATGGACGAGATGGTGCCGTAACTCTTGGCCTGGCTCGAGTCACCCCCATCATCACTAGCACCGTCTTGTTGCTGTGCAGCTCGCGCAGACTCCGACAGCAGACTCGTCGACTCGGCTGCTAATCTGCTCGAAAGATAGGATTGCCTGATTGGTGAGCTTCTAGACGGCTTATACGAGCTAATCTTAGTGCCGAGGAAGCTCCCAACGACCTCTTCACCGGCAGCTCTCTCCGCACGACGCTCAGCGTCAGCTTCAAAGGCCTTTTGCGGATCTTTGCGAATATCTCGCTCGAGATCGGCCATCCAGAAAGGGTTCTTGTTGACGTAGTCATCGAATAGACAGGCCACGCCGTGCACGAACTTGGAGAATCGCGGCGCCGGATGGACCAGGTGAGAGGCCATCAAGTCCTCCACCCAAACTGGATGCTTTCTTGTGCCGTCTTCCCTGATCTTGATCTCGAGGACGGAGTAGGGAAACTTAGACACCTCTCCGGTTCTGACATCTTTGAACGGGTATGCCATGCCGTTGTCGTCAATGTCATGTCGGTGCCAGCTGTTGGGATCTCGACAAGGCCGGCTCGCGTCCAGAGTATCTTCTCGAATGAATGCTAGGTTTGTATCGATTGAGATACGAATTCGGTCGTCATCGGGCTGCTGGAATGCCGTCCGCACATAATTTGCCCTGACGACTGGCGAAAGTCGTTGCCCGTCAATGAAAGAGCGCAGCTGATCGACTGTCGTCTTGAACTCATCAATCTTCTCGGCCGCTTGATCCTGCCTTTCCATCTTGGAGACTGACTTCTCCATGTTGTACTCGCCATCTAGGAATGGCTTGATGTACTTGTCCTTTATCTGCATCTTCATTTCGACGCTTCCCCCCCGCTCATCAACCGTCTTCTTTTCCAGAACTAAGGGAGGCCCGGAGCTGAGTTGACCGTACCAGCGAATGCGCAAAGAAGATGCTGCCGACTGTCTGTCGATCTTGTTGTTGTATAGATCGAACCTGGGGCTATCGAAGTAGAGAGATGTAATCGTCGGGTCCTCGGTAGCATTGGCATCCTTGGACCATTGTGCGCTGTAGACCAGCGCTGGCAGCCTCGGAAGAATGAATGTCTTGACTTCGAGAAGGTTGTCAGGGTGTATCCAAACTGCAAAAGTCAACGTCAGTGCCAGCACAAGCGTGTCGAGTGGACCGGGCATCACCTACACTTGTGAGCGGTGTATCTCTCGCCATTATGCACCTCTCCCTCGTTCTCCAGATCCACAGGTTCGACAGGGTGACTAGTCTCGCCATCTTCGAGATTCTGGCGAATGATGAAGTACATGATAGACAGCTTCTTCAGCAGCGGAGAGTATGCGGGTTCTGACGTGAACGGCCGGTTTGACATGCTCACTTGCATCAGCGGCCTGACCTTGTATCGAGCACCCCTCTTTCGGTCATGCTTCTTTACTATCTTATTGAAGCCCGTGTAGTTGATGCTTGTAAACTTCTTAAGCTCACGGATGTCATGGGTGATGCTGTCCAGCTCCTTCACGATGTCTTTGAGCCTCTCCTTGTGAATGCTACCCGACTTGGGCCTCGGGTGCGACGGATTTTCTCCGGAGGGTTCTGGAGGCTGCGAGGGTGCTAGTTCTTTCAACGTCTCAAAGACTGCGTTGACACGGTCCTTGAGGGAGTGGAAGGTTCCTTCCTGAAACCGGGTAACCTTCTCGAGCTGCTTGGTGATCAGCTCTTCGCTGAAGACGGCCTCGTCCTGCTCCGTCCACGTGTGCTCATCCTCGTCGTCAACCTTATCTTCTCGGAGGAGGCTCTTGAGCTTGGCGTAATCGATGTAATGCTCCTTCCATTGGTCGTAGATAGAGTCCCGCAGGGTCTTCCCGAACTTCATGACGGACAGTGACAATCGATATCGATGGAAGCGAGGCTTTCGCAGTAATTGTGTTGTGGTATTCGTGCTGCAATATTTATTTCCTTGAGGCTGCGGGCTGTGGGCTATTTAGCAGAGGAAGCATAATTCAATTTCGGACGAGAGCTCTGGGCGGCAGGATAATTGCTCAGTTCTAATGATGGTTCTGGAGAACTTGGAAGCTCCTTGCGAGGCACCCCACCTCAGACTCAACTAGGTCCAGCGCTGCACCGAGCTCTCTAGTGTCGCTTGAAGCCATTGGCCTATCACTGTTGCAGAAGCAACAACGTGCCGCCCTGCCAGTCGACAAAATTAACAGTGTGACACTGGGACATGACGCAGCCGGCGGCAGCCGTACCTATCATCTCACACCAATTCCATCTTCAACCTTTAGTGCTTTAGGTATGCCAACATATTTCTCTACGACCGCGCTAGCAAGATTGACGCGAAACCGGTGTCAGAGTTTCAGGCACGATACCAATAGGTAGAAATTAAGCTACCGCCGTCGTCAGGGACTTGGTAGCCAGGAAATGAAATTCCTCATCGGGGCTCCCATCACAGGCAACAACACGTAACAGGACCCTCTAATATGCAATGCTTGGGCATTTCCTCTATCTGGATGAGACTCATCTGGCGACTTCATCTATGAAAAGGCGGGGCCGCTCTCACGCCCACCCCTTTAGCCCACAGGGCTTTCCCTCTCCCCCAAAGATCTGAGTTCGAGTATCTTTCCCTCATTAGTGCAGCTAAATTGACCTTCCCTCGATGCTAGGCTGTCGAGGCCGCCATCCATGCCCTGCTTCATGAGTTATTTACCACTTCTCCTCGGTCTTGGCCGCCGCGCCCTCAGCGGCAGCGCCCCACTCGCCGCCAGCAGCGGTAGTAGCAGCACCGGCAGCAGCCCAGTCTTGACCGCCAGCCTCATCCCAGCCACTGGCACCGGCGAAGCCAGCAGGGGCAGCATCCCAGTCACCACCACCAGTGAATCCGCCCTCAGCAGCGGCAGGTGCCTCGGCCTCGACAACTGCCTTATCTTCCTCGGTCTTCTCCTCGGCTTCGGCTTCGGGATCGCGGTCTTGAAGATCCATGTTAGCAGACAGTATAATGCAGTGGGCTTATATGACATACAGAAGTACAGATCCACCATGACATCCCAAGGAGTCTCCCGGTTGTAGATGGTGCCCCGAAGGCGGAGAACCTCGCGGGCAAGCATCCACCAGACCAAGCCAATGGCATGGCGACCCTTGTTGTTGGTGGGGATGGCAACATCGACGTACTCGGTAGGCGAATCGGTATCACAGAGGGCAATGACGGGTATATTGACATAGCTGGCCTCCTTGATAGCCTGGGCGTCGGTTCGGGGATCGGTGACGATGATCAGGCGGGGCTCCTTGAACGAGCGCGTGATGTAGTTGGTGAAGCTACCGGGGGTGAAACGACCGGCAATAGCGACAGCTCCAGTGTGGGCAGCAAATTTGAGGACAGCGCGTTGGCCATAGGCTCTGGCCGAGATGGCGCAAACATCGGCGGGATTGTCGACGGCGACGATAATTCGGGCAGCAAGTACGATCTTCTCCCTGCCAAATAGTTAGCGACCAAGTCGATCCAACAAACTTCGAACGAAATTGAACCCACCAAGTCTTGCCGATATTGAGAACGTTGATACCGTCGGCGCGTGTCTTCCAGAGGTAAGAGTCCATGTGTACCTGGAGATTTTTGCTTCCCAGGTGACACTGAGCTGCCAGAAGCATCTCGATGTCCTGGGAAGTAGCATTAAAAACAGAGGGCAAGTTAGACGGAGCCATCTTGCCAGAAATTGTAGTAAAGGAAGTTGAAGTTGAGGAAGGAAAAGATCGCTAGGCTTCTGAGGTGACGATGCGAGGTCTTGAATTTGTATCCGGCCCGACGATGAGACGTGCCCCTCCACGGAAAAAAAAGTGCGACAGAAATTTGTGGGTAGCAAATATGCCCTGGTCGGGATGCAGACTAATGAGCCAAATTGCACCGAGCACGGACTATTTGCGCAACATGTATGCCGTTTTAATCACGTGACTCAACTAAGTTTGTCAGTCACTCAATCGTGGATTACATAATGCCAACTTGCCGCCGTCGTAGCGCGCTAGGTCAGCCTGCATTGACGGCGCGATCTGGGGACTTTTTTTAAGCTGGGTGCAGGCTGATTTGCGATTGACAGTCTTCAACTTCGACGACAGGAGCCTCTCGATATGCCGCCAAGAATACTGGGGTTTCAAAGCCTAGGCACACTCAATGGTATGCATGC
>Ga0247774_1000984_pt1 | contig 14355 bp, 17 predicted proteins | sample UWRJL001104B6_FD_179933 | JGI IMG/M metagenome (GOLD analysis project Ga0247774, IMG submission 179933) | Plant litter microbial communities from Arlington Agricultural Research Station in Wisconsin, United States - UWRJ-L001-104B-6 | ecosystem: Environmental > Terrestrial > Plant litter >... | reverse complement strand
TGGGCGGCAACGCCGACCGACAATGCATCAGCCTCATCATTCTTGCGGCCATGCCCCGATGACAGCAGCCGGACCCGGCGGGCGAGTTTGGCCGGCACATCCAGCACCGCGATGCCATCGGCGCCCAGACGAGAAGTCAGCGGAGCCCCCTATCCGGCGGCTCCCTCGATCGCCCACTTGCGTCCGGCCAACGGGCGGCGAACCGTCGCGGCTGCCGGTAGCCGACCTTGCTGACCGAGACCCGAAGCGCGTCCAGCGGCTGCAGGCGACTGTCCACGGCCACAGCGGTCCATGACGCTTTATGCGGGTCGACCGCTATGACGACCTCACCCAATGCCGGTCCCGCAACTTGGAGGGAAGACATGATGCTCCTCAGAGTCGGTGATCAGATGACCGACGAGGAGGGCAAATTAACTCTCGGCAGCGCAGACCTCTCTCGAGCCACGCTCGTCGGCGGCTGAGACCGGGACGCAGGCCGAACAAGAGCCAACCCGAGGCGGCAGGTGTAACTCGAGCGACCCCGGCCACAGCCTTGTTGATCTTGGCTGCAGACCGCGATCAACGCCACCGATCCAATAAGTTGGTTACCTTTCTGATCCCCGCCGCTTGACACAGAGAGGTGCCGAACGTCTTACAGCCCCACCGCGAACGCGCAGCTCGCTAGTGCCGCCGGATTAGAGTGGCGACAAAATCTCGGGTCGAGTGCAACAGGTCCAGCCCAGCACGATAGTGCAACTGAAGTTGCCCTGGTCTTGTAGACACGTCGGGGTTGTTGGTCGTTTCTCCTTTCGTATTCGGCGGGGCTGAGCATGCCCGGGCTGGAGTGGCGGCGGCGGGGGTAGTAGAAGGCTTCGATGAAGTCGAAGCAGGCCGCCTTGGTCTGGGCGCGGGTGGCGAAGTGGTGCCGGTCGAGCGGCTCGGTCTCCAAGGTCGCGAAGAAGCTTTCGGTGACGGCGTTGTCGAAGCAGTCCGCGACGTTCCCGGTCGAGGTGCGGATGCCCGCTGAGGTGCACCGCTGGCTGAACGACAGGGACGTATATTGCGTTCCTTGGTCGCTGTGATGAATCAGCCCCGGCGCGGGCCGGCGGTTCCAGATCGCCACCTCCAGGGCGTTGATGACGAGTTCGGTGCGCAGGTGGTCGGTCATCGCCCGGCCCACGATGTGGCGGGAGAACACATCCAGCACGACCGCCAGGTACAGCCATCCCTAACGAGTCGGGACATAGGTGATGTCGGCCGTCCAGACGCGGTTCGGCGCCGGTGCGGTGAAGTCGCGGGTGACCAGATCGCCTGGTGGAACCGCCGCCGGGTCGCGGCGGGTCAGCCCGCGCCGGCGGCGCCGGTGCACGCCTTGGAGCCGGGCGGTGCGCATCAGCCGGGCCACTCTTTTGCGGCCGACGCGCACGTCGAAGTCATCGCGTAGTTCAGCGTGGACGCGCGGGCACCGTAGGTGTGCCGCGACCGGGTGTGGATCTTGACGATCGTTTCGGTCAACGCCTGATCCTGGCAGCCCCGCCGGGACGGGCCGCGGGCCTTCCAGGCGTAGTAGCCCTGGCGCGACACACCCAGCACCCGGGCAAGACGGGAGACGCCATGGTGTGTCTTCTCCGCATCGATCAGCCGGTACTTCACCTCGGCCGATCCGTCTCCCGCGCGAAGAAAACCGCCGCCTTCCTTAGAATCTCCCGCTCCTCACGGAGCTGACGGACCTCGCGGCGCAACCGCGCCAGTTCCTCCTTCTCCGCGCTCGTCAGCCCGTCGGCCCGGCGGCCGTCATCGCGGTCGGCCCGGACCACCCAGTTCCGGATCGATTGGGCGGTCGGCTCGAACTCCTCAGCCAGCTCTTCAGGCGTGCGGTCGGCCCGCACCAGCTCCACCATCTGCCGCCGGAACTCCGGCGGATACGGGGGTCGTGACATCGGCACTTGTGAACTCCTCCCGAGACACATCGTCCCAAGCGATCAGGTGTCCACAAGACCGGGGCAACATCAAACACACGAAGCTCCTGCAGATGGTTGATCTTGGTCGGAAATTCACCTACCACGAGCTTCGCTACTTATGATCAATGCTTGGCCTCGCAACACCCTGCTACCAGCAATATCAAGATGGGGTGGGCTCCGAGATCTGAAATGCTGACCGACTTGCCGGAAGCGGTTATGGCCCAATCCGGCCGACAGAGGAGTCGGTGACGCCTGTAGAGGCTATTGTCCCGTCATATTGACGGATGCTCTGTGGTCGTGTTCCCTCTGGAGGGAGAGCACACGCGGCACGCAAAAAGATCACCGTGACTGCGAAATGCCGCGTTCGCGGAAGTACTGAAGGAGGAGTATGTCAACGAGCGGTGCCGGTCCGGGTGCCAATTCGATCTTGGATTTCGCCGACCGAGTCGATATTCCCAGCATCGAGCGGCGCCTTCCCGAAGGTCCCGCGTTTATTGCCGACCCCATGTTGGGCGTCGTTCGCCTGAGTGCGGCGACCGACTTCGACTCCGTCGGTCTGCTCCGCCTCCTATCGCTGGCTGCGAGCCGCCGTAAGGCAGGCCGTCAAGTCCGTTTCGAACTTCCCCGTGATCCCTATGCTCGTCATGTGCTGCGCCGTTCTCGGTTCGCGGTGGCGGCCGAGATGGTGCTGCGCACGCCGTTTCGGCTGCTGGTCAGACGGGAAGATCTAGCATACTTCGGTGAGGAAGCCCCTCTCCAGACTGTATCGTCGGGTGAAAACAGCGCATTGGGCAGCGTGGTTTCCTATCTGGCCGAGCAGGGACATTTTGGTCTGTCCCCTTACCGGGTCGACAGCCAGAAAGGCCTGACGCGCATGCTCGATAAGGAAGTTGCGTGTTGGCGTAGTTATGCCATGGTCGAACTTCTCACGAAAGTGCTGCGTGAACAGGCGATCGACGTCTCCCGCGTCATTGTCCAGGAACTAGTTGCCAATGTCGTCGAGCATCCTCTATCCTCCGTGGCTGTCATCGCCTCGCAGATAAAGCTGCCGGTCGTGGGCGCACAGGGAGCAGGGGACGTCCTGACTATCGCCGCATGGGACGATGGGAGCTCCATCATCGAGACTCTGCGCCGCTGTCTGAACGAAGTTGGAAGCGTGCGTGCCTGGAGCCCCGACGTCGCCGACACCTTCGCCGTCTCAAGGACGGCATCGCCCGGTCGGTCCGTCCGGTACGCCTCCGATTGGACACCCGGTCCCACAGCCTCCGACGAGGAACTGCTTCTGGCGAGTCTGTTCCCCGGTATCACCCGCAAGCTGAGTAGGAATTCGGTTGATTCACTGTCGCCTGCGGCGCCGGGGACGGACTATGGCTATGGCCTCTTCGCTCTCTACAAGACGGCTATCGACCACTTTGGCGGAAGCGTTGAGCTCCAATGTGGACGTATTATGTTGCGGTTAGACCGTGCTCTCGAAACGGGTCCATACCGAGCCGAAATAATGACACGTGAGAACTTTGACTTGCTATCCGGGACGTTCGTTACGGTTAATCTCCCGGTATATGATGGCTGAATCGATCATCTCTCCCTTTTATGTGAGAGTCTCTCAGATTTCGTCCGAGCCGGTGCCGCAACACCGAAAGGACACTTATGCCTGGCTTGCTCCTAAGTTGCTCGATAGTCGGCCTGGGATCCTGCGTCAGGCGAGCAATAGTATCTATCTGACCGCTGAACAAATGCGGCAAAGTCCGAGTGCGATTCAGAATCTACTGAGACCTCCGGCGGAGGCGTCGAGCAGAGAATGTCTGATAATATTAGATCTGGCTGACAATCCATATCATCTTTTGCGCGAGATCTTCCTTTACCACGTCGCCGATACGGTCGTGCGATGGCTGCGCCAATACGAGCGATGCAAGATCGTCGTGCTTCTGCCGCTCATGCCTCCTTCGAGTTCGCTTTTCTGGGAAATCGACCGCAGCGTACGAAGCGGTTCTCGTGACGAGGTAGGTCGACTCGCTGTTCTAGCCAGTGACGGTGAATATCGATATTTCTTCTTGGCTGCTGCGGACTTGAATCGCTACCGGATCTCACAGATGCTATCGAATGATGACCTGAGGGCGCAGCTCAGATCTCGGATAGTTCGCAAGAGGGGGCACTACGCATTTGCTGGCAGGCATGGGATCCACTGCTCGAGATTCTTCTTTGAGACCGGTGCTGCCGATCGGCAGATCGGCGACCTCGTCGTGCGATGGGCCGAGGAGAAGATACGGCCGCATGTGCGTGGCGGGCGGTTCACTCTAGTCAGTCATGGCAAGCACGCACAGCGTTTCCATGAGGCGGTGGCAGGTGCGGCGGCCGCTCTAGGGTCCAAGTTCGCCGAGCTGGATCTGGACACAGGGCTGGGGATGGACCAAGTTGACGGTGCTATCGCTTTGGTGCTGAACGTCGTTCATACTGGAGACACCTATAAGAAGATCATCTCAATGCTTCGAGAGAAGAACTTCCATCTAGCGCCCGAGGCGCTGACCGTGCTGGCCGTCGATGAGGAACTTCCACATAATTATGCCCAGCCGAGGTTGAGTCCTCTGATCTCTGATCTACCGCGGCTCAAAGTTGCTAAGGATGAATGTGAACAGTGCGTGATCGGTCTACCGCACACCGATCCTCCTGATGACGAACTGGTCAGTATTAGGGCGTTCGATATGTGGGACATCCTGCGCGACTCGCCTTTCCATCCAGAGCCCTACGGGCCGAGCTCCAGGTTGCGGCCGCGGTTGCCCCTGGTGCCGGACATGAGGCAGATATTCTCTCGGCACGGCGACTGGATCGCCCACAAGATCGGCTTGTTGCTCGCGAAGTTGGAAATCGATTCCGATGTGGTGTTCATCTCTCCCGAAGAACCGATCATTGATACATTGACTACACGCTTGAGTGAAATACGACAGAATCGGCAGATTGCCATCCAGATTCCTCGTCCCGTACTGGATGCCGAACCGATGGTTACAGAAGTGCGCGCCAACAGGAACGAAGAGTGGCATCGTCAGCTCCGCCACTTGGGGGAGCAGGATCAGCAGAATATCGTGCTTCTAGATGAATTCGTCAGGTCATATTCCACCGCTAGGGCGATGGTTAACCTTCTACGTTCCGAGGAATTCAGTGAGTTTGGCATGAGAGTCAAGGCATATGTTCCAATCGTAGATTTCTCGAATGGGAGCGAGAGTCCGATAATGAAAACCTATCCTCTCTATCGCCTTCCCCTTCCGTGAATGTGTGGCCGCTGTGACCGATCCAGGGCGATCTTCCGATTCTCACACTATGATGCCGGGAGGGGAGGAGTCACCACATGAGGCAAGTTTGGGCCTGCTCTACCACCTGCTTCGTGATAAAGACCCCAAGGGCTTGGACGAACTGGATCCAGGTGAGCATGCGCTTAGGCGACTGATCCTTCTCGCAGATTATGCGTGGCGCTCGTACGATCTCGCCCCCTCTACCAAAGCGCACTTGGACAGCTTTGTCATAGATGCCCTGGCGGCCGACCGTGGGCGTCCATGGCGAGCCCTCGGTAGCGCACCGCCCGGAACGAAACCGGTGAGTACCAAAACGGTGGATGTGGCTATTCTCACCATCTTGCTTGAGGAATTCGAGGCCACTGTCACGGCATTCGGGGCTCTACCAACGACCTCGGCGCGAACGAGTCAGCCTTTCTATGAGGCCAGCGTCTCGTGCGAACACAGCCCAGAGGCCCTTTCTGTGGTCATTACCAAGGCCGCTCGCCCCTTGAACGTTCATGCGGCCGCACCTCTGGCGCGGCTCCGTGAGTACTACCGGCCGGTCATCACCATTCTGGTCGGAATCGCCGCTGGGCACCCGGGAAAGGTGTCTCTCGGTGACGTCGTGGTGCCACGTAACGTTCTGTACTACGAGCCTGCGCGACTGACCGCCACCGGACTACAGCTCCGCCCCGAGCACACGGCTCCCCCGGATCCGTATCTGTACGGGTTTGATCTCTATGACGCGGACGCGGGGCCCTTCGGGGACCGGATGGGCTCGCACTTCGCCGAGCTGCCTATCGACCGTAGGCCGCAGATCGAATCCGACGCCTTCCAGCCCGCGGTCCACGGCGCGAACACCAGCATCGCGTCCGGCGAGGTCGTGCTGCGCGACGGGAGCCTTATCGGCGCACTGCGGGACCGTTTCGATGAAAAGATCCATGCGGTCGACCAAGAATCCTACGGCTTTGCGGAGTCCTCACGCGGAACATCGTGGCTGATCTTCCGCGGGATCAGCGATTACGGCGATCCGGACCAACCTAGAGGCTGGAAGCGCTTGGCCGCCGCATCGGCGGCGCACTGTCTGCGTGACTTTCTTGAACGGGGTTATCTCCCTGCTAACTCATCAGGTTTCTAGGGCCTGTCGTCAAAGTTCATACGCTACATCAGTAGTGATGCGAGATATCAGTAGTGATGCGAGATATCAGTAGTGATGCGAGGGTGGGGAGTGTCAATTTAACGGCTGATATTGGTTGTTGGGAATTCAGTTGTTGGCCGGGGTAAGACGGCCTTCGAAGGCGATCTAGAAGGCGTTGAGCGGTGCCTTCCTGCGCATGGTCCACCTCTGGCGGCCCTTGCCGGTCGGGTCGAGGCTCATCAGCGCATGTAGACGCATTTGAGAGCGGCGGTCTCGGTCGGGACGTGGCCGCGGGCCCGGACGGCCTTGCGGATCCGGGCGTTGACGGACTCGATCGCATTCGTTGAGCAGATCACCTTGCGGATCTCCACATCGAAGGCGAGGAACGGGACGAACTCGGCCCAGGCGTCCGACCACAGCTTCACGATCGCTGGGTACTTCGTGCCCCAGGACTCGGTGAACTCCCAGGAAGCGTTCCTCGGCGGCCTCGGCCGTGGGTGCGGTGTAGACAGGTTTGAGGGCCTTGGCGATCTTGTCCCAGTCTTGGCAGGCTCCGTAGCGGAAGAAGTTCCGCAGCAGGTGGATCACGCAGGTTTGACCACCGTGCGGGGCCAGACCGCCTCGCCCGTCTGCGGCAGGCCCTTCAGCCCATCACAGACCAGCATCAGCACGTTCTCGACCCCGCGGTTCTTCAACTCGGTCAGAACCCGCAGCCAGTGCTTAGCGCCTTCGCCGCCTCCGCGCCGGCCCATATCCCGAGGATATCGCGGTGGCCTTCGACGGTCACGGCCAGGGTCAGGTTGATCAGGCGGTTGGTGACCTGGCCGTCCCTGATCTTCACGTTACACGGCGCCGATGGACACGACCGGGTAGACGCGATCCAGCGGACAGTTCTGCCATTCGGCCATGCCGTCCATGACCTTGTCGGTGATGGTGGAGATGGTCTGCTTGGACACCTAGGCGCCGTACACCTCGGCCAGGTGAGCGGCGATCGCGCACCGATTCCACCTACGTACTGGCCGCGGTACGCGACTTGATTCGGCCAGGGATTGATCATCGAGGCGGTCCGGGCCGTGCTGGAGGAACTCGCCGGCACTGCCCCGCACTGGCTAGTGGACCTGATCGACCAGGAGTAGGAATGCTGCTAGCCGTCCGATCCGGTTAGGCAAGAACCCCACCTGACCCATGACCAGGATCAACACCACCGGCCACGACGCCTGCCGGCTACTGGGACACCTTTATCAGGCGGGGCAGGCCGCGCGTTCGCTCCCCGCCCCAGGCCCTGCGGCAGATCCTCGTGCAGGACTACCGCGACCCCCGGGCCGTCTGCGCTGGCGCACCGACGACGACGGCGGGCTACCACTCTCCTCAGCCGTGATCGTTCTGCCGAAGAGCGGGCACTTCGTTCTGCCTGTCCGCCGAGAAACCTGTTGCGGGTGGCCGGCAGCGAGTGTCTGATCGACTGGGCCATTGATCACAGGAGGGGACGACGCGCATGGCCCTGCCCACCCCCACATTGCACACCGATCGCCTTCGGCTGCGTCCCTTCGGTGACGCGGATGCGGACGACCTGTTCGCATTGCACAGCGACGCCTACGTGCTGCGGTACTGGGACGCGCCGCCGTGGAGTGAACGAGTGCGCGCTGAGCGTTTCATCGCGGCTTGTCGACACATGGCGGAGGAAGGCACGGGGGCGCGGCTGGCCGTGGATCGTATCGGCGACGGGACGTTCATCGGCTGGTGCAGCCTGACCCGCTGGAATCCGGACTACCGCAGTGCGTCGCTGGGCTACTGTTTTGATGATGCGGCCTGGGGTCATGGCCATGCGACGGAGGCCGCGCGCGTATTGCTGCGGTGGGCGTTCGGCACGCTGGACCTCAATCGTGTCCAGGCGGAGATCGATACGCGCAACGTGGCATCTGCCCGCGTGCTGGAGAAGCTCGGCTTCGTACGTGAAGGGACGTTGCGGGAAGACTGCGTCGTGAACGGCGAGGTCTCTGACTCGTGGGTCTACGGGCTGATCAGGAGGGAATGGCGGCCGACCGAGCCGGTTCCTGCCCGCTGAATCCTCGCTTCCTCGCGAGACGTCGCCCGGTACCCAGGACAGGGTGGTGGTGAGCAGCACCGTTGTTGTTTCGATCCCTCACCGACGGTGACTATCGTCACGTCCTCCGGCGAGCGTGCTGGACACGCCATCCCGCGTAACCTGCAACAACGGGTCACGTGGGGGCCGGCTTGTACATCACTCCGCCGGACGTGATCTGCGAGCCCGCTGTTCGGTCGCGGATCTCGCATCGGCGGGGGCTGGGCCTTCACAAGCTCGGCATATCAATCAGGACAGGGGAATGCGTGCCCACCACGACGCTACAGATTCTCACTGCGGACGGTCAGGCCGACGCGTTCGCCGCCTTCCCCGACCGTGGCGGGCGACATCCGGGGGTGCTGCTGTATATGAACGGGTTCGGCGTGCGGCCCGTACTGAGGGAGATGGCCCGTGAGCTGGCCGAGCACGGGTACTACGTGCTCGTCCCCAACATCTTCTATCGGCACGGCCCGGCACCGGTGATCGAACTTCCCGAGTACATCGGAGAAGAGGTCAGGCCTGCGGTCATCGCCCAGCTGATGCCCTTGCTTGAGGCGCACACCACCGAACGCGTCCTGCGTGACGCCGACGCCTACCTCAGGTTCCTCACCACCCAGCCCGAGGTCAGCACCGGACCGGTCGCCGTGATCGGCTACTGCGTCGGCGCCGTCTTGGCGATCCGTACCGCCACGGCCCATCCCGAGCAGGTGGCCGCCGTCGCCGGATTCCACCCTGGCTCCTTGGTCACTGACGCCCCCGACAGTCCGCACCGCCTCGTCCCCAAGCTCACCGCTCAGGTCCACCTCGGCCTCGCCGAAGACGACATGGAGCCCCAGGCCATCACCGAGCTCGACCTGGCCCTGGATGCCGCAGGTGTCGACTACACCACCGAGATCTACCCCGGCACCATCCACGGCTTCACCATGTCCGACACCAACGCCTTCAACCCCTCCGGACTTCAACGCCACTGGGATCGGCTGCTCCCCCTACTCGATCGTGCCCTAGCCAATGTGCCGCGTGGCAAAGACCAGTGATCACGTCGAGGGATGAGCGTTGAGCCAGGTCGTGGCTCGGCGGGTCGACGCGCGGGACAGCCACGCGTCCTGGACGATCTCTGTCAGTTCGTTCCGGGTGAGTTCATGGATACGGCCGGCCCGCAGCAGTACCGACGAGTGGCCGTTGAAATGGGCGGTCGTGAAGAACGGTGACGTCTCGTCCTGCACCAGTGCCTGCTTGTCCTCTTCGGAGGCGACCCAGAAAACGATCACGTCCGGATAGCGCTCGCCGGTCTCGGGGTCGACGGCGTCCGGCCGTGGGTTGCGGAAGAAGATGAACGACTTCCCGCCCACCTGGTAGATCGGATTGTCGCCGGTTCCCGGGTAGACGGTGACGTGCGGCATGGCCAGAGCGAGTTCGTGCACGTCTTCGACCCGGGCAGGCCGACTCTCGTCCTCCGGCATGGCCTCAGCGTAGGCGGCGCAGCACCTGGGCGTGCCCGGTGTTCCGACCCGTCGATCGAAATCCGTCCGCAGTCTTCCGATGAGTTCGTCGGCCGGCCGGTGTCTACACCTGCGGACCGTACGGACACGAACGCACTCCGGAGGAAGTCATGACCACCAAGGCGCTACCGCCCGTCGTCGACGCCGATACGTGGCAACGCCGGCTCGACGCGCTGCGTGCCCGGGAGAAGGCCGCGACCCGGGAACTCGACGCGATCGCCGCGCAACGCCGCCGTCTGCCGATGGTCGCGATGCCCGACTACACCCTGGAGGGTGAGGAGGGGCCGATCCGGCTCGCGGACGTCTTCGACGGCAGGTCTCAGCTGATCGTCTACAACCACATGTGGTTTCCCGGCGAGCAGTGGCAGTGTCCGGGCTGCACCGGGTTCACCGCGCAGTTCACCCGGCTGGAGTTCCTGCACGGCTACGACGCCCGGTTCGTCATCGTCACCCAGGGCCCTATCGACGAGGCGCTCGCGTACAAGCGGCGAGTCGGGAACAAGATGACCTGGTACTCCACGGCGACCAGTCCGTTCGGCACCGACGTCGGCGCACCACCCGGCGGCGGATTCGCCGTCAACGTGTTCCTGCGTGACGGCGACACCGTCTATCGCACCTGGCACACCAGCGGCCGCGGCACCGAACAGCTCACCCACACCTTCGCGCTGATCGATCTGCTGCCGTACGGCCGGCAGGAGGAATGGCAGGACTCACCCGAAGGCTGGCCGCAGTCACCGACGTACACCCGGTGGCCCGGCTCGGAGGACATCGCCGCGCTCTATCGCCCGGACGCGTGAGGAGCCGGTCCTGGGTCGATCCAACGCTGGAGCCTCGATGGTTTCAGACGCGCTCGGAGAGGAAGACGAACTCACGGCCTGGGCGATCAGCGGCATCGCGTACGTCCAGCACTCGGTAGCCGTGCGCGAGCAGGCCGGCTTCGACCTCCTCGCGGCTACGGAACCGCAGGGTCGAGTCGGAGGTGAGCACCGCGCCGTCCGCCAGGAACCTGAAGGTGGAACGGAAGGAGACGAACGGGAGGCTCACGTCGGTGACCTCGAGAGTCCGCTCTACCCGTCCGATTCCGGAGATGTCGAGAATGACGGGAGCATCGTCGGCAGCCCATTCCTCCCAGGCCCGGCGTTCGGGACGTCTGGTCTCGAACGCCAGCTGACCGCCCGGACGGAGCGCCGCGTGGATGTCCTGGAGCGCCCCTGCCCAGTCCTCGTCGGTGAGGAAGACCTGCGCCACATTTCCCGTCATCACGGCGAGGTCGGCATCGAGCGCCGGCACCGTCGTGGCATCGCCATGGATCCAGGTGATCCTTGCGGCCGGGTCCTTCGCCCTGGCGATCTCAAGGGACGCCTCGGCCGGGTCGACCCCCACGACGGTCCGGCCGGTCTCCGCGAGCAGGAACGCCAGGGATCCTGTCCCGCACCCCACGTCCAGTACGCGCTCCGCGCCCAGCTCGTCGGCGATGCCCACGTAGGCGGCCAGGTCCTCGCGGTCTCCGTCGAAGGCGTCATAGAGGGGCGCGAGGCGAGGATGGGTGAAGATCGCATCAGGCACCCTGCGGCCGGTTCGCGTCCGGAACGGGGCCAGGGTGGTACGGACCTGGTCACCCGCGCCCCAGTCGTCGTCGAACTGGGCCAGTACGGCGAGGTGCTGCCGCAGCTGGACGATCGGCATGCGGGCCCGCCAGTCGCCATCGAGGGAGGTCAGCTCCGCGTAGACCGCGAAGAACCGTCGCGCCTCGGGAGGGGGCGAGGTGGACCACACGTGGGCGAGGTCGACGTCGGCCCACATGTAGGACACGGCCGGGTCGATCAGCGCGGGCCGGCCGTCCGGGGTGGCCAGGAGGTTCTGGGCCCACAGATCGCCGTGCGTCAGGCAGGCCGGCCGGTCCGGCAGCAGGTCGGGTAGCCGGTGACACAGCCGCTCCAGCGCCGCCCGGTCTCCGGCGTCGAGTGCCGCCTCGACGCGGGGCTCCCCGAGCCACCGAAGCAGCCGATGCCGCGCGAAGAACGCGAAGCCGTCGTCGTCCCACGTATTGATCTGCCGGCGGCGGCCCAGCCAGTTGTCGCGGTGCCAGCCGAAGCGCGGGTGGGTCGTGCCCAGGTGCAGGCGGGCGAGCGCGTACGCGAACTGCTCCCAGAAGCTCTCACTGCGCGGCCTCGGCCGCAGTACCGACAGCACGAGCAGTTCCCGGTCCGCCAGGATCACCTCGGGCGTGGCCACGCCGCCGAACTCGCGCAGGGCGGCGAGCCCTTCGGCCTCCGCGACGAAGACGTCCTCGCCCGGCGGGTCGGCGAAGGCCTTGACGAACACCGGCGGCGCGTTCCGGCGGGTGGCCACACCGGCGAGTGCCGCGAGCCCACCAGCCGCCGGCTCCACCGCCACGACGTCACTCATCCCGGCCCGGAGCAGGCACTCGAGCAGGTACGACGCCGAGTGCACGACGACGGGCTCCTCCCGTCCGAGGGTGATCGTTCGCCAGATCTTATGTGACCCCCCGATGCGGATCGGCGCCGACCACGGGAGGTCAGACGCGGGTCATGGTGGCGCTGTAGCTGTCGGTTCCGCCCTCGCCGTCGGGCCGGCGAGCCGCGTGCCGTTCGCCGTACTGGCGCACGGCCTGCGCGGCGACCAGCAGCAGGTGGCGGCATGGCAGGCCCGTACGACGGAGCTGACCGACACGCCCGGCCCGACCCAGCTCCGGCGCGCGCGGCCCTTGCCCGTCTTCGCCGCCGCGCGCATCGCGACGCACAGCGGCGACCTCCACGACGCGGCCACCCTGGTCGAGCAGGCCAAGGCCCTGCCGCCGAGCCGATACGTCGCCTACGCCCGCAGCGCCGCCGCGGAACTCGCGGTGGTGGCCGAGCTGCCCGGCGCGCAGTACCTGCTCGACCTGGCGAGGTCGGAGGGCGACCATCCCTGGGCCGCGGCCTGCTCGGCACGCGCCGCCGGGCGTCTGCACGACGATGCCGACCGGCTCACCGAGTCGGTCGAGCGGTGGGAACGGCTCGGCGCCCGAGTCGAACGCGCCTGCACGCTGCTCCTACTCCCCGGACGCGCCGACGAGGGCCGGGCCGAGCTGGCCGCGCTCGGTGTGCCCCAGCCCGGATGACCCGTGCGGGGCGCCGATGAAGACGGCGAAAGACCCCGATCTCTATGGTGGACCGATGGCATCGGTCAAGCAGGTCCAAATCACCTTCGACTGCGCGGAGCCTGAGCGCGTCGCTCGTTTCTGGTGTGAGGTGCTGGGGTACGTCGTACCGCCGCCGCCGGAGGGGTTCGCCACCTGGGGCGATTTCGATCGGGCGCTGCCGCCTGAGCGTCAGGGGTCGGCGTTCGCATGTGTTGATCCCTCAGGTGTGGGCCCGCGCCTGTTCTTCCAGCGGGTTCCCGAAGGCAAGGTCGTCAAGAACCGGGTGCATCTCGACGTACGGGTCGGTACCGGGCTCGTGGGTGAGGAGCGCGTCACCGCGCTCGAGGCCGAATGCGCACGGCTGGTCGCGCTCGGCGCGGTACGCGTACGACTGCTGCGTGCCGATGACTACAACGAGTCGTGCCTCGTGATGCAGGACATCGAGGGCAACGAGTTCTGTCTCGACTGAACGGCCCGGCCCGGGGCTACGGCAGGTCGGACATGTCCAGTACGAAGCGGTAGCGGACGTCGTTGCGCTCCAGCCGGTCGAGGGCCTCGTTCACGCGTGCCGAGGGGAGGAGCTCGATGTCGGCGGTGATGTCGTGCTGGGCGCAGAACTCCAGCATGGCGGTGGTTCCGGGACGGCCGCCGCTGCCTGCGGAGCTGAGTTTCTTGCGTCCGATCAGCAGATCGGTGGTCCGTACGGTGACCGGGCCGAGGTGCCCGAGGTGGCTGAGGGTTCCGTCCAGGGCGACGAGCCGCAGGTAGGGGTCCAGGTCGTGGGGGACGGCGATGGTGTCGATGACGACGTCGAACCGGTCCCGGGCGGCGGTCATGCGCTGCCGGTCGGTGGACGCGATCAGGTCGTGGGCGCCGAGGCGCTGGGCGTCGCCGGCCTTTTCCGCTGATCGGCTGATGACCGTGGTGTCGGCGCCGAGCGCGGCGGCGAGTTTGACCGCGAGGTGTCCGAGACCGCCGAGCCCGGCCACCGCGACACGGGTGCCGGGTCCGACGCCGAGGGCGCGCAGTGGTTCCCAGACGGTGATTCCCGCGCACAGCAGCGGAGCCGCGGCGGCGGGATCGAGCCCCGTGGGGAGCGGGTAGGTGAACTGCTCGCGGACGATGTACTCGCGGGAATAGCCCCCCAGCGTGACGGACCCGTCGTGGCGGTCCGTACCGCCGTAGGTCAGGGTCGGGAACTCATAACAGAAGTTCTCCTGTCCCAGCCGGCACATCACGCAGGTGCCGCACGAGTCGACGATGTTGCCGACGGCGACCTTGTCG
>Ga0247774_1000982_pt1 | contig 14368 bp, 12 predicted proteins | sample UWRJL001104B6_FD_179933 | JGI IMG/M metagenome (GOLD analysis project Ga0247774, IMG submission 179933) | Plant litter microbial communities from Arlington Agricultural Research Station in Wisconsin, United States - UWRJ-L001-104B-6 | ecosystem: Environmental > Terrestrial > Plant litter >... | reverse complement strand
CTGATCGCCGACGCGGGGGTGGAGGAGTTCACGCGCGCCAACGCCCGTTCCGCCGTGCTGGTCCGTACGGCGGAGGCCGAGGAGTTCACCCGCCTTCTCACCGACGCCGGGGGAGAGGTGCGGACCTGTCCGGAGGGCGCCCTCACGGTCTCCGGGATGGACAGCACCGAGATCGGACGGCTGGCGGCGGCCGGCGGTGTGGCGCTGTCGGAGCTGACCCCGCACCGGACCTCGCTGGAGGAGGCGTTCATGGAGCTCACCCACGACAGCGTGGAGTACACGACCGCGGGGGCGCTCCGATGAGCCACACCGCGAGCACGCTCGCCGACGCCCTCCGCTCGGAGTGGACGAAGCTCCGCACGCTGCGCTCGACCGTCTGGACCGTGCTCGTGACGATCGCCCTCGGCGTGGGATTCGCCGCGCTCCTCAGCCTCGCGGGTGCGCGGAAGTACGCCGCGCTCGCGCCGGCGGACCGGCCGAGTTTCGATCCGGCCGCGACCAGCCTGGCCGGGCACATCATGGCGCAGCTGGCCATCGCCGTGCTGGGCGTCCTCATCATCACCTCCGAGTACGCCACGGGAATGATCGGGACCAGCCTCACCGTGGTGCCGCGGCGCGGGCGGCTGCTCGCCGCCAAGGCGATGGTGCTCACCGCGGTCGCCCTCGTCGTGGGGGAGATCATCGGGTTCGGCTCGTTCTTCGTCGGCCAGGCCGTGCTGGCCGGTCAGGACGTCCCGTACGCCGGGCTGGGCGAGCCCCACGTCCTCCGTGCCGTCATCGGCGCCGGGCTCTATCTCGCCGTCATCGGATTGCTGGGTGTGGCGGTCGGCGCGCTGGTACGCGCCACGGCCGGCGCGCTCGCGATCATGGTCGCCGTCACGCTGCTCGTGCCGGTGTTCGTCACCGCGCTGCCGGACTCGTGGGCGCACGCCGTGGGCAGGTTCTGGCCGACGATGGCCGGCAACCAGATCATGACCACGCTGCCCGGCGCGCACGTGCTCACGCCGTGGGCCGGGTTCGGGCTGCTGTGCGCGGCGGTGGCCGTCGTGCTCGCCGTGGCGTTCTCCACCTTCTGGACCCGTGATGCGTGAGGTCATCAGGGCGCTGGGCACGGTGGCGATCGCGTACGCGGCGATGGGGCTCACGGCGCTGGCCGGACTGCGCCTCATCGGAGCCGGCTCACCCGCGGGACTGGTCGTCGCGACGGTGGCGACGGCGGGCGGCGGCACGGTCGACGTGGCCGGTGTACCCGCCCAGGGTGCCCGGCTGGGGGCGAGCGTGCACGGCGCGATCCACGTCCTGCCCCTGGGCGTCTCCCTGGCCGGCGCCCTCGTCCTGGCCGCCGTGCTGCGGCGGCGTGCCCCGTCCGTACGCTCGCTGGTCACGACGGTGCTCGCGGTCCCGCTGGCGTTCGCGCTGCCGGCGCCGGCCGGGCACGGCCGTCTCGTCATCGCGTCGCCGTGCGCCCACCGCGCGTACGGGCTGGGCGGTTGCCAGGGCGGCCGGCCCTCGCTCGGCGAGATCACGCTCGACTACCACACCGACGTGTGGCGGACCGCGCTCGGCGGGCTGGTGTGGACGCTCGTCGTTCTCACCTTGGTGGTGCTGTCGAGCCGGCACGTGCGCCTGCCCGACGGCCTGGCCTGGGTGCGGCCGGCCGTCGCGTCCTCGGTGGCGGTGGTCCTGTGGGCCGTGCTCGCCGTCGTCGGCGCCGGCCTTCTCCTCGCCGTCCGGAGCGGGCCGAAGGCGGCCGGCGCGGCGTTGCTGCTGGGCCCCAACGTGGCCTTCGCGGCGCTGCCGGTGGGGATCGGGGTGCCCTGGTCGGCCGGGCCCGCGACGCCGCTGCGCGGAGGCGCGGCGCACACCGGCTGGTCCCTCACCCGCATCGCGCACGAACACGGGCTCGCCTGGCTGGTCCCGGTGGTCTTCGCGGCGGTGGTCCTGCTGGCCGCCGGCGTGCTGACCGCCGCGCGTACGCCGGTCCCGGCCGGCTCCGCGTGGCGGCGACGGCTGACGTGGGCCGGCCGGTCGGCCCCCACGACGGGGATACTGGTCGCCGGGATGACCGCCGTGGCAGGAGTCTCGGCCCAGCTGAGCGTCTCGGTCCTCGGCTTCTCGCTGCCGGTGATCGTTCTGCGCGCCGCCGGTGACATCCTGGTGGCGCTGGTCCTCGGGTCGGCCGCCGGCGCGGTGGCCGGACTCGCGGGAGGCGTGCTGCTGGATGTCCTCGGCCGCCGTGTCCCGGTGTGGAGACGGCGGCGGACCTGGTGAGGGTGGTATGCGGCGTGCGGAGGATCCGGTGGCCCCGGATGTGATCAGCCTTCTCGTGGTCGACGACGAGCCGGTCGTACGGGAGCTGCTGTCGGCGAGCCTGCGGTTCGCCGGGTTCGCGGTCACCTCCGCCGCCACCGGCGCCGAGGCGGTGACCGCCGCCGTGCGCGAACCACCCGACCTCATCGTCCTCGACGTCATGCTGCCCGACATCGACGGGTTCGAAGTGGTCCGGCGCCTGGGCGAGCGCGGTGCCCGTACGGCCGGGGGCCGGGCCGGGCACGTCCCGGTGCTGTTCCTCACCGCCCGCGACACGACCCAGGACAAGATCGACGGGCTGACCGCGGGCGGCGACGACTATGTGACCAAGCCGTTCAGCGTGGAGGAGCTGATCGCCCGCATCCGCGCGATCCTGCGCCGGGCCGGCGGACCGGCCGGCGCGGACACGCTCACCGTGGCCGATCTGGTCATCGACCGCGGCGGGCACCAGGTACGCCGGGCGGGCCGCCCGGTCCGGCTGTCCCCGACGGAGTTCCGGCTGCTGCTCCTGCTGATGGAGAACGCCGGCCGTGTCCTGTCCAAGACGCAGATCCTGGACCGCGTGTGGCACTACGACTTCGGCGGTGACGAGAGCATCGTCGAGTCCTACATCAGCTACCTGCGCCGCAAGGTCGACACGACCGAGCCCAAGTTGATCCACACCGTCTGGGGAGCCGGCTACGTCCTGCGCCGGCCGGCGCGATGAGGGCCGGCGCCCTCCGGCCGTCGCGGCTCTCGCTGCGCGCCCGGCTCCTCGCGATCACCCTGGCCCTGCTGGTCGCCGGCCTCGCGGTGAGCAACGTCCTCGTCGTCGGCGCGCTACGGGGCCATCTGGTGAAGCGCGTGGACGAGCAGGTGAACCCGCTCGCGACGGCGTTCTCCCGGCTCCCGCCCGCGTTCGTGTCGCCGGACCGCACCGCGCGGCTGCCGAAGGGCCTGGCCGGACGCACCGACCTGCTCAGCGACCTGTACGTCGCCCACCTCAGCCAGGCGGGTGAGGTGGACAGCGTGCTGCGCTCGCCGGAGTCGGCCGAGCCCGCCGGCCCGGCGCTTCCCCGGCTGGACGAGCGGGCCGTGGCGAAGCACGGCGGCCGGCCGTTCGAGGTGGCGGGTCGCGGCGGAGGCGACCGCTGGCGGGTGACCGTACTGCGTCACGTCGCGGGTGGCAGCGTGGTGGTCGCGGCGTCCCTGCACGGCGTGAACGCCACGATCGGCCGGCTGCGGGCCGACTGCGTGCTGATCGGTGCCGCGGTCCTGGTGCTGCTCGGCGCCGCGGGGTGGTTCGCCGTACGGGCGGGACTGCGCCCGCTGCACCGGATCGAGGGGACCGCCGCGGCGATCGCCGGCGGCGACCTGTCGCACCGGGTCCCGGACCTCGCCGCGTCCGGCACCGAGGTCGGCCGGCTGTCGGCGGCGCTGAACGGGATGCTCGCGCAGCTCGAAGCCGCCTTCGGGGCACGTGCGGACTCCGAGGCGCGGATGCGCCGCTTCGTGGCCGACGCCAGCCACGAACTGCGCACCCCGCTCTCGGGGATCAAGGGCTTCGCGGAGCTCTACCGGATGGGCGGGCTGCCGGAGCGCTCGGACGTCGACCGCACCATGCGCCGGATCGAGAGCGAGGCCACCCGCCTGGCCCGGATGGTGGAGGACCTGCTGCTCCTCGCCCGGCTGGACGGCCACCACGGCAACGGTGACCTGCCGCTGCAACCGGCCCCGATGGACCTGCGGACCCTGGCCGCGGACGCGCTGCACGACCTGAGCGCCCTGGACCCCGGCCGTCCGGTCACGCTCACCGGCCCAGACGGCGGACCGCCCGCGACCGCCCCGGTACTCGGTGATGAGTCCAGGCTGCGCCAGGCCGTGACCAACCTGGTGGGCAACGCCGTCACCCATACGCCCGCGGGCACGCCGGTGCACATCACGGTCGGCACGGAGGGCGCGGAGGCGGTGCTGGCCGTCGCGGACGAGGGCCCCGGCCTGGCCGAGGAGCAGGCATCCCTGGTCTTCGAGCGGTTCTACCGGGCGGACGTCTCACGGAGCCGCAGCGGAGACGGCGGCGCGGGCCTCGGCCTGGCCATCGTGCACTCGGTGGTCACCGCGCACCGCGGACGTGTCGAGCTGCGAACGGCGCCGGATGAGGGCACCGCGTTCCGGCTGGTCCTGCCGGTCCTCACCGACGACCAGGCACGATCGGGCGAGGCGGGCTCCTGACGGCCTCGGTCGCCGGCCGGGTCCGGCCGTGCTCAGAGCCGGTCGATCCGCTCCGCCGGAGACAGGACGCCGCGGGTGTCCAGCACCAGGGTGCCGGAGGCCACGATGGCGTCCAGGTCGAAGGCGCGGTGCGGTTGCAACAGGATGGCGAGGTCGGCGGTTTCCAGCGCCTCGTCCAGGTCCGCGGCTCGTCGCACCGGGACGCCGTCGGCCTTCCAGCCGTCGAGGAGCGGGTCGAAGTAGCCGACCCGGGCTCCGGCCGTACGCAGCCTGCGGGCGAGCGGCTCGGCCGGGGACTCGCGGCTGTCGGCGATGTCGGGTTTGTAGGTGACCCCGAGCAGCATGACGGACGCGCCGGTGATGCAGCGCCCGTGACGGTGGAGGAGACGCACGGCGCGGTTGGCGACGTACTCCGGCATGCGGTCGTTGATCTGCTGGGCGAGGTCGGCGAACTGGAACTGGTGACCGAGCCGCCGCACGCGGTGGGAGAGATAGCTCGGGTCGATGGGGATGCAGTGGCCGCCGACACCGGGGCCGGGGCGGAACGCCTGATAGCCGAAGGGCTTGGTGGCGGCGGCGGTGATGGTGTCCCAGACGTCGATGGCCAGCTCGTCGCAGAGGATCGCGATCTCGTTGACGAGGGCGATGTTGATCTGGCGGTAGGTGTTCTCCAGCAGTTTGGCCATCTCCGCCTCGCGCGTGCCGCGCACCGGTACGACCTGCTCGACGAACTTGCCGTAGAACGCGGTGGCCCGGTCGAGGCACGCGGGAGTGAGGCCGCCGACGATCTTCGGGGTGTTGCGCACGCCGTAGACGAGGTTGCCGGGGTCGATGCGCTCGGGTGAGTACGCGAGGTGGAAGTCGATCCCCGCCGTCAGCCCGCTCTTCTGCAGCAGCGGGAGCACCACCTCTTCGGTGGTGCCGGGCCAGGTGGTCGACTCCAGGACGACGAGAGTGTCCGCGCGCAGGTGGTCCGCGACGGTCTCCGCGGCCGACGTCACGGCGCTGAGGTCCGGGCTCCGGTCCTGGTCCAGCGGAGTGGGCACACAAATGATCACAGTGTCCGTCGAGGCGAGGACACGAGCGTCGGTGGTCGCGTGGAAGCGCTGGCGGAGCAGCGCGGTGACCTCGGCGTCGGAGACGTCGTCGACGTGAGAGGTCCCGGCGTTGAGCCGGTCGACGCGCTCGGCGTTGACGTCGACGCCGACGACGCGCAATCCGTTGCGGATCGCCTCGCGGACGATCGGCATCCCCACGTACCCGAGCCCCATAACGGCGAGGTCCCATTCCATGACCCGGTCGCCTTGCGCCTGCTCCATTGTCTAACCCCCGGCATTGTTCGTTTCGCCCGCAGCCAGCCGCCGTACATGTGAGCGAGTTCGGTCGTATCGAAGAAAGAAGCCATTCGTCAGGTCGGAACCCGCTCAGGAAGGTGCCGCCGTCCTCGCCGACGACTCGCGGAACCAGGCCACCGTCTGCTCCAGGCCCGTCTCCAGCGGAACCGGTACGGCCTCGGGGAACAGACGGTGCAGCCGCCCGTCCGCCGCCTGTGAGTCGCGTACGTCGCCCGTACGCGACGGGCCGTGACGCACCTCGACCGCCGTCCCCACGACGGTGGACAGGCGCCGGGTGAGTTCCAGGAGCGACACCCGCGTGCCGAAGGCCAGGTTCACCGGCTCGGCACTGGTCACCCGCCGCAGGACCGCGTCGGCGAGCACGCCGGTCACGGTCCCGACGAACGTGAAGTCCCGTGTCTGTCCGCCGTCGCCGTGGACCAGGACGGGATCGCCGCGCAGCGCCGCGTCGATGAACGCCGGGATCACCGCGGCGTAGGCGTGCCCGGCCGGCTGCAGCGGCCCGTACACGTTGAAGAACCGGAACGGCAGCACCGGCAGCCCGAAGCTGGCGCCGTACGCGAGCGCGTACGCCTCCCCGGCCAGCTTGCTCGCCCCGTACGGGCTGAGCGGGCGCGTGGGCAGGTCCTCGTGTTTGGGCAGGTCCCGAACCGAGCCGTACACCGACGACGACGAGGCGAGAACCAGGTGGACCGAGCCGCGGCGGCACGCCTCCAGGACGTTGATGGTCCCGGTCGCGTTGACGTCGTGGCTGGCGACGGGGTCGGTCAGCGACCGCGGCACCGACGGGCGTGCGGCCAGGTGGACGACCGCGTCGACCTCACTGACGTGCTTCGACACCTGGTCCGGGTCCAAGATGGTCTCGCGGATCAGGCGTACGTCCGTGCCGTCGAGATTCTCGGCGCGGCCGGTGCTCAGGTCATCGAGTGCGATGACCTCGCCGATCTCGGCTCGTGCCGTGAGCTCGCGGCAGAGGTTGGCGCCGATGAAGCCGGCGCCGCCGGTGACGAGGACCCTCATCGGGCTTCCTCTCTCTCCTGGGCGGGCCACCAGCGCCGTTCCACGGCGATGGACGTGTAGATCCCGGCCATGTCCGATACCAGCCGCTCAGGTCCGAAGCACTGCTCCGTCCACATGCGGGCCCGCAGCCCCATCTCCTGGCGCAGCGGTGCGTTGAAGAGCAGTCGCGCGGCCTCGCGTGCCATCTCGCCGGGGTCGGGCCGGGTGAGGAGGCCGGTGACGCCGTCCCGTACGACCTCATCGACGCTTCCGACCCGCGTCGCGACGACGGGCAGCCCGGCGAGCCCGGCCTCGATCAGCGAGACCGGCATCCCCTCGTTGTCGGAGGCCAGGAGCACCAGGTCCGCGGCGGCGTACACCGTCTCGACGTCGGCGCGCCAGCCCACCAGCCGCAGCGAGCCGTCGAACTCCTCCGTCGCGGCGTTCACCTCGGCGACGGCGTCGCCGCCGCCGCAGAAGACGAACCGCACGTCGGGAACCAGCAGCCGAAGCCGGCGCGCGACGTCCACCAGCCGGTCCGGCCGCTTGATCCGGGTCAGCCGGCCCACGTAGGCGACGACCGGCGCGTCGCCGGGGACCCCGAGCGCGAGCCGTGCCGCCGTACGGTCCGGAAGCGGCCCGAGGGACGTGCCCGGCGGCACCACCACATACTGGTCGGGCCGGCCGACACCCGCCTCGACCAGTTCGTCACGGACACGCGCGCCGACCGCGACGAGACGGTCGCAGACGCCGGCCGAGATCCGCTCGGTGGCGACCACCAGCCGGGTCCTGGCCGGTGAGAAATAGCCGTGCAGCAGATGGCCGTGGTAGGTGTGCACGCGTGCCGGCACGCGGGCGAGCGTCGACGCGGCGCGTCCCAGCAGACCGGCCTTGGCGGTATGGGTGTGCACGATGTGCGGCCGGAACCGGCGCATCTCGGTGGCCAGCGCCGTGACGGCCCGCAGGTCATCCAGCGGTCGTACCGATCGGCCGAGGGCCGGCACCCGGCGCGCGCTGACGTCGGTGGCGCACAGCTCCAGGTAGTCGGCCTCTCCCGGCTCGACGGCACCGGTGTAGAGACGCTGGTCGAACCGGGCGGGATCCAGGCCGCGCATGAGGACGCTCGCCTGCAACGCCGGCCCGCCGACGTTCATCCGTGCGATGACCCGCATCACGCGGATCCGTTCGGTGGTCATGGAGCGACCAGATCGGCGTGTGGCGCCGACTCCAGCCGTGCCTCGGCGATCGCGTCGGCGAGGATGTCGGTGAGCGTGTACTTGGGCGCCCATCCGGTCAGCGTCCGCAGCTTCTCCGTGTGGGGAACCCGGCGTTGCATGTCCTCGAACCCCGGCCCGTACGCCTCGTCGTAGGGAATCCGCTCGATTCGGGACGTGCTGCCCGAGCTCTCGATGATCATTTCGGCGAGCCGGCCGATGCTGACCTCCTCGGAGGAGCCGACGTTGAACGTCTGCCCGATCGCCGCGTCCTCGTCCAGGAGCCTGAGCAGCGCGTCCACGACGTCCAGCACATGCGCGAAGCAGCGCGTCTGCCGGCCGTCGCCGAACACCGTGAGGGGCTCGTTCCGCAGCGCCTGCTCGATCAGCCGCGGAATGACCATGCCGTACGCGGCGCTCTGCCGGGGACCGACCGTGTTGAACAGGCGCACGACGATCGTGGGCAGGTCGCGCTCGCGGTGGAAGCAGTTCGCCAGGATCTCGTCGACGGCCTTCGCCGTGCTGTAGGCCCAGCGCACCACGGACGGGTTCCCCAGGATCCGGTCCGCCGTCTCGTGCAGCGGGCCCAGGGAGTTCTTCCCGTAGATCTCCGAGGTGCTGACCATCATGATCTTGCGTCGGTACCGATGGGCGGCGTCGATCACCACCTGCGATCCGCGGATGTTGGTGGTCAGCGACTTCAGCGGCTGTTCGATCACGAGCCGTACGCCGACGGCCGCCGCCATGTGGACCACCACGTCGCACTGGTGCACGAGCTCGTCAAGCAGGAGCTCGTCCAGAACGGAGCCCTGCACGAAATGGAAGCCCGGAGATGAGCCGGCGTCATCGAGGTTGGTCAGCCGTCCCGTCGTGAGGTTGTCGAGGACTACGACCGAATCGCCGCGGTGCAGTAGTGCACTGACGAGGTAGGAGCCGATAAAGCCCGCCCCGCCCGTCACCAAGTACCTCGTCTTATTACTGCCGGTCATTGACACGCCTCTCAGATTCCTGGGTAGTCAGTACAGGAGTAGCTACTCTCAGTGATCACATGGTTACATCAGGCTAGAGATTGATGATCAAAATGAAGGTCATCTTCCGGCCACGACCGAAGGATCCCCGGGGCTCGTGATCAAAGAAGAGGTGTGCCCGTGTCGCGGGTGACGCGCGGCGGCGTGAGTGACGGCGCGTTGACGCGCGCGCCCTCTCGGTCATCGACCTGGGTGCCGCTGTTGCCGGCCTCCCCGCTCGCCGCCTACCTGCTGATCGGCCACCCGGCGCTGAGCGTCCTCGCCATGGGCATCGTGTGCCTCGGACTGCTGGCCGTGTGCGGCCCGGTGGCCGGATCGCTGTGCCTGGTCCCACTGAGCCTTCTCGGCGCCGTCCAGTCCGGCGGGCCGATCGCCGCGCTGGCGGGTGTCGCGGTGGTGACGATGGCGGTGACGCTGCGGAGCGTCCACGGGCACGCGGAGTTCCGCGCGTCGCACGCCTGGATCGCGTTGCTCGGTCTCCTGCTGATCCTGAGCTTCGTCTTCCCCGCCGTCTCCTCGCCCTCGTCGCCGGCCCCGTGGACCGACCTCCTCGGGCTGCTCGCCGGCCTCACGCTGCTGGCGGCGGTCACGGCGGTTCCTCCGCCACCGGGCGCGGTCGCACGCGTCACCGCGGTGACCGGAGGCCTCGCCGGCGTCTACCTGCTGGTCGTGGGTGACCACGCCGACGGACGTCTCGAGGGACTGGGTCTCAACCCGAACTACCTGGGGGCCCTGCTGGCGCTCCCGTTCGTGGCGGCCGTCGGCCTGACCCGGCTGACCCACCGGCCGGCCTGGCTCGTGCCCGCGGCGGCCTGCCTCGCCGCGATGGCCGCCACCCAGTCACGCGGGGCGCTCGCGGCCTCCACCGCCGGCGTCGCCGTCGTACTCGTGCAGGGCCGCGCACGGAGTGTTCAGCTGGCGATCGTCGGCGCCGTCGTGGCGATCGGCGCCGCCCTTCCCGGCGCGGTCGGCGCCGCCGAGCATCTCGTCGCCGGTCACCGGCCGGACACCGAACTGAGCCTCAACACCGCGGTACGCGAGCACGCCGCGAGGCTGGCGGCGGAGGTGGCGGCCGCGCATCCGTTCCGTGGCATCGGCTACGGGACGTTCCCCGCGTACGCCGCGAAGTCGCCCCGGCTCGGTCTCTACATCGCGACGCACGATGACTATCTGCGGCTGGCCGCCGAGGCCGGCCTCCTCACCCTCGTCACGTTCCTCATCCTGCTGTGGCTGGGCGCGGGCCGCCGCCGGTCCGGGGACCTGTCCGTGGCGCGGGCGATCGTCATCGCCTACGCCGTCGGGCTGTTCTTCGCCAACCAGCTGGCCAGCCTCCTGATCAGCCTTCCGTTCTGGCTGTCATTGGGCTGTCTGCTGGCCGCGTCCCGTCGGCCACAGGCCGACCACGTCCGATCCTCACGAGAAGAGCACCACCAATGATCGACAGTCAGACCGAGATCGACACCGGCGAGCGCTTCGCCTTCGGCAGCAACTGGCGTGCGTTCATCGAGCTCGTCGACGACAGCCGGATCGCCGCCGCGATCGCCTCGCTCAGCGGCCCGCTGGGCACCACCGACCTGTCGGGACGGACGTTTCTCGACGTCGGCTGCGGAAGCGGGTTGTTCTCCCTCGCGGCGCACCGCCTGGGCGCGCGCGTCCGGTCCTTCGACTTCGACCCGGAGTCCGTGGCGGCGACCGCCGAGATACGGGACCGGTTCGCCCCGGGCGGCGACTGGACCGTCGAGCAGGGCTCCATCCTCGACGAGCGGCTCGTCGCGACACTGGGCCGCTTCGACGTCGTCTACTCGTGGGGGGTGCTGCACCACACCGGTGACCTGTGGCGCGCGATGGACGCCGTGTGCGGTCTGGTCGCCCCGGGCGGTCTGCTGTACATCTCGATCTACAACGACCAGGGGTACGAGAGTCGCATGTGGCGCGGTGTCAAGCGCCGCTACAACAGGTCCGGCCCGCTGATGCGGCGTGCGCTCCTGCTCGGGAGCACCGCCTACCTCGCACGGCGCCGGGTGGTACGGAAGATGCTGGAGCTGGGGCGCCGCCCCGGTACGGTGCCGGCCCGGCCGCCGCGCGCCCGCGGCATGTCCGCCAAGCACGACCTCGTGGACTGGGTGGGCGGCTATCCCTTCGAGGTCGCCAAACCCGAAGAGGTGTTCGCCCGGTTGCGCGACCGTGGGTTCGAGCTTCGCCACCTGAAGACCTGCGGTGGTGGTCTGGGCTGCAATGAGTACGTCTTCCAGAACACCATGTCCCGCGAGTCGGCCTGATCTCGCCCGCCGAAGAAGGTGGAAGGTAAACGCCAGCGATGCTCATCTCCGTGGTCACGGCCACATACAACCGAGCGGCGACGCTACCGGCGCTGTACGCCAGCATCGCGGCGCAGGACGTCGACGTCGAGTGGGTGGTCGTCGACGACGGCTCCGGCGACCACACCGCGGAGCTGGTGGCCGGGATGGCCGAGACGGCGCCCTTCCCCATCCGGCTCCTCAGGCAGCCGAACCGCGGGAAACACGTGGCGCTCAACCGCGGCATCCCGATGGCCCGGGGAGCCATGGCCGTGCTGGTCGACTCCGACGACGAACTGCTGCCCGGGGGACTGGCCCGGCTCCTCCGGCGCTGGCAGGAGATCCCGCCCGAGCGCCGGAACGACTTCTTCGGCGTGGTGGGGCGCTGCCTGGACGAGGAGGGCCGCCTGATCGGTGACGGCTTTCCCGGAACGTGGCCGGTCGACTGCGGCTGGCACGACGCGGTGTACGTTCACCGGGCCCGCGGTGACCGGTCGGGTCTGCTGCGCACCGACATTCTGAGCGACTACCCGTTTCCCGAGCCGGACGGCCGGTCGTTCGTGATGGAGGGCATGGTCTGGCGGCAGATCGGCCGCCGTTATCTGACCCGCTACGTGGACGATCCGCTGGTGCTCGTCGACACGTCCGGGCCCGACCGTCTGACGCGGCGGCCGCTCGGTGAGATCGGTGCGGCTCTGCGCGACAACTACGCGGCGGTGCTGGCTCAGGACCTGCCGTGGTTCCGGCACTCACCGGCGTTGTTCCTCCGCGCCGCCGTGCAGTACGCCCGCCTCGGCCTGGCCGAACGGATCTCCCTGCGGCGGCAGGCCGCCGAGCTGCCGGGGCCGGCGCGCCTCCTGTGGGCGTCCGCGCTGCCCCTGAGCGTCGCGCTGTGGCTGCGGGATCGACGGGGACGGGGAAGAACCGGCCCGGACGCCGCGTGACGCGGGGCGTACCCTCAGCGCGGGGGCGGCCGGTCGTGCGTCCCGGCCGGCGCCGTGACGCTCTCCCGGGCGGCGGGCCGGCGGCCCAGCGCGGCCGACAGCGCGCCGGCCGACCGGGATGAGACCGCGGCGAGATACCTGAGCTCGGCGGGGCCGGGCAGCAGCCGCCACGGCGACACCCGCGTGACCCGGACGAACCACATCACCTGCATGCCGGCCAGCGCGCAGTAGGTGATGCTGGAGGCGACCGCGCAGCCGACGATGCCCCACATCGGGATCATGATCAGGTTCAGCACCACGTTCGCCGACAGCGCGACGACCGCCAGCCCGGACGTGACGAGCGGACGATGGAGGCGCAGCAGGAAGCTGCCGAGCGTCCGTGTCGCGCCCAGCGCGACCAGCCCCGGCGCCAGGGCCAGCAGCGGGGCGACGGCACCGCCGAACGCGGGCCCGTAGACCGCGGGTACGAGGAACGGCGCCGCGACGCACATCAGGCCGACGGAGCCGAAGGCGAGCAGTGCGGCGAGACGCGCGGTACGGACCGTCAGGGCGGTGGCGGACTCGTGGTCGCCGCGCATCTGCCGGTGCAGTGTCACCTGTGCGATCGAGTCCGCGGTCGTACGGGTCAGTTCCATCAGCATGACGGCCACGGAGTAGAGGCCGACCGCGGCCGTCGAGGTGAGGGCGTTGAGGATGAGGACGTCCACCCGGAGCAGCAGATACAGCGCGATGTAACCGGGGTGGTAGCGCAGGCCCATGGCCAGGGCGCGGCGGGCCAGCCCGAGGTCGCGTTCACGGAGCCTCGGCCGTACGGCGGGCACGGTGATCGCCAGCGGTACGGCCGCCGACACCGTCCACATGACGATGACCCATCCGAGGGTCAACATTCCGGACAGGGTCAGGGCGACGAGTGTCAGGCAGTAGACGCACGAGGAGAGGAGCCCGCCCCAGTTGACCACCCCGATCCGCCCGCGCAGCACCAGGACGTTGTTGACCAGGAGGCCGGTCATGTTGCACGGGATCGACAGGAGCGCCATCAGCAGGAGGCCGTAGCTGGTCACCGGCAGCACCGCCGGATCCAGGGCCACCACCAGGGCCGCGATGACCACGCACACGGACCCGACGCCCAGGCCGAGCAGCAGGGAGTTCGCCGCGATGGCCGCCTGGTCGCGCGTGCGGGACCACAGTGACGTGTGCGACGGTTCCACGGACAGGTGCCCGAGGATCAGGGCGACCGTCGCGATCGTCACCAGCACGGCGTAAGCGCCGCGCCGTTCCGGGCCCAGGGCCCGCGTGACGACGACGGTCGACAGCGCGCCGAGCGCGAATTTGGCCGCACAGGTCAGCACGGTGTTCGACACCTGCCGTGCGGAGGTGCTCACCGGAACCCCGCGGTGCTCACCGGCGACGGGCGTACGTCATGGCGTCCAGGGAGGTTCGCCGGTCACGTCGAGCCGCGGACCCCCCGGGAGCGTGTCGTCGACGAACCGCCGGTGCCACAGCTCGAACTGGATGAGCGCCCAGATCCGGCTGCTGTGGTCGTGGCCTCCGGCGTGCTCCCTGAGGAGGCGCACGATCTCCTCAGGCCGGAAGAACCCGCGTGACCTCGCGGTCCAGTCGGTCAGGACGTCCCAGGACAGCTCGCGCAACTCCGTGCGCAGCCAGGCCGCCAGCGGGACGCCGAAGCCCATCTTCGGACGATCGATGAGCTCGGGCGGCAACCACTCCGCGACCGCCTTCTTCAGGAGGTACTTGGTCGTGCCGGAACGGAGCTTCAGATCGGTGGGCAGCCCGGCGGCCCACTCCATCAGTTGATGATCCAGGAACGGCGACCGGGCCTCCAGGGAGTTGGCCATCGTCGTGATGTCCACCTTCACCAGGAGATCGCCGGGCAGGTAGGTGTTGACGTCGACGTCGATGAGGCGGCCGACGTCGGAGTCCGCGCGGGACACCGCGAACGCCTCATCGATGAGCGCGTAGCTGTCCACGTCCGCGAGTTGCTCCCGCATC
>Ga0247774_1000981_pt1 | contig 14414 bp, 12 predicted proteins | sample UWRJL001104B6_FD_179933 | JGI IMG/M metagenome (GOLD analysis project Ga0247774, IMG submission 179933) | Plant litter microbial communities from Arlington Agricultural Research Station in Wisconsin, United States - UWRJ-L001-104B-6 | ecosystem: Environmental > Terrestrial > Plant litter >... | reverse complement strand
CCCCCCGTGAGCTGCACAGTTCTCCTGTCATCTCGACGTACCCAGCCGTACCGGTCACCACCCACCGTCTCCGGGCAAGCCGTCGAACACGACGACGATGTCCGATAAGTCCGTGACCATTCCCCCGCCACCGGCGACCGCCACGGCGCTCGATGCCAGAGCGGGTCCGGTGCGTGTGGCCGGTTCGGCGAGTGAGGCGCTATCGGTCGGTACGGGCGGCGCGGAGGCGGGCCGCCAGCCGGCTGATCGCTTCGACGCCGAGCTCGGCGAGCTCGGAGCGGGCGACGAGGGCCGAGGTCTCGCCGTGCCGGTGGAGAGTGCGCAGGTCGCGGCGGATCTCGCGCTGGAGCTGGTCGAGCTCGCGCTGGGCGGTGGAGAGCCGTCGCGCGGCGGCGGTGCGGACCTGACGGTGCTCGCGCCGGGTGCGCGGGGGTTCGGCCATGGCTTCGGCGGTGCCCGATTCCTTCCGGCCGGGCCACGTGTGCGCGGGGGCGTGGATACCGACGGCCGCCAGATAGGTCTCGATGGCGGCGAGGTCGGCGGTGCCGACCACGGCCGCGATGTATCCGTCCGGGCGGATGAGCACCCACTGCTCGGACGTGAGCCCGTAGGCGTTCCGCACATGACCGCCGCTGTCGAGGATGTCGCCCCGGGCGCCGATGGTGTGGATGTGCAGACCACCGCGGGCCGCGGGGGCCGAGGCCGCGTCGACGTCGTAGCCGAGCAGGGTCCAGTGCGGTCCCTGGAACAGGCTGAACAGCCGGGTGGCGAGCCCGCCCGCACCCGTCACCGGCGCGTCGGGTGCGCGGTCACCGGCCGCCGCACGGGCGCCGCGCTCCGGGCCGGCCATCGTCAAGGGCGAGTCCAGGTAACCGAGGTCGAGCTGGCTCACCTCGCGGCCTCGGTGAAAAGCGCGTTCCTTGGCCGCTTCGAGCAGCTTCTCGGAGAGACCGAGCACCGTCTCGGCGACCGGCCGGCGTTCCTTCTCGTAGGTCGACAGCAGCGATTCGGGAGCGCCGTCGAGCACGGCGGCGAGCTTCCAGCCGAGGTTGTAGGCGTCCTGGACGCTGGTGTTCAGGCCCTGCCCGCCCGTCGGCGGATGGCAGTGCGCCGCGTCCCCGGCCAGGAACACGCGCCCGCGCTGGTACGTGTCGGCCAGCCGGGCGCTCATCTCGAACGCGGACGCCCAGGACACGGCGCGGATCACGACGTCGTCTCGTCCGGTGCGTTCGTGCAGCAGCGTGGTGAGCCCCTCGGCCGAGAGGTCGACGTCGACCCCGAAGGGGATCGGACCCTGGTATTGGAACATGTCGGTGCCATAGAGCGGGCACAGCGACACCTGCGCGGGAGTGCCCTGGCCCCAACGGTGCCAGGCGTCCGCCGAGACCCCGTCGACCAGCACATCGGCCACGATCGCCCGTACGTCGAGGGTCTTTCCGCGAAACTCGATGCCGAGGGCCTTGCGGACGAAACTCCGTCCGCCGTCGGCGCCGATCAGGTACCGGGTCCGTACGGTCCGCTCCCCGTCCGGAGTGGCGATTCGCGCGGTCACGCCGTCGGCGTCCTGATCGAAGCCGACGAGCTCGTGGCCGTACCGCGGGCCGTGACCGAGCTCGGCCAGCCGTTCGCGGAGCCGGCGCTCGGTGAGGAACTGGGGGACGAGCAGCGGAATCTGGTACGGCTCGTCCGGTGTCGGATCCGACATCACGACGGCGGTCTTGTCGACCGGCCCGTCGTCGGTGTAGAAGCGCTGGATCGGATAGTCGCCCCCCGAGGCGACGATCCGGTCGATCACGCCGAGGTCCTCGAACACCTCCTGGCTCCGGGGCTGAATCCCCTTGCCCCGGGAGCCGCCGAACGGTTCCACCGCCTTGTCGATCAGCAGGAATCCGACTCCCCTACGGGCGAGGTCGACGGCGAGGGTCAACCCGGCCGCGCCGGTTCCGCAGATGATGACGTCAGGGTCTCCGGTACGTTCCATGGCTCGGCTCTCCGTCGATGACAGCGGCTCGTCCCGCTCGAACATTGTGTGCATTTCGCACAGAGTACGATCGGCCTGGAACGAGTGTCAACCGGGCTTATCCTTGCTGTTCTCGCATCGTCGCCTGACGGCGGAATGCTCACTCCGTGCATTCGACACGTATCGATCGTGGACTGCGGCAGTGCTCGTCGTCGTCCGCGCAGGGCGCCGGTACCCTCGCGGTGACGTATCCGCGCCCGTCAAGAAGGCACCGCACGAGAGGCAAGTGCAGCGACTATGGCCACCAGACGCCGGCAGGTCGCGCTGCGGCGCATGCACGAATCGCTGGTCGACCTGATCTCGATCATCAACCTGCCGCAACGCGACGACGCCCTCCTCCGCGAGGCGGGTGTCACTCTTGACCGCGCTCTGTTCCCGCTGCTCGTGGGCATCCAGCGGTTCGGGCCGATCGGTGTGGTGGAGCTCGCCGACCGGGCCGGACGCGACCACACCACCGTGAGCCGGCAGGTGGCCAAACTGGCCGAGCTCGGCCTGGTCGACCGGCGGGCGAGCGCGACGGACCGGCGGGTCAAGGAAGCAGTGATCAGTAACGCGGGCCACCAGGTCACGGACGCGCTGGACGCGGCCCGGCACCGGCTCAGCGCTCCTGTGTTCGCGCACTGGAGCGACCGGGACCTTCTCGAGCTCGAACGCCTGATGCGCAGACTCGTCGACGATCTACACGGCCTGTCCACCGCCGCGAAGGAGCCCTAGGTCCATACGGCCAGGGCCTGTCTCTGGCCGTCGAGCACCGTCTGCCAAGGATCCGATCGCGGGTCCCTGGTGGGCCGGGGCGGAGTCGCAGGCCACATCGGGCCAGCTATCTCGCGAAATGTGCCCATCGGTTGTCATCCATGCCGTTCACATCCGCGTCCCAACACAGGAAAGAAGGGGACGGGGATTCATGGTGAAGCGAACGGTCGCGCTCGTCAGCGCGGCACTGGTCGCCGGCGTGCCGCCGGTGGCGGCGCACGCGGCGGTCAAGAAGGCCAAGGCTCCACTCAGCTGCGAGACACGGACGTTCATGTCCGCTTCGGGGGCGAGGTTCAACGACCCCGAGGACCCCGCGGCGCAGATGGGGGTCATGGGCCCGATCATCGACTCGATCAACGGCGCGAGTTGCGGGCAGACGGTCCGGGTCGCCATGTTCAGCATCAGCGACGACGAGCCGGGACCCACCTTCGCCGCCGCCCTGGTCGCGGCACACCAGCGCGGCGTCATCGTCAAGGTCCTCATGGACCGGCACTCCGACAACGCGACGTGGCAGTCGGTGGTCCGCGAGCTGGGCAACGACCCGAAGGCGGCGAGCTTCGCCGCGTTGTGCCCGGGCGGCTGCCTGTCGCACTACTCCGGGTCCTACCTGCACGCCAAGTTCTACATGTTCAGCGGTGGGGGTGACGCGAACAAGACCGTCACGCTCAGCAGCGCCAACCCGACCGGCGCCCAGGCCGCCACCGCCTGGAACAGCAGCCAGACGGTCAAGGGCAACGTCGCGTTCTACAACGCGTACGTGCAGTACTTCACGGCGATGGCCAAGGGCGCCCTCAACGGTCCCGGGCCCCTGTCGGCCGGCTACTACGACACGACCAACGGGGCGAACGCCCGGAAGGTCTCGCCGCCCGCCTACCAGTGGCCGCGGACCCGGAGCAAGAGCGACGCGTGGATGGACATCCTCAACAACGTCAAAGCGCCGGCCCAGATCAACCTCGCGATGTTCCAGTGGTCGGCGCACGGGTCCTCGGGCGACACGAACTACCTTCAGCTGCCCAAGAAGCTGGTCAGCCTGGCCGGTACGGGCGTCAAGGTGCACATCCTGATGACCGCGAGCCAGGTCGACGACAGCGTCCAGGCCTACCTGGCGGCGCACCCGAAGAACATCACCGTGCACGACACCAGCCGGGGACAGGACGCCGACGGCAACGCCCTGCATTACACCCACGACAAGTACATGGCCATCGGCGGCACCTACGCCGGCGTCAAGAACTCCAAGGTCGTGATCGCGGGATCGGCCAACTGGACGATCAACGCCTCGTGGCACAACGACGAGACGGACGTCAAGCTGACCGGCTCCACCGCGTACGACGCGTTCCTGACGGACTGGCAGCGTCAGTACGACCGCTGCTGCGGCACCTCGACGGCGCAGCACAAGGCCGAACAGCGCGCCGAGGGAACGGCGCGGGAGATCCCGATCGACCCGAGGCAGGTCCTCGAGTAGGGGCGCGTACGGCGGTCGCGGGGACACCCGTCCCGCGACCGCCGCTCCGCGTCCGCCATAAGGGCGGAGCGGTCCAAATTAAACGAAATCAAACACCGCCATTGATGAACCTCAACAAAAATGCGAAAACATTGACACAATTCACCGTGCTACGTAATCTCATTTCAATCTAGTCCGCCGTGCCGGCACCGCAGACGACTCGACTCCCTCCGCACCCTCAGGAGCCGTCGCCATGCGCAGACATCGCCCCGCCACGCGTGTGACTGCCACTACCCGCCATTGGCGCGGGTCGTTCTCCATCGCCGCGACCATCACCCTCATTATCGGCACCTTTCTCGGCCTGGCCGGACCGGCCCAGGCAGCCGCCTCCCTGCCCTGTGACATCTACGGTGCCGCCGGCACGTCGTGCGTCGCCGCGCACAGCACCGTACGTGCCTTGTTCGGGACCTATTCGGGTCCCCTTTACCAGCTGACCCGCGCCTCCGACCACGCCACCCACGACGTGGGCCTGCTCTCCGCCGGCGGCTACGCCAACGCCGCCGACCACGACGCGTTCTGCAACGGCACGACGTGCACCATCACGAAGATCTACGACCAGACGTCGCGCCACAACGACCTGACACCCTCCCCCGCCGGCACGGCCGGCACCGGGGCCGACTTCCCCGCGGACGCGAGCGAGATCGCGGTCAGCGCCGGCGGTCACAAGGTGTACGGCGTGTGGATCTCCCCGCAGCACGGTTACCGGCACGCCGTCGGATCCGGTGTCGCGCAGAACGGCCAGCCCGAGGGCATGTACATGGTCGCGAGCGGCACGCACGTCGGATCGGCCTGCTGCTTCGACTACGGCAACGCCGAGGCGGTGCCCGCCGACACCGGCAACGGCCACATGGACGCCGTCAGCATCGCGACCACCTGCTATTTCGCGCCCTGTACGGGCTCGGGCCCGTGGGTGGAGGCGGACCTGGAGAACGGAATGTTCCAGGGCGCCAACGGTTCCAACACCGCCAACCTGGGCAACAACAGCACCTATGTCACGGCGCTGTTGAAGAACAACGGCCAGACGACGTACGCGCTCAAGGGCGGCAACTCACAATCCGGCGGCCTGTCGACGTGGTGGAACGGCGCTCTGCCGAACCGCGGCGGCTACATCCCGATGCACCAGGAAGGCTCGATCATCCTGGGTACGGGCGGCGACAACAGCAACTGGAACATGGGCACGTTCTTCGAGGGCGTGATGACCGCCGGCTATCCGACTGACGCCGCCGACAACGCGGTGCAGGCCAACATCGTGTCGGTCGGTTACTCCGGTCAGACGAATGTGCCGAACGGCCCGCAGGGCACCATCACCGGACCGGGCGGAAAATGCGTCGACGTCGCCGCCGACGACACCGGCACCAACAACGCCGCGGTGCAGTTGTGGGACTGCCAGAGTTACGCCGAGGACCAGCACTGGGCGCATTTCGCCGACAACACGTTGCGCACCCTCGGCCGGTGCCTGGACGTCAACGGCAACGGCACCGCGAACGACACTCAGGTGCAGTTGTATGACTGCAACGGCGTCGGCGGTCAGGTCTGGCAGCAGCAGGCCGACGGCTCGCTGCGCAACCCGCAATCGGGGCGCTGCCTCGACTCACCGAACGGATCGACCGGAAACGGCACGCGGCTGCGGATCCATGACTGCAACGGCGCGGCGGCGCAGAAGTTCGCGGTCAACGGCGGCGGTGCGATCCGCGGCCCCGGCGGCAAGTGCGTCGACGTCCTCGGTGACGACAACGGCGTCAACACCGCCGCCGTCAACATCTGGGACTGCCAGTCGTACTCCGTCGACGAGCACTGGGTGCACCTGTCCAGCGGCGCGTTGAGGACGCTCGGCCGGTGCCTGGACATCAACGGCAACGGCACCGCGAACGACACCCAGGTGGAGCTGTATGACTGCAACGGCGTCGGAGGCCAGGTCTGGCAGCAGCAGGCCGACGGCTCGCTGCTCAACCCGCAGTCCGGGCGCTGCCTGGACTCACCCAACGGATCGACCGCGAACGGCACGCGGCTGCAGATCCATGACTGCAACGGCAGTGCCGCCCAGAAATTCGCGCTGAGTTAGGCGACGGGCCGGCGGGGCCCACCGGCCCGGTGGTCCCCGCCGGCCCCGCGCCGCGCGAGCTCCCGCGCGGCTTCGGGCCAGCCCGGGTGGCCGAAGACGAACCCCGCGTCGAGAAGCCGCGTGGGGACGACCCGCCTGCTCTTGAGCAGAAGCTCAGTGTCGGAACGGACGGCCCAGGCGCCGATCTCGGCCATCCATCGGGTGGCGGGCAGTCCGAACGGCACTCCCACCGCGGCGCGCAGCGTACGCATGAGGTCCCGATAGGGCAGCGGGCCGGGCGCGGCGAGGTTGACCGGGCCGGAGAGATCGTCGCGGCCGAGGAGGAAGGTGACGGCGCGGACGAAGTCCTGATCGTGGATCCAGGAGACGAACTGGGCGCCGCCCGCCACCGGGCCGCCGAGCCCGAGCCGGGCCATCCGGCGCAGCAGGTGGAACACCCCGCCGGGACGCGGATCCATGACCATCGCCGTCCGCAGTGCGACCGTGCGGGTGTGCGGTGTGCCGGCCTCCTGCTGCGCGGCCTCCCACGCCTTGGCGATCTCGACGCTGAACGCCCAGTAGCCGGGGACATGGTCCTCGTCACCGCCGATGATCCCGGATATCTCGTCGTTGGGCGCGTCGAACCGGTGGGCGTAGATCGTCGCCGTGCTCATCTGCAGCCAGACCCGCGGTGGCCGTCCGGCGGCCGCGATGGCCGCGCCGACGACACGAGCCGAGTCCACCCGCGAGTCCATCATCGCGCGGAGGTTGGCCGGGGTGTAGCGGCAGTTGACGCTGCGACCCGCCAGATTGACGACCGCGTCACACCCGTCGATCTCCGCGGTCCACGCGCCCGCGGAGCGGCCGTCCCACCGCACCCAGCGGATCCCGATCTCCGGGGGGTGCTCACCCCGGCTCAGCACCACCACGTCGTGACCGAGCACGGCGAGCGCCGCCCTGAGTAACGCTCCGAGCTGCCCGCTGCCTCCCGCGATAACGATCTTCATGCCGGTCTCCCCGCGGTTTGAACGCGTTCAAATCGAAGCATAACCGCCGCGCGGGACTCAGTCTCCGGGCGTCCCCAGATGGTGCGGGGCCGCGACGAGGAGCTTGTCGGTCACGGTGTCGCGGACGGCGGCGGTGACCTCGTCGAAGCGGTGGTCGAGGCGGCCGTCGCGGATCGCCTGGGCGAGTTCGGCCTCGTCACGGCAGCCGAGCGCGTCCAGGCGACGGCGGTGTGCGGCCCTGTGGTCGTCCCTGAGCAGGATCTCGCGCTGGGCGATGCTCAGCGCCGACGCGGCCACCCGCGCGTGGAAACGCAGCCGTTCGTCCTCGCCGGCCGCCACCTCGTCGCGGAGGAACGCGCGTACCGCGTCGATCAGGGCCGACGCGTCCGGCCGGTCGTGGGGTGCGGCCCGTTCGGCGGGCCTGTCCACGAGCGGATCCGCCACGGTCCGCGGCGCGGTCAGCCCGAGGATGAGCAGCAGATCATGCTCCTGCTCGCACACTCTGCGGCCCAGGGCGGCGAGCTCGATCGACGGGTCGGCGCCGGAGAGGTACCGCTCGGCCTGGTATCGGCAGAGGACGGCCCAGCGCAGCGTGCCGTACACCTCCCACCAGTGCAGCGCCTCCGGGGACGGGGCGTCGCCGCCGGCCGCCGTGTAGCCGTCGAGGAGGTCGGCGCGTGTGCCGAAGCCGCCGACCGGACCGGCCGCGCCGAACCGCCACGCCTTGACGCACAGCCAGCCGAGATCCTCGATCGGGTCGCCCCGGTGGACCAGCTCCCAGTCCAGGACACCGCGTACGCCGTCCGGGGCGACCATGAGGTTGCCGTTACGGAAGTCGCCGTGCACGATGGCGTCGCCACCGGCCGGTGGGCGGTTACGGGCGAGCGCGCGCAGCGCGATCTCGATGGCCGGGCGCGGCTCGGCGAAGCCTTCGTACATGGCGATCAGATCCGCCAGCGGGTCGCCGGCGGGCAGGTCCGGCACGTCGTCGGGCGAGAGCGCGTGGATCTTGGCCAGGATCGTGCCGAGCGACCGGGCCAGGCCGGGGCGTACGGGAGCGAACCGCTCGTCGCGCAGGAGCCGGCGCGGGATGGTCTCGCCGGTGAGCCGCTCCATGATGAGGTACGGCGAGCCGAGCGTGCCGGCACCGTCGCCCTGGTCGATCAGCCGGGGCACCGGCACGCCGCCGCGCGCGGCGACCGTCAGCGCCGCGGCCTCGCGTGCCATCTCCGCCGGCCGTGGCGCCACCGGAGGATCACGGCGCAGGACCAGCGGACGCCGATCCGCGTCGAACGACCAGGTCTCCCGGCTCGCGCCACCTGAGAGGCGGCGCAGCCCGGTCACCTCGACGGGCCGGCCGTACACCTCCTCCAGCCGGGCGGCGAGACGGCCGGCGAGCGCGGCGGTCAAGGCCGGCACTCCCGGGCGGTGGCGTCCTCATTCACGGCTGCTCCGTGGCACGCGGTCGAGCCCGAGCGCCCGGATGGTCAGGGCGTCGAGCGTGTCCAGGAAACGCTCGGTGTCGTCGCCGTCCCCCTGGACCAGCCGCAGGTAGAGAGAGTGGTCGACCATGGCGGCCAGCGCGCGTGCCGCCATGTCGGCGTCGAGGTCGGCGTCGACGATCCCTTCGCCCTGCCAGCGGCGGATCGCGTGGGCGGAGCGGCCGACCCAGGCGGCGCGGTGCCGGCGGCGCATCTCCCGGAACTCCTCGTTGAACGTCGCGACCTGCTCGATGATCGCCATCATCCGCGCGTTGCGCAGGTACGCCTCGTAGTAGGAACGGTTGGCGCGCCGCACCCGCTCCGACGGGGTGGCGCCGCTCAGCGGGAGCCTGCCGGGTTCGGTCATGTCCGTGAAGAGCCGTTCGGCGATCTCGCGGAGCACGGCCTCCTTGGAGTCGAAGTAGGTGTAGAAGGTGCCGTAGGCGACCTTGGCCCGCGGGGTGATGTGACTGACCCGGGCGTCCAGGAAGCCCATCTCCTCGAAGATCTCCCGGGTGGCCTGGATCAGCCGCTCCCGGGTGCGTACGCCGCGTTCGGTCAGCGTGGGCGCGCCCTCTTCCGCCATCGCGTCCGCCTTCTGCTCGGATCCGAGGCCTTGACAGTCCGGCACCTGTGGACAGATCATCGCGATCGTCCAGGCAAGTTGACGTGACTGTCAAGTCAACTCCGCCCCGTAACCTCTCGAGAGGAGCGGTCATGACCCGGACGAACACCGAGTTCCAGCTCGGCGGGATCAACCATCTCGCGCTGGTCTGCGCGGACATGCGCCGTACGATCGACTTCTACTCCGGCGTGCTCGGCATGCCGCTGATCAAGACGATCGACCTGCCGAACGGCATGGGGCAGCACTTCTTCTTCGACTGCGGCGGCGGCGACTGCGTGGCGTTCTTCTGGTTCCCCGGCGCCCCGGACGGCGTGCCGGGCGTCTCCGCGCCGGCCGGCCGGCCCGAGCAGGGCGACCTGGTGAGCGCGGTCGGCTCCATGAACCACGTCGCCTTCCACGTCCCCGAAGAGCACTTCGAGGCGTACCGCGAGCGCCTGGCGGCCAAGGGCGTCACCGTCAGCCCGATCCTCAACCACGACGACAGCCCGTTCGGCGTCACCGGAGAGATGCACGACGGCGTCTTCATACGGTCGTTCTACTTCCAGGACCCCGACGGGATCCTGCTGGAGTTCGCCTGCTGGACCAAGGGGTTCACCGACGCCGACGTCAGCCACACGCCGAAGACCGCGGCCGACCGGCACGCGGCCGCACGCGTCTGAGAGGACGTCCATGCCCCGTCTGCGAGAGGTGCCGCGCGCCGAGGTCACCGACGAGCGCGTCCTGTTCTTCTACGACCGCCTGTTCGGGCCCGGCAGGGATCCGGCCGTCGACCACGGCACCGCCACCGGGTCCCCCGGTGACTGGTGGACGGTCTTCGCCCAGTCCCCCGAGGTGTTCCGCCACGCCGTACGCGGCTTCGCGCTCTACCGCGACGCGAGGCTCGACCCGCTGCTGCGCGAACTCGGCCAGTGCCGCGCGGGCTGGGCACGGGGCAGCCAGTTCGTCTTCTCCCAGCACTGCAAGCAGATGCGGGCCATGGGCGTGCCGGAGGAGAAGATCCAGGCCGTGGCGTACTGGCAGACCGCGGACTGCTTCTCCCCGCTGGAGCGCGCGGTGCTCGCCTACACCGACGGGATCGTCCTGGACGGCGGTCGCGTGCACGACGAGGTCTTCGCCGTGCTCCAGCGGCACCTCACCGACGAGGAGATCCTGCTGCTGACGTACATCACCTGCCTGTACGACATGCACGCCACGATGAGCAAGGTCCTGCGGCTGGAGTTCGACGACCGGGAGGAACCGGTCGTGGAGGTCGCCGCGCCCGAGGGGTACGGCGGCCGGGACATCGCCGACGACCTGGGCGGCACGTGATGACGTTCGAGGTGCCCGGCCACGTACGGCCGCTGCGCGACGCCGTCCACGCGTTCATGACCGAGCGGGTCGAACCCGCCGAGCCGGCCCTGGCCGCGGGCGACGACGACGCGCTGCGCGCCCTCCAGCGGGAGGCCAAGGACGCGGGCCTGTGGGCGCTCGGACATCCGAAGGAGCTGGGCGGCGGTGGCCTGCCGTTCCTGGACTACGTGTTCGTGAACGAGGTGCAGGGCCGGAGCGAGTGGGGCCAGCTCGCCCTCGGCACGTTCACCCTCCAGGACTCGCTCATGCTGAACGAGTACGCGAGCCCGGAGTGGCGCGACCGCTACCTCGCGCCGATGGTCGCCGGTGAGGTCTCCCCCAGCTTCGCGATGACCGAGCCCGAGCACGCCGGGTCCGACCCCACCGGGCTACGTACGACGGCGACGCTCGAGGGCGGTGAGTGGGTGATCCGGGGCCACAAGTGGTTCACGACCGGAGCGGCGGCCGCCGCCTACACCACGGTGATGTGCCGGACCGAGCCCGAGGACACCCCGCCTCACCAGGCGTTCAGCATGATCATCGTGCCGACCGGCACTCCCGGCTACCGGATCGTACGCGAGACGCCCGTCCTCGGCCTGCGCGGCGGGCACTACGAGGTCGTCTACGACGAGGTACGGGTCCCCGCCGGCAACCTGCTGGGCCCGCGAGGCCAGGGCTTCCGCATCGCGCAGCGACGTCTCGGGCCGGGGCGGATCTTTCACTGCATGCGCTGGCTCGGCCAGGCCCAGCGGGCCTTCGACCTGCTCTGCGAGCGGCTGAACGCCCGCAGCGCCTTCGGCGGGCCGCTCGCGGACAAGCAGCTGATGCAGCGGCACGTCTTCGAGTCCTACGCCGAGATCCAGGCCGCGCGCCTGCTCACCCTGCAGGCGGCCGGCCGGATCGACGCCGGCGACGAGGCTCGCGTCGAGATCGGCGTCATCAAGGTCGTCGGCGCACGGATGCTGCACAACGTGGTCGACCGGGCCATCCAGGCGTACGGCGCGGCCGGGCTGACCGACGACACTCCCCTGTCGCGCATGTACCGGCACGCGCGGGAGGCACGTCTCTACGACGGGCCCGACGAGGTCCACGTCCAGAGCGCGGCCCGCCGCGTCCTGCGTGAGTACCGGAACGGCGGGAACTGGGAGTTCGGCCTCCGATGACCTCCTCTGGCCCGCTGGCCGATCTCCGCGTCGTCGAGATGGGACAGCTGATCGCGGGTCCCTTCTGCGGTCAGCTCCTCGGTGACTTCGGCGCCGAGGTGATCAAGGTGGAGTCGCCCGGCGCCGGCGACCCGATGCGGCAGTGGGGACGCGAGAAGCCGCACGGCAAGTCCCTGTGGTGGCCGGTCATCGCGCGCAACAAGAAGTCGGTCACCTGTGACCTGCGCACCGCCGAGGGACAGGACCTGGCCCGGCGGCTCGTCGACCGCGCCGACATCGTGGTGGAGAACTTCCGCCCCGGCACGCTCGAACGCTGGGGTCTCGGTTTCGACCGGCTGCGCGAGACCAACCCCGGCCTGGTGCTCGTACGGGTCACCGGCTTCGGCCAGACCGGCCCGTACGCCCCGCGGGCCGGCTACGGCTCGATCGGCGAGGCGATGGGGGGTGTCCGTCACGTCATCGGTGACCCGGCGGGCCCGCCGGCCCGCGCCGGGATCTCCCTCGGCGACTCGCTGGCCGCGGTGTTCGCCGCCCTCGGCGCGCTCGCCGCCGTGCACGACCGGCGGCGTACGGGCCGCGGGCAGGTCGTCGACTCGGCGATCTTCGAGGCCGTACTGGCGATGATGGAGTCACTGCTGCCCGAGTGGGCGATCGCCGGTTACCAGCGCGAACGCACCGGACCGGTGCTGCCCAACGTCGCGCCCAGCAATGTCTATCCGACCGAGAGCGGTGAGATGGTGCTCGTGGCGGCCAACCAGGACACGGTCTTCGGCCGGCTGGCCGCCGTCATGGACCGGCCCGAACTGGCCCAGGACCCCCGCTACGCGACGCACGCCGCACGAGGCCAGAACATGGAGGAGCTGGACGAACTGATCGCCCGGTGGACCGTGGGGTTCGGCACCGGTGAGCTGCTGGGCCGGCTGCACGACGGAGGGGTGCCGGCGGGGCGCATCTACACCGCGCGTGACATGTTCGAGGACCCGCACTTCGCCGCCCGGGAGGCGATCGTCCGCCTCGCGCATCCCGACTTCGGGGAGTTCCCGATGCAGGGCGTGTTCCCCCGGCTCAGCGAGACCCCCGGCGCCGTACGCCACCTGGGCCCCGAACTCGGCGAGCACAACACCGACGTCTACGGCCGGCTGCTCGGCGTCTCCGACCACGACCTCGCCGTCCTGTCCGCGCGCGGCGTCGTCTGACCCCAGAACTGACGTGGAGAGGCTGGAAACAATGGCGTCGGCATCATCTCCCAGTCATTTTTTCCCTGACACCATGCGGTAAGGACAAGCGCCTGAACTATTGCTACGATCCCGGACCGTGGGACGTCATGCTTTTGGGCCGGAGCCTACGGCTCAACGCAGAGTCTGGCCGCTGAAAATCGTCGGCGCAATGCTCGTCGCGTGTCTCCTCGCCGTCGCGCTCTACGTGGCCGCCGCCGAGCGCGGCTCCGGCTCCGCGACCGCCAGGCCGACGCCTCCGCCCACGCTCGCCGTCGAGGTGACCGGCGCCCAGTGTCTCGTCTTCGTCCGGCGGCCGGGCGGGGAGGTCCTGGTCAACCAGACACTGACCAAAGGCCAGTCCGTGCGGTTCGACGGGCCGCCCTTCGACGTGGTGCTCGGCGACGCCCGAGCGGCCACGGTCTACGTGCGCGGCCGGCCGCAGCCCGCCGGGCCGACCTCCTTCACCGTCTTCTAGACGCCGCTCATCTTGACAAACACGGGTGCGCAATTTGTGGCGGAGGAAAGAAACCCATCCGCCACCCTGGAGAGAACTCTTTGCCGTAACACCCCCTGCCATTTTCACGACGGAGAGAGTACGGTTCCTTGCCAGCCACAGGACAACAGGGTGGGAGCGCATGCCTGGACTCGGTATTCGGCCCGGAGACACCCTTTCACGTGCACGCCTCGCCACGGCCGTCGCGGTGACCGCCGTCGCCGGTCTGCTCTCTTCGTGCTCGGAGACCTCCGCCGGCGGTGGATGCGTCGAGATCCGGGTGGCCGTGACACCCGAGCTCGAGCCCATCGCCACGCGGGAGGCCGCCGACTTCGACGGCAGGGTGCGCGGCCGTTGCGTGGCGGTCACGGTGCGCAGCCTCGCCTCCTCTCACGGAGCGGCGGTGCTCACCGGCCAGCAGGTCGACCAGGACCTGGGCCGGCCCGACGCGTGGATCCCCGACTCCTCCCTGTGGATTCCGGTGGCCCGCGGCAGCTCCCTCGGCGCGGCGGACGTCGCCCCCTCCGGGTCGTCTCTGGCCTCGTCCCCGCTGGTGTTCGCACTGTCGGCGAAGGTCGCCGCGAAGCTGCCGAAGGGCAAGGACGGGCCGTCGTGGGAAAGGCTGCTGCCGAAGACGGTCGACGCCGAGGGCACCGCTCCCTCGGCTTCCGCTCCCGCGTTCGAACTCGCCGATCCGGCCACCACGACCGCCGGGCTCGGCACGCTCCTGGCCGTGCACCGCAGCGCCCCGCACGGCACGCGCGGGCTGGCTCCGTTCGCCCTG
>Ga0247774_1000980_pt1 | contig 14423 bp, 25 predicted proteins | sample UWRJL001104B6_FD_179933 | JGI IMG/M metagenome (GOLD analysis project Ga0247774, IMG submission 179933) | Plant litter microbial communities from Arlington Agricultural Research Station in Wisconsin, United States - UWRJ-L001-104B-6 | ecosystem: Environmental > Terrestrial > Plant litter >... | reverse complement strand
TATTTTTGCTGGCGCCGTAACTCACCGCCATCGCTTCCGCCGCCGCTGTCCCTTCATCCAGCAAAGAAGCGTTGGCAATTTCCAAACCCGTGAGGTCAATGATCATGGTTTGGAAGTTCAGTAAAGCTTCCAATCGTCCTTGAGCAATTTCAGCTTGGTAGGGAGTGTAAGCTGTATACCAGCCGGGATTTTCTAGGATATTCCGCTGAATGACGGGGGGAGTTATGCAGTCGTGATATCCAGTGCCGATGTACGATCGAAATACCTGATTTTTTGCAGCAATTTCTTTCAATTCTGCCAAAGCGCTGTACTCGCTTTGCGCTGCAGGAAGTTGTAGGGGTGCAGAAATGCGAATCGCCGCAGGAACCGTTTTGTCAATCAAGTCATCGAGACTGGAAAGGCCCAAAACCTCCAGCATTTGCTGGATTTCGCTGGGTGTCGGGCCAATGTGCCGGCCCGCAAAACCATCAATGGATGAAAGGTTTTGCTGCTGGTTGGGTTCAAGCTGAGGGCTGTAGAGTACCAAGGCGGATTCTCCTGAATTGACTTTTCTTCTTTGTTTGTAACATTTTGCTAAGAAAACAAGGAAGATTTTCTGCGTCTATCAAAGTCCGACAGTCCGACAGGGGTTGAAACCCCTGTCTCATAGCTAAAGTCGTCGGTCGCCGACTGTAGATTAAGGCGCACTTATCGCAACTCCCCGCGCAAGTGGTTAGTATTTCAGTCGTCTTTAGACGACTTGTGCTATTAGCCAGGGGTTTCAACCCCTGGCGGATGGTGGAAGAATCAACGAGTCCTAACGCCGAATTCCAACTCCAAACCCAAAACTCATAACTACTCGCCTTCCACCATTTGGCGATACTTCTGGGCAGGTAAAGCATCATCGGCTTCGCTGAGATTGTCAACGCGCACTTTCAGCAGCCACCCAGCGCCATATGGGTCTTCCGCCAAATTTTCGGGAGACTCTATAATGTCATCATTGCGTTCTACGACTGTACCGGTAACTGGTGCTTTCAAGTCTTCAACGGCTTTCACTGACTCGACTGTACCGAAAGCCTCCCCTTTTTCCAACCCTGCACCGACTTCGGGCAAATCTAGAAACACGATATCGCCGAGTTGGTCAACTGCAAAAGCACTAATGCCGATCGTGGCAATTTCGCCTTCGAGTCGGATGTATTCGTGGGTGTCTAGGTATTTCAAGTCATCCGGGTATGTTAGTGCCATGTCTTTTCTCGCAATAAAAAAGTATTAGTTAAATCTTATTCAACTATGAGCCTTTAGTAATGACTAAGTGGAACAAAAAAAATATTAAACGCTTGCTTTTTGGAGATTTTTCTGTCAAACGACTGATGCGCTCTATAATTTTTATTTACGCATTTCTATGTTTTTACGGTTTCTTTTTTTCAGAACGGCTAATTTTTCAACTTCCCCCATCTAGTCAGAGTGATAGCAGGGAAGTTATCAAAGTTAGCTCAGCTAATGGCGTGAAAATTTCTACTGTTCATTTTCCTAACCCGCAAGCTAAATATACCATACTTTACAGTCACGGGAATGCGGAAGACTTGGAGGGGATTTTGTGGGTACTCAGAGAGATTCGAGATAGTGGGTTTGCTGTGTTTGCCTATGATTATCAAGGTTACGGCACGAGTCAAGGAAATCCTTCTGAGTATAATACTTATCGTGATATTGATGCTGCTTACAATTATTTAAGCCAACAGTTGGGAATACCTGCAAAGCAAATTATTCTTTATGGGCGTTCTGTGGGCGCTGGGCCAGCAATTGATTTGGCTTCGCGGCAAAAAGTCGGCGGTTTGGTGGTTGAAAGTTCCTTTGTTTCGGCTTTTCGGGTGTTGACACGGATTCCGCTTTTACCCTTTGACAAGTTTGTGAATATTGATAAGATTGGCAAAGTTTGATCGCCTGTTTTGGTGATTCATGGTAAGGCTGATGAGGTGGTGCATTTTTGGCATGGAGAACAGTTGTTTGCAGCGGCCAACGAGCCGAAATTGAATTTTTGGGTTGATGGGGCCGGTCATAATGATTTGATGGATGTGGCGGGCGATCGCTATGCTGCAACTTTACGACAATTTGCTAAGCTAGTAGATGAATCTTCTCAACCAATATGAGCAACGGGCTAGAAGCCCGTTCCACAACAACACCTACACTTACACTTTACTTTATTGTGAATCGTTGTTCTGAGCAACGCCCCTGAATTAAGGCTTACCTACTTAATTTAACTAGGGCGATTTGGCGATCGATAAAAGGGTTTTTTCACCACACTAGCCGGATAGTTTTTCCCGCGAATTTCGACCTCTAATTGCTGACCGATTTTAGCTAATTTTGCCGGAACAACTGCGAGGGCCACTGCCCGATTCAAAGTAGGCGATAATGTACCGCTAGTAACTTCTCCTACTGTTTCGCCTTCAAATATTACCGGATAGCCGTGGCGCGCAATGTGCCGCCCCTGCATTTCTAGCCCTACCAACCTCTTTGATACTCCACTCGCTTTCTGCTGTTCCAAAACGTCACGACCAATAAAATCGCCTTTGGTGTCGAGGTGAACAACCCAACCCAATCCAGCCTCTAAAGGCGTGATATTGTCGTCGATATCTTGACCGTAAAGAGCCATTGCTGCTTCTAAACGCAAGGTATCTCTCGCACCCAAACCGCAGGGCACAACGCCAGCAGTTAACAATTTTTTCCACAGTTCTTTTCCTACTTCGGCATCCACCATGATTTCAAACCCATCTTCGCCGGTGTAACCAGTTCTGGCGAGAAAACTCGGCTGTCCCAACAGATTTGTTTCTAAGTGACCAAATGCCTTAATTGGTGCGAGGTTGTCTTCCACAAAAGGCTGGAGATAGTTAACAGCTTCCGGCCCTTGAATGGCAATTAAAACTTTATCTTCGGAGATGTCTGTAAAACAGAGTTCGCTCACTTCTAAGTGAGTGGTGATCCATGCTTTATCGGCGATGCGAGTGGCGGCGTTGACAATAATTACTGCACGTTCTTCGCTAGTGATATGGTCTGGTTCTTGGCAGTAGAAAATAATGTCGTCTAAGATGCAACCTTTGGCATTTAGCAAGACTGTATATTGAGCTTGACCAGGTTGCAAGCGGCTCAAGTCTGAAGGTACTAAGGGTTGAAATTTTTCTATTAGTTGTTTCCCTCTCAAACCAAATTTTCCCATGTGGGAAATGTCGAACATTCCTGCTTGCTGGCGTACTGCTTGGTGTTCGCTGCTGATGCCTGCGTACTGTACTGCCATCTCCCACCCGGAAAAGGGCACCATTCTGCCTTTGAGTTCTAATGATAGGTCGTACAGAGGCGTGCGGGCAAGTTGGCTCGGACTCTCTGGATTGCTGGGTTCAGTTGACTTTGCCACAGGTAGCGCTTTGGTTGCGGGTAGACTGTTTTGATTTTACGGGAAAATTGGTTTTCGCGGTGTGTAGCCCGATCGAATTTAACGACACGGCAATGCTGTTTAGGTACAACTCGCGATCGAATTTAACGACACGGCAATGCTGTTTAGGTACAAGCCGCGATCGAATTTAAGCACGCGGTGGTACTGTTTAGCTACAAATTAGGATACGGCAGTGCCGTTTCCCTACTCTAATGTTTATGGAGAATAGCGGGCTCGAACCGCTGACCCCTACAATGCCATTGTGTGTCAAACATGGTTGAAATCTTTAATAAATATAGGGTTGAGGCATTGTCAATAATTGGTATATTAATTTAATCGTTATTTTCAGCATCGTTAGACATGGTTTCCTGTTGCTGAGATTCCTGCTGTTCGAGCCATTGAATTACAGCCATGCGGACGATCGATGCCAAAGACTGATTCGGTTCGCTTGCCTGAACCAAAAGCCGTTCCCGCAAGCCCCCAATATCAAAAGTCACAGTGAATCGATCGCGTGTGTCCCGACTCATTCCCCGACTCATTCCCTGACTCCTTCCCCTACTGTTACCCTTACTGTCACTGTTTCCTGTACTCATAAAACCAGCATATTCTATGAGCGTCAAAAACCTTAGATTTTATAGTCAAGCTTTCTGCTTGACATAACATTAAAACGATGTTACACTGCAAAAACGCCCAGAAAAAGTGTTGGTAGCACTTTTCTGGACTTTCAACCAATGTCGGTACACGACACTAGGAGACAGCATTATGTTACTACAGATGACGGAATTGGCGTATCGGAGAGAACATCCGATCGTAGTAGAGCGCCAATTCAATCCAAATTCCCAGGTAAGAGGGTTCGGGGGAACAGCGGTAGAAGCAACCCAGAAAATTTGGGACGAAAGACGAGCTTTGGGATACTGGGACGCAACAAAAGCTTACCCGCAGGGACAAGAAAACCACTCAGTGCCACAAACTCAGTCTGCTAAGCCTGAAGAAGCGCCGAAACGTGGTGCTGGCAGGCAATAGATTCATTTTTTTTACTCTATCGTGAGCTACTTGAAGAGCTCAAAAAAAGGGTACTAAAAGTAGCTCATGAGATACGAGAAAAAGTGTCGAAAGCCTTACACAGTCCAGTATCAAGACGAATCAGGTAGAGCGAATTTCTGGACTCGATCGCAAATAAAGCAAATTCTGGGAAGCGTCGGCCGTAAAAGTAGACGCAAACCAGTACCAATGTCGGAAGCGACATTTAAACGCCGACTGACACTGCTAGAAGAAGAATGCCCAGAATGCGATCGAGTGCTTCATTCCCGTAAATTTTCAGATTTTCAGAAACGATGTCTGGTTCAGGTCGAAGAAATTTTCGTTGCCTGCGATCGAGATATCGACAAAACACGCAAATACTTACAAAACGTAGGACTTAACATCAATGACTACACTATCTAGAGTTGAGCTGAAGTTTGAACTCGGACTAGGCAAAGTGTCCGACATTACCAACGTCCGCAAAGCGCTCGGTCATCGCAAATGGCAAAATGCTCAGGTCGAAGGAGTCGATATCGACGAAGTACGGGAATATTACCGTCTGATTCGTGAAGAACTTAAGACCCCGACTGACGCATTGCTAGAGATTGCTTCCAAGCGCACCGGATACGCTGAGCACTGCGATGATATCAACGACAGTGAAATTGACCATTCTCAAAACCGAGACGGGCAGGAAGAAACCAGTCAGCTAGTGGTTGCAGTTCGAGACGCAACATCTGAAGCAGCTCTGGCGATGACTGATGTGGGTGCTGCTGCTGCTGCTTCGGTTGTTGATGCCTTCTACATCTCCCTGGGAGACAACGTAATCGATCAGCTCAAGTCTCGATCGACCAATACTCGTGCCAATTTCCGAGAAATTGTTAGCTCAGTCCAAAATGCTCCTCTCGATCTTCGTAACGGTAGCTTGCCCGGAAAAAAAAATACACCGAAACAGATCACTGGTGCTTGGGGTTAATTGAATCCTGCATAGAATTAGCTACTACTTTTAGCGATCGGCTAATTCTAGAAGAGCAAGCTCGTTCAGCTAACCGAGAAAAGTTACTTATGGCTTTGGTTATTTATGCGAGTTTGCTCTCATCAGGTTCATCAGATTGCGATTCTTCTGGCAAAGATTCAAAGAAAAAGACAATGATTCCTATAACCTCAGACGAAGTTTATGATTGGAATCCAAACCAAAAAGTTTACGTTTATAGTGCTGATAAAAAATGTTTGGAACTGTGCCGAGTAATTGACCTAGATTTGTCTCCATTAGGCGAGCGGACTCGATTTCTGGAACCAGTAGACGATAACCTTCAACTCTGTACACCAAAACAACGAGAACTACCTCCTAACTGCGTCGGAGGTAGGCATTGCCCCTATCCAGAAACCTGTTATCGGTTCGAGACTGAACAGCAAAATTATGAATGTACATTCCCATCTGAAGCTGACATTTTGATCCTGGGTGATTGTTGGGAATCATCACAAAAAGAATGACAAGGATGGAAATAACCGCCGAAATACAAGCCATTCTCGATTTCCTGAAGCTGTTTGGGAAAGGCAGTACAGCCGAAATTGCTTTCTGTACTTTAATCCAAGAATGGCGTGTAGAAATTGATGTTAAGGATATGTCTGATGAAGGTTGGGTAAGACTTTCAACCGATAGCAATGATAATACAGTTGCAACGATCGTTAACCACAGCAAGGATTATTAACTAGGAGCTAATTCTCATGGCTAAAAGAATCAGCACTATGAGCAATGAGCAACTTCAAGCCGAACGCAACGCGAACGAATTGCTCAAAACTAAGCTGAAAAATCAAATAGCACTTGTGACTGATTCAACAGTTTCTCTGCAATTGCATCAAGAACTTTTGCAACTCTCCAAACGTAATGAAAAATTAGCAGCACAACAAGTCCTTTTGATGAAAGGGGGCAAGCTCAAAAAACCGATCGATATGTCCCTTGAGGAAATTGAAGCTGAACAAGCTCAAAATAAAGTTACGATCGCCCAATATGAACAAGAGTTGACCTCCACTGATTTTGAGACACGGTTTAATGCTAATCAAGAACTACGGAATCTTTATACACGTAACAGAGGATTAAACAAACAACGAATCGCTCTTTTGAATCATTCGATCGCACTTCTGAGACAAGAGTTAAATGCGAAATAAAAACCCTAAAACCCGTCTAATACTTAAACCCCAACGGCAACCTAAGCAGCCAAAACCTAAGAGAAAGAGTGATTATGTGCCAGGGTTTAATTACATTTTTCAAGACGGTTATCTATCCAAAGTTGGCTTGAGTGAGACACCCGAATCACGTCACTATTTCCTATCACGAGAGTACCAAGCTCCGTTAAAAATTAGGGCGATCGTATTCACAATGAATATGAGACTGACAGAAAAGACGACACACAATATCTTTAAGCGTTGGAATGTTCACCGCGCTCCGGGATTAGATGGTAGGACAGAATGGTTTGAAGCCCCTCCTTACAGAATTTTACTGATGCAAATCACGCTATTTGTTATCTGTTGGGTGGTCAACTTCGCTTACTTCGCTCTGACTATTTTAATTTTGATGCTCTTTTTCTCTCTGGTTTTTAGATAATGCTCGAACATATCTTGAAATTATTCCCAAATCTGTTGGCTTCTCAAGAAAAAGTTGCTCAAGCTTCCCGAAAACTGAGTAATAAAATCTATCAAAATTGTGAACACAATGCTCAACATCTACTGCCAGGTTGCTATTTCTATGCAGGGTTGCAAATTCAAATCAAGTTTTTCTCTGCATATTCAGAATTCCTGAAAGAAGATATCGAATGTTGGGATTGGTTAGTCTATGACGGTTTTGGACAAGTAGTTCTAAAGAGTGGGATCGGAGAGACGAAAGATGATGCTATAGCTTTAGCTCAAACATGGACAGTCCAATTTCTTGAGGGCAATATACCTTCCCAAATTAGCAAAGGTAATCAAGATGCTTAAGCAAGTTTTGAATTTGGTGCCAGTCAAGATTCTTGAAAGGATTGGTAGCTCGATCGTAGAAATCTTACACGAAAAAGATGAGCTACGGAATTGGCAGCCGGATCAATCCGATGTAGCCGAAACTTTCGGTTATATGAACTTAGAAATCAAAATCGTTGCCTGTGCAAAGTTGAATTACTGGTACTGGTATTGGTTCGTTTGTGATGGTAGAAGCGCTGACATCCTCAGAAATGGAACAGCTACTACTGAAAATGACGCGATCGCCCTAGCTCTGAAATGGGCAAATGCGTTTCTAGCTGATGATTCTGATACTTTAGCTGAGGAAGAAATAGATGTTTAATTGGCTATTCGGCACACCTCAACCAATAAATCAATATTCTCGAAAGATTTACGTTTTCAGCAGCCGTCGCCCAACCCAAATCTTTACACTTTATGCTGACACGGAAATTTGCGTGATTCAGGCAATGAAACAAGTTGAGCGCCAACTCCCCAAACCCGAACCGGGAGAAATGGTCAAAATTACAGCTTACCTAACACCGAATGGTTTACCAGAATAATGCGTAAAAATCTCAAACGAATACTGAATGTATTGCCCGATTCGATCGTCCTGTCATTCACCAAACAGTTGTTGATTTACCTAAAGCTGAAAGGTGCAATCACAGAATGGGTGATAGATCCACCAATCTCTGACGAATATGACCATTGTGGATTGATTATCCGTTTGCGATGCTTCCACATTGATGGAGAGGAACCCTGGAGCGAACAATGGAACTGGTTTGTCTACGACGGTATGTATCGGTTTCTTGATCAAGGGATGACCTATAACTCCGCTGACTCCCTCCTAGCAGCCAAAAGGTGGATTAACGATTTTATGGAGTATGACGATGAAGAATTGGATGACGATGAAGAATTGGATTAGGTAAGCAATAATGTTAGATAAATTCTTGAATTTATTGCCCGATCGCATCGTTAGCCAACTAGCTATCAAACTCTTGCTTAATCTCCAAGCTAGAGGTGTTGTAGAATCCAACTCTAATTCTGATGAGGAGTATGAATATTTAGGCTGGGTAATCAAACTGAAATGGAGTGAATCAAAAAAGGAAATGAATTGGTGTATTTGCGATCGACTGAAAGAGCCTTCTGATCCAACACAATTTAACTAACAGGAAAAATAATGCAACAACTACTCGACCAAGAACAAGATGTATTGACTTACCTTCTCTCAACCCTAGTCGGGGGCGCTCTTGATGCTGAAGGTGAGCAAATGTTAGCTGATGTTTTCAATATCACAACTGCTAACTTGAACGAGCTCACTCCCCAGGGCTGGGCTGCGATTGGCGATCGGGCAATCCAAGCAAAATGGTTTATTGAACACATCACCGAAATCAAAGAGAAATTCAAGCTACTCATTGACGCACAAATCTGTTTCCGTGAGTTCCAAGGCTGGCTGATGGAAGCTGGCTATAAAGGTGCTGAGAAAATTAAGAAAGCTCAGATAGATGTTGCCGTTGCTCGTGCCAAGTATGGCGCAACAGTTGAAGTCGAAGATTATCGACTTACCAAAAAGCAAGAACAATTCACAGGGGAAACTGAACAAGATAAGCTTTTCTGGGACAACACGGTAATTGCTGCGCTTGCCAAGAAAGTTGCCGAAGTTGATGCAGCCAGTATAAAGATGCAAGGAAATCCAGAATTTGCTCAACAGTTAGCAGAGTGGAAAGATCAAGAAAGCAATATCTATAAGCAAGCTTCATACGGTCTGAAACACGGCACTCATGGCTTGAGCCATCCAGCTCTCGGCGGTTCGACTTCTCCTCCACTCCAAATTAGTCAGTCCAATTACTCTCAACCTCAATTTGTTTCAGCTTCAGGTTTAACCACAACACAACGCTCAGCAACAGGCAAAGCGAAGGATTCAATCAATGTAGCGGTGAATTGGTCAGGCGACATGGCAGGCAAAGTCAATGGTGTTGCTTCGCAGATAAATCGTGGTTTTTCAAGATTTAGTAAATTCATGAGAGGTGAAAGTTGATTATTTCTAAAGGTCACGTTTTTAAAGTCGTCAGCTCGATCGATTACAAGAACGGCGCTGCTGCTACGACAAACACAGGCTGGATAACGACAGATGACCATGAACCGGGGATAAAAGTACCCAACCGTTACGGATATTTGGTAGTTGCTGAAGCTTCGGCAATACAGAATATCGAGATTTGCCCCAATTGTTGTCTCCTCTACGGCAAAACCTTCAATAAATGCACCAACCATGTTTTTACAAACTCCACAATTACCACAAAACCCGAAGCCTGCTGTACAACAACCACAGCCACCGAAAGAAGCACTCGTTTTTAAGCCGTCAGCGCAACTGAAACACCTCAAAAATGTCAACAACTGGCTATTTTTGGTAGTGAATTTCTCGATCGGCATTGGCATAGCGAATGTGTTTCGGTTCTTTCCGTCACATATTTTCTTAGGAATCGTGGCAATTGTCATCGGCTCTCTCAGTCTGTTTTTCATGTCGCCAGCCGATCGCACTTATGTCGGACTGTGGCGGACTGGCGGTGCAGCACTGGCGATCGGAGGCATTCTCTGCTTCTGGGATTTGTATTATCTCCTGACCTGGCAGCATGGTTTGACGATCGCAATCTTTATCATCGTCGCCATGTGGATCATTGGTGCTGGTAGTAAATAACACTTGCCTCCCTGTTGCTACGGCTGTATCCGCTTAAGTCAGCAGCAGGGAATTTTAGAGTTTTTCCCCATCACTCATCACTCCTCACTCATCAGTCATTAGTCATTAGTCATCAGCGGGCATCGCATCGGACATCGCCCGTCGCTCATCAGTCATCAGTCATCAGTCATCGGTCATCGGTCATCGGTCATCGGTCATCGGAATCGCGCGGAAATCTCGCGCATCGAATCGGAAATCTCGCGCATCAAGCATCGGGCAGAGTCAGGCAGTCGGGCATGGAATTGGGGTATTGGATTTTGGGTATTGGGGATTGGGTAAAGGATAGGAGTCATCAGTCATGGGTAACAGGGTCACGATCGGATCATTTTTTGGAGCATTTTGCTCTTTGGCGCTGGCATTGATGCCGCTTCCGTTCGATCGCTGGGTGGGAGTTCGCCAAGCCAGCTCTCTCGCTGCGATCGGCTGCGGATATTTTGGCTGGCACGACAGCCAGAAAAAAAAGGAACAGCTCGAACAAGAAGAACTCTGGCAATTTGAGCAGCGACTGAAACAGCTAGCGCTTGATGCTGCTGTTAACTCCGCACTCACCGATGTCCTGGTTGAGGAGGTAGTGGTCAAAGAGAAGCTTCGGGCTAATGCCTCTGTTGAGGTCTACAAAGCCGAGACTCAGCAGAATTATGTCCGGGTCATGGCTCACGATCACCCCGCTATTCTTGAGCATCTTCTTAAATCTTCACAACCCTCAATACCAGAAACAAAAACAGATTTTGATTCTCAGTCAGAAACAGAAACAGATTCTATTTCTGATTCTGTTGTTGATAGTGTCCCGGGTGGGATGGATGGTGCAGCAAGAGAGAAAACAGTAGAAGAGAAGAGAGCGGAGTATATAGCTGCTGCCCGATCGAAGCTGTTGCAATTGATTGAAGAGCATGAGGGAGGATGGATTGCACAACTGATGCACAAACCCATCCTAATTTATGGGGATATGGGTAGCTTTAAAAGTTACTTCGCAGCTTTTTTAGCACTGTGCCGGCATTATTTGTATGGTCACAAAATCATCTCGATCGCTGACCCTCACTTCCACCAAAATTATGATGAGTGCTGGAAAACTCTGGTTAAGCTAGGCGTTCCCGGCTACGGTGCAAATCAAAACTTTGAGGAAGTTGGCGCACAACTTAACGCCATGTACGATCGATTCAAAGTCAGAACTCTAAAAGATGATTGGCTGACCTCTATCTTTGATGAAATGACACAATATGGCTTTGAAGAAGGTACGGCGGAACCTGCCAGCAAACTAACCCGAAAAGTTGTTGGCGACCCTCGCAAAGGCAAAGAAGCGCCCATCTTCATTGCTCACAATGATACTAACGCTGCTTTCGGCGGGGGTGAGGGTTTCAGTAAATCTGTCAACTCAGGAGTTATCAAACTTCAATTACGATCGAACAGCAAATATCAGCCACTTTTTAAAGGAACTATTTCGGGTATCAAAGATGAAGAGGGAGAGTGCATCAAAGATTTGCCTATTTCTATTTTGCCGGAATGGATACGTCCTGAATGGGTCTATGAGTTATTTAATGGCTTTACTTCAGACTCTGACAATCAAGTTATTACTTCAGCCGTTGACCATACACAATCTCAATCACAATCTCACACAGAAACTCAGCCAAAAACTCAACCAGAACCGGAAATAGAATCAGAGATAGAGAGACTAAATCGGGCATTAAATCAGGCGGTGTCGTGGGATTATTGGTTAGCGGAATCAACGACTGAAGAAGTCGATCGACAAATAGAGTTACATCGATCGCAGGCTGGTCAAAACTCAGATAATTTACCAGATAATTCGGCAGATAACTCAGGTGAAGAATTATCACCTTCGGATAACCTTATCAAAGCCGAGATAAGTCCGAAACCCTTACCCAGAAAGGATTATCCGGTTATCTGGGATGCGGAAGATTTCTCAAGATTACTGCCAAATGAGTCAGAAACAGCACTTTTTGAGCGCATTTTGAAATTATCAGATAAATATACAAGTGCCAGCAAACTCATACAAATCGGTTTGGGTTTCACCCAGGGGAGACGGAAGCCTCGAAGTTATTCAGATGTAGGTAAAAAGTGTTTTCAATACCTTGTAATGAAGCATGGCTCACCTTCTCTAATTGCTAAATACAAGGATTACTTGGAAAAGAAGTAAGTTTAAGTGTTCGTCAATTCAATCGTACTACATCAATCAAACAAAACCAGGAGACAAAATGCGTAAACCAACAGCAAGCGAATCAGTATTTTTGGCAGGAACATTGACAACAGCTTTGTTAACAACTGCTACAGTTGTCCCCAATGTAATGCAAGAGTTACAAGAAGACGCGCATCAAACAAGTGAAGAATTGAAGCGCAGAAACTTACCAAATCCAGCAGATGTTTTCACTTCTGGATTAGTTATAGGTTTGGTTATTGGAGCGATCGGAGCCACAAAGCTTATATCGGACAAACTGAATAATCCCTAATCTATAACCACAAATAAATGTCATAGTAAATTGTGATTTTACTATGACATTTATAAATGAAAGGAGGAAACTTATGAATCAGTTAACAGTTTTTTTGTTCGGTATGTTAATCGGAGTTCTACTGATATTCTTGCTCTGTCAGTTCATTGAGTAGAAATTCAGGACGGTTATACTTTCTAGCTGTTTCACCGCGAGGCTTTTTATTACTAAAGAAGCCCCAAACAATTAACGCTATTCCAGCAACAAGTTGACCCTGTTCATTGCTAATGTATTTACAAGCTACAAGTAATTCCGCAATGCCTGCAACAGCTCCTAAAAAACTGGCGATACTATCTAACTGATCAACGGTTGGTTTTCTATATCTTAATTTCATAATTAGTAGTTGATTGAGTTAGAGATTTGAGTCTGTATCTTCAAATTGTTGTTCGATCGTCTCAATAATATTGCAAGTAGGCATTTGTAACTGTCTTTCAATAGCTTCAAGTCTACAATCTACCGTAATTGCTCGAAGCTTATTGACATCTTGCCATCGTCGCATTCTGTATCCGACATTAAGAGTATCGGTTTCTTGTTTCTTCATTAAATCATAAGCAAATCTTTCAATCTTATGAGTTAAACTATCCTTAATTTGTCTAGAAGCTAACCAGAAAATATAGGTTGAAGCAACTGTGATAACGCCGATCGAAGCAGCAATATAGTCGAGAGTTTCTTGTTTCATTTCTGCATTTATTACCCGGAATGATGGTCATTGAAAAGTAATGCTTCGCTTTGAGATTTTGATTTTTAGATTTAGCTGAGACTAACATGAACATTGAAAAGACTTTTCGCAAGAATAATGCTCCTGATTGGATCGATCGTTTCATAGCAAAAGTTAAAGAAAATCCTGAGACAGGTTGTTGGGAATGGCAAGCAGGTATTTTTGCTAGTGGATATGGCTCTTTCGCAGTTAATCGAAAATCGAAAAACGCGCATAGATTAGCGTGGCAGTTAATACATGGAGAAATATCAAGTAGTAACATTTTTGTTTGCCATCATTGCGATAACAGAAAGTGTGTAAATCCCAGTCATTTGTTTTTGGGAACTAATGCGGATAATGTAGCCGACATGGTTCAGAAACAACGGACTCGATCGGGCGAGAATCATCCTTATTGGGGGAAAAGCATCAATAAAGGTGAAGCTAACGGCAATGCTGTCTTGAATTCCGAAAAGGTAAAAGAGATTTGGAATCTTCGGGGACAGGGCTGGAGTCAACAAAAGATTGCAACTCACTTAGCGATTAGTCAGATGACTGTTAGCCGTGTTTTACGGGGAGAAACATACTCAGAAATTAGTGAGGAGCAAATAATTTATCACCCGGAATAATAGTTGTTGGATAGATAAATTCGGGGTCATGTTTGTACCTTGGGTCAGACATGACTCGATCCATAAAGTCAAAGTGTTCAGTAGAATCGCGACCGACGAAACACCCAGCCCCGGCAGTATGAATATCATCGACTGGATGATCCCAACCATGATGTTGATTGATGCCGAAGTAACCCTCATGGATCGCGTCACCGGTTCTCATCATGTCTCGATTCCAATCCCGGTGCACTTTGACAAGTCCGACCTGGATAAGAGCTTCGTGGGGGTTAGAGTAGCCATGAATTCCGACTTGCCATGCCCGATACTGCCCAAAGGCAATTCTGGCGGCTCCATTAGGGTTCATGGGGTTGTCAGTGTAGTAGTAGCCTGGTTCGGTTGTCGCTTCCCAAGCAGCTTCGATCGTTGGGATTCCTTTGTGAAATTCTAAAAGCAGTCGCGCATCGTTGAAATGGTTGGGAGTATCAGCGTTAAGAGT
>Ga0247774_1000979_pt1 | contig 14432 bp, 9 predicted proteins | sample UWRJL001104B6_FD_179933 | JGI IMG/M metagenome (GOLD analysis project Ga0247774, IMG submission 179933) | Plant litter microbial communities from Arlington Agricultural Research Station in Wisconsin, United States - UWRJ-L001-104B-6 | ecosystem: Environmental > Terrestrial > Plant litter >... | reverse complement strand
ACATTCTGCCCTCGAGAGGCTGATGGCAGCGCCGGCCTCGATAAACTACAACCAGCCGCCGGAGACAGACGGCTTGCCGCTCATATTCAGGCTACAGAATCAGAGTACTGGAAAAACAGTATATGCTGGAGTGCGGGAATTCGTCGGCGCGGAAGATCATGTTGGTCTCACGCCTTACCTCGAAGAAGCCTTAGGTGTTGGCGCGGACAGTCCGGCGGAGATTGTGGTGACTGCGAAGCAGGAACCAAAGGGCACGTATATCCGGCTACGGCCGCTTGAGGCGGGCTACAACCCTGACGACTGGAAACCGATCCTGGAACGAGAACTAAGAAAACACTTCACAACCCTAACAAACAATACGAAGATACGGATACGGGGTGGGGGGAAAGAAGAGTTTGAGTTCTTGATTGACAAGATTGAACCAGAAGGCGAGGCAATATGCGTCGTTGACACCGACCTGGAGGTGGATATCGAGGCCCTGGACGAGGAGCAGGCGAGGGAGACGCTGAGGATCATTGCCGCCAGGAGCAGCAAGTTGGCGGGTGGTACTTCAAGTGGAGGGCAGATCGATATTTGGAAGCCAGTGGACGGACAGGTCGTCGCGCAATCGGTTGTCGACTACGAGCTCCCGTCATGGGATCGGGCTCGGCCGCTGGCTATTGAACTGACAGGCTTTGGAGACGATGACGGGCTTGACTTGTTCGTCAGCCCGAGGTCGAGTAGTTACAGGGCATTACCACGGCAGGATGAGCACGTCTGGGGAGACTTTACAACCAAGTCGAACGGAGAAAAAATCATCGTAATACGACCGGATGACGTGGCCCTGAAGGATTGCGAGAAGCTGCTCATTTGCGTGTCGTCCTATGCCCCTAGAGACCCGTCGCCGAAGGCTCGGGAAGTGGTCCACGCCTTCAGCCTTCGGGCTCAAGCTTCGGCAACTGCCGCGGAAGCCGATGCAGAAATGGAGGACGCCGAGTCCCATGCAGATCAGAAGCAGTGTTCCAATTGCAAGCAATGGGTTCCCAAAGCGTCTGCCTTTCTGCACGAGAATTTTTGCATACGAAATAACGTCACCTGCCAGGAGTGCGGACGCGTCTTTAAGCGAGGATCAGAGGAATTCGAGAATCACTGGCACTGCGTTCACAAGAACGCCTGCGACTTGTTTCCCGACAACCTTGGGAATACAAGCCTAGGGTAAGTCTCTCCTTATCTGCCCTCGAGATACAGCCATACTAAAACCTTCGCAGCCGCGAACGTCATCGGGTTGTCTACCACTCGCAACACGACTGTCCTGCTTGCGACTTCTCGACCTCAGATCTCCCCGAACTCGCCCACCATCGAACTCAGAACTGCCCCGCGAAGCTCATCCTCTGCCGGTTTTGTCACCTTGAAGTTGGCCAAGGCGGCGACGGCATCCCCACGCCCGAGATGAAGCTCACAGGTCTCACGCCGCATGAAGTAGAAGACGGCGGACGCACCACGCAATGCGCCATGTGCGACCGCGTCGTCCGCCTTCGCGACATGGACGTGCACATGCGGAACCACGAGATCACCAAGGCCTCCCAGCCCGTCCCGCGCCTCTGCCGCAATGCATGCTGCGGCCGCACCTTGTACGGAGCCGGCCCTCGGGGTGCCAACTTTTCGCGGGCCTCCCGCCCCGAGCACCAGGACAATAACCTGGGCTTGTGCCCCACGTGCTTCACCCCGCTTTACTCCTCCGTCCACGACCCCGAAGGCAAGGCCATGCGCCGCCGCATCGAGCGCCGCTATCTCTTGCAGCTCACCACGGGATGCGGCAAGGAGTGGTGCGGGAACGAGTGGTGCAAGACTCACCGGGCGAATGCCGGGTTGGAGCCGAAGGGAACGAATGTCAAAGCTGCGCTGCCGCTCGTCAAGCCACTCGTCGATTTGGTGCCCGACCTTGAAATGCCCATGTGGTTTTGCGTGGACGCGGCGAGTGCCATGTGCAGGCTGGCGGCGGAAGATTTGGCGAGCGAAGGGGTGTATGAGATGGGTTGGTGTGTTGCGGCGGCGGACGCGACGGGGGGTGATGTCTCGAGAGCAAGGGAATGGTTGAGGATGTGGGGTAATGTCAAGAATACTTGAGAATTCCGGTCATGGTGGTGACTGATTGCCGTGCAACTTGCACGACTGCATTTTAACATGTGGGACACTAGAGGCTGTGATAAGTGACGGGTTATCGACTGTGGGAGAAGCAGCAGGCAGGCCGCTGTGGATTTTAATGCCCTCATAGATATTAAGATGTTTATTCTTATTTACAAGAGCTGCCCCGTTTAGACTGGGCTCATCCAGGCGAAAGCACTTCCTGCTATTTTATGGTTTCCCACTCCCTCGGGGGATTCGCTGCTCTGGGCGAGGGAAAATGGGGCCAGTTCATGTTAAGCCGCACACCAAACCCTATCATGCTGGGCGGTTGGCGACACTCTCTTTTCTATCAAGACAGATTCTTGATCCCGAAAACGAATCCGGCGTTGGCAAGGCGTTGTAGAAATACTACTCCGTTGATCGTGAATGAGTGCGCGAAAATGTGCCAAGTGCAGAACACATACGATGGTACAGCCTATAAAATCTCATTACCAGTCGAGACCTCGCCGCCTTTGCTACCCGAATAATGCAAAGTCATGCTCGTCCAGTCTGGTAATGTTATGATTCTCGCGTTTTCCTACTCTATGTCTCCGCCATGATCTGACAGAAATGAGGTCGCAGTGCCGACGGGACCCACATCTCGGAAATGCCCATGAGGCACATCAAACGCCAATGACCAGGCACTCCGACACGCAAGACCACCCACCATGGTTCAGAACATCCCTGGATCTTGCTTCTCGATCGGAGAGTCCCACCCCTTCCTCTTTACCCTTTTTTTGCAGCAGTGCTGTGGTTGGATTTCATCGTCTTGTCCCTCTACTACCCCCCCGATCTACGGATCTTGCGGCGGTCGAAGATTTCCAGGTTCGCCGGCGCAAACAGCGATGGTTGTGTGAGGGGGATCTCTCTTGCAAGCCCCAGATCCTGTTGTGAAACAGAGCACAACGGCCGGTGCAGTGATAATGACGCGGAGGGTTAGGAATCGGTAATCTGTGCCAACCCATTGCGGGGACTGGTCTTTCCTCGAGGGAATACGTCTATAATTTCAAAATACTTCTGGCTTGCCTCATTCCTATGAATACGTACTGAATCTGAAGGCGAATCTCGCATTTGTGTGCGTGTGCAGCCTGGCAGACGCACCACCCCACATCGCCAATGCGGCCCGCATTCAATCCACCTACCTTAAATGCCTCGCGCCACCGGCAAGCTCTGGTAGTGGCTGTTTCACCACGTTCGGGGGCCCTTCCCTGCGCACCAATGCGTTGGAGTTCCATTCTCAACGACGTCTCATGTTCTTCTAGAAGACATCTATGGCACGGTCAAAGCCCAACCTCAGCCATTGACCAGGCTTGGGAGAGCCGGGTTCACGGGCGCTGGGCTGGTTCCATCCCCCCCCGGAAATGCCGTGCGGGCGTCCAGAGAACAAAACTTAAGATGGCGACAGTGTCACCACCCTATCGTCTCCCATGATATTTTTCGTTTCCTGCTGTGCGGGGTTGAAATTGGTGTCTTTCCTTTCAATCTTGTGAATTAATGATCCTCAGGTGAATGCGTGACGGCAGGCCGCGCGTGTCTGTTCGATTCTTTTGCTCCCTCTAGTAATTGATATTTTTTTCTTGGGTGGTGAGAAGAGCTGGCTCACGATGGTTCGATCAATGAATTGGCCGTTCCCCGAGCCCCCCGTCGACGAGAAGGTCGATGGCCAGATTGTCTACAGGAAGAATGATAATGCCGAGTCGCTGGTCGTCGGTACCGCACAACTCTACGAGAATGGCCAGCTACGGCTGATTCCGATGCCAACACCAGACCCAAAGGACCCTCTCAATCTACCAAAGTGGAGGAAATGGATGGCAATAGGGTCAATATGCTTTTGTGAGTACCGACCTTCTGCACCTTTACCCCCGCAGATGCCATTCTAACCAATGTGCAGTTGGCTCAATAGCCCTCGCGGCCGAGCTCGTCATCACCGGACTCCTCCCCGTCTTCATCCTCGAGTACTCCGGTGTGGACCCCCGCATCCTCAACTCGGTCGACTTTGTGGCCCAGACGGGCGGCAACGGCCTCGCCCTCCTGAACCCCTTGGCCGTCGTCCCGCCCGGCGTGCGGCCGGCGCCCCTCGACAAGGTGGCCCTCCTCGTAACCGTCCCGCTGCTCACCAACGGCGTGGCCTCGTACTTTCTCGTGCCCCTCTCCACCGCCGTCGGCCGGCGCCCCGTCATCCTCTTCGCCGCCGTCTGCGCCTGGGTGGGCGGCCTGGCCGCCGGCTTCAGCAACTCGCTGACGGGCCACATTGCCGCCCGCGCCGTGCAGGGCCTCGGGGCCGGAGCCGTAGAGGCGCTGATCCCGCTGATTGTGCAGGACATGTGCTTCATCCACCAGCGCAACAAGGCCATGTCGGCCGTCCTCGCCAGCCAGGGCATCGTGCTGCTGTCGCTCGGCATCGCGGCCCCCTACCTGGCCGCCAAGTTTACGTGGCGGTACATCTACTTCATCACCTCGGGGCTGGGGGTCCTGGCCTTCCTGCTGCTGTGCGCCTTCGTGCCCGAGACGAGGTGGACGCGATCCAAGGAGGAGCTGTCGGGGCAGAAGATCTGGCCGCTCCGCGCGGGCCAGAACCGCCCCGACGTGGACGAGGCCACGTACGGCCCGCGCACGCTGTGGACCAACATCGGCTTCTTCCAGCTGGGCTTCGAGTTCCGGAAGGCGGGGGTGTCGATGCTCAACACGCTGCGGACCATGCTGTTCCCCGTCATCGTGTGGGGCGTGCTGGCCAACAGCGTCTTCATCATCGCCGTGCAGGCGGCCGGGCAGATTACGAGCTTCGTGCTGCTGTCGCAGGGATGGCGGTTTCAATACGTCGGCCTCGCGAACATTCCCTTCTTCGCGGCCGGCGTCATGGTGTACTTGTTCGGAGGACCGCTGGCAGATCGGTTATCCAACGCGGTGACGAAGTGGAATGGCGGGGGCCGCGAACCGGAGCATCACCTTGCCAACCTAGTTTTCCCATTCATTTCGGGCGTGGCGGGGTGCTTCATCTACGGGTATGCGGGCCAGAATAACCTGCACTGGGCTATCACGCTGCTCGGGTTCTTCTTGATTGTGTTTGGGTTCCTGACGACCATGACGGTGTTGAACGTCTTTGTCGTGGAAAGCTACCCTATGTGGGCGGGGTGAGTTTTGCATTATTCCTGATGGTCCATCATGTTGAAGATTTAACTGACAAGGAGACCAGACCCGTCCTCGTCAACCTTTCTTCCCTTCGCATCATCATCGCTTTCTTCCTCGCCTCCCAGGCGACATTGTGGATCGCCCAGCGCGGTCTGCTCTCGACCTTTGCTATTTATGCCGAGGTCATGATTGTGCTGTCGCTGGGTCTTCCGGCATTTTACTTCTTTGGCAAACGGCTTCGGAAGCTCACGGCTGGCACCGTTCACGGGGTTCGGATAGAGAAGACCATTATCAGCAGTCCGACGCCTGTATAATTGGACCTTGTTACTCTCCCTTAACGACTGGCTCTCGAGTCTCGCTTGCTTTGTCCTTTACACATATTTTGTTTAAGCGTAGCCATATTTTGCCGTTTGAGATATCCCGGTTGTTTTTTGGGCCTTTTTTTTGGGCCTTTTGTTCTCCTGGAGGCAAACGCAGCGTGTACAAATTTGTCTCACAGGCAGGTTTGAGGCCAAGCCACAAATATACAGCACGTCCGCTACAGCAACAATAGCTACGTTAGCTTGAGGGTAGTGTGGGCTTGAACGGGGGTCACGTATGGACTAGCCAAGACAGCGAAAGATATCTTGGTGGGCTAAACACTGGTCCCTTGCAGGATCGGATGGGAGACGAAGAAGTCATCTCTGACGAATAGAAAATATATCCACTACTCATCAATGCAAAAGGCCAATCGGGCGCACATGAGTGAAGACACCAGGATGCGCATGGAAATTCAGCGGCCAGGGCTCTACCCTCGTGTGTAGCAACATCATGAACGAGAGAAGATATAACTACTTGCATCTCAAAAATATATACAATAATATTTCATCAAATCCCCTCATCTAGCTTAACCTGGTTAAAGAGTCCTTGATCTTCCACTTGGTTGCCACATCCTCTCCGGACACAATCGCATACGAAACATCCCCGTCAACAACAACAAAAACATAAATCTTCCCGCCCAGAGAGACCAACAACGGTGCTCCCGTTGCCACGACCCCCAAGTCATCCCAGTCTCCGCTCCACGTGCTCCCCAGCAAGCTCCGGTGCTTAAGCTGTCCATCGGTCCCCACAACGACAACATCGATGCGGCCGTCCGAAACGCTCACGGCCGAAGGCGCGCTGGCGACATCTCGCCCCACGAGCTCGAGCTCTGACAACGTCCCGCCCAACCAGTTGAAGTGGTACAGATTGTTGTCCTCGCCCACGCCGAAAAAGTCGAATCGCTCCGGCGAGACATCGACCAACACCGGCTCGTCGATGAACTTTTGCTCGCTCGACAAAACCGTCGGCTCGCTCCACGCGCTGTTGGGCACGTTCCACTGCCGATGCGACACCGTCCGGTCGTCTGGGTCGTACACGACGAGGTTGTGCTGGATGTCCCCCTCCTGGCACGTTATTCCCGGCGCAACCCCGGTGGTCGGAATGGCTTCTATTTCCAGGAGGTCGTCGGGCGTGAAACCGTACGGTCCGGCGGAGGAATTTCCCTCCGTGGAAGAGTAGTGTCCCACGATGTTCTTTTTGGTGGTGTACCATGTGTCAGCGCGATTTAGGCTCTCCCCTCCCATGCGGCACGCCGTGACCTTGTCCGACACGGCCGGCGCAATCTCGTCCCATGCCGACCGCTGGCCATTCTGCTCGTACGTTTGTAGCAGCGATCCCTTATCGGCGTCGACGGCGAACAGGTCAACCCGGGCGTCTTGCAACGGAGGCACCCATACGGCAACGGCCGGACGGCCTGAGAATGTCTTGCCGTCGTCGAGGTCGGTCCAGCGAGGGTCGAAGGTCTGGTCGGTGATGCTTCTGTGCTGGAGAATACCGTCGCTATTAATACGGGCGAGAATGACGGCCGCTATTCCGAGGCTGACGGCGTCGCTGTTGTTGCCCGCGGCTATGGTCCTTGGCCAGGCCGTGGCGGCGAGGGTTTGAGAGCAGAAGCTTTCTGCGCATGGGCTATCTTTTGATGTGCTCGTACCAGCGCCCGAGTTGGAATCGCCGATTGAGTCTCTGCAAGGACAATCAGATGTCAGCATTCCAAACTTGAACCGCAGAGAGGATTTTTGTTTGGTTCAAAACTCACGGAGAGGAACTCGAGCCATTCTTTTTCCGCAGCCCAAGACCTAAACCGGCACCGAGCGCGACAACCACGACCAGAAGAGCAATGCCGCCGAGAAGCACCACCTTCCTTTGCTTCCACCACGAGGCTTTCTCCGGGACGGTCGCTCTTGATCCATAGACAATCTTCTCCGAATCATATTGGGCCGGGGCTACCTCGATCCCGTGGTCCCGGTGGTCCACTTCTGGGAGGTGTTCTTCCCTCACCCCATCATAGTACTTGTCCCATGCTTTCGCGTCCCTCACTCGCAACGCTTCTTGTGGGACCACCTCGAGACCGGATTCCATATCGAGGACCGCCGTCGTAGTTGTCATTTGGCGCAGTCTAGGGACGCGTTATCGGGCGTCCATGAGGGAAGGAAAGAGGAAGGAAAGGATCAACGAGACTCCCTGGTCCCGCAATTTTCTACAGGTTGGAATCTGGGAGATCCGTCTTTCCCGGCGGATGTCCTTTCAAGCCCGCCTTGGGGGGCGGCGCTAACGCAGCAATGAGGCACAGCCCTGTGAATGTCCATGTTGACGATTCTAGGTGGGGGCGGTTTGACCCCAGTGGTCGGCCCTATGGTTGTGCCTGGCTGCCCGTGAATCAAGTAATCCTCATTCGGTTAGCGGTCCAATGATGTTACAGTGTCAATCCGCAGCCAGCCCACGGGGGTCTGGCCGCATAAGGCAGGCGATTGATTCTTTCATGGTTCACGAAGTGCCGAAGGGAAATGTACAATGTCCCTCTTTTTTCTGCTTGCATTTGGACGGATCGCCGTGTAAAACCTGAATTGGTCAGTTTGTAGCTCCCACGATGCGGGGCAATCGTTGGCATTGATGCAGCTCTCGTCTTGTTGGTGGGCGTTCAAACCAAGGGCGTTTCACAGGGAATCCTTCATGGCAGTGCCTTGCTGCGGTGAGCCAACCGCAGAAGCACTTACCATACTGAAGGACAGCCCACAGGAAATATCTAGCCGCTAGCTAATACTTGGGGGCGGTGGTACAATCTCGGACTCCGAATGACGGCGCGGGATGAACCTAATTGTCTCTGGACCCGCCTTGGAGCGTGCGAGATCTTTCTCGACCGATCTTAACTATTGAATATCTTCACGGTGACGCAGTAGTATGTAGTGTAGCAATAAAATGGCCCTATAAATCCTGTATTTCTATCACCGTCTGCGTCTAATATGTTCCCTCACGGCGCACGATATCCAGGATTCATTCAAATCGCTGAAATATGCTGCCCCACAGCTACGAGAGAAAGGCGGCAGATACTTGACAGTGAAAAGTGGCGTGACAAAACCACTATCCACCTGGTTTTGCTTACGGTTCGAAACAAGACATTTCGCGTAAAGCCTTGAATAAGACGCTGGGATTCTCGACAAATTTCCTCAATTCCCCGACGTACGACTTGTTACAACTAGATTTTTTGCTCCCAAAGGCAGATACCGACCCACCTATCTGGATGATGGGCTTTGATACGGTAATATACGCCGCACCAGCCATATCCATGTCGCACAACCCCAAACCCAAGTTCGTTTTATGAACACGTAGCCGTGGGGAATGCGCGCAACCTTCAGTGATTATCGTGTATAACCATACACATAGATAACGTGCCGATAACAACCGCCCGGACGAAAAAAGAAGAAAAACTCTCTCATCGGGCCTTGACCCGTTTCAAGTCTCCAACTTACCCCCCAGTCATGACCCTAACGCTTGACTCCCTCCCCGACGAGCTCCTCTCGCATATCCTCTTCCTCACCCTCGGCCACCCGACCCCTTACTGTCTCGAGTACTGCACCTGGCTCCACGGCCGCCCCAACTTCGAGGACTCCCCGCTCGCCGACGTCTTCAACATCGAGGACCCCTCCACGGCGCCCGGCCGCCGCCCCGGCGCGCCGCTGCACCCGTCGCAGCTACCCCACGTGCTCGACTGGATCGCCGTCACCCACACCAACCGCCGCTTCCAGCGCCTCGGCATCCCGCTCTTCTGGGCCACCCGCACCGTGGCCATGTCGGACGGCCTGCCGCTCCTGCTGGCGCGCGGCGAGCTCGCGAGCCTGATGAGCCGCGGGGACCAGGCCCTGGCGCTGCGGTGCATGCGCGAGGTGCTCGTCTTCGGCGTGTCCCTGACGTCGCCCGCGCCCTACGTCGGGCTTGCGAGGGTGCTGCGCGAGCTGCCCGGCCTGCGCCGCTTCGTGGTTTGTTTCGGCGTGCAGGTGGGGCAGGGAGCGAGGCCGGTGGTCGAGTCGGTGGAGCGCACGCTGGAGGATGTGGATGACCGGCGCGGGGGCACCATGGTGATGCCGGCGGGGCTGAGGGAGTTGCTGGTGGATACGGGGGTGAATGCGGGGCTGGAGTTTGGGGTGGCGCTCTGCAGGATCTGGAGTTGGAAGTACGCGGAGAGTATGCTGGCGGAAAATGTATATCCTCTCCTGCGATTCCGGGCAAGGCTCCTTGAGAAGGAGAGGGAAAACGCACTTAAAATGAGTTAATGTTGTCGTATGCGAAGGAATCTAGATGGACCGAGGCAACACAAGTTGTTTGACATTCTGCATCCCGTGCTCGCATTAGAAGGTGCCACGTAGAAATTGAATCAATAGAAGACCGCCAACAGCGATAGACGTCATGCACTTTCGAAGCAAACGATTTGCACCGCCTTAAGCGGCAGACTCGGGAGCCTTGTGGTTAACTGGTGGATCCGGACTGTACAGTTCTCCCAAGCCGGCCAGTTCGGACTGCCCGGTTTTCCGACTCGGCCGAACCAAACAAAAGGCACGTAAGCTTGGATCCACTATGACTCGATATAAAAGACTGTAGCAGTCATCCTTTATGTAGTTACTTTGCCCGTGTTTTATTCTCTGATCCCCATCGATCATAATAAAATCCAACTTTGTTTTCACCTTGTCCACAGTTGCATTGTTTTGAAGAAGCCTTGCACATGGCTCCACTTAAAGTCCTCATCATAGGCGGCGGCGTCGCCGGTCCAGCCCTCGCCTTCTGGCTCTCCCGCATAGGCGCCGATATTACTATTATCGAGCGCTCTTCAGAAATCCGTGCCACAGGCCAGCAAGTCGACCTCCGTGCCCAGGGCGTTCCCATGATGAAGAAGATGGGCATCGAGGCCGCCGTGCGTGCCGTGGCCGTGCACGAGCCCGGCACGCAGTTCATCGACCGCCACGGCAGGACAAAGGCGTTTTTCTCTGCTGCGCAGGACGGGAGTGGCCGGCAGAGCATAACATCCGAGTTCGAAATCATGCGTGGCGACTTGGTCAGGATTCTGTACGGACTTACCGAGAAGCTGCCAAATGTGAGGCATCTCTTCAACACCACCGTGGAGAGCTTCACGCAAGACGACGAAAAAGATCCGCTCGGCAAGGTGCATGTCAGCTTTCAAGATGGCACCAAAGGGGATTTTGATCTCGTGGTAGGAGCCGATGGTACTGGATCGAAAACTAGGAGGTTGATGCTTGGTCCGGATGCGCCGGACTACCGACATCCGCTTGGGGGGTATATTGGGTACTTTAGCGTCCCATCTAAGGAAGGAGATTCCGATCGGGGAACTTGGTGTCAGCTACCTGGGCCAAGAATGGCTCGAATGGTTGGGACTAGAAAGGACTGCCCGGATCTCACGCGCGTATACATGATCGCATACGGACAAGACGACGCGCTCGACAAGGCACACAAGTCGGGAGATCTGGCAGAGCTAAAGAAGGGTTGGGCTGATTTATACCAAGACGGGGGATGGGAATGCGAGAGATTCATGGACTCGCTACGAAATGCTCCCGAGGCGAATGACTTGTACAGCACTCCATTTGAGGAAGTCCGACTTCCCAAGGGATCTTGGTCCAAGGGCCGCGTGGCCCTGGTGGGCGACGCGGCGCACAGTCAGACAGCTGGCGGGCTGGGATCCACCTGGGGCCTGATTGGTGCCTACATTCTAGCAGGTGAGATTGCGACATTATACGAGAAGGATAAGTCATCTCCATCGGCCGCCATTCTGCAAGCGGCCAAAACCTACGAGGAGAAGTTCCGACCCGTGGCCACGGCGAACCACGGAGGCAGTGGGTGGTCCTCATCTTTGTTCTCGCCCAAGTCGAATTTTAGCATCTGGTGTCTGCATGCGTTTGCGAAGATAGCCGCATCGTTGCAACTAGACAAGGCAGTGCGCATTGATCACAAGACTGCGAAGTGGGAGCTTCCAGATTATCCTGAGCTGGACAGGAATCGGAGCTAAAGGCCCTGCGAGCCTTGTTGAGGATCAAGAGGCTGAGGTAGCTGATCACACTATGTACATTATTCATTCCCCTTTTCTATGATACCCACTCCCCTACAATTCACATTAGATATTGAAACTCGCTACCTTGAATAATTATGCCTTTGATGAGTGACGGCCGGGCCTCTAGCCCCAAGCCTTGGAATGATGGCATACATCTATGAGCATGAAGGGTGGTGTCAGAACTGATGTCTCGAATGGAACCACGTGATGTCCTGACGTAAAAGGGTGGTCCGTGAGATCCTTGTCATGAGATCGAAGGCAGACTTTTCAACCTTTTCAACATCTTGAATAGACAGAACAATTCAGTCGTCTCTCATGCTGAAGCATCACAATCTGACAGGCGGCAACAACGGCTGGATGTACTTGGTTCGAGGCAAGCTCGTTCTGAAGGTCCTGGTCGACGCCGAATATCCCCTTCATATTTGAGCCCTTTTACAGGTTGCCCACTTCATTTATGTTTTTCTCCCGGGTTGTTTCGCGTATCTTTGTTTACTCGTCGTTTTGCACTACTGGTCCGACTATGCACCCATAGCAATCTTTGGCTGAACCAAAGGAATCAACTCTTCAGATCTAATCTAACCGAACGCTGCTGCGGTAGCGCTAGGCGGAACGAACGCAACGAATAAAGTTATAGACCTTGGTTGTTTAATGCCAAACCTGCTATGTTTGGTTTCATGCCGAATGCGAAAATAGTGCTGGATTTTACACCACCAATTAGCCCGAACCATATAACCCACCCAGAGTCTTTCAACACTACAAATCCGGGGATATCCACATCGCAGCCACATCGACGCGTTTTCCAAACTCGCCACACGCCCAATTCGCATGGCGCTCTGGCGCTACCTCGTTAATCCCCAGAGCTGATCCCCTCGGGTCGTGTTATTGGTATTGACGGCAATACGGCGGTTGATGGGGATTTTTAAGCTAAACTACTCACCCACCCACTGGACAGACAGGCCGTGAGGCATATTCACATTGACAGCTACATTGACCCTGAATCAGGAAAGCAGACTCGGTTTGTTGAGAGACGAACCTTCTCACATGCTAGTAAGTTCATCTCCTAATCAACTTGTATCGCTCGCATTCGCCACCACGTTCTTCCCCCCATCGGAGTCATCTGCAGAACTGTCTTCTGTAGGACTCCAGCCCCTGGATATCCCGTCTCTGCTAAACGCCCTCGTCTGCGTTCCTCTTCCCAGCGCCAACGCTCTCTCTAAAGCTACTCTCATCATCCGACGGCCTGTCGATATTGACAGTCAGCACGGGGCTGCTGCGGTCAGCAAACTCCACATGCTCGACGGTCGCCGCAACGCGGACAGCTGTCTCCAGGGCATCTGCAATTGCTAGTTCGCGGTGGGTGGCGCTCATCCAGGCTCCCCATGCAGACGCATGTTTTCGTGGCGGATGCTGGTTGAGAATGGTCTGGCATGCGGCGGACCACTTCGCCAGGAAAAAAATCTTTGCCTCCGCACCGTCTTCATCGACGTCCATTGACCCCCATAATCCCTCGGAAGTCGCCAGAATCTTGCAAAGTAACCTGTACTGCCCGGGACTATAGCGGAGGTTATGAATGTTGGGTGGTGAACGCGATTCCGTCGGAGTAGACATGCCCCAAACGACAGAAGTGCCGGCACCGCTTAGGGCAGACAGCACAGGGAGACTTTGGGTCTGAGATTAACCATTCCCAGAATCCAAACTGTAGTTTTGCGGCCATCACTAGTTATGACAAGTCTTCTGGAATAGCCGTCTACCCTTACCTGTTGTCCAAGAGGAGGAGCAAGCATGTCGTATTCATAACTAGAATGTTGTTTGAGAATGAGTAAATGCCTCGTGGAATATCAACTGCCGACATTGCCGGTATCTCGGACGTGTCGTGGAGTAGATTCCTCCTTAGTTGCGAATTTTCCGCATCGAAAATCACACTCTTGTCGGCATGCTTCCCGCCTGGGCAAGAGCTTAGTAAATCACTTCAGCTACGAACACAGGTTGCTACCTGGGAATAGAGATTGAGAGGGTGCCGGATGGCGGCAATAGTCTTCAAAAAGGCATAACGGATAGTGGAAGATTTGTACCAAGAAAATATAGAGTTTATCGCCCCGGGGAGTTCGGCGCTGCTGGCCTTGTCGATATGCAGCATCTGTCACCCTCGCCGAGCTCCTGAGGACGATTTGTCCGCCGTATTTCCCGTTTCAACGGACAGTGGTCTGCGAAACGGACGTGGGAGAAGGTTCCTTTCGCCGTTGTCGAACCGCGTCCCGGAATTGGGCTCCCCCACCCCAGCCACGCTGCTTCATATGCCAACGCACCGGATTTCGGGACCTTCGTTAATGGCCTCACGGCAGGGAGAAAGGAAAGGCGGCCTTTCTCTCCCTCTCTCCCTCTCTCTCTTTTTTTTTTTTTCTTTGGAAATGGAAAAGGTTATCTTATGTTGACATGATTTCGTGCAAAGAGCCCGGTTTGGGGATCGGGCCCCGGAAAGAGGGAACCGAGAAGCCCCTCTGGCGGCCACAAGCCCAGGAAACAGCCCCCTACCTCGACCATGCTGTTTCGTATGTCATGGCCGCAGGGCACGGAGGAAGGAAAGACGGATTTTCTTCCTATTTCTTTTCTTTTAGAATTGAAAGGGGATCCATTTCGACGCAAATCCGTGCGACAAGCCCGGTTTAAGGAACAACCCCCCCCCCCCCCCCCCCCCCCCCCCGCCCCGCCCCGCCACCCCCCCTCCCACCCCCCCCCCCACCCCCCC
>Ga0247774_1000978_pt1 | contig 14446 bp, 6 predicted proteins | sample UWRJL001104B6_FD_179933 | JGI IMG/M metagenome (GOLD analysis project Ga0247774, IMG submission 179933) | Plant litter microbial communities from Arlington Agricultural Research Station in Wisconsin, United States - UWRJ-L001-104B-6 | ecosystem: Environmental > Terrestrial > Plant litter >... | reverse complement strand
GGGGGTTGTTGTTTCCATGTTTTGCTTTGTGTGGCGTTCAGGGGTTATATTAGAGTTCTATTTTTGGGCGACTTGGGCAAGGAGATATTCAACATGATATGTTTTAGCATACTATGCTGAATAGCAAGATGTTCAACAAGGGGTTGATGTCCATGTAAAAAAAATACATTGTAAACGCTCCATCACGATTTGTTTCTGAGCTTCGTGTGGATCTTCGCTCCACAACGGTCTTTTTTAGTTAAGCAGTTCCAAACTTTATAGTTGCTTTCATCTACAACTACTTCAGTAGAAATCTTATTTCCATCCTTTCTATACCCAATAATAGCTAGTTATTGAAATTGGAAAAGAATATTTAATAGCTGAATCTAACTTCCTGTCCAGTTTTCGTATTTAGCAGTAGTAATGAGGAAATAAGGCGCCGCACCACCCTTGTTATACCTCTCTTGTACCGAGTAGGAGCGTTATACTTCGATATTCTCGCCTGCATCGTCAATCGTATAGTCTGATAAGAAGAGATTGGTTATGTAATGCTTTAAACAGAACCGTTGAAACAATAAGCCCCTTCCTAGATCCGTACTCTACAAAATGAGACTGACATGGCAAACTCCCGGTGAGATGTTTTGAATTCCCGTAATAGCTGATATGCTCATCGGAATTTTGGGTTTCTGGGAATACGGCTGAGATTTGCCTTACAAGCCACAACAACTGTTTCCCCTACTTGTAAGATCCCCTTGGTTCCGCTTACTCAAAAATTAGATATGTCAGACAGTGAGCCGTACCGCAGGTTTGAGATTCGGATCCCTAGCGCTGGCCGTATTAGCATAGCATGGCTTCAACTCAATAAATGCTAGAGGTGACGTCGGGGTCCGTTTGGTTCTCAGCGCAGCCGCAGGGGCACAAGTGGCACAGTCGGCAAGTCGGCAAGTCGGCAAGTCGGCACGCGGCACCACGCGGCAATCGGCAGCGGCCCCGATTTTGCCTAACAACGCAGCCCCACTATCAACCTTTGCTGATGCAGCGTAGTGAAACCGTGAAGCTTTGGATGGCGAGGGTCACATGGAGGGCGCCGCCATGCTCCTCAGCTTTCGGAGCCCCAGACGTACAGGGCTTGTAAGTTTGAACTTTGGAGGCTCCATCCGCTGTGGCTATGAAAACCCGTAACGCCCCACTGTGTCAGCTACAATCTGCCCTGCTATTAACAAAACATGAACGTAGATTGCAGCATTGTGACAGCAGGCTCGGCTCCTCCTCGCACGTATAGAGGACTGCGAGAGGACGGTACATGTGAAGGCAGATATAAAGTCTCTCAGAAATCCTCATATCACCGTTCGACTGTGGTTTTCTATCTATCTAGTTATCACTAAGGTTCTACACTGATACCATTAAAGCAAATTCTGTTCTAAAATTTCCATCCCCGCACATTCAGTAAACTTTACATCAGGCTCGAGTTTCTTTCCAGCCCATCGAAGCGGTCTTCACGATACACAATGCGTTACTCTGTAGCCCAGCTCACGGCTACTGCCCTCCTAGGGCTGAGCCAGATCTTCCTTGGTGCCAACGGTGCCCCCACGAGTCTCACTCAAGCTCGAGATGTAAGTCATCCCTGCTCCCGCCTGATCACAACTTCGTTTTTATCCGCCCCTGCCACGATGCAGCAGCTTACCAGGTCCTACCAGCCTCTTAACGTCGAGCACCCGTACGCTTCTCCCGGCCTGATCGCCAGGGCTGGAGGCCCCGGGAAGGGCGGTGACCCTGGAAAGGAAGGAGACCCCAGCAAGAGCGGTGACCCTGGCAAGACTGGTGGCGAAGGTTCTAAGGGGGGAAGCAATGCCGTTGTTAACATCGAGACGCGGGGTTACAAAGTTGGTGGACCGACAAAAGATGGCAGCGACGACGCGTACAAAGTTCGGTCGATGAGAGACGACAACGACGAAGAGGGGGTCCAGGTCGCCCTAATTCGCGTCAACAAGAACGACGGGTCTATCACTGTGGACGATGCGAGACTCGCCAAGGACGAGGAAACGGGTGACCCAGGCGACCCCAAGGGGGAGGCGGACCGCGCTCGGCTGTGGGAGATTGAGATGTCCCTATTCATACACAATTCGGGGATGCAGCCAACCGACCTCAATGCTGTGTACGCCGAGCAGGTTTCCGAGAAGCGCAGCGTAACAGTCATCGCCGACGCCCGCAAACAGAAGGGCATTGAGGATGAAGAACCTTTTGAAGTCAGCAAGGACTCGGACGGCATCGACAAGGAAATCTTTGACAATATCATGAACGAGGCAGGCTTTGGTCGGAGCATGCAGGACCTGCTCCGGAAGGTGCCAGTTGGGAAGGAGGTCCAGGAGATTCACGTCGGTCCTCCTCAAGCCGAAGATGATTTCAGCCTCGGTTTTATTCTTAAATGAGGGGAATCTTCTTTCCGGCGGTAGCCTACCCTAGTCTTAGTAGGGTCAGGGCATGGCATCGTTTTTCGGTGGGACTCGGACTCGGATTTGGTCATGTGTCGGTATTGGGTTTTTGTTTTGTTTTGTTTAGGGCTTCATACTTGGCACTCACTTTGCACTATTCAGCACTCAAAATTAGCCACGGTCCACTTCTCTTGAAGTATCGCTTCCCAAACTAGCCTGTTGCGTCATACAAGTGATGTACCACTGCATTCTACTACCAGTAGCGCCGCCAAGGCTCAATTTGCAGAAGTTAGCGATTATTTTGACTACGCAGTTGTTGAGGATTTGGATGAATTGGCGATGTAGGATTTGGTGGTGGTGCGGAGTTGTCCTGTTGGTATGCTATTGAAATACATGTAGCGCTATGCAAAGTGGGCTTGGACGGGGGTAACGGCGTGGCGGGCTGATTTTGAGTGCTGAATGGTGGAAAGCGAGTGCCGAATATGTAGCCTTAAAATTTTTCAATAAGAGTGGAGTGTGGATGTGGTAAATACCCTATAAAACTCCGCTACAGCAAGGACTTTTTCTAACCGACAACTCGAGGAACGTTACTTGGCCAGCCTAGGACCTAGGACCATAATACCTATTGTCATGCAGAGCGGTAGATGTAACCTTGTAGTCCAGAGGAAGTCTCGATACGTTGCATCCATCATACATTACCCACCCGTCATTAACAAGTGCCAGAGATGGATATTTCGCAATTACGCTCTTCCAGGTCTCTAAGACCAGTATCCGGTACTTGTGCCTCATGATTGGGACTAACACCGGTGTTTAGCTTTAGGAAGTGTCGGTGCATCTCAAGATATCACCTGGTTTTTGAAAACAACAAACTCCAGATAATTCCACTGATGGGGATAAGGCGTTTAACGTGGCTTATAGCCGTATCTAAAAGCCGCATCGTCCCGTCGTATGATGCCGATGCTAGGATCGTACCGTCAGGCGAGAATGCCACGGTATCCTCAGACGAAAAGTGGGCGAGATTTTCGTTAGCGTGAGCGGTCGCCTTTTTGGCGCTCGCCCCTTGCCCAACTTCGGCCTAGCCTTGCTCAACTTCGGCCTAGCCTTGCTCAACTTCGGCCTAGCCTTGCTCAACTTCGGCCTAGCCTTGCATCAGCACTCTCATGGAATGGTCTAATAGTCGATTAGCAGGGTGGATATTGAGTGTGGAAGTTTGCATTTTAAGCGAAGGCAGGCCCTGGCGCTCATTGAACACGGATAAGCCGTGAAGGTTTGCACATTATTCGCATGGAACTGATTGCATGGCGGTGCGAACCCGATAGGAAACCCTCCGAGACTCGCAGTAAAGGTCAGCAGCTGGCCATCAACGATCTTCTCACCCTTCAAATGCGTCAACAAATTTTGTGGCCCGGGAGCGCAAAATTCCAATTCATGATACTATTTGGTCGTATAGATAAACGGTCGATTTACGAAATCCGCCGGGTCGCAATTATCCCTCCCAACCAGCAATACAGGCAGCTTCCTCCATTCGCTTTTGTATTTTCCACCTCAACCTAGAAACCGACAACATCCGCGGCAGTGCAAAAACTAAATACAGAAGACCTGTATGTCAGTGTCCGCACGCTAGCAGTAATCATCGTTCATCCTACCACGACGGTTCCACCCGCCACAGACCCGGCACTAGTGCCGACTGCACTGACAATAATACTTTCAGTAGCTCGAATTCGACCTTCTCGTCCAAAACCGCGACCAACCTTAACAAGTCTAACTGTCAAGGTGACATGGACAGAAAAATGCTGTTACCCGCTCGACTCTGCGCATGGCCTGTTTCTCTTTTTCAGGATGCCACGTGCGCATTCACTGCAGATGGTGCGTGGGTTGGAGCCATATAACTGGGTAGTAAAACAAGAGAGGATGACATCTAGAAAAAAATTTGTCGACTACCCGACAGCTGTCTCCCACCCAAACCCAATGATATGGGATCTGTGACATTTATGCAGGGGAAATGGCTTGGCGAACGCCACGCAAGTCAATAGTCGCATGGCTTCTCAGCCTCAGCTGCTCGCAATGCAGGCTATTGATTTCCCTATTGTTGTGAGACAGGTGGAGCAATATTACGAGCTACACCTGCGGCAGCTAGCAAGCATGTGATACCGGCATGCTCATTTTACATGCCCGAAATGAAACAGGTCCCGCACGCTGGACTTTTTATCAATACGAATCGATATTCTACGACGGGGCGAGCTTTTACTGTCGGTGGCATACCTTTGGTGGCCCATAGTCTCATCGAATTTTTCCCAGAAATAATTCCTGGCGATAAGTATTCCCTTCCATACATTCCTTTATACGGTCTTCTTCAAGCCATTCACCATGAAGGTCACGCTCCTTGCGCTCGCTACATTCGTTTCTTTAACCCTCGCCAAGGCTCCAATCCGAAATCCCGATGCTCAGGATGTCGTTGCCGACAGCTACGTTGTGGTCTACAAGGCCAGCACGAACTTGTCCGAGCGCACGACGCACGAAAGCCGAGTCAACACGAAAGCCAGGAGGCGTAGCAAGAGGGGTGTCGGCCAGAAGTACAACGCCGGCTTCAACGGCTACCAAGTCGACATCGCCGCCGCCGACTTAGACGACCTCCGTAACGATCCGATCGTGGACTTTGTGGCCAAGGACCAGGTATTGAGCATCTCGGCAACTATTCCAGCGACGGACAGGCAGTCTGCAGTCGAGAAGAGGGAATACATCGAGAAAAAGGGTCTTGTTTCCCAGAAGAACGCGACGTGGGGCCTAGGTCGCATCTCACACAAGAACAAAGGTTCGACGACCTACGTTGCCGACTCCACATACGGCAGTGGCGTGAAGGTCTATGTAATCGACAGCGGCATCCTTACCACCCATGCCGTATGTTTACCGCCCTTTCGGGACCACTTATTCCTTGCACTGGTAACCTAGCCAGAATTACCGCTGATAGTGAAGATAGGAATTCGAAGGCCGGGCTGTGTGGGGGGCAAACTTCATTACTGGCTCGCCTGACGTCGATGAGAATGGCCATGGTACCCACTGCGCAGGAACAATTGCTGGCAAGACTTTCGGCGTGGCAAAGAAGGCCAGTGTCATTGCGGTGAAAGTTCTAAACGGGGACGCCCGTGGCCCTCTGTCCAGCGTCCTTGGTGGTATGCAGTGGGGTATGCTTGTTTCCACATCAACCATTTCTAGCAACTAGCCTACCCCCTTACAATAATACGAATTGAGCTAGAACTAACGATACTGACGTCAACCAGCTTACGACAACGCCGGCCCCACAGGCCGAAAGAAGGCCGTCGTGAACTTGTCCATTCAAGCTACCGTCGTCTTCGACGTAGCGAACGCTATGGCGAAGGCGATGGCCGACGCAGGCATGACGGTCGTTGTCGCGGCTGGCAACGACAATGCCGACGCCTCGGGATTTTCGTTTGGGTCCGAGCCGAGTGCACTCACTGTCGCGGCCTCGGACATACACGACGTCCGCGCCTCCTTCTCTAACTTCGGCTCGGTCGTCGACATCTTCGCCCCCGGCGTGGACGTCCTGAGCGCATGGATCGGCAGCAACACCGCCACCCGCATGCTCTCTGGCACCAGCATGGCCACACCCCACGTCGCTGGCTTGGCCGCTTACTACATCAAGCTGTATTCGTTGAGTGGCTCCAGCGTCGCAAGTAAAATCATCTCGACGGCTACAAAGAACAAGATTACGGATGCGCAGGGCAGCCCGAACCGCATTGCTTATAATAACAACAACCAAGAGAGCTCCTATGGGAGATAATCAGAGGTTCCTCCGCTTACAACCTTCCAGAGAGCATATGTGGGTCTGAGTAATTAAGGTTATGTATCGGTATTTGTAGGTCTAGATTGACCATGTATCTATCATTTTATAATTGCGCGACCTACTTCTCCACATTACGCATTCTTTTCCCCCAATATCAACAACATTCACCTCATCCCATGCCTAACTGTTGAATTAGCTGTTCTTTAATGGGAAAGCAAATGTATAAAGAGACGCCGGAGCTCAGTTTAACATCAGCACAACCTCTAAGAGCCGCAGCCCTGCATCCTTTACTCTGTCTGCGACGACGCCTGATAGCTACTATTACAAAGGAGGCTAATTCAAGATGACTAGTTAGGGGATATAAGGAATATATACTGGGCACATGTTAGAGATTACAGGTAATCAACTTGAGGGGGCACCCCAGAATATACGGGCTCTATGTAATGGGATACCTGGGACGGATCGAGACGGGTCGTAAAGACCTGTGCATTAGCCGAGGTTATACCGAAGTGTCTGTAAGACAGGAGAACCCGAGGTGAAAACACGAAAGTAGGTTTTCCAGGTTGAAATTTGAATACAAAAGGTGATTTTGAAGCCCGCTGTTACTTCCCTAAGTAGGACCACAAGTCCAATACGTCACAGCGCTATAGGACCAGCATATCATATAGACAGTGCCTATCGTTCAGCTATATAGGCTGGTGCTCTAAGCGATAATTAGGTGCTTATCAGGGACCTATAATTCCGGCTAGATAGGAACGTATATACGATCTTCTGGTTGGCAATATCAACCACGAGAACGATAAGGGGCCTCAAGCAGCCGTACATAGTACTAACCAGCTCAAGACCCGTCTGGAGGGCCGTAGGTATTATTGTTAATATATATAATAGGAAGGACTGGATTGTGGACGATATTGAGATTGAGATCTATTTCCACAAACCAAATCAGGCAGTCTCGTATTAATTATAGCAATTGAATCGTCCGGGGTATCCGAGATATGCAGAAGCTGCTATAGGCCCCATAGATCAGTATGGTCTTTCATCGATCCTTAGGCAAGGATCGGATGATTCAATTTATGGGGTTAATCAATCGACGTGTCAGAAATAACAAGTACCTAGGACATCTAGGGCCGTTGCTCCAATAACATGTGGGGCGCCTAGTTTTGGTGCAGCGGTCAGAGTTTCTAACACGAAGTTTAAATCGGATTAGGGTTAGGGTTATATTTACTTAGAGTTGCAGTCTATGTAATGTACGGCAGAGAGCCGGGCTGGGTTCCCGAACTGGTGGTGAAGAGCCGTGCAGGATTTCTATTTTCTAGGTGGCGGGAGCAGTTCTTTTTAGCTGCTGCTAGCAAAATTCCTACATTTCAGATTGTTTTCCCGGGACGGTTCCTTGGTCTGGTGGACCGGAAGCCTACTTGATACCTAAAGGACTATTGTAGGGATATGGTAGAATTCACTCTATATACAATGAAAGAAGGTTAATATCACACTTGCTCTGCCCGCCTAGTGAAAATTACAAGAGGTCTACGGCGGCTTTTACCGCTATCGTAGCCCGTAATTCTACTTCACACAACACCAAATAGCAGTAATAATATGAGACCCAAGCAAGGACTTAAGAAAGGGGTTCTCTAAGTTGAAGTTTGAATAGATATGTGGTTTTTGGAAAGTATCGTTATCTCCCTAGGTAGGGCCTCAAGTCCAGTACATGATAAATAGTATGCGGCTGAATGCGGGGCAAAAATGGCTGTCCTTTATTGTCCTAAGGCTGACCCTACCATGACCTCAAGTTTTATTAGCCACGACAGTCCTCAATAATCGACCCTTCACGATACCAAACCGAGGCGCAAGTCCGCGTCCAGCGGGCAAAACCCTTCATGAATCGTGACTAGAACGCGCCGAGGCAGCTGAAACTCGCCAATGATGGAACTTGCCGACAAGCCTGAGGACTCTCGGCCACAAACCGAGCTTTCATGAATCGTCGTCTACGCCGTTCGCCAACAAGCCCTATCATGACATGACCTAAGTGGACGAAAAATTTGTCCAAGCATGTTCGCAACTCATCGTATATATCTGAATCAATCTCCTTCATTGATCGCCTGCATCTGAAGTCCATCCATCCCAATTCAGCACGGTTCAACATGCCGGATCAAACTACACAGACAGCCTTTACCGACCGGGACTTGGCCGTTGTCGTAAACATGGCCGGCCCGGTAATACTCTCTCTTTCTTCTGCTCTCCTAAGTCCCCCCACACTAACATATTTGGCCTTGGTTTTCAACAGATCGGGAAGAACGAACCTGCCCGTAAGAATGTCTCCACTTTCGAGGAGGACTGTCATGGCTTCACGGAGGCCGTCCAGAGCGATTATAATGCTTTCAGATCCAAGTACATCACCCCCATCGCCAATATCAGCCTAGAAAGCCTTTCGCGGAAAGATCGAATCGCCCTCAAATCTATAATCTACAAAGAATGGAGTCGCATTCGAACGCGGTATTATGGCCGCCTATTCGACCTGGAAAGCAAATACAGAGCAACAAACCGTTTCCACGAAATAGAGAACCGCGTGAGTCCGTTGTAGGTGTCCTGTCCCCCTTTCTCCTCTGCTTTTTCTCTATTTACCCACCTATCCAGGAGCCGGCGTCTACGGGAAGATGAAAAACAGGATTTCCCCTGGACCAGACTTCCAGAGTCCGGTATCCGATTATTCCTATGCATGCTATGCGCAGTTTTCTCGGGGTTGGCTACCCTTTTCCTCGTTCTGGAGTACACTGTACATGGCTTCATTTTTAAGTGGACGTTAGGGCTTATCCTCGCGATGGTCGTGCAAATGGTGCTAGCATACGTTATGGTGTCTTGCGCTACGTATTGGGCCGTGAGCTATGACGCAGTGGCCTATAGCGCTACCAATCGTACCTTCCGTATAGCCCAGGCAGTTGTGATGCTGATCGTGTTGGCCATTCACCCTGGCATTTGTTTCTTCGCTTGGGTCGGTTTGCTGTGGAAGCAAGTGGAAACATTGGCGAAGCATGGACTCGAGGGGTCGGTGGCCTGCACAATTCTCACGCTTGTCATAGTTCTAGCGCATTTGGCCGGGTTTTTCGTGGTGGTAATATGGACCGATCGTGGGCGCATATGGCGCTTGATACGGTGGGCGAGTGTTCCGCCTTACAAGACGGTGTATGGGAGGATCACAGGGAATATGGAACCATAGAGGAAGGGCTGATTGTCTTGCAATGACCCGGAGCCATTTAAGAAGGCGCATGGTGGCGGGGAGCACGATCACGCGGTAAGATTGCGACGATTTTGTCATGCTTCGACATATGTAGACAAGAGGAAACGAATAGTCAGGCTGGGGCAAGTTCTTCGTCATCTGCGTGCCTTCATACAGTTCAATAGCTCCACCCGTTTGTCACGCACACTACGGCCCCGCTAGCTACAGCGGGGTCACGGGGACGTAGTAGGCATTGGCCAGTTAGGTATGAGTAGGGGGGGAGACTGCCCTCTCGTAGAATTGGAATACATGGTTTTGTCTTCTGTCAAACACACCCCTACCTTCGATGTGACTGCGAACTCGCGACGAGAATCACTCCTTGCTACTTCGGCACTAAACCCCGTGACACCGTTCCCGTTCAGCCCCTTTCTCCTACCACCCGACAGTTTAATAGAATCCTATATCGGAGCTTCAATAGAGGGCACCAGGGGCTCGGCTGGTCAAATCTTGTTGGATGGACTGGACGACTCTGCAGTGTAGATTTTGGACCAGTTTGACAATGTAGGCGACGGCTTTCGGATGACTGAGGACGGGTGGAAGGTGCGCATCGATGTCGGCGACGAGACCCGAGAGACACGTGGGCTAGCTCGAATCCATAGAGCAGTTAGATCTCTCCCTCAACAGAGGGCCGTTTGTGTGCCACCGAATCATGTTAGACTTACCTTTGGATGGAATGGACTTGTCATCGTGAGCCGAAAAAAGCGTCTTGTACGAAGTTAGCGTGGCTCAACGACTTCGAGACATGCTGCATGTAAGCCGGACAGTTTGGAGGGCACAGGCATACAAAGTTAATCTTGGGAATTCCTTTCCAGCCCAGACCCTGACAACGCCTCGCTAGCCCCGGCCTTGATTCGTTACGCTCGAGGTAAGGATAAGCTAGGCGCTGCATGTATCTTGAAGGGCTGCACCTCCCGTGTCTTTTCGGCTTGCGAGAGCTGTCCAGACTGTCATCATCGCTGCCTGCCGGCCTCGTAATATCTTCGGTCTCTGAATCTTGCGGGATTCAACATTACGTTCTAGATAGGAAACGATTGGAGAGGGGAAAGAGAGAGAGAAGGCGCTTCGATATTCGCAGCCCCTTTTTATCAGGAAAGCCGAGAGCTGTCACAGGAAGCTAGCTACCGAGACGCATCGCTTGATTCCTGTTTGAGAGGCTCTTTCCACTACACTTGCCGAGACTTGCTTCACTTCAGACAGGTGCCTGTCATGGCCATGGCTTAAATGGTAGGGGGCGTAGTGTAATCCAAAGAAGGCGCGGTTACGCGTTTGCGCTCATTAGGAGAGGGGTCTGGCTAGTGCTGCTGTATCTGTCAAGATCGCTCTTGCCATATTAATAGCAAAACAATGAAGCGGCAGAATTCGCAGCCGCTACACCGCCCTCGGTAGAGCATAAAAGAACCAATTCCTCCTGCCGTCTTCAATCGGTTCCCCTTCTTCCCCAGCATCAATCCAACATGTCCAAGTAAGTGTTTTACTTCTCCTCCCGCCATCCTAGAGTGTAAAAATCACATTGATGGTATTTAGGGACGATCCGGCGATAAAGAGATATACCGAGCTTATATTTCAACAAAAGATTCTTGATCGACCCGTGGAACTTCAATGGAAATTTCTACCTTCCTTGGTCCCGACTCTAGGCCACCTGTAGTTGGTGGTTGGAGTTTCACCAAATTTCAAAACTCGTCGTATTCCCTTTGCCTCGACTTTGTAGAGCGTCGAGACGAGAGAACATCTCCGAACCTCTCAATTGGAGCAGGCCTGAGGGTGGACTTGCCGTGGGTCGCGTAATCTGCTAGGGCATACGCGCCATGCTGACAGTTTGAGTGTCGGATATTATACCTGTGATTACTTGCCTCTTGGAAGCCTTTCCCTAGATATAGGAGTCAGTTTAGTTTCGATAGAAGATATTGCTCCGGGTCTCCCTGTATACACGTACCAGCAAGATAGATCTCCGAGTCGGGCATGGTAGTGGTACCTGCGTGCTCCATGGCCTGGTTCCACCCACTTGGCTTGTACCGCGAGACGTCAAACTCAAGGGCCTCATTGGGCCCGCACTGAAACTCGTAGACATATCCGGGGGGGTAGACGTATACGCCCTGATGAACCAAGAGCTGCTCTCTGGGCACCTCCTTGCCTTTGCCTCTCTTCTCATCGGCCGTGTCATCGGCGCTCTCGTAAGCCGAGTCCTCGGAGCTTCGGACCACGGACTTCCAGGGTTCTGTCTCACTCAAGTTGAGGGGACGAGTAACCCGATAAACGTCTCGCTTCTTGAAGTTGCGGTTGGTCTCTTCGAGCTCCGGGTGGTCATGCTCAAATTGAGTCTGGTAGGAGTCCCCGAACTCTCTCTGCTGATAGGTCTCGGTTCGGATAAGTGCATCTGCGTGATTCCAATGGGGCTTTTGCTGACGGCTAGCTTTAGCTTTGCGGCCGGAAAAATGGCCGTTATCCCCCTTCCGCAGGTTGCGGTGTTCAGCCGGGGCGGTTGAGGGAGAGAAATGGTTCCGGGTATAACTCATTGTTCTCGTGAATCTCGCCGTATGGTAGACTGATAAAAGGGTGAAAAGGAGGTAACGGAAGGGAAGTATAGATATGAAGCCTCGGCGGCCTTGGGCTCAATGAGAGTATACGATGAGAGACGGTGTTGATAAGAAAGCAGGTAGGCTGACCACTGGCTAAAGAATTCCATCACCTTATATACGTAGGTGTCTCCCGGGTCTTCCAGACATCAAGGGACCTTGAATCTCCAGCAGCATTTCCAAAGGATGATTCTGCGCAGCCCGAGTACCCCCACGGATATCGGATCCACCCCCGCCAGGCAGGATTTCCGTATCTTATCTGGTGCTGGCCATACGCGCGGGATCATTTTACCTGCGAGATGCCCATTGTGTCGTTTTCGGGTTGCTATAATATGCGTGTTCGCCGTTTGGAATTTGGAAGCTGCATGGCGTTGAAGTGAATTGCCACTCTCCAGCCAATCAGGCGGTGACACATTAAACAATCACCACAACACCGAAATATGAGATGCATCTGAGCTCGCATTGCACAGGTCAGCTTGTAGTATCTGCGGAGCGTTTTATCACCGGTATCGGCTACGGAATAAGTAGTATCTTTTCGCTTGTCTAACACATGCCATATCCGTGCTCCCAACCGGAGCACCAGACAGCAAGACTATGCCGGTGCCTCTCATGAGAACCTCTAATCTCTCTTCGTGGAATCCGCCTTTCCAGCGCTTCAGGGAGTACTGCGATGTTCGCCTAATATTCTGCCTTGCCTCTGCTCGGCTGTTGCCTAGATTCGGGCCGGAGTGCTCCTGCAGCCTCGCACTTTTGGGAAGAAACGAGGCTGTGACCACTACGCTCCCCTCTTACCCCGCCCAGTCCCCAAAAACGTGGGGTAGCTATCGAAATTTGGACAAACGACTACCGAAATTGTAATTGTGCTCCATAAGCTTGATGCCCGACGGCGAGTGAGGCACCCATGAAGAATGGAAAATGCTGCATCTGACCACCACCTGGTCCGATCTTGTTTGATGCCACCTTCCGCTTTTCTGCGCCAGGTAAGAACGGAGCTGAGGCGTAAAAATCTCCCTGGAGGTCTGAGTCCGGCAAGTTCGATGGCTGAGCCGCAGACAGAGCTTGCTTCAGCCTTCCAGTCCGATACTCAGAGTGGCTTCCTCTGGATTCTGCTTCTTGCGGGGAGAGCGTGCCGGGTTTCACTCGTCGGGTGCGGCTTGGAGTGTTAATACCGGTACACTAATAGCAAGCTTCGCAAGAGGCGAGTAAGATGAAGCCAGCGGATGCCTCATAGAGGGAAGGTATGTCCTAGCCTTCTGTAGCCCAAGTCTCGGTCTATTCAGCCACAACTAATCATGCACGACGGCAGTATTACTATAGCCAATTAGCCCGAAATCTGTCGAGTCACCCGCGAGTAGTTTTTATGATACAATATATTACATCAGTCCACTTCATTAATTACTCTTCCTCACTTATTTCTTGCTCTGACATCTTTTGTATTTACACCTCTTTTATCTAGAGAGGGGAGCCACTCAATGCCAATACAGTGTCACTCATATTTCGGCGGCCATTATAACATATCGCAGATAACTAGATACTTATATAATCTCTCTAGGAAACAAATACATCGTCTATATGCCTGTGTTTATATCTTAACCCGAAGCGAAAGTGAACCCAACATGCAAAAGACCCCAAATCGTGACTAAAGCATCGGGATGATGCCATCCAATCCCGCCTGCGCTATCTCTTAACAAAGAAAATCGAGCACAAAAGTACATTGATGAAGCGGTAAGTCCAGTTTAGGACAGATACGGCTCGACTTGCATGTCCGTCCAGTCGTAAAACTTGGCGGCAGCACCATTCTCAACCGCGTCCTTGAGGTCCTTCCGAATCCTCATGAAGCGGCCCCACGGCACGATCCAAGACGCCGTCTGCTCCATTCCCACCTGCGGCGACAGCCCGGCAAAGAGAGTGGTGTAGGCGCCATAGACGGGCGGGTGGAGAAGAAATGTTCTCAAGAAGAACATCAGGAGCCTGCCCTTCTCGCGCCAAAGGTCGGAAGCGAGCATACCCGGGTTGAGTGACACACTCACAATATTGGAAGCATTGTGTCTCTTAGCGTATTCTACGGCGTGAAAGTAGTTGCCTACCTTGGACGCGGCATACCGGGACATGGGGGCCTGGTCCTGGCACCAGGCGGTGTAATTGGGGAGCTCGTTGATAGGTATGCCTCCAGGTTTGGGTGATATGGATTCTGCGGCACTCGAGGACGTCCACACCACGCGGACAGTGCCTATTGGTTCGGTCTTGGCTGTTTGCTCAAGCAGAGGAGTCAAGAGTTTAGTGAGCAGGTAAGGGCCGAGGTTGTTAACGCCCAGCTCGAGGTCGTAGCCCTGCGCAGTGGTAGAGCCGCGAGGGGGGGTCATGACGCCGGCATTGTTGAAGAGGACGT
>Ga0247774_1000977_pt1 | contig 14460 bp, 9 predicted proteins | sample UWRJL001104B6_FD_179933 | JGI IMG/M metagenome (GOLD analysis project Ga0247774, IMG submission 179933) | Plant litter microbial communities from Arlington Agricultural Research Station in Wisconsin, United States - UWRJ-L001-104B-6 | ecosystem: Environmental > Terrestrial > Plant litter >... | reverse complement strand
TAGTCGAAAAATAGAAAATAGAGAGAGAGAGAAAGAAAGAGAAATATCAATCGGAATAAAAGAGAGACGTAGAGAGAGGCCTAGATTGCCAAGGCCGACTTGCAGCCCAGCTGCCGCTGTAGTATCGCCAGCCGCTACCACCTGCGCCTCCCAGGCATGCAAGCATCCAAGCCGCGAATCCAAATCGCGAAAATTTCTAGGTCCTGGTGCCGCCACATGTCGGAGCTGCCATACAGAACAGAGATCCCCGTTCGCGAGAAACGATGTCTTCGTTACGGCCAGGGCAGCGCATTGCCCGGGAAGCACTCACTAAATGGCAGAAACCCCAATTGGGTCGACTGGCCCCACGATCGTTCGCGACCACTGCGGCAACGCGTTCCACTTCACCTGCTGCAGCGGCAGAGATCGAGGAGCCGATTCGAGTCGCGGATCCAGATGCATCCGTCGTCGAGTCTTTCAAGACTGAAAATCGTCTAAACAGGAGAGATATACAGCTTCCCGGAACCAGGTAGGCGACCCTGTTCCCAACTTCTAGCTAACTCGAGCTCTAAAACTTTATCCAGATACCAATACCATCCACCAAAGTACGACCGAGGTCCCCTTCACCCCGTCCAATCTCCTCCCCGGTCCGATCCCATTGCACGAAACTTCATGGCTGGACCCTTCAACTATCCCCGGTTAAAGCAGACATGGGAGCATACCGTCTCGTCCGACCTTCTGGCCCTAACCTATCTACACACTCCCCCCGGCACACCAGAAAGACCCGCAAAGGAGCGTCTGCGGAAATGGGTTGGCGAGTCCCCCTACTTTGAAAACCGTGCCCTTCGGGGGCCTCGCGGCGCCCCGAATCTCCGGCTCCTCGAGCAGGAAATAACACCGAACAATATTCCTGAGATCCGCGCTGTCCACATGGACATCTTTTACAAGGACGGCAAAGTGCCTTATGAGAAGCTCTATATTGCCCGATCGGTCATGCAGGCTATCAGCGGTCGAGCTCCGAGGTTAACGTACATCAAAGAGGCCATTGCCGGCTGGGGCACCAGAAAAGGGCAGAATACCGGGTGCAAGATAACAATATATGGCGACCAGGCTGTCGAGTTTGTTGACAAGCTCGTCAACCTTGTTCTCCCGAAGATCAAGGATTGGCCCGGCTTGAAAGGTATGCCTAATTACTACCCGCATCACACTGCTCTATGTACTAACTGACTCACTTTGAAGCCGGCGGCGATAGGAGTGGCAACGTCGGGTTTGGTCTTACTGCCACTCAAATGGGCTGCTTCCCTGAGATTGAGACCAGCTTCGATGTAAGTATTGAGTTGTAGGCTATGGAGTGATATGTTTTGCTAACTTTGTTCTAGATGTATCCTCAAAAGGTTTGATAGATTTTTCCAGGCAGTATCTCTGTTGAACTTGATCCAGCTAACTGTGTAACAGAGCCTCCCGGGATGCAGGTTCGTCGTCGAGACTTCAGCCAAATCAGATCGCCAAGCCATGCTCTTGCTGTCGTCCCTGGGGTTTCCATTTACTCGCGACTCGTTTGACTAAGCGGTTATGCATGTAATAGGGCAGGATATTGGACCTCTACCAACCTCGGAGAGGAAGGTACTGCACGTATAGACCACATAGACTTCTTGTACAACTTGTATTTCTTCACGGATAAAGGCCGGGAGACTCATTGATTTGATCTCTATTGATGGACGATGGAGTCCAAATTCTATAACCTTGAGCCAAGTTCATTGCTAGCTTCGCCGACATTGTGCGCGCTGGGGGCCCTCAAATGACAAACGCCAACCATGCTGTGATGCTTAGGTGGTCGCATATCAACCACCGATGGCCTCCTCCTTCAACGCATTCATCACAGCATCCACAACGTCCATATCCTCCGCATCAATGTTCCCATGATCCTTTCCTCTCTTCCGAAGCTCAGTCGAGCATACATCCATGGCCGGCTGGTAGTTCCGCACCGCCGAGCTGAGGGCGTACACTGCCTTCCTCCTGACTGCCTTATCCTCCCCATCATTCATCGCCATCTCCACCAGCGTCGGAATCCCGCCATGCGCCAAGAGTCTCTCCTGGCTCTTGACATTGTTCTGCACCGCTGTGCCAACGCACCACGCCGCCATCCTTCTCAACTCCTGGACCTCGTGGGCGAGGCAGCTGAGCAGCGGCTCCCACAGCGACAAGCTTGTCATATTGTTGGCGTTGTCAAGCGATTCGATGAGCTGCTCAAAGTTGTCGAACGCCGTGAGCTTGGTCTCGAGCGTCACCTCCGGGTCCGTTGACGTGATAACTTCCATGGCAGCCTTCATGAGGTCGGCCTCGCTGGGCCCGCCGAAGAGAGCGGCCATTACTTCTGGTGTGAGGTCTGACCGGCTCTGAGGGGGGTGTTCTCCGTCAGCTCCATTTTGAGGGGATCCATTCTGAGGGGCTTGTTGGTTTTCGATGCTCCATCTTAGAAGAGTCTGGAGGTTCTTGTCTGAGGCCATGATAGACGGGATGTCTCGCTCAACTGAAAAGGTTGAGAAACGGGGGTTTCAGTCGAATATATGGAGGTTTTAGAAAGAAGGCGAATAATAGGGCGGACTGCTAGTTTCTTGAGAAGCTCGGGTTTTGCATTGTTCAGTCCGGGAATAATTTCATATTTCAAGCGTTGAACGCCAAGACTGTAGATTGAAGTTAAAGATTGCCGCTTCTGGAACCTTCACGAAGAGTCCATGTGGTGGACACAAAATTCTGACCCATGCAGCGGCAGCGGCTCAAAACTACCAGCTAAGTTGCAATGCGATTTTCTGCTTCTTTATTTCTCTTCCAAATGATTTTTCCTAGGCCTTCCCTTTTGTGACACTCTTCTTCTTCCCGCGCTCTCTCGCATGAGATACCTAGGATTTTTCTATTTTTTCTGTCCCTTCCGACCCCTTCAAAGGGATTTTGCATACTTTTAAACCAGCCCACCTGGACTGCATCAGTATGGACATGTCCCGTTCTTCGAACCTAGGGTCACGTGAGAAGAAAGTGATAAGGCCGTACTGGATAGAAGTCGAGGAAGCCTGCTAAGAGGAGCTAAAGCAGTAACATTAGCATCATATGCAATCATTTTACCAATAAGTATTCCAATTTCCCCTCCATAGAGGGAGATCTCAACGAGGTATAGCGCTGTTGTCCCAGTAAAGAATGGGTTTGGACCTTCCTGACATGTTTGGAGTGGCACGTGCACGTGCCCCACCTGCCACTTCGAAGCTGCCCCTCATTCCTGGATGGGTGTGAAGCCGGGGATGAGATAAAGAACTTTTAAAAAGTGATGCCGCTTCAATTCTTCGCAGAGCTATCAGTTCAGGTCATATGAACCATTTGGCCTGCTCGAAAGTATAGGGGAAAAGAGGCAAATAGACGCAGATGACCCCAGGGTCTAAAACCGGAGTGGACAGGGGCGGGCGGACTTGCGCCGGTTTGCCCCGCTGCTCAAAACCCCCGTCTTCCTAAATTTTGTTGAGGCTCGTGCCAAGCTCGCGCTTCATTGATTGTCAAAGAGCCGCCTCCCTAGATAGCGGGAAGAGGCTCGGAAGGCTAGAATTCAATCCTTGAGAGCCCGCTGGTACCTCTGCGTGTTGCCTTGCATACCCGTCCGAACATCGCCTCTGCGCATTAGAGGGATGCTGGGAAGAAGCTGCCTGCTTGGCGGTAGGAGCTTCGGCGATAGCAGCGCGAGTCGCGGGAGGTCAGCCGAGCCTTACAGAGCCATATTAGTGGTCATCGGGCCATAGTAAATCCCTGAATCAGGGACACCATCAAGATCCCTCACTTCTTTTATGCCATGGTTCGGCGGAAATATCCAGGTGTTTCATCCCGCTCTGATTCTCATTTCGAAGGGGCTGTTCTCCCGCTCCATCAAACTCAAAGGTCATCTAGGCATCTAAATTCTCTCTCCAAAAGTGCCCAATATGACGTTCCTCGTTTCATGGAGAAGTCCATAAAGAAAGCTCTGTGGGGTCGCCACGCTTTGGCGTTGGGCCCCTAAAACGTTGCCTGTTCGTGCGAGTAAGCGTAGAGGATCCAGTGGTGCAAACGCCGGATGGTCGACGTAACCAATGTACCTCTTTGCGGACTCCGGGGTGAATTGGTACCTCTATTCACCATGCCCCAGCCACCTTTAGCAGTTGTTCAAGCGGCAATTGTTTCTGCCACATTTTAGGCGGTCTCGACCTCACGCTCTCCCCCCTCTGGGCCTCGCCCACTAGTCCCACTTTGTGAGGTTCCCCGCCATTGTCTTTCATAGCTGGCCTGGCCGACCAACACCCACAACTTTATTCCCTACCTGTGCATCATCACCGCGAAATATCTCCCCGAACGCACCGCAGATAAATTCCTTGTCCTCCCTTCCTCTTCCCGCACACGCGCGTTTGCATTACAACGACTTTTGTCGATTCTGGCGTCTCAACTGCTGTCGCTCGAACGATCTGGATCGCACGAGCTCGAGTATCTTCGATCATCACTCTCAATCTTTTTCTAGCTCCGCAGTAATCAGCAGCCATGGAGGGTATGTCAACCTCACGGCAGCCCGGCCGACCGCGATCATCGAAAATCTGACGCTGGCCGGGATGATTCATCTTTGTCTTTGCGATCTTTAGCTAACTGGGTTCTTCTGCTCCAGAGGAAGTTGCTGCCCTCGTTATCGACAATGGGTAAGCTTCCCCGCCATTTCACCGACCTCGACAATCCTCAATATCCCGATACCTCCCGGTCTTTACACATACACCTCAAGCCGTTGGATCCATCCACGCCACCATCGCAGACTATTTGATTGAACTTTGTGCTGATAATATGACAGCTCTGGCATGTGCAAGGCTGGTTTCGCCGGTGATGACGCCCCTCGTGCCGTTTTTCGTGAGTCTAGCCCAACATTCCTACCACATACTGCTTGATCAACGTCTAGGCGATGATGGCATCATTGAACCATCTATACTGACCATCCTCAACAGCTTCTATCGTCGGTCGTCCCCGCCATCATGGGTAGGTTCCACTCCCGACCACCAAGTCATCGCGCGAGATCGACAGCCGTCGTCTCTAACATCTTCCCAGCATCATGATTGGCATGGGCCAGAAGGATTCGTATGTCGGTGACGAAGCTCAGTCGAAGCGTGGTATTCTGACGCTCCGATATCCCATTGAACATGGTGTCGTCACCAACTGGGACGACATGGAGAAGATCTGGCACCACACCTTCTACAACGAGCTCCGTGTGGCCCCCGAGGAGCACCCCGTCCTTCTTACCGAGGCTCCGGTCAACCCCAAGTCCAACCGTGAGAAGATGACGCAGATCGTCTTCGAGACTTTCAACGCCCCCGCTTTCTACGTCTCGATTCAGGCCGTCCTCTCTCTGTATGCCTCCGGTCGTACCACGGGTATTGTCCTCGACTCGGGCGACGGTGTCACCCACGTCGTGCCCATCTACGAAGGTTTCGCCCTTCCTCACGCCATCGCCCGTGTGGATATGGCCGGTCGTGACTTGACGGACTACCTTATGAAGATCTTGACGGAGCGTGGCTATTCGTTCTCGACCACGGCTGAGCGCGAAATTGTCCGAGACATCAAGGAGAAGCTTTGCTACGTTGCTCTCGACTTTGAGCAGGAGATTCAGACTGCCGCTCAGAGCTCCAGTCTGGAGAAGTCGTATGAGCTTCCCGACGGCCAGGTTATCACGATTGGCAACGAGCGATTCCGAGCCCCCGAAGCCCTCTTCCAGCCTTCAGTCCTTGGTCTTGAAAGCGGCGGTATCCACGTCACCACTTGGCAGTCTATCATGAAGTGCGATGTCGACGTCCGAAAGGATCTGTATGGCAATATCGTCATGGTATGTTATCTTGAGTCGCTGTGTTCGAGAAGGGTTGAGGAGCTAACATGTATTACCAGTCTGGTGGCACTACTATGTACCCTGGTCTCTCAGATCGCATGCAGAAGGAAATCACGGCCCTGGCTCCCTCGTCCATGAAGGTTAAGATTATTGCGCCTCCCGAGCGAAAGTACTCCGTCTGGATCGGTGGTTCCATTTTGGCTTCGCTCTCGACCTTCCAGCAAATGTGGATCTCGAAGCAGGAGTACGACGAGAGCGGTCCGTCGATTGTGCACCGCAAGTGCTTCTAAGGTACATTACTTATTTTGTTGTTTTTATGGAACCGCACAATTAACGAGGCTGTAGAAGCACGTAGCGCCACAAGCCATGACCCGAACGTCACCCTCACGAGTCCATGCCAAATATTTTCGAAGGCTGCAACGACTGCAGCAATGTTGTGGGCTGTCTCATGTACCCCAGCCGAGAGTCTCATAGTTAGTAGCTAAAAAAGTTTTGGCCTGGTCACGGTGGTTGGGCTTATCACCCCCTTTTTCTACCAAGAGATGATGCGGTGGACCTTTTTTCTCAATTCGGATGCGCAACAGGGTGCGCGGGCAGGAGTGGACTCTTCTTTACGCCGAGGCTCATCATACAATACATTGCTTCCCTTCCTTTACGCAGCGTTCTATTTGTAATATCAGTTCTTGGGCCATTCAGTGAGATAGGTGCTCAACTCGTAGCTGATGTATCAAGAATTCCCCAGACTGCGCTGCCTTTTTTTTCCAACGTCGAATCTGAGCAAGGCTATTATTTTGGCCGCACGTCGTGACTGTCCCGAGGTCCTTCAGGCTCCTCAGTGTGTTCCTCTTTAGCCTCTGAATCATCGAATGCCAGCTCCTCTTTCCTCGCGGCAGCCGTTTCCTCCTCGGCCAAATTCCGATACTTCCGCCGACTCTTCTTAGTCGCGCTCGCCCTTTTTTTCAGTTTGACTTGTGCTATAATCGCGCTGCGGCTCGCGTCACCATTCCGCAGGTCGTCAATCCTCTGGGCAAGGAGCTCGCGAGCAATCTTGCGGTTCTGGGTGCGCGAGCGCGTGGCCTGCGACTTGACGACGATGCCGGTGGGGAGGTGGATGAGCTGGACGGCCGAGTTGGTCTTGTTCTATTTTTGTGGTGTTTTGGCGACCGAGTTAGCTAGGCTACCGAGAGGGAGAAGAGGAGGAGAAAGCGGTGCTACGTACGATTTTTTGCCCGCCGGGTCCGGAGCCTTTGAGAAAGGACTCTTCAATTTCCAACTCGGGAGGCGGTTTGGGACGGGGGGGAAGTTGCTTTCGGAGGGGGGCTGTCGTCGTGAACGAAAGCCGGGTCTGGATGGCTAGCGGGACCGGGAGCCGGGACGGTCGGGGGATCATGTCAAGAGGAGAAGGTCCATGGCCGGGTTTCAGTTCGAACGGCACGGCCTCTGAGGAACAATCCCTAGGTTAACTGGCGATATTTTTCACTGTTGAGAGTAGTGTGCCAACGATGATGTCGGGTTATGAGGAAGCATGACCCACGGCAAGCCACATTCCAACCAAAATTTGGCGGGGGTTCAAACCCCGATTTTGCCGATCCGCGCCCGCGTATCGCTCTGGTTTCTCCTTTGTCCAAAATTTCCACTTCATCAGATCACGACCCCGTCCTTTTATCCTCATACTTTCTCGTCCGTCTTACCCTAAAGAACTTTTCACCCATTAGTAGCAACACTACGATTTCTCAAACTTAAATACGAAATATCCCGAGGCTTGCGTCTTTTTACGATCACCCCGAGCGCTTGCGAATAATAATTTCTGCACGAGTCGCGACCGTACCGAACGATCCGTCCCTCATCCCGAGACAAGCACGGTATCCAGGTAGGGGCGAGGAGGAGACGGCAGAAGGGGGAAGCTTCCACCACGACCGCAGGACAAACTATCAGGGAATTTCCTGGGCGTGCAACCCAAAAATGTCGGCCCTTACAAAATTCTTCAAGTGGCTGCACCTAAAGCAGTACCAGATCGAGGTCACCTACAGCGTGTATATGTTCACGCCAATCGAGAGATTCGTATTCTGTACGGGACCTCCCTTCTTGATCTCTTTCCCTTTTTTGTTTTCCTGGTTTATAGGCAAACAAAGGAACAAAACATTGACACCAATGGCACGAGCTGCTTTCTTCGATCCGACTCTTGCTAACTCGGTCTTCTACAAAACAGGGTCCGTCGTCTTCCTCCTCTTCAGCCTCACCTTCATCGCCACCACCCTCTACCTCCCCCAGCACATCGTTTTCCTCCTCAACCGCGCCTGGTTCTACGTCAACGGCGATAGCGTCGACGTGCTCGAGATGACCAAGGAGGCGGTGCAGGAGCTTGCGCAGGGGGCGCTGCATGCCGGTGCGGCAGGGACAACAACGTTGGCCGCCGCAGCCACCAAGTCCGCCAAGACCCTTGTCAAAGGGGAGTTGTGAGGCGATTGGGAGTTCGAGGGTCCTGCGTTTTGTTTAAACAGAGAACCGGCGCTCTACGCGTCACTGAGGGTGTTCTGACGGGTATTCTGGATTAGAAGCAGAAACAGGCGTTTGGAAGTAACAGTCACCTGGAAGGAAACACATAGACATATGGAGACGAAAGGAAGAAGTCCCATGGCTTCTAAGAAGATAATACCCACTTGGCACCATGGTTGGTGGTGCAGGGGTCTTGGTATGGGATTACAGGTCCTACATAATGCATAATTTATTTAGACGACAGAAGGTATTATTGGGTGGATGCCCATTTGGCCTCGTACCCTGCTTACAGGACAAGGTGAATGTGGCAAGCGTTCGCTATGGGGTCATAGTACAACGTCTCAACCTATCCGTGGTTAATCGTCGAGATATGCTCAACTCGCGTCCCTGCCAAGCAGATATAGCCGGTGCTTGGTCCTAGAAGAGCCAGAGACAGGGGTGATGGAGGCATGGCAATGACATCTAGTATAGGAGTGATAGTAGATGCTTCCGGGCGCTGTATAGGCAGTCTCGAGTGGAGTAGACTATCGTCCAATGCCAGCAGTGAAATCAGACATTTCCCTGTCAATGACTGGAAGAGCCACTTAGGCGGCTTATCCAGCGATGGCGCGAACGGTTGAAGCCGCTCAACGACGGATGGTGGCCGTCCTAGCAGTCATACATATCCCCAGCGTTTGGTCACAATGCCTCTCAGAGGCTGACATTATGTGGAGATTGCACTTCAACTACAGCCAGTGATGACAATCTAGTGACGAATACAGAGCGACATTTATAGTGGTAGCAGCGACGAGTTGAAAGCCTAGAGGTCCCGGCCAACTCGTCGAGCATCGGCTAGGCGAGGATGCCAAGGCATGATCTGCCCGTTGGCAGACGCCATAGAAGGGCGGAGATCCAAAAGCCATTCGGGTATCACGTTGTGTTGTGTATTGTGTATGTTATGTGTCATGCAACCTTTAGTTGCAAAACCCTATGAAACCCTTGAAGGGTGTAGATGTCCGTATTGTCCACTACACTGCACCATGACATCTTACTGCTGACGCATTGAGTCTGGGCTGATAAAGCTGGCTAGACGGAGCGCCTTCCCGGCGAAGAACCCGTCGAAGGGGTGAGGCACGAGGCCACATAACCTCATGGAGAGGAGATCTAGAACGGTGAAGGTGGTTCGGAGACCGCGGGCATCGGCGAGGGGTTCCACGCGAAGGTCAAGGTCGTAAATATTCACCTCGACCAAGCCTAAATTACTTAAGGCCCTCCGGTGAGCCGGGAGTTAACTTTTGCTTGGACGATCCCGGCTGGAAGGGAGACTAGAGTGCTTCAACGTCGAGGAAACCCAGGGGGTGGCTGAAAGCCAGGAGGCGGCATGAATCCCGGAGGAGGCCCAGGAGGACCGCCGGGGCCAGGCTGGCCAGGTGGAGCGAACCCAGGAGGAGCCGTTCCGAAGGCTGGAGGTGGCGACGGACCGCCAGCGGGAGAAGGACCCCTGAAGCTACCTGGATGGAAACCTGCTGGATTGGTGTACCCTCCCTGTGCCTGTGGTGGTCTCGCCGGCAGCCCAGTCGGCGCCGGAGGGAGAACGGGGGCTCCTCCCCGTCCTAGTGGTACTCCTTGTGGAGGCATCATGGGCGGTCCTGCAGCATATTGGGGAGGGCCTCTTGCCGGAGGTCCGCCGAAGCCGGCAGGTATAGCTGAAGGTGGGATTTGCCCAGTTATCCCGGGTGGAGGTCCCGTGTCGTAGCCGCCCGTAGCCATTGCCGGGGGTGCGCCGCCCGTCATCGCTGCTGGGCCGGTTGGTGCTGCCGGTGATTGAGATGGAGGGCCGTTGGAGAGGAAGGCTTGTGGGACGGGCTGTAGTTCTGGTACGATATTCCTCTTCTTCGCCTGCATGGCTAGCTCTCTCTCCGCCTCGTCGCCATGCCTCTCGCCCTTGCCGTCCTTCTTGAAGGCATACTGCACAGCCACCTCCTTGCTCAGAATGTATTGTCCATTCATATGCTCGACAGCTGCATCGGAGCTCTCAAAGTCTGCGTACGAGACAAAACCGAAACCCTTGCTCTGACCGATGTCGTCGCGTGCCACCTTAGGGAGCGACAGCAACGGGCCAAATCGCGAGAAGGTGTCGTACAGTATCTTTTCGTCCACAGAAGGGTCGATATTGCCGACGTAAAGTTCGGCGCCCACCTCGTTTGCTTGTTTCTGCTTGTCTGCGGACGCTTTGTTGACGCGTAGCGGCTTCCCATACACCTTCACGCCGTTCATCACATTTGCCGCGTATTCAGCATCCTTAGGCCCGCGAAACTCAATGAACCCGAAGCCCTGATGATTTTGTGTGACGCGGTCGCGCGGCATGTGGATGTTGACGATAGGGCCCATTTGCAGGAAAATCTCGTATATTATCGATGGCGCTGCCCGCTCGTCGATATTGCCGATGTACACCGTCGCCTCTTTGTCCTGCTCCCTAACATTCTATTAGTCAAACGTACTGGGCCAACGAGCACATAGAAGCTTACCAATGGCGATTTTGCGCCATTTCGTTGTAGGAATGACTTCTTATTCTAGTTGCGATGTTATGGGATGGGGTCTAACGCCTGGGGAGACCGCGGCCGAGAATATTTTTGCGATACCCACCCAAGGCTGAAGGTTTTGATCAGGTCGGTTGGTTGGCAAATGGGAGGACGCCGGCAAAAAGATTTTCCGTTCCTCGATTGGCTGCCTTGCAAACGCTCGACTAACCCCAGTTTGCTTAGGTTTCGTTTGTTTCCCTTCCATTTCTTATGTTCCTTCTTTCCCGCTTTCTTTTTTCCCTTTATTCTCCGGATCCTCAATATTCTCTGCCCTGTCCCTTCATTTTCACTCCGCAATATATTTCCCCACCGCTTTTCCTTTCATTTTCTTTTATTCCCTGGAACGTAAGCCTCTTTTTCTAATCCGTTTTCTGCCGTTTAGAAACGGCATTCTCCAAGTTTGGGTTGGTCTGTGGGCCGCGCCTGCGAGTTCCAGACTCTTGAAAGTTTCCTGGACGTCCAGCCGCCGCATAAGTGCCTCTTGCTATATCTGCACACCGTCCAAAGTCCGCGCTTGCCTGCGTTGACAGCTGGGTCTGTGCTCGAGGCCAGTGCTCCTGTCTGTGCCGTGCTTTGAGTCTTCTTTCAACCTCATCGCAAAAACCCAATACTCTAAACGACGTCACGAACCTGCGGAGGGCACTGTGGAGTAGGTTAAGTGGGAAGCTGCAGCGGTGCCGAAAAGACCGAGCTGCGTTGTGCATATTTGCTTTTCTCGGATTCCGGGGCCAACACCTCCACCAGAAAATGGCTACTCTAGAGACAGCGACAGAGACAAGGGCGGAAGGGTCAAATCGGCTCAAGTTGAATGTGGAATTTTCGTATGTCCCGAAAATACCACCCCCGTCTCGGCTTCGTCGGCAATCGGGAGGGAGGGTAGCCATGGGAAGCATCGCTGGCAGTTCCGATGGATGAGGTGCAGCAAACGGCCATGCTTACTCCCAACCACCGTCCCCTCACGGACTTGCTTGCTTTTCCAAGAGAGTCAGGTTGCTAACATCTCTTGAAAAGGGGCGGTCTTGAGATGCTGTTCTCCAACCAACGCGAGCATTCCGTGGACATTTCGGCGACGGACAAGGATGGGAAGCCTTCGACTATTGCCTCCCTCATCGATCACCTTTGCCAGAACACCATGAAAGACCCGCGAAAGGAGCTTTTCGTGGTGCTGGACGGCCACATGTACGTGTCATGATCAGTCTTGACGAGTACACCAATCACGCCCTACCGCTCGCCACTACCGCGCCCACCTCCCTATTTTATCCTTGGCATTAGTGCCTACATTGCCATAGAGCACTATCACGGCGGTGTCCAGCACGCCTTTTTTGTTGCCTCCTCTCATTATAGGCGGTTTCGCAGCGCCTCATTGATAGCCTAGATGCTTGTCTCACCATGCCTTTGAACTGACCTGTCGCATTTCCTGCCCCTCCCAAGTCCCAGTCCCCCCTATCTCACAACCCTCTATTTTTACGTCTTGTCAACGCGCGTATCTAACGTCACAAACAATTGAAGCCGGCCGGGAATCCTTGTCTTGATCAACGACGCGGACTGGGAGCTTGAAGGGGAGGAGGCATACGAGCTTCGGGGCGGAGACAACATCCTATTCGTCTCGACCCTTCACGGGGGCTAACACCGCGAATTGGAGGATGTCGCCTCCCAGCTTTTGGACACCACGCTGCCCAATGCCACGCCCGGAGTGTATGGCCCTGGACAGCTTACCAGGCAGCTGCAGCAGCCTTGCAAATCACACATGGTTATTTTCAGAAGTACCGGGCAAGCAAGAGTCAAAAGCTGCCAGGATTGTCCCTGGAATACATAGGTATCCACCAATATGTCTCGACGAGACATGACTTGTCGATTCAAAAGATGGGTGTAGGCAAGTTCGGTAACGAATCCATGAAACTGGTGAGCTCTGCCCACAGGCGTTTTCTTGCCCGAGACTCATTAAAGGTCTGGGTATAGTCACCTGAGAGCCATCTCGCCGAACTTCATCTCTTTTATCTGACAGGGGGTTGGGAATTCCCGCAACTTCGCCGGGTGCTTGAAACATTGTCAATCGGATGGCTCAGTTTGACCGTGGGGATTGCAATACCAAGAAGTTCAGGCCTCTGGCAGGTTCATCATGAACCAACGTCATTCGGCTTTCACCAGTGCTATGCCCCCAAAGTACAGGCTCCTCATGTTGCAAATCGGCCTGCTGCGGCGTGAAGTGATTGATGGACAATACGGCTCTGCTTGCCTACAGCGACGTCACCATCTGCAATCGCGCCTCTGCCACTCAACATGCCATCCCGGACTTATTGAAAACCATATTCATCGATGCACTCTGCAAGCCTAGTCCAATCGCTACCAGTGTCTGCCAATTCGCAGCGTCTCACTCAGGCAGGCAAGCTTACAGACTCGTTTAGCCGCGAAAGCGATGCAGCGAGAGCCAGTTGGGGCCTCGTCCAGAGGACCTCATCAGCGGAGCACCGGCAGAGGCTGGCAGCCGGAATGCAACGGCCGATGCAGGCTCTGGCAGGCAGGCATCGCCAAGGTCGTCTGCCATGCCATGCCATGCCACGCACGCGTACATGTCTACATACAGCAAGCTGCATCCCCGTGTCGTACATATGTAGTCTCGATCTGTCCCGCTCCGCGTCCAATGTTTCGACAGTTCATGGACGTGTTTGGTCGGGTTGGGGTGGCGGTGAAGCCAGCACGTCGACCCAGATCTGCAAGAGTTTTCGAAAAGAGTCGTTTTTTGGCGTGATGTGACAGGCAACAGGGTAACTGACATAGAGAATTCTTCGCGATGTCGATGGCAAATTTTGGTTGTCACTATCCGCCATGGATTAACCATACGAATTCTGTTACACCTCAAGGTTAGCTTCGACGAGCCTTGGCTGCCAATTATGTTTCAAGCGGTGAGGCTTCCACCGAGTCCGAAGGAGCCAGCCACCACCTGTGAACGATGCACGCTTGGTGGCTCGACAGAGGGTCTCTCGCTAACGGGTAAAGTATCCGGCCTAGAAGTATTGGGTTCTCTGGCCTGCGTCCAGAAGGTATTGTCTTGACTGTGTGACTCTGCTCTGCTGGTACGCGACAGTTGGAGAACTGATTCCTTGGGAACACGTTTCTATGCCAGTATGTAGTAAGTACTGTTATGTTAGGGGTCGGCGTAGCTGCTGTTAATAAGCAAGTTGGTAATGAGTTGTTCTGCCTGCCTTCGGGGATGAAGCTCTCGGCGGTGATTGTAATAATTGCTTGATCGCAAGCTAGTGCTTGCCATGCTCGCGTGCCTACCCTAGTTTGCCCCGCCCGCCGCCGATCTTTTTTGTAACTACACCTGCCACTGCCCGCCCTGTGCTCCGAATGAAAAGAAGGTAGTAAACAGTTTCTCGGTGGTACAACCCGTAACTCATTGTCGCCTTATCTGATATAGCGCTAGATTTTTTTTTTTCTTTTGAGGAGGGGGCCGATCCATCGAAGCACAATATCTCAAGTAGTGATTTATCTATCTCCATTTACCAGGACGCGATCTTTCGGAGCCGGTTGGGCGACTTTGAGCCGTGGAAA
>Ga0247774_1000976_pt1 | contig 14461 bp, 14 predicted proteins | sample UWRJL001104B6_FD_179933 | JGI IMG/M metagenome (GOLD analysis project Ga0247774, IMG submission 179933) | Plant litter microbial communities from Arlington Agricultural Research Station in Wisconsin, United States - UWRJ-L001-104B-6 | ecosystem: Environmental > Terrestrial > Plant litter >... | reverse complement strand
GTAAGGACACCTTCCATAGAACATGCGGACATTTGACCTACTAAGCGATTCGGTGGGGAGCGCGTGCCACGCTCAACTTATAACAAAGCTACATCTCTACTTTACTTTTGATTGCCTCAAACTTTACTTGATTGCAGATTGCATGGCGGTTTGGCGGGCAGAAAATTGGGTGCCGTTATCTTCTCTCCTGAACGTAATAGCTTTTATTTATGTATCTGGAAGACTTTTCGGTCCAATGACTCCCAGACGCCGCGCGCATGCACCCATTATCCTAAATGCCATGCCATGCAGAACCGTCTTTATAACCCAGATGCCCACCCACATGCCTACCGCCAAGCTTGTCGGCCTCAATCGTCGTCATCTACAGCGCTCTCGCACAAACTCCCCTTCCTCCCCCAATTCCTCGGCTGTCTCTTCAAAAATGCCCCGACCGCACCCAAGTAGCCCTCATGCCGCAAAAAGTACGCTTGCTTTTGACCCCCACTCCAGAAGCGAATGGCATAGCTCAGGGTATTGATTGTCTGCCGGTGGCCTCTGATAAAGCTTCCCCCAAAGTAGATATGATTCAGGTTATGCACTTGACTATGCAAATGTGCCAACTGCCCAATATTGTTGGAGATGGCGTACAGCAAGGACCGCGACATATCTGCGGAAGAAAATCTCCCGTCGCCGCCCATGCTACCGCCCTGGACATCGTTGTCACCCACCCCGTCAAGGCCTGGCCCCCAGTGCCCCCCGCTGTCTTCGGCCTCGCACTCAGCCTCTCGTTTCATGCGAAACACTTTTCCAAACGAGGAAGCGATAGTGGTGCTCTTGAGGCCAATCTTTCCGTAGTCCGTGCCGTATATGTCGCCCACCAGCATGTCGACTTTGGCGTTGTCTCCTCGCTCAGCGAGGTCGAGCATCTCGTCGAAGGTGCGGGCGCCGGTGAGGAGCGAAAGAAGTCCCCAGAGAGTACCTCCGCCAAGGGACGTACCGCCCACGCGCTCATATGTCCTGGGACCCGAAATCTTGAGAAAGGAAACACCGGACCCAATATTGACTAGGAGGTAAGGGTAGACGTTGCAGCTTGGTTCTACGAAGTGCATGGGGTCGGCTTCGCTGTAAGTGAAGACTTCGCGGGGGATTTCGGTAATAAAGAAGTCGATGCCTGTTTTCCGAGTGATCGGTAAGCAGAGAGATTCAGTGCAGACACGAAGAGGGATCGGCCGTACCAATAATTAGACACTCCATCTCGTCTTCCCGGAGGACATCTACGCCAAGCACATCTCGAATCTTCTCGTAGTACTTGTATGCGCCGCCTCCGGTTGCCATTACAGAGAGATGCTGAGGCAGAGACCCGTTAAGTGCCTGCTGCTGGTCCCGCAGCGTCTTCATGAAGGCAATGCAGTCGTCTATCCTGTCTGTTTCAAAGTGTCCGAAACTAAGTCGTCCGCCGGGACCGGTCGAATGCGGCTCGCGAGAGAAGTAGACCAGCTTGGCCAACGTTCCTCCAATCTAGGGGCAGTGTCAGTGGACCCCTCAGATATTGTAATACTACTCCAAGGGGGGTACATACGTCAACCGCTATATGACTAACGACCCCGTTATGATGCGGCAACCGAATATCGCTCGTCTCGTACGAGGGCGATCGCCGTCCGCCTTCGTTCGTACCTTTACTTGGCGACGAGGACCTCGACTCCACGATGAAAGCGCCCTTGACGTTTATGCGCACAGACGCCGGTATCCGGATTGCATGGTCGATCTCCTCCGTCGAAGTAAGAGCCCTCTTTTGTCTCGGTCGCTGATCCGGTGTCTCGTCTGATCCTGAGTTCGGGGTTATCGTGGCCGTGTCGTCGCTAGCCATGGGCTGGGCGTCGTTGGGGCCGTCTTCAGCAGCGGAACAAGGCATGTCCCCGCGGAGGAGCTCTCGGCAAGTAGAGGGAAGCTTTCAAGGAAGGTGCTGGATTCGGGACAAACAAATTGGGTTATGATTCCGGCAAAGGTCTTCACCATAGGAAAATGGCTTTGGTGCAGTGGTAAAGCTTTAGGCAAGTTTGCTCAAGGCGGTGAGAATGGGAGTCATCCATGGTCACTCGGTTCAATTCTGTTGAATAGGTTGGCGACGGTTTTGTATGCCGCGCAAGGGCGAAGATTCTTATCGATAAGCGTTGTGACATTAAGCCGAGGCTTGCTGCTGTGACGTGTATGTGCCTTTAGCGCGAGAAGTGAATCCATAATTTGGGCGGGGCTCTCTCCAGGCCCGAATGGGCCGTTGAACCGAAGGCATTTAACGTTGCTTCATGATCATGGGACCGAGAAACGTTGTTGAGGTTGTCGCCGGTAGCTGCTATCCGAGCAGCACCCATGCAGTAGTTCCATTTCCCCGGATCCGGGTACCTTCGTCTTCCGGGGCTATCAATGAGTACGAGCAGTACCTTCGTAGCTAGCATTAGGATCTAGAATGATTCGTCTGCAGTACCTTCGTATATCGGTTGTGTAATAAACGGCATCCATTAAGACTGTGGACCCCGAGACTTGGCATCGGGTCCTGGCGGTGTGCGTCCGTGGTTGGCGGTGGGGCTGTCAACGACTGATCTCCCCATGGTGGCCGCACGGAAACACCCCGAGCAGCCCAGTAATTGAGCACAATTCAAATAACTTTTGAGAGACTTCGCCAGTTTATGGGCCGTGCGAGAGTAACGAATTTCAGGAATAAACCAGCACGCTGGTGGCTCTTTCGGTGACTGCAGGTCATACTGCATGACTGCAAAGTCAGCCCCTTGCTAGGGCATTCGAGAGCCCCACCATCCGACCTCTGCTGCTGCTCGAGCGCGTCTTGAAAGTTTCCTCCGCCGAACTGGTGTCTCAACATCTCGACAGCCGCCGAGAACCTCAAGTTATCACATCGCGATTTGATGTTAGCGCAAACACTGCTACCACTGCTTGCCATCGACCCGATTAGCACTTTCGAAATGGCACCAATCGCGCCCCTTGTTGTGCCGCCGTTTAGCAGGCACACTGCTACCGTGATCATTATGCACGGCCTGGGCGACACTGGCCATGGCTGGCTGTCTGCAGTTCAGAACTGGCGACGTCGCGAAAAGCTCAGCCACGTCAAGTTCATTCTTCCACACGCTCCGGAAATCCCTATCACTTGCGTACGTTCCTGCAAAGAGCCTTTAGTAGTTACTAGTGAGACAAGGCCCTAACATGCAGTCTGCGTATAGAATGGTGGCATGAAGATGCCTGGCTGGTTTGACATCGTAAGGTCACCCTACTGGAACAACAAAGTGCCGGGCCACCAAATTTATCTAACTCAATCCATAGAAAGCTCTCGACGGTTCTGTCGAGTCGCTGCAGCGACACGAGGACAAGGAAGGCATCGTCAAGAGCCGGGACTACTTGCACAGCCTCGTTAAAAAAGAGATCGACGACGGGATCCCATCCGATCGGATCGTCCTTGGCGGATTTTCCCAAGGGGGAGCCATGTCTTTGCTCGCCGGCCTCTCCTACGACAAGAAGCTCGCTGCCATCGTGGTCATGTCGGGATGGATGCTCTTGAGTGCCGAATTCAAGAACCTCGTCAAGCCCGATAACAAGGACACACCCATCTTCATGGGCCATGGCACCTTTGACCCCCTTGTCCGTCCGGCACTAGGCAAGATGTCCTTTGACAAGTTGAAAGAGATGGGGTATAATGTCAACATGAAGACCTATGAGTATGTTGCAACCTCCACCACCTCAGCCTCTCACCTAGGCGAATACAGATTTCTAACTGGCGTAGCATGGGACATTCTGCGTACCCCGAAGAACTTGACGACGTCGAAAATTTCTTGCAAGAACATATTCCACCCGCCGGGGATGAGTGAGATAGAGTGGGCGCCTGCAAGTTAAGGGTCAAGGCTCGAGGCCGGATGCGATGGTATCGGAGCCCTCAATGAACCATCTATGGTGTGTCGGTTCGTTGGTATTTCTCAAACTTCAGAGCGGCTATGAAACGCCGGCTACAATTGCCTCCTCATTCGGGAGTCGAAATATTTCGCATAGCAGGTACGAAGGTACTCTACCTGCGAATATTGCCGGCAATTAGGAGACCTCAACCAAAATCGGGGCAAAAGTCGTAGATGACTTCTAGCATGCCAGTATGTTCGACTAGAAATGGGCAAACATTAGACTATCACGAAGGCCGCACGTTGGCATCCTGTAAAGGCAACACATGCATTCGAGGTTGATGACCACGTCATGGGGCCACACATGCGATCCAATCGTACAATGACTAAGCTGTTGTGCGGCCCACTTAGCTTGCTGGCATGCTGTCAGACCACTGAACGCGGCCGAAAGTTCCGTTCTCTTGATTTCGAAGAATCCTCAACTTTTCCTTGGTGAAGGTCTCGCATTACGTAGTTCTTGTGCCGACTTCGTCGTTTCCGTCGACGGCGGCGATGGGCGCATGAGGTTAGCGATGAAATCCAAAGGGAAAATAAAATGATCCAGGAACTGAGAACAATATTGTTGAGAGGAGGCAGCCACACCTTTGTGCCAGCACATTTTCTGTGCACCCGTGCTGGAGTTCGGCTTTGACGGGCGAGCTGGCGTGTGCGCTCTGACAAAAAAGTACGGAGGACTCGGTTGCGACAGGGATTTTGATGTGCTGCACCCGCGGAAAATAGCGTAGAAGCCACCTTCACCGATCTCCCATCCCAGTGAGCTAATCAAAAACTAGATGCTGATTTCCTTCCACGGAACAACCCCAAAAATTTTTTTAAATTTCCCCAACCACACACCGTGTCCTCCGCCTCCTAACCATCATTCAAACTCTCCGACGAGTAATGTCATCGACAACGAGCTCTCCCTCCGCCCATCTTCTCCTCCCTACCATTGCGTCCTCGCGCCTGGCACAACCGTCTGTCGCCATTCGCATTCGCGACGCGGAACCAGCGCAGTCGGCTCATACGGCGCAGACGCAATGAACGCCATCCAAGATAAGTGTCGGCCGAAGCACCAAGTGCTCGTGCTGAAGTGCTATCCGCGGACCACGAAGGGCGCCGTCGACGTGAAGCCGAACTCGAGCGAGCTGAGTTACCTGCTGTTCTACGCCACGTCGCGTCGCTCCAAGATCCAGAAGATCGGCTCCTTTCTCGAGAAGAAGACTGCCAGCGATGTCTGGAGGGTCCGCATTGGGTACGAGATTTTCGTGACCATCGACATGAGGAGATGGCAGTTTAGGACAAAATGCTGACAGGCTTGGATAGGAATGTTCAGGTTACGCTCCAGATTCTTGCCGCCCTGATCGAAAAGTCACCAAAGGACCTGCCATTGATTGCACCATGCGTCCTGCGCGTCCTCGACCTTATCCTCGAATCCCACGATATTACCATGGTCGAGTCCTCGATACCAACGTTCGAAGCCTTCTGCGAAAATCACGATGCATCAACGCTGTTTGCGGACCAAGAATACGTCAAGCAGTATGAGAGTGTCATTCGACGCTACGCCAGCCTGGCATCCACGAGGCATACCCCTGACAAGTCGTCCACAAGCAAACCCATGGCGATGAGGTGGCGGAACGCTGGACTCGAGGCGATAAAATGTGTTGCGTCCTCCGATGCCCTGTCGAGCGTGACTGGGCGGCAGTTTCACGTTATAGTGCCAATGATTCTCGAGAACTTGTGGACGGATAACGACGCCTTTCTCGAGACCTTGGTACAACGCCTTCAGCTAGAGGAAAAGGTCGACTCTGAGAGGCTGATTCGGAGGAGGACAAGTATAGCGACGGTCCGAACCGCGGATACGGCCGGCGACCCAAATCCCATCGCGCTCTCTGGGACTGCATTCGATGTCGACAAGCTGGCGGAGGAGAATATCGGCGTCTTGGCAATGCAATGCCTAAAGCAGATCTTCGTTGTCCCCAGCCGACCCCAACTACTGAACGCGACGCAGGCGCTGCTAGCGTTTATTCAAGAGAGGGTAACCCAAGGAGAGCAGGTTGTGAACACGGACCCGCGGGCTGGCAAAGATGGCGGATGGGCCATTATGATGTATGGCCTGATTGCGAGATGGGGTTCGGTTCAAGACCGCTACGTGATTCTTGTTACAACGATGGACACACTCGTTCGAACGCCAGTTGGCGAGGACAACCTGGCGCTGCACATTGTCCTGACGGCCATGATTGGGTCGTTGCTGCGGTCCGACGTTAACCTGATTGGATTGAGCGTCATGGACGTCCTGTTGCAGCTGATACAACACATGAAGAGGCTCCTCCAGCTTCCTGGACTTCCGACGGCGGTGGACGAGGCGGAGGACGATAGGTCGCCGTCCGCAATCGAGCACATGGAACTAGCACGTGTGCAGATGAAGGATCTCTTGGGCAGAATCCAGCAGTGCATTGGGAACTTGGCCACACATGTCTATTATGCCGATCAAATCTCGGACATGATAGCTGCCATTCTGCTTCGCTTGAATCCTGGGCGATCCTCCAGCACGAGCTCATCACCGCATGGGGAAAAGGACGACGGTGTCGGGAGTAACGGTGGGCCGGCAATGGTGGACTTTGCAGACTCGCAACAGTCACAGGTGGAGGCGTATTTCTCCTTCAACCTCGCGAAGGCGGCTGCTCTCAAGGCTATCAAGGCAATTCTGCTTGTGGCAAACCCGACGACGAAGATGGCAGGAACCATGTCCCTCTCCCGGCACCGAGTTCCGATTCAAGTTTGGGACGGGACGCATTGGTTGCTGAGGGATCCGGATGGCCAGGTTCGAAAAGCGTATGCGGAAGCATTTCTGACATGGATCGAGCGAGAGACAACGCGAGCGAACCTGCGCGCCAAAGACGATCTCCCGCACCAGAAGTCAACAGCCAAGATGCACCGCGAGCTGACGACGGCAAGCATTGCCCGCCGGGCAGCTTCGAGTGCATCCAACCGAGACAGGGCCTCAAAGACACCGCGTTCCAGGTTCCTTCAATTCCTTCACCTTGCCATCTACGATAATGCCCTTCAGTTTGTCGACTTTGAGACGGATTTCCTCCTACTTCACGTCATCCTGGCCAAAATGGTTGAGCGTCTTGGTGTCAACGCAGTGAGATACGGCCTGCCTATGATGTTCAGACTCCAGGAAGATATCCCCGAAGCCGAGTTGCCGATCCACAAAGTTCGCATTGGAAGTTTGGTCCATGGATATTTCTGGATACTAACGGAAAAATTTGACTTCGAAGACTCAGTTGTCGGAAGGGCCATCACCAACGAGATTATACGACGGAGGAGCAAGCATTTCTGGGTTGAAGGCATCTCAGTCCCTCCCCCGCTTCTCGAGCTCGTCGGAACCCCTGGTCTGGCTCGGCCCCAACCGAAGTTGCCCCTCGATGAGATCGAGAGCGAATCGCTCCTGCCCTTCGACGACCGGCTTACGCTCATCGATTGCATTACGGTTGGGTACCAGGAAACCAGTATTTCGCCCCCGACTAGCCCCGCGGCCTCACCAGGCCGGTCTTTTGCGCATCCTGTCATGTCGCCGGCGATTAGCACCGGCTCAGTTCCTCAGGCGAAGCCAGACGTTGAGCTCCCAAGTGTGTACAGGGAGCAGATGCTGCTGGACTGGACCAGGGAACAGGCGCTCATGGCCTTGCAGCCCGGCAGCAAATCCGAGTCGCTCAACGGCTCCAAGGCGGGGACTTCGGGCACGACGAGGAACCGACTAGCGCTCAACGGCGGCGGCGGGCTCAACGGGCACGCCGCCCCAGGCTTGACTTCATCTCCCTACGGAAGCCAGCACAACCTTCGACTGGGCTCCTCGCATGCGGCTCCGGGCGGAGGCCTGGCCCCCCTTAGCAAACTCGGGAAGACAAGCGTCAGGAGTGGAATCTCGCCGTCTCCATCGGCATCGAGTCGTGGTTTCGTTGCTTCCGTCGACCAGCTGAAGATGGTTCTCTCTGGACAATTGCCTGGCCCAGCTGGCGGCCTACTCGCCGGCCGTCGAGATTCCGATAGTGTCGATAGCATGGCCAGCTACGAATACTCGCCGTCCGAGATGAGCTTCAACCACGGAACCCAGCCGGAGCCTGTCGAGCACCCGCCTCCACCGCCGCTGCAACAACCACCATCGATACCCGGGGGGACCACGCTGCAGCGAACCCCATCCAAGGGGAAGAGCACAGGTGCAGGCGGCCCTCTATCATCCAACCCACCGCACGAGTCGGCCCCGGTGCTGGTCGAGCAAGCCGAAGAGAAGCAATCACCAGCCGAGCCGGAGCACGTCCCACCCGTCCCTCCCCTGCCGAGCCTCACCGCGCTGTCAAGCAAGAGTGGCGAGCTAAACCTCGAGTCACAGCCAGCCGCGACGCAAGACCATGCGACAATGCCTCCCATGCCGCCAGTTACTCGGAAGCTCAGCAGCCGAGGTGGCGAACGAAATATCAGCAGCCGTGGCGGCGAGCGGAAGCTGCAAAGTAGAAGCGGAGAGCGCAACATCAGCAGCCGCAGCGGCGAGAGGAACATTTCTAGCCGCGCTGGAGAGAGCATGAGGCTCATGATCTCGCCGTCAAGGACCGAGAGTAACACATCGGCTATGGATCTCCAGGATCTCCTCCGTGGGATTGACAGCCGAGCTCATGAGTCGAGCCTGGGCAACATCACGCGGCCTCCCTATTGAAGAGGCATACTGGATGCTCGCGACGGACAAGTACCGTATACGGGGGGAGGAAGGGGGTAATGGATGGAGGGTTCATATTCTTTACCGATTTTCTTCATCATTCATTTTCCCGATACGAGGGCCGAACTTAGCCCACGAAACCTACGCGGAGTCGAAAGCGAAGAGCATTTACTTCATTTCACGCCTGCCATTGTCCACCTTTGGTCTCGAAATGTTTCATCCATATCAACACGCCGAGAAAAAAAAATGGACGAGGGTTTTATCTTCATCCCTCGGCGATTGTGCGGCGTCACGTTTGGCAGGAAAGAAACAAATTATTTTATCAACTTGTACTACTAATTAAGACTCGGAGTGGCCAGCCTTTCGTTTCATCGTTCTATTCTTCTCACACTGGGAACTTGCAAACTTGTTCTTCGGCGACATTGGACAGGGTTGGAGGAGTCCTCGGCAAGGCAAACAAAAGCATTTCGTTTCAACAACACTTGAGTTACTCGAGGAGTAGGAGCTGCCTGGTTTGGTGTTTGGTCAAGCAAACGATGGAATGGACAGGTTATTGGGGATGGAGGCATGCGGTTTGTGACTGTCAATTTGGCAGTGGCCCAGTGTAAACATATTCAGCTTTGGAATTAGCTGTTGTTTGTTGAGTGCGAAGAGGGTGTTGTGTCTGAAAGAGAGGCTTTATTCTTGATGGGACTTTTAGTGGGTATCAGCTAGGCGTATCGAGTGTGATAGCTAGGTAGCTGGTGGCTATGGTATGGTTGAAGCGTCGAGGATTTCGCCCGCAGAATATCTTTCACGATGTGATGCTTGGTGATGATTCGATTCGTGATTCCGGGTGCACTCTCGTCGTTCATGTCCATAAACGTGCCACGCGACTTCTTAGGACTGCTTGAATTGTTGCAACCTCCAATCTCCAATAAACACCCACCCGAAGTAGAATTTTTGAAGTAATATTTCAAACAGTCCCTACAAGGAAACTAAACATCCCGAGATACCACGCCACATCAAGACAAAGATGCTTAATATACTTCAACACCTCCAGCAGCAGCTAAAAAAATGTGTACTTACTCAGACCCTACTGGGTCTCAATGGATCGATGTTAAGCGCTGCACAAGATATTAAGCGGCAGTATAGTGGGATGTCTCAAGACGTCGGCCCACCAAACTATCCTTGACACCGACTCTGCGATGCTGGGTTGGTTATACCAAGAGATTTTCGCGAAAGTTGAGGTTTGCAACAAGGAGTCCTGCAGCCTGCCCTTTCCATGGGGGAACACCAATGTTTGGATGACGCATATTCTCTTGAAGAATTGCTTATCTGTCGCAACGCCACATTAACTCTCTTCAGCCGTCAAGCTAGGGCCGGAAAAGCTTGCGGTTGGACGATTGCTGAGTTGGTGCATTGATAAAATGGGACATAGGCTGAGGTATCTCTCGAAGAGTTGATCGGAAACTTTTCGCACAAGACATGCTAGCGAATGTGAGTCATATATGCAGTTTCTGGTCCGTCGGCCTGCTAGATGCTTACCATTCACGACAAACTCCATTAAACGAAGTCGTCACTTCCGACTTGCAACACGGGCATCGCTGCGGCCGTTCGAAGTTGACTAGGCCATCGACATCGAGGTTGGTAAAAAGGATATATCCTGAACAATCTTTTGCCCCGGTAGTATATCCCGGCGAATATCAATAGAAGATTTCATAATTTCCCTTCCCATAGCCCCTTCCATCAGCCCGTATTCCTTTATACGGACCTTTTCATACCCCGGCCCATCCCGGAAATGTGTCAAGAGCACGTCGTCAACCGCTTCCTACGAGTTTAGATAGGTTAGATGAACAGGCGAAACCCTCTCAAAAGCATTTTTCAAACACAAACAGTTCCTCGTCAACAGGCCTCGTGAGCATGTATCCAGCCATACCAGCAATGCAGGCTCTCAACCCTGTAAGTTCGCTTCCGGCATTCTGACTGCTGTGCAAAATTGTCATCAGGATCCGTCGGATACCAGTGTTTCCTTGGCGAACAAGGTGCAGCATATCTTCGATCCCCTGACTCATTACGACGAGCTGCTGGACGCCGCCAGCTGACTTCTACATCACGCCCGTCCCTCGCTTTACAGCTCGTGCGGCCCGCTTTGCCTGCTTGGGAAATTCCCGGATATCTTTCCCGTGCCGCTTTAGGCATGGCACCACTTCCTTCACAGAAGAGGAAGACTTACGAGGAGTATTGCCCATGAGGTTGAGCGCGTAACTAGAGCAAGAAGCGTCAGTAATCTCATCTCACCGGACTGACCACGAAGATCACCTACATTCCAGCCGTGGACAAGAGCAAGTTCAAAGCCTGTGTATGCCCGGAAATCTGTCTTTGGAACCTTTCTCTCTCCTCCACCTTGCCAGAAATTTTCCACTCAAGCTTTCTCGTCACATTTTTGATCGTATTTCCCGATCCGCCCACGTCCAGCCGCGTGCCATATTTCCTTAGCCGATCGTGGAACTCTTCGATACACATACGGCCTTCTTTCGCAATCTCTTCGATCTCGATATGAAGCTCATGGAGCTGGGGGGTGTCGTTCGTGGAGCCCTTTAGCTGGCCGACCTGTAGTAACGCTCGGTCGAAACATAGCAAGCCCTGCCTCGCAGTCTGGTATTCGGCGGCCGACCCCCGCGCGTCATCGAGGGTATCTAGAACGTCCTTCACTAGAAAGTTGATGCTGGTGATATCGCCGACGGAACCGCATGTGACAGCTGTTGAAGATTGGTCTAATTCCGCTAGGGCGTCAAAAAAACAAAACATATGTCTTGTAACCGAACATCCAGCTTAGACCGATGATCTCTTCCTTGAGAGAGTCTACATAGCATCCCTAACCCACTAGGCTAGTATTGGCACTGGTTATTCATGGCATTCGCAACAGCGGTGGTAGTGGAACCGCCCGAGATAGCGTTCTTCTGTCTTGCCAATCTCGAGGATGGCTTGGCGCTGACTAACCGTTCTCACTATCCGTACTCAGCAATTCAGTACGGCAACGACAACACTATCTGCATTCCCAATGGTCAAAACTTTTTTTTTTTTCATTCGAGACTTTTGCGGATGTACGGTCAACTAAGAGAATTGCCACGCACGCGAACTCGGCGCCCCCCGACTCTTCGTCGAAATCCATCGTGCTCAATCTTTTTTCTAAAAGTTCCATCGCGTGCCACAAACTTGGCCACGTCTCTGGACTGTCCAGAGCTCTCGTCGACAGCTTTCTCACCACCAAATCCCCTTTCTCTCTCCGCCACAACATGCTGCCCGACCTGGTCGTCCGTCATGGTTCCCGACTGGGCCAAAATATCAGCCGTCTCCACCGAAGATGAAACCTGCGAGACAACCATCCATGCATTGTTCAGGACGGTGTTCCTCGTCTTCCTAAACTGCACGGCAGAAATTACAAAGAGCATCGCTTGAGCGCCGATGATAAACATGACGATCGCGAATCCCGAGACGCGCGTCGGAACCTGCGCCGTAATGAGCATGGTGATGGCTGCCTGTTGAGTTTCTGTGTAGGCAGACAGCCACCCCATGTAATCCATCCTTGCTTTGGCCGTGTTGATGGCTTGGATAGCCAACGCGGGCGAGTTTGTCTCCTCAATGACGCGGCTGAACATTAAGCTCCAGTAGGGATCCACGGTAAATAGGTATCGATAGTCTGACACGCCATCCGGAAGGTTGAAGCACTTCCTGGGGCACATCACTATGTTGCGGGCGTCCATGGCACCGAGAGATAGGCTGGCATAATCGGCGAATGAAGTCGTCCCGGCCTTGGTAAAAATGTCGGATAGGTTCATGGGTTTGATCTGCTTTTCAATGATGTCGTGGATGCTCTCTTTGGTCATAGAAAAGATGCCGCGGTCCGAGGTTGTCATATTTGCGTCCAGGGCTCCAAGCTGTCTTAAAACACCTGTGATGTTGTACCGAGATTCGTTTTGTATCCAGTTCTGTCGAGGTTCGGATCGGTTCGTATCTGAGATGGCTCTGATGTCAAAGTATCTGATGGGCTCCTTTGGCGCCCTAGAGGATGTAACTCCTGTTAGTATGGCATTTATTAGCTCCCAGCACCCATGGTATCATATAATCTTACATCGTCACATCAAAACAGAGTGCAACACGAGTGTCCACGGTGATGTCGCGTTGATAAGCGGGCAGAAGTTCCCGGGTTAAGTTGAAACCGCTCATCAGATTCGGGGGTATTTTGGTCTGAGACCTAAGAATCTGCCAGTGGCCCCCTTCTGTCGAAGGCTGGAGATTTAACGGCACCGTAACGTCTACCACGATTGATTCCTGAGATCGGAAGAGCGGGTGCGAGTCTGGGGGTTCTGCCAAATCTATCAGGAGGAAGGCAGCTCCCATATGGTTGGTGCGAATGCGATTACTTGGCGAATTGAGCGCGAGATTGTCCGGATATTCTCTGAGATCTGTCACGTTTATTGCGGATGCAAAGAAGTTGGTCGGGTCGTTGTAGTAGTCCTCGTCCATGGCAAGAAGCTCGTCCACTTTGTAAAAGACAGGCTCAAGACTCGACAATCTCGAAGGGAGTTTCTTTTGTCCTTCAACAAAGAAGCCCAACTCGTCTGGGTCGACTCTACACCTTGCCCAGACCGGAGCTCTGGTCGGGCAATCTTTAATGGGTTCCGAGTCGGTGGTGATGGAGTCGCACTCTGTGTGAAAAATGGGGCATGAAAAGTGAAATGGGACCGTGTCGTTTTCGTCCTTGAGAATGCCGGGGACAGGCCGAATATCAAAAGTGCCACTGCCATCATAAGTTGTAACCGGCCCGGCGTCTGGATCCTCGCCATTCGGAGAAGTCTTTGAAAGGCTCAAAGACGTAATGTTTGGGTACGTGCATACGACTCTGGCATCAAATACCTTGGCTATGCCATTGTACTCGGTCATGGCAGACCGCAATGCAGCGTTCTCGATGGGAAGGAAGGCACGCCATACAGGGCCAGTATCGTCGACCCGTGGATGGTTGGCTCTATTTTCTGGCTCGGCATATTCTGCAAAGACTTCCGACGTTTGTGGCGGCCTATCCCAACCAAAGCCAGGCAGGGGCAAACTATCGTCGTCAACTGTCAGAGACTGTTCCCCATCATCGCCGATGGCAAATGTTGGCTGGAAGTCGTAGAAAGCCGTCCCCTGCTGGCTAAAGCCGCGTACAAGGCCTTCGTCGACGTCGCTAAAGAGAAAACTGGACGTAAACTGGGATGCGATGCCGCATACGAGCTGGAGAGGAAGCAGAACACTGAGCCAGGACGCTTTCAGCGCGTAAGGGCGAAACGCGAGAGGGCTGATGGAGCCGGTGTATCTTGCAATGGATGCCTCGGCAATACTCTCACGTGGCACTCCATGCCGCTCGACAATTACCGACGCCATCATGGCGATGGTGATCCAAGCGAGCGTCGCTATTGCGTACCGAACTAGCACGCTAGTGAGGGTGATGGACCGCGCATTGTAAGGGCCGGCCATGAGTCGTCTCCATTGCGTCGCGTCTCGGTCGCCGAACCAGAGCCACGACAGAAACCCAACTGCCATGGCGAGCAGAAGGAGGGACATCGAGGCGAGGAATACGAGCCATTTCCCAACCTTTGGTTTGCCATGTAGCCCTCTGTCTCCGAATTCGTTAAACGAGGGCCTTAAAGTTGGGCCCAGTCCCGATGGGGAGTCAGCCAAAAACCTGTCCTTCATACCGGGTGTCGTGAGTCGCGGTGTTCGTGCTAAATCTGGGCTGGGAATTGGCTGAAGCCACAGACGCCGAGGGGCCGAGGGGCCACGGCGAGACATGGTGGACGACAAAGTTGGGTTA
>Ga0247774_1000974_pt1 | contig 14467 bp, 13 predicted proteins | sample UWRJL001104B6_FD_179933 | JGI IMG/M metagenome (GOLD analysis project Ga0247774, IMG submission 179933) | Plant litter microbial communities from Arlington Agricultural Research Station in Wisconsin, United States - UWRJ-L001-104B-6 | ecosystem: Environmental > Terrestrial > Plant litter >... | reverse complement strand
CGGCGAGCGCCAGCGCGGCGTGCACGACGCCGATGCGGTAGCGCCCGCGCACACGGCCGGTCCGGGTGATCCATCCGCCGCCGCGGAACAGCAGCGCGCCGGGCAGCACGGTGAGGCCGAGCGGCAACAGGCCGACCCGGCCGTGCGGCACCGAGAAACCCGCGTGGTGGGAGACCAGCCAGAAGTTCACGGCGGTGCGGAACACGCCCGGCAGGCCGGTGCCGAGTGCCGTACGCGGCGCGGCGATCCAGCCGATCAGCGTGATCGTGGTCAGGGTGGTGAGGCCGAGCCCGGCACACCACACGGCGGCGACGATGCCGGAGACGGCGAGCGGACGGGCCAGTACGTCGCCGGGCTCGTCCTCGCTCACCTCAGGCCGCGGCCTGGGCCGTTCGGTGCCGGAGGGGCGTGTCCGGTCCTCGCTCGGCGGCCCATTCCGGTCCGGGCTCATCGGTCACTCACCGCTCCTCGGCTGGCTGGGCACAGGCGGGCACCATGCTCGCAGTCGAACGCCCTGCGGCTCGGGCAGCGCGTCCGGCGTGTCGTGGGATCTCTCGGATCGCCGGGACGACGGAGCCCCGGCACCCACCTCGGGTGCCGGGGCTCCGTGACGACGTCAGCGCGACATGATCTCGCGCATGAGACGTGCGGTCTCGCTCGGCGTCTTGCCGACGCGGACGCCGACCTTCTCGAGCGCTTCCTTCTTGGCCTCGGCGGTGCCGGAGGAGCCGGAGACGATCGCGCCGGCGTGGCCCATCGTCTTGCCCTCGGGCGCCGTGAACCCGGCGACGTAGCCGACGACCGGCTTGGTGACGTGCTGCTCGATGTACGCGGCGGCGCGCTCCTCGGCGTCACCGCCGATCTCACCGATCATCACGATCGCGTCGGTCTCGGGGTCGGCCTGGAACGCCTCGAGCGCGTCGATGTGCGTGGTGCCGATGACCGGGTCGCCGCCGATGCCGATGCAGGTGGAGAAGCCGATGTCGCGCAGCTCGTACATCATCTGGTAGGTCAGCGTGCCCGACTTGCTCACCAGGCCGATGCGGCCCGGCGTGGTGATGTCGGCCGGGATGATGCCGGCGTTGGACTTGCCGGGCGAGGCGACGCCGGGGCAGTTGGGGCCGATGATCCGCGTCTTGTTGCCCTTGGCCACCGCGTGCGCCCAGGCGTAGGTGCTGTCGTGCACCGGGATGCCCTCGGTGATGACGATGCACAGCGGGATCTCGGCGTCGATGGCCTCGATCACCGCGTCCCTGCTGAACTTCGGCGGGACGAACGCCACGGACACGTCGGCGCCGGTCTCGGCCATCGCGTGGGCGACGGAGCCGAAGACCGGCAGGTCCCTGCCCTCGTGGGAGACCGTCTGCCCGGCCTTGCGGGCGTTGACGCCGCCGACCACGTTGGTGCCGGCGCGCAGCATGCGCGCGGTGTGCTTGGAACCCTCGGAGCCGGTCATCCCCTGGACGATGACCTTGCTGTTCTCGGTCAGCCAGACCGCCATCTCACACCCCTGCCGAAGCCAGCTCGGCGGCGCGGCGCGCCGCTTCGTCCATCGTGTCGACCTGCTCGATGACCGGGATCCCGGCCTCGTTGAGGATGCGGCGACCCTCTTCGGCGTTGTTTCCGTCGAGCCGTACGACGATCGGCCGGTCGACGGTCTCGCCGCGCTCGCCCAGCAGCTTGACCGCCTGGACGATGCCGTTGGCCACCGCGTCGCCGGAGGTGATGCCGCCGAAGACGTTGATGAAGACGCTCTTGACGGCGGGGTCGCCCAGCACGATCTCCATGCCGTTGGCCATGACCTCGGCCGACGCGCCGCCGCCGATGTCGAGGAAGTTGGCCGGCTTCTGGCCGCCGTACTGCTCACCGGCGTACGCGACCACGTCGAGCGTCGACATGACCAGCCCCGCGCCGTTGCCGATGATCCCGACGGAGCCGTCGAGCTTGACGTAGTTGAGGTCCTTCTCCTTGGCCTTCGCCTCGAGCGGGTCGGCCGAGGCGGCGTCTTCCAGGGCCTGGTGCTCGGGCTGGCGGAACTCCGCGTTGCCGTCGAGGGTGACCTTGCCGTCGAGGGCGACGACCCGGCCGTCCTGGGTGAGGATCAGCGGGTTGACCTCGACCAGCGTCGCGTCCTCGTCGACGAAGGCGGCCCAGAGGCGTTCGATCAGCTCGGCGGCGCCCTCGAGCGCCTCCTGCGGCAGGCGCCCGGCGGCCGCGATCTCGCGGGCCTTGGCGCGGTCGACGCCGGTCAGGGCCGCGATCGGCACCTGGGCGACGGCATCCGGCTTCGTCGCGGCGACCTCCTCGATCTCCATACCGCCCTCGACGGAACAGATCGACAGGAAGGTGCGGTTGGCGCGGTCGAGCAGGAAAGAGAAGTAGAACTCCTGGGCAATGGCGCTGGCCTCTTCGATGAGGACCTTGTGGACCGTGTGGCCCTTGATGTCCATGCCGAGGATCTGACGCGCCTTCTCCTCGGCGTCGGCCGGTGAGTCGGCGACCTTCACACCGCCGGCCTTGCCCCGGCCACCGGTCTTGACCTGCGCCTTGACGACGACGCGCGCGGTGCCGGCGGCGGCGAACTCGTCAGCGATCGCGCGGGCCTCCTCGGGCGTCGTGGCGATCTTGCCGGCAGGAACCGGGACGCCGTACTCCGCGAAGAGCTCCTTCGCCTGATGTTCGAACAGGTCCACGGGGGTCCGTCCTTAACGGGATCGACAGGTTGCGACCGCGTCCAGCGGTCCGCTCCGACCAGGCAGCCTAGTCGCAGTCCGGTCCGGCACCGACCGCCGGGTCCGAAGGAGTGCTTCGCATCGGTGACACTCGGGTAATGAGGACGTGAACTACAGGTGTTCACCACTGTTTGGTCTACTGGTGCCGTGATTTACGGGAGTTGCGGGTGAGTGCGAACAAGGCACGCGATGTGCGGCGTGTCGCCTCGTTCCTTCTTGTCGCCGCGCTCACCGCGACCTGTGCCGCAACGATGCCACAAGACGCACGCCCGGACTGGCGAAGCCCGGGTCTGATCGGCAACGGCGGCTGGCCGTTCTCCCGTGCCCCGATCGTCCCCGAGGACGCGGAGGGCGCCGCGTACATCCCGGGCAGCTCGGTCCTCGGCCTCCCGGACGGCAAGGCGCGGCTGATCCCGTTCGGGCTCGAGAACCCGGTGACGGTCCGGCGCGACGACCCGCGCGTGGTCGAGGCGGTCCGCGCCGACCAGGACTGGCTGGCGTCCGGCAACGTGCCCGGCTTCACCCCGGGCGAGCGCGACGCCGCCGGCCGCGCCCTGCTCGACCTGCGCATGCTGACCCTGCCGAACGGCGCCTCGACCGCCTCCTGGTACGGCGCGTGGAACTACATGTGGCCGCGCGACGGAGCCTTCACCGCCGCGGCGTTCGCCGTCACCGGGCACGGCGAGGACGCCCAGCGCGTGCTGTACTTCCTGGCCCGCGCGCAGGACCACGGCGGCCTGTGGGCGGCGAGGTACCGCCCCGACGGCACGGCCGTCGCCGACGGGCGCCAGGTACAGCTCGACAGCCTGGGCTGGGTGCTGTGGTCGACGTGGTTCCTGCACGAGACCGACCCGCAGGCGGCGAACCTGGCGACGCTCTGGCCGATGGTGCGCCGGGCCGCCGACCGCGCGGCCCACTCCCTGCGCGCCGACGGCCTGCCGCCGCCGTCCCCGGACTACTGGGAGCGCGGCACCTCACGCGAGCAGGCCCCGCGCGCCCCGACGCTCGGCGTGTGCGCGCCGATGCTGGCCGGGCTGCGCGCCGCCGCGTCCCTGGCGACCGCCCAGGGCGAGAACGACGAGGCGCAGCGCTGGCACCGGAGCGCCCAGCGCCTGGCGGAGGCCATCGAGCGGCGCTTCGCCCCGTACGGCTATCCGCGCTCGCCGATCGCCGGTGGTCTGCTGGACTCCTCGGTGACGTTCCTGGCACCGCCGTTCGCGCCGGCGTCACCGGGCGTCCTGGCCGCGGTGACGAAGACCGGCGACCGGCTGCGCCTGCCGAGCGGCGGAGTGGTCCCGGGCGAGGGCTACGGCGCGGAGGTCGCCTGGACCCCCGAGACGGGCCTGTTCGCGCTGGCCGCCGCGGCCTCGGATGACCTGACGGGCGCGCAGAGCTGGCTGACCTGGCTGATCGGCCACCGTTCGTCGCTGGGTTCGTTCCCGGAGAAGATCGACGCGAACGGCGTACAGGCGGGCGTCGCCCCCCTCGGCTGGACGTCGGCCCTGGTCGTCCTGGCCCTCACCGCCGGCCAGACGACCCTCCCCAGCCCGCCCGCGTAGTCAGGACAATGCGTCTCACCGCCGGCCCGCGCTGACCAGATGCCGTACGGATGATGTGCGTGACCGGCGCCGACAACGTGCTGCGGGAGGCGCCGGCCGAGTACGTGGCGTACGAGCGGGCGCCGGCCGGCTATCGCGAGGCGCTCGTCGAAGGCCGCCGGGCGAGGAGAGGATCCCCGTTACGGCTCCGGCGACCTGCGCTGCATGGTCGCCGCACCGGTCGACTACGTGGCGCGCGACTTCATCCTCCCCCTGTTCGCCACGTTCTGCCGCTGCGTACGCCCAGGTCGGCCGTCCGTGGGACGACGCGGACGATGAGCCGCCGTACGCGCGGTGGGCCGGCGCCCTGCCGGAACTGGTCTTGCATCCGTGGTTCTTCCCGGCGAGGCGCGTGGCAACTAATCGGCGATCTCCGCGACGCCTGGTGGCTCACGCGGGTGGACGTCTAGGCGTCGCCGACGGGCTCCTTCGCGTCCTCGCCGACGTTGGCGCGGACCCACTCGACGATCTCCACGGTGGTCGCGCCCGGGGTGAAGATCTGGGCCACGCCGAGTTTCCGCAGCTCCGGGATGTCGCCGTCGGGGATGATGCCGCCGACGAACACGGCGATGTCCAGGGCGTCGCGTTCCTTGAGGAGTTCGAGGAGCTTGGCGCACAGCGTCATGTGCGCGCCGGACAGGATGGACAGGCCGATGCCGTCGGCGTCTTCCTGCAGGGCCGCCTCGACGATCTGCTCCGGGGTCTGGTGCAGGCCGGTGTAGATGACCTCCATACCGGCGTCACGGAGCGCCCTGGCGACGACCTTCGCGCCGCGGTCATGGCCGTCCAGACCGGGCTTGGCGACGACGACACGGATCGGACCAGCCATTACCAGCCTCCTACTAGGGGTGCTCAGCCTCTTCGAAGACTAGCCGTACCCCGATCGGGCCGGAGCGGCCCGCCGGGAAGCGGGGCCGCCCCGGCACGGAAAGGGGCGTCAGGTCACCTCGTTGAGCTCACCGCTCTTGACGTCGTAGACGAAACCGCGGACCGAGGACTTGTCCGGGATGAACGGGCTCGCCTTGATGCGCTCGATCGACTGACGCACGTCGCCGTCCAGGTCCGGGAACGCCTCGGCCGCCCACTCGGGCTTGATGCCGGTGTCGGCCTGCACCTGCGCGCGGAACTCGTCGTCGGTGAACGTCAGCATCCCGCAGTCCGTGTGGTGGATCAGCAGGATCTCCCGGGTGCCGAGCAGGCGCTGGCTGATCGCCAGCGACCGGATCTCGTCCGCCGTGATCACCCCGCCCGCGTTGCGGATGACGTGCGCGTCGCCCTCGGACAGGCCCAGCAGGCCGTAGGGGTTCAGGCGCGCGTCCATGCAGGCGACGACCGCGACGCCCTTGGCAGGGGGCAGCGGGAGGTCGCCCTTGTCGAACCCGGCGGCATAGCGCCGGGCGTTCTCCAGTAGTTCGTCCGTGACGGACATTCGACCGCTCCTTCTCGCCGTGATGAGGGGACCGGGGCGGGCCGCAGGCGACCTGCAGGCGCCGGCCTGCGACCCCCGCGACTGAGCTGGTCGAACAGGTAGAGGCGACGGCTCACCCAGAAGACGTCGAGCAGAATGCCGGGTCCGTCCGCCATGGAGCGATCTCAGCACAGAACACGCTCCGTGGCCAGTCCCCGACCGTCAGAGAAGGCTCGCGAGCAACCGTTCCTGGAAGGCGGCCGCGTCCGCGCGTACCGCCACCTTGACCGGCGGCCGGTCGCCCTCGTCGGCGTAGAGCCGGCGGTCCCACAGCGTCGCCCCGCGCGTACGGTCACCGCGCAGCTCCACCCGTACGGGCCGTTCGGCGTACTCCCCGAGCGAGGGGTCCAGCGCCAGCATCGCGGCGAGCGCGTCGTGGATCACCGCGCCCCGTACGCCCAGCGAACGCCGGTACGCCTCGACGTAGAACTCCAGGATCCGGCTCGCGAACCGCGCGACGTCGCCCTCTCCGGCGGCGAGCCGGTCCAGCCACGTCTCGTCCAGCGCGGTGGGGTGGGTGACGTCGAGCGGGACCAGCGTGAGCGGCCAGCCGGCGGCGAGGACGAGCTCGGCCGCCTCCGGGTCGTGCCAGATGTTCGCCTCGGCGTGGCTGGTGATGTTGCCCTGGTGGTCGAAGGCCCCGCCCATGACGACGACCTCGCGGAACAGCCGGGGCAGCTCGGGTTCGAGCAGCAGCGCGATGCCGAGGTTGGTCAGCGGGCCGATCGCCAGGAGGGTCAGCTCGCCGGGGTGTGCCCGGGCCAGCCGGACGATCTGGTCCGGCGCGGAGATGTCACCCGGACGACCGGCGGGTTCGGCCAGGGCGGTCTCGCCGAGGCCGTCCGAACCGTGCCACTCGGCGGCGAAGTCCACCGGCTGGGCCATCGGGCGGCCGGCCCCGACCGCCACCGGCACGTCGTCCACGCCCGCGCGCTCCAGGACCCGCAGCGTGTTCAGCGCCCCGATGTCAGCGGCGACGTTGCCGTGCACCGTGCCCACGGCCACGAGGTCGATCTCGCCGGACTTGATCAGCGGAGCGAGGTAGAGCAGCGTGATCGCGTCGTCGACGCCGGTGTCGCAGTCGAGCAGGATTTTGGTCCGCATGGGTTCTCCGGGGCGGGTCACTCGGCCGGCACGATCTGGAACGTCTCGGCCAGCCGCCCCTCGCCGAGGCCGCCGCGCTGGGCGCTGGCGGACAGGAAGCCGCGCAGCATCCCCTCGATGTCGTCGTTGTGCGAGATCTGGCTGGCGTGTGACCGCAGCGCCGCGAGCTTGCGGTCGAACACCTCGGTGATGTCGACGAAGTGGTCGCCCGAGCCGCTGCCGGTGATCCACACCTCGCGGGCGGTCCACGCCTCGTGGCCCTCGGCGCGCAGTTCGGGAAAGGCGTACGGGTTGCGCGCGTCCGGGTAGACGGCGTCGAGCGCGGCCGAGCCCACCGCGCGGTGGTCGGGGTGGCTCGGGGCGAGCCGCTGGTAGTTGCGCTCCGGGCTGGGGATCATCACCCGGTCGGGCCGGACCTGCCGGATCACCCGCGCGATGTCGCGCCGCAGGTCGAGGGTTGCCTCCACGCGCCCGTCCGGGTACCCGAGGAAGCGGACGTCGCTGACGCCGACGCACTTGGCGGCGGCCCGCTGCTCGGCGCGGCGGAGCGGCGCCATCTCCTCGCGTGGCAGGTCGTCGTCGAAGCCGCCCGCGTCACCGTCGGTCACGATGAGGTACGTGACCTCGATGCCGGCGTCGGTCCACGTCGCGATCGTTCCCGCCGATCCGAAGTCGACGTCATCTGGATGGGCCATCACCACAAGTGCACGCGTCACGTCTTCGATCACTGTCACATCCTAGGACCGGCCGGGAACACCAGGGCTTTACACGGCCGAGCCCGCTCAACTCTGGCGTTTTACGTGCATGAGGGGTATTCCGGACAGATGAAGAAACTGATTGACGCCGTTGACGACGTTGTCCTCGACGCCCTTCGCGGCATGGCCGCGGCACACCCGTCCCTGCGTGTGGACCTGGACCAGCGGATCATCGTACGAGGCGACGCGCCGCGTACGGGCAAGGTCGGGTTGGTCTCCGGAGGAGGTTCCGGACACGAGCCGCTGCACGGCGGGTTCGTCGGGTACGGCATGCTCGACGCCGCCTGCCCGGGCGAGGTGTTCACCTCCCCCGTGCCCGACCAGATCCTCGCCGCGACGACCGCCGTCTCCGGCGGCGCCGGGGTCGTGCACATCGTGAAGAACTACACCGGCGACGTCCTGAACTTCCAGATGGCCGCCGAGCTCGCCGACGACGAGGACATCGAGGTCGTCCCGGTGGTGATCGACGACGACGTGGCGGTGCAGGACAGCACGTTCACGGCCGGCCGCCGGGGCACCGGAGCGACCGTCTTCGCCGAGAAGACCGCGGGCGCGCTCGCCGAGGCGGGCGGCTCGCTGGCGGATGTGGCGGGTGTGGCCAAGGAGGTCAACGAGCGGAGCCGGTCGTTCGGCGTCGCGCTGACGGCCTGTACGGTCCCGGCCGCCGGCCGGCCCACCTTCGAGCTCGGTGAGGACGAGATCGAGCTCGGCATCGGCATCCACGGCGAGCCCGGCCGCGAGCGTACGAAGCTGCGGACCGCCTCGGAGATCGTCGACTTCTCGCTGTCCGCGATCAACGACGACATGCCGCTGTCCGGGGCCGAACTGCTGGTGCTGGTCAACGGCATGGGCGGCACCCCGCTGATGGAGCTGTACGGCGCGTACGCGGCGGCCGAGAAGTGGCTGACCGGGCACGGTGCGACGGTCACGCGCCGGCTGGTCGGCAACTACGTGACGAGCCTGGAGATGGCCGGCTGCATGATCTCGGTGTGCCGGCTGACGCCGCAGCTGACGGAGTTGTGGGACGCGCCGGTGGAGACGGCCGGCCTGCGATGGGGGCGCTGAATGGACCCGCGTGACTGGATCACCCGGTTCTCCGAGCTGGTCACCGCCGACGCCGAACGGCTGACGCGGCTCGACTCGGCGATCGGCGACGGTGACCACGGTTCGAACCTGGATCGCGGCCTGCGCGCCGCCGTCGCCTCGCTGGACGCGGACCTGCCGCCCGGCAAGGTGCTGGTCACGGCCGGGCGGACCCTGGTCTCCAAGACCGGTGGCGCGTCCGGCCCGCTGTACGGCACCGCGCTGCGCCGCGCGGGCAAGGCGCTCGGCGACGCGGATGCGGTGGACGCCGCGGGTCTCGGTACGGCGTTGCGCGCCGCGCTCGACGGCGTACAGGAGCTGGGCAAGGCCGAAGAGGGCGACAAGACCATGATCGACGCTCTCGCCCCGGCGGTGGCCGCGTACGAGGCGGCGGCCGGGGACGGCCTGGCCGCCGCGGCCCGTGCCGCCCTGAACGCGGCCGAGAAGGGCGCCGAGGCGACCGTCCCGCTGCAGGCCCGCAAGGGCCGGGCCAGTTACCTTGGACCACGCAGCGTGGGCCATCTCGACCCGGGCGCCGCCTCGACCGTCCTGCTCTTCCGCGCCCTGGCCGACACGGCCACCTGACCTTCGAGAGGAGTTCGGATGGCCAACGTGGGGATCGTCCTGATCTCGCACAGCCGGGCGCTCGCCGAGGGCGCCGCCGAGCTGGCGAGGCAGATGGGCGTCGGCGAGGTCGCGGTCGAGGCCGCTGGGGGGACCGAGGACGGCGGGCTGGGCACGAGCCTGGAACTGCTGGAATCGGCCGTACGCGAGGCGGACCAGGGTGCCGGAGTGGTGCTGATCGCCGACCTCGGCAGCTCGGTGCTGACCGCCAAGACCTACCTGGAGGACCGGGAGGACGGAGGCGAGGTCGTGCTTGCCGACGCGCCGTTCGTCGAGGGAGCGGTGGCGGCGGCGTCGGCGGCGGCCTCCGGGGCGAGTGTCACCGCTGTGACGGACGCGGCCGGGGAGGCGTACGCGTTCCGTAAGACCTGATCAAGCGGCTGCCGCTCAGTGCTCGGACTCGCAGCGTCGTTTGAGGCCCTCGCCCTCCATGGCGACGTAACGCCGGACCCTCCGGGCGGCGAACAGGGCGACGAGCGGAGCGAGGACGCCGGTCAGGCGGACGGCGAGCCGTACGGCCGCCTGACCGTCACCGCGCGGGCCGACATGGTGATCACCGGTGACCGTCACGCCCGGCGCCTTGGCCGCCCAGCTGAACGCCTGGCCCGGTTCGTACTCGGTCACCGTGTACACGGCCGGCAGAAGGCCGGGCTGCCGCACGCGGACCGTGCTGCCCTTGCCGAACGGGCCGTCCTCGAGCCGCCGCACCAGGGTCATCGACCGCGTCCATTCCGGCCAGCGCTCCACGTCGGCCAGGACCGCCCACACCGCCTCCGGCGCGGCGTCGATGTCGACCTCGATCTGATGCCGCACTGGTGCCTCCCGAAGTTGCCGATCTGCCCCACTTCTACCAGGCCCGGTCGGCGAAACGGCAGGAATCCCGTGAGGATCGGCCCGGCCGGTACGGGCGGCCCGCCGCGCGTTGTCGTCCCTAGGCCGTAGGCTTCTTGAGTGTCCACGCTCGTAAGCCATCCCCTTCTCGACGGCCTCAACGACGCCCAGCGCGCGGCGGTCGTGCACCAAGGCGGCCCGCTGCTGATCGTCGCCGGAGCCGGCTCGGGTAAGACCCGTGTGCTCACCCACCGCATCGCCTATCTCCTCGGCGAACGCGGCGTCCAGCCCGGCGAGATCATGGCGATCACCTTCACCAACAAGGCCGCCGGTGAGATGCGCGAGCGGGTCGAGGCGCTCGTCGGCAACCGGTCCCGCGCCATGTGGGTGATGACGTTCCACTCGGCGTGTGTGCGCATCCTGCGGCGTGAGGCCAAGCGGCTCGGTTTCCCCAGTGGCTTCTCCATCTACGACCAGGCCGACTCGCAGCGGCTGATGGCGCTGGTCTGCCGTGAGCTCGACCTCGACCCCAAGCGCTACCCGCCGCGCGGCTTCTCCGCCCAGGTCTCCAACCTCAAGAACGAACTGATCGACTACGAGACCTTCCGCGGGCAGGCGTCGACCCACCTGGAAAAGACGCTCGCCGAGGCGTACGAGACCTACCAGGCCCGGCTCCAGCAGGCCGGCGCGCTGGACTTCGACGACCTGATCATGACGACCGTCAACCTCCTGCAGATCTTCCCGGAGGTCGCCGAGCACTACCGGCGGCGGTTCCGGCACGTGCTGGTGGACGAATACCAGGACACCAACCACGCGCAGTACGTCCTGATCCGCGAGCTGGTGGGCCAGCAGGGCGACGGCGACGCGCTGGCCCCCGCCGAGCTGTGCGTGGTGGGCGACGCCGACCAGTCCATCTACGCCTTCCGCGGCGCGACGATCCGCAACATCCTGGAGTTCGAGCGCGACTATCCCAACGCGAGCGTCATCCTGCTGGAGCAGAACTACCGCTCGACGCAGACGATCCTGTCGGCGGCCAACGCGGTGATCGAGCGCAACGCCGACCGCAAGCCCAAGCGCCTGTGGTCCGACCAGGGCAACGGGCCAAAGGTCACCGGCTACGTCGCCGACAACGAGCACGACGAGGCCGCGTTCGTCGCCCAGGAAATCGACCGGCTCAGCGACGACGAGGACATCAAGCCCGGCCAGGTGGCGATCTTCTACCGCACCAACGCGCAGTCGCGTGTGTTCGAAGAGGTGTTCATCCGCGTCGGCCTGCCCTACAAGGTCGTCGGTGGCGTCCGCTTCTACGAGCGCAAGGAGATCCGCGACCTGCTGGCCTACCTCCGTGTCCTCGGCAACCCCGAAGACACGGTCAGCCTGCGGCGCATCCTCAACGTCCCCAAGCGCGGCATCGGCGACCGGGCCGAGGCCTGCGTCGAGGCGCTCGCCGGCCGGGAGCGCATCTCGTTCTGGCAGGCGCTGCGGCGGGCCGACGAGGCGCCCGCCATCGCCACGCGCTCGCTCAACCAGATCAAGGACTTCGTCGCGCTGCTGGACGAGCTCGGCGAGATGGTGGAGACCTCCACGCCGGCCGAGCTGGTCGAGGCCATCTTGACCAAGAGCGGTTACCTCGCCGAGCTGGAGGGTTCGCGTGACCCCCAGGACGAGACCCGCATCGAGAACCTCCGCGAGATGGAGTCGGTGGCGGCCGAGTTCGAGGAGCGGCTCGCGACGGGCGTGCTGGCCACCCAGCCGGCCGAAGGCGAGGAGCCGCGGGAGCGTCCCGCCGAGGGCCGGCTCGTGGAGTTCCTCGAGCAGGTCGCGCTGGTCGCCGACGCCGACCAGATCCCCGGCGGGCAGAGCGGCGTCGTGCCGCCCGGCGAGCGCAGTCCCGAGGGCGGCGACGGCGTCGTCACCTTGATGACCCTGCACACCGCGAAGGGCCTGGAGTTCCCGGTGGTGTTCCTCACCGGCATGGAGGACGGCGTCTTCCCGCACCTGCGTTCGCTCGGCGACCCCAAGCAGCTGGAGGAGGAGCGCCGGCTCGCCTACGTCGGCATCACCCGCGCCCGGCAGCGGCTCTACGTCTCCCGCGCGACGATGCGCAGCGCGTGGGGCGCCCCGTCCTACAACCCGGCGTCGCGCTTCCTCACCGAGATCCCCGAGACGCTGGTCGAGTGGGAGCGGTCCGAGGCGTCCGGCGCGAGCACGCCCGCGATGGCCTCGCTCTCCCAGCGGCCCGGCGTCCGCTCTCCGGGCAACCGCGAGGTTCCCGCGCTGTCGACCGGTGACCGGGTCGTCCACGACGCCTTCGGTCTCGGCACCGTGGTCACCGTGGATGGGGCGGGCGAAAAGGCCGCGGCGACCGTTGACTTCGGTGGCGACTACGGTGTCAAGCGTTTTGTATTGCGATACGCGCCGATACAGAAGCTCTGAAAAGGTTGCACGCCGAAATGGCCGGATGCGGGCGTCGACATGTTGCGGGTGGACCTGCATGATGCACCTGGGAGCACCTGCGGCCCGTATGGGAGGAAAATGGGGCGGTTCGCGCGGCGTCTCCTCGTCGCAGTCGTCTTCATCGTGACAACGGTCTCGTTCGCCTCACCGGTCTTCGCCGCTGACGAACCGTCCGTCACTCCTCTGTCCGCGACCGCGTGGGCGGTCACCCCGACCCCCGGCACCTACCACGTGCCCTCCTACCGCCCGGCGGGCGCCGCTCCGCGTCTGGTCGTCTGCCAGCCGGGTGTCCGGCCGACCGAGGCGACCCGGCGGCTGGCGGGCGAGTGCGCCTTCCACCAGATCCAGCAGGCGGTCGACGCCGTGCAGGCGCGTGGGACCACGATCTACGTGCTGCCCGGCACCTACCACGAGCCGTCCGCGCTCGCCGCGCCGAAGGGCCACTGCGCCAAACTCGACGACAGCACGCCGCTCTCCTACGACGACCAGCGCTCCTGCCCGCACCTGCAGAGCCTGATCAGCGTCACCGGCGTGCCCGACCTGCAGATCGAGGGCGTCGGCGGCCCGGTGATCATCGAGGGGAAGAAACCGGTCGGCATCCTCGCCGAGCGGGCCGACGGCTTCTACCTGCGCGGCGTGACCGTACGCGGCTTCGGAACCGACGGCGTGAGCGTCATCCAGACCGACGGTTTCGTCCTGGACCAGGTCAGCGGCCTGGCCAACGGCGGGCACGGACTCGCCTCCTACACCTCCGACCACGGGCTGATCACCGACTGCACGGCCTCCGGCAACGGCGACGCGGGCGTCTCCACCGCCTCGGCCGCCGATCAGAAGGGCGGCCGGCTGTCCGTCGAGATCCGCCGCTGCAAGTCCAGCGGCAACCTGGTCGGCTACTCCGGCACCGCGGGCGACTCGGTCTACGTCCACGACAACCAGTTCAACGGCAACTCCACCGGCGCCATGCTCGACAGCAGCGTGCAGGCGGTGGGCATGCCGCAGAACCACGCGATGTTCGTCGCCAACCGGGTCTTCGGCAACAACGCCGACTTCTACCGCGACTGCGGCTCCACGTGCCCGCGCCGCGCGGTGCCGGTCGGCACGGGCATGCTGCTCGCGGGCGGCGACGAGAACACCTACGCCAGCAACATGGTCTACGACAACTGGCGGTACGGCATCGCCCAGTACTGGATCCCGGCGAGCCGGCGCGGCGAGAACGACCCGGCCAAGCAGCGCGACACCTCACACGGCAACCGCTACGTCGGCAACCTGATGGGCGTGACGCCGGAGGGCGCGGCGGCGCCGAACGGCGTCGACTTCTGGTGGGACGAGCAGGGCGAGCGCAACTGCTGGCAGAGCAACGCCTCGCCGGCGGGCGCGCCGCACAGCGACCCGGTGACGCTGCCGACCTGCGACCATCCCTCGGCCGGCAGCCCGTACGCGCAGCAGGGCAACCCCTTCAAGACCACGATCGTCACCGCCTGCGCCGCCTACCGGCCGGGCCGAGCGGACCCGGCGGGCTGCACCTGGCTGAGCCCGCCGACGCGCCCCTGAGCCCCTAGACGAGTAGTTCCGATTGTGGGTTGGTGTGCAGGCGTGAAGACAGGGCGTCCAAGATCATGTTTCGACGCAAAACCTGGGCACCCTCTTGACCGCACTCGATGTGGTGATCGATGACGAGTTGGAAGGAACCCGGCGGCTGGTCAGGCCCCCGAGACTGACCGACTCCGAGCTTGTTGGCCTGGCCGTCGCCCAGGGGCTGCTGGGGTTCGCCTCCGAGGCCCACTGGATACGGTTCGCTCACGCTCACCTGGCCCG